>Ga0075434_100006766_pt1 | contig 10535 bp, 7 predicted proteins | sample RhiMethybrSRZTD3_FD_75298 | JGI IMG/M metagenome (GOLD analysis project Ga0075434, IMG submission 75298) | Populus rhizosphere microbial communities from Tennessee, USA - Rhizosphere MetaG P. TD hybrid SRZTD3 | ecosystem: Host-associated > Plants > Roots > Rhizosphere > Soil | place: USA...
TGGACCCTGCTGGGCGACTCCGAATCGACTCATCTCCGCAACTTCCGGCTGCTAGTCGCCATGGCGGCCACTCTGGTGCTCGGTCTTTTTGTCTTTCTCAAACAACTCCTTCTTGACCGGCAATTGATCACGCTGCTCGATGAATCGCGCCAGAGTTACGAAAACCTGCAGCGCTTGCAGACTCATCTCGTACAGAAAGAGAAGCTGGCTTCGCTCGGCCAGCTCGTAGCCGGAGCGGCACACGAAATCAACAATCCTCTGGCTGCAATCCTGGGTTACTCGGAACTCCTGGCCGCCAATACCTCGTTGCAGGGTGAGCAGGCGACCATGGCCCAGAAAATCGGACAACAAGCTCGACGTACGCGCGATCTCGTGGCCGACCTTCTCAGCTTTTCGCAGCAGAATCCTTCCGAGAAAGTGCTGGTCGACGTCTCCGCCGTAATCCAGCGTGCCCTTCAGATGCACGACGTGCAGATCCGCGGCAAAAACATCCGCGTGGAAACCAACCTCGATCCTGCGCTACCACGCATCTGGGGCAACACCAACCAGTTGCTCCAGACATTCCTCCACCTCACCGAGAACGCACTCGATGCCCTGAATGAAGTGGGTGGCGGCTGCCTGTCGGTCACAGCCAATTGCGAGGGGAGCGAGGTCATCGTAGAGTTTTCCGATTCCGGCCCAGGCATGACCGACCCGGACCGTGTGTTCGACCCCTTCTACACGACCAAGCCCATCGGCAAAGGTACCGGCCTGGGCCTCAGCGCCAGCTACGGCGTCGTCCAGGACCATCAAGGCCAGATCAGCTGTCGCAACAAGAAAGAAGGTGGCGCGGTGTTCACCCTCCGTTTCCCGCTCGCCTCGCGCGCCGCCACCGTTAAAGCCGGCAAAGTCTGATCTTTGTGCCGCACATACCCTTGTGCGCGACAAGCATTCCAATCCTCCCGCGCATACTCTGCGATACCATTGTCCTTGCATGTCGCCCGTTCCGCTCGCCCACGCCAGCTTTCGCGTCCTTGAATTCGAGTCCCTTCGCGACTTGCTGCGCGGCTACACATCCTCTCCATTGGGTGCAGATCGTGTGTCGCGTCTCGCTCCTTCAGTCGATCGGTCTTGGATTGAGCAGCAGCAAGAACTCACGGTTGAGATCCGCGAGTTCCGCCGCGTTGGAGGACGCTTCGAATTTTCTGGGCTACTCGACGTCGTGCCGCTCGTGGAAAAGTCCCGCATCGCCGGCGCCGCCCTCGAGACTACAGAAATCCGTGACATCATCCTGGTCGTGGACCGCGCCGCGGAGTGGGCCCAGATCGCGCTGAGCCCTCCGGCGGCCATGAAAGCTTCCTGGACCGCAGTCTCCGCATTTTCGAACGCCATTCCCGATTTCACGGATTTCCTGCGTTCGTTCCGCAATAAGATCCAGCCTGACGGAACGCTGGAAGACCGCGCATCTCCGGAACTGGCGCGCATCCGCCGCGATATCGAGAAACAGCGGCGCACCATTCAGGACTCCCTGCGTGGGTATCTTCGCCGGCTCGCCGAAGGTGGCACTGTGCAGGACGAATTAGTCACCATCCGGGGCGAGCGATTCGTCATCCCGGTGAAGATCGAGCAAAAGCGGCGTGTGCCGGGTGTTGTGCATGGCAGCAGTTCCAGCGGCCAGACCGTTTTCGTCGAGCCGATCGAGACCATCGAGCAGAACAACGACCTCGTGCGCCTGCTCGACGAAGAACAGGCCGAAATCCACCGCATCCTGGTCGAAATGACCCGCCGGATCGGCGAACAAGCCGCCTCAATTTCCGCCTCCGTTGAAGTGCTGGCGGAACTCGAACTCCAATTCGCGAAAGCCCGCTTCGCCGACGATTACTTCTGCGTTCCGGTGACGCTAAGTACGACACTCACTGATAGGAAGACTGACGATGACGTCACCGAGCCCCGTGGGGACGGCCGCCCTCGGCCCACCGCGGCCGAGGCCCGCTTGATCCTTCACAACGCTCGCCACCCGCTGCTCGAGCGCAATCTGAAATCCAAAGCTGGCAAGGTCGTCCCTATTAGTATCGAACTGGAGGGTGATCGCCGCGAACTCGTCATTACCGGCCCTAACACCGGTGGAAAAACCGTTACACTGAAAACCGTCGGCCTGCTCGCTTTGATGGCGCAATCCGGCATTCCCGTTCCTGCCGACCGGGCCGAGCTTCCTGTTTTCGATGCCATCCTTGCCGATATCGGCGATTACCAATCGATCGAGCAGAATCTCTCCACGTTTTCCGCCCACGTTACCAATATCGACTTCATTTCTCGTACCGCAACCCAACAATCACTCGTGCTGCTCGATGAACTCGGATCCGCGACGGACCCCGAAGAAGGCGCTGCTCTTGCGGTCGCGATTGCAGAGCATTTTCGGCAGCTTGGCTCCATCACTGGCATCTCCACGCATCACACCTCGCTGAAAGTCTATGGAGTGAACACCCCGGGAGTGGTGAATGCCGCCGTAGGCTTCGACGACGCGACGTTACAGCCCACCTACGAGTTGCGTGTCGGCGTACCCGGTGCGTCCGCGGGCATCAACATTGCGCAACGCCTCGGCCTGAACCCGCAAATTATCGAGGCGGCCCGCTCCCGCATTGGCTCGCAGACCCAGGATGTTGCCCGCTTCCTCGATCGCCTCCACGCTGAATTGCGCGAGGCCGGTGCAGAACGCGTTCGCCTTCGCACTCGCGAAGAAGAAGTCGAGAAAGAGAAAGCGCGCCTGGCTGCCGAAGGAAAAAAAGAACAACAAGTCAAAGTGCGCGAGATGCAGAAGAAACTCGAAAGCCTGTTCAAAGACTTCGAATATCACGCCCGCGAGACGGTCAACGCCATACAAGACCGAGCAGCGGCCCAGAAGCTTTCTAAAGACGCCGAGCGCCGCATCGCAAAATTACGCCGTGAATTCCGAGAACAGTTCGACTCCGCCGTGGTAGCACACGCGACCGGAGCCGACCAGGGCGATCCGCAGGCACAACCGCAGCTGGTCAAGCACGTCTCCGAAGGAGACACGGTCAAGCTGAAATCCGTCGGCCGCCCCGGCACCGTCACGCGTCGCATCGACGACAACCACTTCGAGGTCGAAATCGGCGCGATGAAGATGAAGATCGCCCGCGATGACATCGCCGAAGTGATCGTGCGCGCCTCCGAATCGCCCGTGAAGGCTGCGCGAGCTCGCGGCATCTCAGTCTCTCTTGAACGGGAAGAGTCGAATGTGCCGTCGGAAATCAACGTCATTGGCAGGACTGTCGACGATGCCACCAGTGAAGTCGAAAAATTCGTCGACCGAGCTTTCCTGGCCGGTCTGCCCCGCATTCGCGTAGTCCACGGCAGCGGCATGGGTATTCTGCGCAAAGCCCTGCGCCAGTATCTCCAGAAGCACCCGCACGTGGTGTCCGTAACCGAACCCCCGCAGAACGAAGGCGGAGGCGGTGCCACGGTCGTAGAGCTCAGAGTCTGACTTTGTGGCGCATGCACTCTTGTCCACGATCCGTGTCGGGAGCCCCGCCCCGCAAAGCTCTTAAACCAGAGTAGTTTTCCTTTCAAAGGTCTCATTCCGAGCGCAGCGAGCAAGGAGGAACCCGCTTCCTTTCCCTTTCCCAATTTGTCGGACCAACACCACCTCATCCTGCAAGAGCCTTTCCAGCTCTCTCCTTTGGCGGCCCCATGGTCACAAGCGCCGATCTGCGCGTCCACCTGCTTCTCATCCTCTGCATCGGCAGGTCCACCAGCATCCGCATCGCCTGCGCGTATCCCAGGGTTAGCAGGAGGATCGAAGCGGCCAGCATCACACTCGGCCGAGTGTGGTGAATCAAGTACATGCTGCACGAAAGTTGACCCAGGTGCCGGAGAACACGCCACTCCAGGCATCGATTCACGAGATTTCTCCCAGGAAGCGTCACAAAAAAGAAAATCGGAAACAGTCCGATTTCCAAGAGTGTGTACCGAAAACTCTCGCGAAAGAGCGGGTTTCGATACCCAAAGCAGAACGCAATCAAAATCGCGCCACCTGACGCCAGGCCCGCCGCATGTTTCGTCAGCCACTCCACTCGATCTCCGAGCCGTGGGTTCGCCACAACTGCCAGCACACATCCCGCCAGGATCGAGTCGAAGCGAGTGTCTGTCCCCTCATAAATGTTTTCCCAAGACGAGTGCATCACAAAAGCGCGATAGCAACGCCAAGCAAGCGCCGCGAAGCATAACGCGATGAGCACAGCGGCCTGCCGCTTGCGGACTATCGACCGTCGAACGAACCACGCGTACAGCAGTGGAAATAGCAGGTAGTAATGTTCTTCGAACGCCAACGACCACAGAATGCCGGGACCTGCTGGCAGGTTTCCCAATCCCAGAATGTTCCAGTAGTCGGAAAAATACAGAAAGACCGAAACCACCGACGCATAACCTTCCCGGTTGTACAGAATTCCGGCGGCCGCCGAGCTCGACACCAGAATCACTGTCAAGTAGCACGGCGGAAAGATGCGAACCACTCGCCGGAAGTAAAAGGCCTTTAGCGAAATCGTCCCGGTCTTTTCTGCCTCATCGCGAAGCAGGCTGGTGATTAGATATCCACGCGGAAAGAAGAAGACCATAACCCCAAACCCGCCGGGTAGCATTTTGAAAGGCTGTGCGTGTGCGATGAAAACGAAAAAGAAGGCAATAGCCCGCATCCCATCCAGGCTGGGCACATAGAAACGCGCAGCCGCACACGAATCCTCACGGCGGGGACTCATTCTCGAAAGCTAAGCTTGCGTGGAAGGCCGGTCTGTGACCATTGAACACGACTAGGTGATGTGCCGCGAGTCACTTTGATCCTTGTCATTCCCACACGCGAGCGCAGCTAGCCAGGAGGAATCTGCATTTCTCACCGCTGAATCTCCCACGTCTCGCCCGGTGCCCCACCTTCGTTTCGCGTCCTTTGCGAAACTAAGGTGGGCCTTATGGGTCTCAACGATCAAAGCCTGCGGATATCGACTCACAATCGCTCCGTCGTTCTCCCCGCCTAATGCATTCAAAGTTGAACGACTTTCTCCGGAGGCCTCATGCCAGACGCGAAAACTCTTGTCCCTGCGCATCAGCTTGCCGCGACCAACCAGGCAGACTTCCCCAACGAAAGCGCAAAGTATCGCAAAGCTCGCAATGAGCTTCTCGTCGAAGAAATCGACCTGCGGCGCGGCTGGGAGCGAGTGGCCTCCCTAAGGCGCGCCCTGCCTCCCGGCGGCGAGATCCGCCGGGACTTCGAACTTCTCTCCGAGTCCGGCTACATCCGGTTCTCCAGTCTTTTCGGCGCTAAAGGTACGCTGATGGTCTATAGCATGATGTAACGGTCCGCAACGCAAGGAGCCATGTCCGATGTGCACATCGTTCCTGACCTCATGGAACGGAACAGCCGTCAACCTGCGCGAGCGGGTTGCCATCGCCGTCACGGCGCGCTCCCCCATCGAGCGGCTCATTCAGTACAAGAAACAGCGCGGCTTTGCAAACCTTCCTTTTGCGTCTGACCCGCCCGGCGACTACACCCGCACTTACGTCAACCCCGAAGACGCCGATGTCCCTGGTTTCAGCGTCTTCACCCGGCGTGATGGAATCATTCGCCACTTCTACAGTGGGGAGATGAGCGGTGCTATGGCCGACCCAGGACAAGACCCGCGCGCTGCCCCCGACCCCGACCCACTCTGGCTGATGCTCGACTGGACCCCCCCGAAGGTCGCGGCACAAACTGCATCCTAAGTTGGACTCCGGGCACAAGTGAGCACAAGTGACGCGGAAACTTGCTCATTGGCCGAAATCGCAAAGTTCGACCGTACTTTTCTGATTGTCATTCCGACACGCGAGCATTTGCGATCAAGAAAGGCATCCGCATTTCTTTGGGTGCCTGGGGCACCTTTTCTACCACTCACGGAGGGTTCCCCTTCTCCACAGCCCTCCACACCCTTGCACACCTACTCTCCCATTTCCTTACCACCTCTCCATGCCCCACAATAGACGCTTCGACCCATGCCCGACCTCGACTTCAAAGAAACCGTCCGTCAGCAGGCCGACATCGTCCGCATCGTGAGCGACTACGTCAAGCTCAAGAAGTCGGGCGCCCAGAATTTCTCGGGGCTTTGTCCCTTCCACAGCGAAAAGACTCCATCTTTTTCGGTGCATGCGACCCGCCAGTTCTTTCACTGCTTCGGTTGCGGCGTCTCCGGCGACGTCTTCGCCTTCGTGCAGAAGATCGAGAACATCACCTTCCCTGAGACCGTCCGGCTGATTGCGCAGAGGCTCAACATTCCTCTGCCCAAGGTGCAATTCAGCAGTCCGCAGGAAGCGCGCGAAGCCAAGATTCGCCTGGCCCTGCTCGACATCCACGAGCGTGCCTGCATGTTCTTCCAGGATTACCTGAAGCGCCCTGAAGCCGCCCACGCCCGCGCTTACCTTGCCGGACGCGGCCTTGACGACGAGACCATCGCGCGCTTCCGCATCGGCTACGCTCCTGATTCCGGCTTCCTATTGCGTGACGCCTTGCGACGAGATTTCGAAGAAGACCTGCTGCGCGAGAGCGGACTGTTCTCGTGGAAAGAAGAAGGCAGGTCTCAGGTCTCAGGTGGCAGGTCTCAGGAAAAGCAGGTCCTTCGCTCCGCTCAGGATGACAAGAATAATGGCGAAGGCGTCGGGGCGCGTGAGGCTGCGGGGAACGATCGGTCCGAGTCGAATGCTGGCTCGCCAGAAGCTAGTAGCCAGAAGCCAGCAGCTCCCCTTGCCATGTACTCGAAATTCAGGAACCGCGTGATCTTCCCCATCACCAACGACTCCGGCCGCGTCATCGCTTTCACCGGGCGCACGCTCGCCACCGACGAGAAAGCCGGTCCCAAGTATCTGAACTCTCCCGAGACGGCGATCTACTCGAAATCGCGCGTGCTCTTCAACATCGATCGGGCCAAGGAAGCCATTCGCAAGTTCGATTACGCCATCCTCGTTGAGGGCCAGATGGACTGCATCTCCGTCTTCGCTGCCGGCTTCCAGAACGTGATCGCCAGTTCAGGCACTGCGTTCACTGAGTTGCAGGCCAAGCTCCTGGGCCGCTACAGCAAGAAGGTCGTGGTCAACTTCGACCCCGACACTGCAGGAGCCAAGGCCACCGAGCGTACGCTCGGCCTGCTCGTCGAAGAAGAATTCGAGATCAAGGTTCTCACCCTTGAACCCGGTTTCGATCCCGACTTGTTTGTCCGCCACAAAGGCAAGGATGCCTACGCCGAAGCCCTGCGCCATGCGCAGCGCTACTTCCACTATCTGATTGAGCGTGCCCGCGCGCAGTTCTCTGCGCGCACGCCCGAAGGCAAGGTGAAGGCCGTCAACTACCTCCTGCCACACATTCAGCGCGTTCCCAGCCGCATTGTGCGCGACGAGCTGGCCCACGAGATCGCGCAGAAACTGGGCATTGACTCCGCCGTTCTCCGGCAGGAGTTGAAGCACGTGGCTGCCACTCGCTCAAATGCCGCAATTAAAGCTCCCGCCGAAGCCCAGATCACCGACGCCGAACGTATTCTGATCCGCGCCCTGGCTTCTGCGAATGAAATGCAATTCGTCGAGGAACATCTGTCAGCCCGAGACGGTGCGGAAGAAGAATTTGACCCCGCCCGCCAGGCGAGGTTCGCCCTACAAACCGACCGACTGCACGAAGGCTTGGCCACAGAGTCGCTGATTGAGGAACTCATCACTCACGGACAAGAGGTGGGAGACGTCATGGATTTACCGCTCTCAGAGTCCGATCGTCGTCTCTTGGCTTCGATTCTCTTAAAAGACGCAGAAGAACTCACACCGGACAGAGTTGATGGCGCTGTCCGCGCTCTGAAGCGCATCCACATTCGCCGTAAGCTGGACTCCGTTCAGCGGGAGTTGGCGTCCCCTGGCCGCAAGGACGCCGCACAACTGCAAGTTCTGCTGCAAGAAAAAGTCCGCCTCAAACGGGCCTTGATGGACCCCAGCCTGGCTGACAAGGAAGACCTAATCTCTGGCTCATCGAAGCGTCCCGCCTGACCCCGTGTGGTGCGCACACTCCTGTGCGCGAAGTCCCCTAGTGAATTACTTCTTTGCGTGCAGTGGTATCGGACACTCGAAGACGCCGACCAACCGCACTATGGAGATGGAAAGGCGGTGGCTCAACCTCAGGCACTCAATTTCCACAGAACAACATCCGTAGTTACGCCGATTTTACCTGGCATTCATCTGCGGCTAACAAAGCTTCCGTAACCTGCGTTGGCACTTACCCATTTGCGGAAGGAGTCTTTCAGTGAACTTTCGTGTTTTTGTCGTCGTTCTTATCGCGGGGACGCTGCCCGTTGCTGCGCAGCAAACCACTCCCGGAGCAGGCAATGCCAATGCGGTGGCGATCGCACAGAAGTCTCCGGTTGTCCAGTCAGCGCTTCGATTTTTATTGAACCAAAGCCGGGAACTGCGAGATCGGAACCTGCGTGGCCAAACACTGGACGCGATCGGAAATCCCAAGACCTGCGTTAAGCATCGCGCAGCAGTCACTCCGGATAAGAAGGCTGCTCTGCTCCAGCAACTGCGGGACGCAGGATTGGTAGACCCCAACGACGATGCGACTTTCCCGGGCGGATTGCTCGCCGGCGTGTTCCCGCCCCTACTCAACGAAGGGAGCACATGCCCACAGCTTCCCCAAGCGTTTTACTCGGCTCCGGGCAGCGTTTACGGCGGGCACCATTCATATCCCGGCGGGCTTCCCGTGCATGAGTCGAATAACGACCTCTCGGATGTCGACCTGGCCCACCAATATCGTTCGGTATACGGGCACTCGCGCGGAGGTTTCGCCCTGGTGGACTCCAATGTGTTCGACGAATCTCCAACATCAACGCGGAGCGACATCTTCATCGATCAGGATGTAATTGTCGGAGCTCCCATCTGGCACGACTGGGCCAAAAGCATTGCGTTTCAGTGGAACGCCGATGGCAGCGAATTTCAGGAGCTTAATTTCGGGGGCAACGGCGTGACCGACAGTTACGGGGCGGCGGGAAATTCCAAGACCGGCGCACATCACATCATGAGCGTAGCCGAGGCAATGGCACGTGGGTTCTCGCCAGCCTTCGTGATCACGCAAGCTTGCGCGCATTCGGCGCCGACTTCCGGCAACGAATACAAAGTGGTGAATTGGCTGCGGGCAGCGGCAATTCTCGCGCAAATCGATCCTGTGCAGGCGGGCCACCTGGAACTGGATGCCCAAGGTCACCTGCGACTGCCCGTGCTGCGCAAGTTGGGCGACGTCGATCTTCTGGGAAGCGGCCAGATGAATCTGCTGGCCGAGTACACTCTCCACAACCTTTCGGACGCAGATTTCACTTACTCGGGCCCGGCTATCAGCGAGTCGGAAGTCATCCTGAAGACGCTTGCTTCCCGTTATGGATATGATCTGGCAAACGTCAGTGTCTATAACAACAAGTATCGTAATCCGGCACTAAGCTTCATGACCGGCGAACGGCTGCTCATTCTGTTCAGCAGTCGGGGTCTCTCCGGCGTGCAGGCAGAACTCGACAGGCTGCGCGCGGCGGGAGTTCTGTAGCGACTGTTAGCAGAAGTCTTTTCAGTCCCATCGAATGCCAGTTCGACCGCCAACCCCCAGGTCTCAAAACCGCGAGACGTGGGGGCACTCCTCATGACTAAACTCAGATGGGAGATCCGGCCACACGCAAGGTCGTGATCTGAATCACTGCGAAGGCGTGCGTTCTTGGGTTATCAATCCCAACAGATGAAATTTGGAGGCGATTCAATGACGACCCGTGCGGATATCGATGAGTTTCTTGCCCTGCGCCGCATCGCCATGGTGGGTGTGTCGCGAAACCCGAAGGATTTCAGCCGGACACTGTTCCGCGATCTATGCGACCGAGGTTATGACGTCGTTCCGGTCAATCTGTTCGCCGACGAGATCGATGGTCACGAAAGCTTTCAATGTCTGCAGGTGATCCGCCCAGCGGTGGAAGGAGCGTTGCTGATGACAACGCCGCCCTCAACGGAACACGTAGTACGCGACTGCGCGGATGCGGGCATTCGGCGCGTCTGGCTGTACCGGGCGGGCGGACTAGGAGCAGTCAGCCGCGATGCGGTTGAATACTGCCACAGCAACAACATTCGTGTTGTGGAAGGATATTGCCCGTACTTGTTTCAACTGCGTTTCCCCATCGCGTGCACGGATTTCTGATGAAGATGACCCGTCAGTATCCACGCAAAGCAGCGTAGTGTGCGAGTTTTTGCACGAAATTCTCGCCTATTGCTTGACGACCTTTCACCCACAGAAGTGGCCGTCCAGAGATTCCAACCCGCTTTTCCATTGCTTTCCACAAGGAATCGCTGGCATCCACAGCTTCTGCACAGCGAAGCCGGGCTTTTCTCTTGATGCTGCGCGAGGCGTAGCGCAGAGTGTGTGACATTCAAGCAAGATGTTCTGTTGACCCTGCCAGAGCATTGCGGCAGAGTTGGCGGTGCCTGGTAGTTCTCGAGGGTGAATTACCAGGAGGGTT
>Ga0075434_100006767_pt1 | contig 10534 bp, 9 predicted proteins | sample RhiMethybrSRZTD3_FD_75298 | JGI IMG/M metagenome (GOLD analysis project Ga0075434, IMG submission 75298) | Populus rhizosphere microbial communities from Tennessee, USA - Rhizosphere MetaG P. TD hybrid SRZTD3 | ecosystem: Host-associated > Plants > Roots > Rhizosphere > Soil | place: USA...
TTCGAAAATCGATGGAAAAAGATCGGGGAAAAGCAGGCCCGTACGGCCGATGATTTCCCATACTGCGATGAACAGCAATAAACTAAAACTTTGCATCACCAAGGGCGTGCGCATTCGCGCCTGGAAAAAATTTTGCTCGCCGGCCATGCTCAATTCCGGATCAGAGATTCGCTCCGATTGATGAGGTAGAGAAATAGGATTGACAGGGCGATCGTGCCGAATAGCCCGGCATAAACTTCTTCAACTTCAAACTTGAAAGCCGCGTCCGAGAGCCACATCCCGACGCCGCCCACTTGAGCGACATATTCCAAACCGAGCACCGATTTCAGAATGTACGTCAATGCCAGACGAAGGCCGCTGAAGATCGGCGGCGCCACTGCCGGAAGGAGAATGTGGCGAAACATCTGCTTACGCGTCAAGTTCATGCCAGCACCGACTTGCAGCAAAATCGGATTGACGTTCTGAAACGATTTTTTGGTGTTGATGATGATGGGAATGAGGCCGAAGATCGAAGACAGCGCAATGACGGCGGCGCTATTGCGGCCAAAGGTAACGAGAAAAACGGGATAGGCAAGGATGATCGGCGACGAGAACAGCGCCGCGAGCCACGTCTCATAGCTCCGTCCGGCCAGTTTGAAACGCCAAAGGAGAAAGCCGGCGAGGATTCCAAACACGGCGGCAATCAGCGGAGATACAAAAATTTCGAGCAACGTGATTGCGGTTAATTGGAGGGCATTGCCATAGACGAGCTGCTCCCAAAGCGTCACGATTGCGCGACTCGGTGCGGCGAGAAAAAATGTGCTGATCCAGCCAGCACGGACCGAAGCTTCAATGATGGCGAGCGCGCCAAAAATCCAAAAGAGACGCCAAGCAGTGAGTCGGGTGTGCTCAGACATGGATTTAAAATCCGTTCAAGCAGTTCAAATCGTTTAAGACGTTCAATACGTTGTGGAGAAAGGCGCACCGTCCATCTTGTTCAGTTGTAGTTTGGACAGGGTCCTTCACTCAAGACACGAACTAGGCGGTACAGTTCACTAGCTTACGGCAAATAGCTCATGTCGATCAGCGCATTGATTTCTGCTTGCGTCAGCGGTTGAGTGAGAAATTTGTTCTTTATACCGTCTTCGATGGTGGTCTGTAGACCGCGGATCGGCTTCAGGGTCATCGCTGCTCTGTTATAGTAATCCCAGGTTTTTAATACGGCAGTTTCGGGGAATTTCAGTTCGGCGCGGCGGATCCAGATTTTAGCCGTGTCTTCTTTGTGCTCGAACATGTAATCGAGCGCCCTCTGCTGTGCTTTAAAAAAACCTCGTACCGCGTCGGGATTCTTGGCGGCGAAATTATTATTAACGAAATGGACTCTGGCGGTGATTTCCTTCATCGCCGTGATTTCCTCGCCTTTAACCACCACGTGCAGTTCGCCTTTTTCCACTCGATCCAATTGAAAGGGGGCTACCGACCACCGGAGTCCGCCTGACCGGTTCGCACACCGGTATAGACCTCAGGTATACCGCCGAGGGAAACCGGTTCTGCGGGTTTCAGTCCTTTCGCTTTGATCTGATCGGCTATGGCCAAAACGGCCATGTGACTCGAGGAACCGGGACGGCTGTACGCGACTTTTTTGCCGCTGAGATCTTCAATCTTGTGAATTGGCGTGTTGCTCTGCACGTACCAAAAAGCATCCATGCCGGTGATCTCCGCCCCGGCGATTTTGATCGGGGCCTTTTTCACGAATGCGCTGATCACCGCCAGTGTGCCGGTGCCGAGTCCGATTTGCGCGTCGCCGGAGACAACCGCTTGAACATTCTCGCCGCCGCCGCGTGTGAACACCGCATCCACGTCGATATTATTTTCACGATAAAAACCTTTTTCCTGAGCAATATAAACCGGCAGTGCTACCGTAAATAACACCCGGTGCGGGACTACGACGATCAACTTGGTTCGTCCGGCGGCGGCCCAAGCCGAGACGGCGCTTAAAACCGCGATCAAAATGAGGGTGACGACGAGGTAAGGGTTTGGAACTGATTTTTGTAGATTCATGGATCGACTCCTAGACTCTGCGCTCGGAATGCTGGAAGCTTTTGATCGATTCCTCTCTGAGCGCGCTCCAGACTTGGCCTACCAAACGACCAAAGCGATCGGACGCAATGATTGAGGAATCGCGAGGATGGGGCAAGTCGATATCGATAATCGACTTCACCCGCCCGGGCCGTGCCGTCATGACCATGACCCGGTCCGACAGTTGCACCGATTCGTTGATGTTGTGCGTTACGAGAACGATGGTTTGCTTGAGCTGATCGCGAATCCGCAGTAGCTCCTCGCCCAGAATGATGCGCGTCTGTTCGTCCAATGCGCCGAACGGCTCGTCCATCAGCAAAATCTTTGGTTCGAGAACGAGCGCACGGGCAATAGCAACCCGCTGCTTCATGCCACCGGAAAGCTCTGCGGGATAACGATCGTCGAATCCCGATAACCCGAGCAAGCTGATCATCTCGACAACTTTTTTTCTGCGCTGGATTTGCGGTATGCCGCGCATCTCCAGGCCGAACTCAACGTTTCCTAAAGTCGTCCGCTAAGGAAAAGTCGATTCTTCCTGAAAAACCATGCCGATCCAGGGATGAGGACCGGTGACTGTTTCGTTGCCGACGGTCAAATCTCCGGAACTTGCGGGCAGGAGGCCTCCGATGATGCGCAACAATGTCGACTTGCCGCAGCCCGAGGGCCCTATGATTGAAAAAAATTCTCCAGCGTGCACCTCGAGCGACACTTCGTTCAAAGCCGTGACCTGACTGATACCGTTTTCGGTGCCGCCAAAAACTTTGCTGATGTTGCGCAAGGTCAATACAGCCATTGAATCAATCTTGGACGCAATCGCGCCACTAGAAATCGGCGCATTCGTCCGGGGCGTCAAGCAGCGTCGAGGGGCTTTTTATATGGCTAAGATTGGTCGGGAAGGATGGCTCTATTTTGAACCCTCAATGGTCCACACGCTACCGCAGGTCATCTGCGTAGAATGATCACCGAAGGTGAGCCTTGATTCTTTCTCCGCTAGTCGAGCCCTGGATTCGCCATGAACACCGATGCGGCGAATTTCTGCTTGGTTTGCGGATGGCGCACCGTGCGTTTCAAGACAAAGTCGAAGAGCAGCGGGTTGTAGTCGTAGATCTCGTTGAGTGATTCACGTTCTTCGGCGGTGATAAATCCGTCGCGCGCCAATGATCCCGTACGGATCAGGAAGTTGATCGCGGGCAGAGGGTAGTCGCTGCCGTTGATCAGACGGGGATGCAAATCCTGGCGTTTGAGAATTGTCAACAGCGGCTCGGGCATCCGGTTCAACTGAAGCATTGCGGAGATCTCGCCGAACAGCAGGCCGACATATTTCGGTTCGTCCATCATTCGCAAAAAAAGATCGAAGCATTGAACTTTCTTCACGCCATCGGTGTCGAGGTCGTCGCAACTGCCGAGGCTAGCGGCATGGGCGATGATCACACGGACACCTAACCCCAGGGGTTTGCGTAGCAGCAGGGGATTGCCTAAACGTTGGTCTTCTTCGGCTTCCACCGCCTGTTCTTCGCCGGTGTGGGACAAAAGAATCATTCTGTGTTCTATCATTTTCCGGTAGAAAGGCTCGATGGCGGGATTTGCTGGATCCATGCCCATGGCATTGGGCAGCCATTTGACATATTTAACGCCGGCCTTCGCCCATATCTCCAGTTCGTCTAACGCATCAGCGCGATACGGATGAACGGAAATCACCGGTAAAAATATGTCCGGATATTTTTTCGCAAGCTCGACAACGTAATGATTGGGCACGTACATAGTTGTCTTGTCGAGATCGACCGAACCGTCCATACTGTAATGTTTATCGAAAGCCAGGATGCGAAATTTGCCGCGCGGCGCGGCGGCACGCGCAAGGCGGACGAGCCGCGCGACATATTCCTCGTCCGCATTGCTCAGGTTGTTGACCCCTGTCGCGCTCACGTAAACCCGAAACTTGAGCCGTTCGACGGTTAGGCCGCTTAAGTTCTTGGGATTGACGAAGGCGTCGTCCACGCTGGTGCCGAGCGCAAGCATGTGGGTGTGATAATCGACCACTCGCTCGGGCAAAATGCCGTGGTACGCTTGCTCGACAAGTTTTCGCGCCGGTTCGGAAGCGCTTTGCTCGAATTCCTCAGGTTGTTTTGAAAACGCGCCGCCAAACCAGTTGACCAAACAGCCTGACAGAGAGGGCAGACCTGCGACGATAAACAAGAGTACTAAACCATTGCGTGCTGCCGCCGAGGGTTTCATCAAATGCTCCATTTTCACGTTGGGGCGACAGTGTCCAAAGGCGCTCGTGAAGGCGCTTTGAAAAATGAACCTAATCCCTTGAGGTGCACAATTCGGTCGTAGATTTGGCGAACTCTCGCATCAAAGTACTTAAAATGGCTCCCGCTGTAATTGGTATATCTTTTGCGCAATGGAGCACGCACCGACAATACACTAGGCCATCACAACAAAGCCATTGGTGATCCATGTCGTCTTTTGACTTTGATACAGAACTATTGAGCCATACTTTGGAGCATCGAGGCTGTGGCATTCGCGCGGCGTCGTATGAAGTTCAGCCGCAGTCATGGCTTCCGGAAGCCTGTGTTTGGCTTCAGACCGATCACGGGCATCGAAGGATTTGGGTGCATAGCTTTGCTCACTGCTTTGCTGCCGAAGATCTGACATTTTCCAACAGGTTCGAGGCCGACAGTTGGGCGTTAGGGGCCGCGAAGACAATCATTGATCGAGCACTCGAGATTGCCGAGGAGCTGCCGGTACCGCCGCGTTTGTCCCGAGTATTTTCCGATTCGATATCGAAGCTCAGGCGTTTACATCGTCATTGGCCGGGCCAATAATAGCCTCGGATACCTGCCTTATTCTTTCGATCTGATTTCCTGCACCTGCTTCAGCTTGACAGGTTCATAAGCGGTTTGTATTGAGGACTCACTGCGTTGTGTCTTCACTTACGGAGGAACTATGAATTTGCAAGAGCTGAGTCAGTGGATGAAAGAGCGCCATCTCAAAGGACATTGGGAACATTCGGACTGGGCGCAGACCGTCAAGCCTTTTCTGTGGAAAGGTGATGACATCATGCAGGCGCTCAATTGGTCGGGTGAATTGATCACCACCGGCGAAGCGGGCCGGCGAACTATTCAGATGCGCAATCCTGGACTCACGGCCGGTATGACCAACACGGTGCATATTTCCGTGCAACTGGTGCGGCCGGGAGAGATCGCCGCGGCGCATCGGCACACAGCGGCCGCGATCCGCTTTATCATCAAGGGCACACCGAACGCCTACACCATTGTCGAGGGCGAGCGGTTTCCGATGTTCGAAGGCGATTTTATTACGACGCCGAACTGGACGTGGCACGACCACTTCAATAATTCCACTGAACCGGTGATGTGGTTGGATGGCTTGGATGTCCGCCTCGTGACACACTTCGGCGCGATGATCCAGGAGAATTTCAACAAACAACAACAGCCGGTGGAGAAACCGGAAAATTTTTCAGCGAAAATTTTTTCTCACGCGCGTCCGACCTGGATGAAGAACTCGTTCCAAACGCCGCCTTACCGTTACCCGTGGGAGGAAACGAACGCCACTTTACAGGCCCTCAAAGAAAGTGCCGGCGATCCCTACGATGGCGTGATGCTCGAGTACACCAATCCAATCGATGGCGGTCACACGTTGCCGACTTGCTCCTGTGCGATTCAGCTGCTTCGTCCGAAAGAAAAGACCAAGACGCACCGGCACACCAGCACGACGGTCTATTATGCCTTTCGCGGCGAAGGGATGACGAAAGTGTCTGCCAATGAATTCAATTGGAGACAAGGCGATATTTTCGTGGTGCCGTCATGGCAGTGGCATTCGCACGATAATACGAGCAGCGAGGACGCGATTCTTTTTTCGATCAACGATCGGCCCTCGACCGAAGCGCTGGGATTGTATCGGGAAGAGACGGAATGAAGCCGTGATTCTGAGGAGGTTGGTATTTGTCTCAAACGAGCTGGTGCATTTGTGCCGCAATCACCTGTAATGTTCAGCGATCTCGGGAGCGACTCCTCGGAGCCCTTCGACACGCTCAGGGCGAACGGAAGGAAATTTCAACTATGGGGAAACAAGCCGCTACTCTATTCCCGTTTATGCTGAGCATGTCGAAGCATTCCTAATCGGATTTTATTCATTGGCCCGCTGCGTTTTCGCCGGCGAGAATTCCCGTTACGAGCGCTTGCATCAAGCCGCCGGTGTATCCGCCGTGATAACCGCCCATGAGACCGCCAATTGCGTCTCCAGCCGCGTAAAGACCAGGAATCGGCATCTCACTTTCGTTTAACGCTTGGCCGCGGCCGTTTATCAATATTCCGCCCATTGTAAAAGTGATGCCCGGCACGACCCGCAGGCCATAGAAGGGTGCGCGCAGTATCCGCGGCTTGCCGCTGCGTGCTACGGGGAGCAAATGCGCGGCGTTTGTTTCGACGGCGCGATTGTAGGCTGTAACCATGGCGCGCAGTCGCATCCCGTCAATGCCAAGGTTTTGCGCCAAAGCCTCGATGGCCTCATGCCGAAAGATTTCGCCTTCGTTGTCCATGAGCCAAGGATTGGGCGCCGGCGTTTTCACCAGATTAGAGAACGTATCGTCTCTCGCCGCTTGCCAACTTTGGTCATCGAAGATGAGAATCGCGCCGGTAACGTCGCGCGATCGCGCCAATTCGTTGGCCACCGCGACATCGCCGCGTCCTTCGTCGACAAAGCGCGCACCTTCACGATTCACCAAGATGCCCTCATCGACGAAAGAGTCGAGGCGCGGGTAAGGCCAGAACCGGTCGTCCACGAGCGCCTTGCGCGAAATCAGATGGCCATAAAAATATTTCAGGTTAACAGCTTTCGCGCCGACGTCGAGCGCCATGCGCAGGCCATCACCGGTATCCTGCTTCGAACCGCGTAACTTGCACTCGTGGGCATGGAGGCCGATGTATTTTTTGAGTAACTCCTTATTTGCGCTGAAGCCGCCGGTGGTGAGGATTGTCGCAGCCGCGCGAAACTCAACTTCTGCGCCGGCCTGGATCCCGATCACGCCACGAATGCGGCCGCTCTCGACGATCAGTCTTTTTGCCTCGACGTTGTTGATATAGTGTCCTTTCAATTGGAGGAATCGCTCCTTGAGCCTAACGAGCGCACGCGTGCCGACATCTTTTTTGTAAACGGGCGCGAGGGAGACTTCACCGGACTGATCGAGCCAAACTCTGCCTGGCGCGTTTTCGTCGATTTTGACACCGTTCCTGATCAGCCAATCGACCGCGCGTCCGCAGCTTTCCGACCACGCCTGCACCAGATCCGGATAGGCAACACCTTCGGCCATCACAAAGTTATAAAGCTCGCGCGGCTCGGTGCGCGGGCTTTTGCCGCCGGCTCGTAAGCTGCCGGACGCCATCAGAATGTTTCCGTCGCCCAGTTCGCCGCTGCTCTTTTCGATGAGTAAAACTTTAGCGCCTTGTTCGGCGGCGCAAGTGCCGGCGGTGAAGCCGGCCAAACCCGCGCCGATAACGAGAATATCGCAAGAAAGATCACTCATATTGTTGAATCCTCTGCACCGCTTTGATTGTTGATTGCCTCTCCCTTGGGAGAGGCCGCCGGGAACCGGCGGGTGAGGGTTTCTTGCCGAACGAACCCTCATCCTAGCCTTCTCCCAGAGGGCGAAGGAACGCTTCCTTTCTCTATCAAGGCAATTTGTAACCGAGTTCCCTCGCGACTTCTGTGGCCAGCCGATCGTCGGCTACTTCCGCGAAGGCGACTTTTCGATCTGTAAAGCGCCCTGCCGCCTGGAGCGAGCGCACGAGATTATCGATGCCACCGCGATTCGGAACCCCGGTCGGATTCAGCGTCGTCTGAAAAGTGTCATAGGTTTCCGACGCCGCTTGTTTATCCATTTTCAAGAGCCGCATGATCAGCTCGACGGTTTTCGGCTTTGATTTCCGTACTTCGTCTTTCGCCAGCTGCAACGCATGAATGACTCGCTTGACTTCCGCGGGTCGAGACTGAATGGTTTTGATCAATGTCGTTAAGCCGCCGCCGGGCATCTCGACCATCGCACCGACATCCAGGAGTTTATTAAAGCCTTTTCTGGCAGCGCCGAACATATGAGGAGGCGACAAGAGCGCCGCCTCAACGAAGCTCGATTCGAGAGAGTAAAATACTTGTGCCTGTTGCCCCGGAATTCCGACGATTACGTAATCCTTTGGATTGACGTTCGACTTTTCCAACGCAATCACCAAAGCGACATGATTGGTTCCCCCCACACCGCCGGAGAGCGCGATCTTCTTGCCTTTGAGCTCCTGTAACGTTTTGTACGGCGGTGCGCTCTGCAGCCAATAGGTAATTCTGTCGGAAGAAAACCAGATCGCGCGTGAGGGCAGTCCGCTCAGCGTCGCGGCCACTGAGGCCGGCCCGACACCCGCGACGTAATCGATATCGCCTTGAGCGACTGCGGCCGCGGCAAGCGTCGGACTCATCACGATCAACTCGACATCCAAACCATTGGCGCTGAAAACACCCCAGTCCTTCGCGGCGAGAAGCGGCAAAGCCGTGAGAGTGAAGCCGGCGTTCGAAATGCGGATTTTAGCGGTGCGCTCCTGCGAGTAGCCGGGATTTGATATGGTAATCGCAAGTCCCAGCGCAAAAAGAACCCGGCGAATTATCCGCCCAATGGGGCTTCTGATTTTAGTCTGCGTCGTCATATGGCTTGGTTTTGTATTTGACCGCTTCTCGAGTGGAGCGAGAGATCTTGTATTGAGCCACATACGAAGAAAGATTTCTCGCGTAGGCTCGAAATGACAATTGCATACAGATTGAATTCAGGAGCAGGCATACTCGGCGCCACAAGCTGAAGCAAAGGAGTCATGGGACTTTGTATCCCATCTCTTTGGCGACTTCGGTGGCGAGCCGGTCATCGGCGATTTCTTCGAAACTCACTTTGCGTCCAGCATGTCGGCCCTGGGCCTGAACGGACTTCACTAGTATGTCCATTCCTACGCGCGTCGGAATTCCCGTTGGGCTCAAGGTGGTGAGAAATTGATCATAGGTTTCGCTCGCTGCTTCTCTATCCATTTTGAGAAGCTTAACGATCAAATCGAGGGATTTAGGTTTCGATTTTCTGATTTCATCCTTAGCTTGTTGAAGCGAGCGAATCACTCGTCTTGTTTCATTGGGTCGTTCCTGAATCGTTTTGACAAGAGTGGTCAAACCGCCGCCTGGCATGTCGACCATGGCGCCCACGTCAAGAACTTTGTAAAAACCTTTTTTCTGAGCGCCGAAAGTCACCGGCGGCGAAAGCAGCGCGGCATCGACGTAACCCGACTCCAAAGAAATAAATTGCTGAATCTGCTGCCCGCCGATCGACACCAAGACAAACTCTTTGGGGTTCACGCCGAGTTTTTCCATGGCCAGATTGAAAGCCACATGGACCGTCCCACCCAATCCCGTAATGGCTATTTTTTTCGACTTCAGGCTCTCGATGGTTTTGAACTGCGGCTTAGACATTAGCCAATAGGAGATTTTGTCCGATGAAAACCAGATGGCGCGAGTTTGAAAGCCGCTCAATGTAGCATTGACGGACGCCGGTCCCACGCCGGCTTGATAATCGATGTCGCCTTGCGTCAGCGCAGCCGGTACGAGCGCCGACTGCATCAAGATCACTTCCATGTCCAGGCCGTTGGCGGTGAACAATCCCCAATCCTTCGCCGCCAGGAGTGGCAAAGCGGTGATCGTGAATCCGGCGTTGGAAATTCTCAGCTTGGCGGGACGTTCTTGAGCTTCCAAACGGGTCGAAAACAACACCAGAACGAGAAGCAAAACCAATTTTTTCACATCACAAAAAGCGTGAAAGCAATTCATCATTCTGAGGTTCCCCAAATCATTTTGCCGAGCTCCGTTCTCATCTAATTACGTAATTCCTCATTGCTTGACAACCTATGACTTCCTTGAAACTATCCGCGTAAGTTTTTACAACGCAATCGCGTATTGCAGCTATGACAAGGCCGCTCGCCACCCGCACGGATATCGATCCCATCACTTTGGAAGTCATTCGTCACGGCATCATTTCGATTTGTGACCAGATTGACGCCAATATGACACGCACGGCGTTTAGCCCGTATATCTACGAGTACAAAGACTACGCCGTCGGATTCGTCGGCGCAGCCGGCGAGTTGCTCGCGCAATCGACGGGGGGCATGCCGGTGTTTGTTGCCGATTCGGTGGGCATGGCGGTCAAAGACGGGCTGGAGATTTACGGCCGAGAAAATCTAAATGAAGGCGACGTGATCGTCTGCAATCATGCAGCGGTGCAGGGACAACATCTCAACAACACGGTGATGTATACTCCGGTGTTCGCCGGACCCGACGGCGACGAGTTGATCGGCTTTTTCTCCATCAATTGCCACTGGATCGACATTGGCGGCGGAGCGATCGGGTCGGTGTCGTATTCCTCGACAGACATCTTCATGGAAGGCTT
>Ga0075434_100006768_pt1 | contig 10534 bp, 13 predicted proteins | sample RhiMethybrSRZTD3_FD_75298 | JGI IMG/M metagenome (GOLD analysis project Ga0075434, IMG submission 75298) | Populus rhizosphere microbial communities from Tennessee, USA - Rhizosphere MetaG P. TD hybrid SRZTD3 | ecosystem: Host-associated > Plants > Roots > Rhizosphere > Soil | place: USA...
CGCTCGACGAAGTCCGGGACCTCGCCCGGGGCGTCTATCCGCACCTGCTCGCCGACCGAGGACTGAGGGGCGCGCTCCAAGCCACCGCATGGCGCAGTCCCGTTCCGACCACGGTTCACGCCGACGGGATCGGCCGCTACCGATCGGACGTCGAGGCCGCTACTTACTTCTGCTGTCTCGAGGCGATGCAGAACGCGATGAAGCACGCGGAGGCCGTGAAGAAGATCGACGTCTCACTCGCCGCGGTGAACGGCGATCTGCAGTTCGACGTCCGCGACGATGGCAGCGGGTTCGTGCTCGGAGACGTGACGTCCGGAGCCGGCCTGACCAGCATGCGTGATCGCCTCGCGTCTGTCGGCGGCGAGCTCGCGATCCAGACGGCCCCGGGGTCGGGAACCTCGGTGTCCGGAACGGTCCCGGTCAAGCATTGAGCGCTCCGCGGCTGTCCGACGACGAGTTCCAGCGCCTGGCGGCGTTGATCAAGGACGCCGACAGCGTCGAGCTGAAGCTGACCATCCCGGAGTCCGACCAGCGCTCGGCGGTCCAGGCGCTCGACATGGACCCCCTGGACGGCGCGTTGCGGCACGTGTACTTCTTCGACACCCCTGACCTGTCCCTGTTCGACAAGGGAGTCGTGGTCCGTGCACGGCGCGTCCAGAGGAAGGGCGACGACTCCGTCGTGAAGCTGCGGCCGGTCGTTCCGGGCGACCTTCCCGACTCGCTCCGGAAGTCGCGCAACCTTGTCATCGAGGTCGATGCCATGCCCGGCGCGTTCGTCTGCTCGGCATCGCTGAAGCGGGCTCTCGACACGACGCCGGTCAGGGAAGCCGCAGCCGGAAAGCAACCCATCAGCGCACTCTTCTCGAAGGAGCAGCGCGCCTTCTTCGAGGCCCACGCCCCGGATGCCGCGGAGCTGGATGACCTTGCCGTGCTCGGGCCGATCAACGTCCTCAAGCTGAAGTTCTCCCCGGAGGGGTACGACCGGCGGCTCGTCGCCGAGATGTGGCTCTACCCCGACAACACGCGCATCCTCGAGCTGTCGACGAAGTGCGAGCCGGGCGAGGCGTTCCAGGTCGCCGCGGAGACGCGTGCGTTCCTGCTCGGGCGGGGCCTGGATCTATCCGCCGAGCAACAGACGAAGACGCGCACCGCACTCGAGTTCTTCGCAAAGGAGCAACATGGGATTACTGCGTGACCGAAGGGGCCCGGCAGGATCGCGCTTCAGGATGCGCGAGAAGCTGTTCGCGATCGGCGACGACTTCTGGATCGAGAACGAGGAAGGCGAGCGGGCCTTCAAGGTGGACGGCAAGGCGCTTCGGGTCCGGGACACGTTCGTGTTGAAGGACCCCTCCGGGGAGGAGGTCGCGAAGATCCAGGAGCGCAAGCTCTCGGTTCGCGACACGATGAAGGTGGAGAGGGACGGCCGCACCGTCGCGACCGTGAAGAAGGCCATCATCAGCCCTCTCCGGGACCGGTTCTCGATCGAGGTGGACGACGGCGACGACCTCCATGCGAAGGGAAACGTGGTGGACCACGAGTTCAAGATCGAGCGGGGCGGCGACGAGATCGCCGAGGTCTCGAAGCGCTGGTTCCGCGTGCGCGACACCTATGGCATCGAGATCGCACCCGGCGAGGACGAGGCCCTGATCCTCGCGATCACGGTCTGCATCGACCAGATGGGCCGCGGCGAGTAGCGACACAGGGGCGCGATGCTCTTCCTGCTGGGCATCGTCCTGCTGATCCTGCTTCCGTCGCCTTGGTCGGTGGTCGGGTTCGCCGTCTGCCTGGTGTTCTTCGTGGGCGAGTTGCTCTTCTGGCGCCGCAGGGTGCGGAACGTGCCGCAGTCCACCGGCGCCGAGACGCTGATCGGCAAGGAAGCGCGCGTGGTCTCGGAATGCCGGCCGCTGGGGCAGGTCGAGCTCGGAGGAGAGATCTGGGCCGCGAGGTGCGAGGCCGGCACCGACCCCGGTGACGTTGTGAAGGTGGTTGGGCGGGATGGCCTCGAACTGCAGGTCGAGGCCGCCGCGCCGCGCTCAGCCCCCCTGTGAGAGCGCCGGGCGAGGTGAATACTCGAGCGCCGAGATCTCCTTGATCTCCTCGCCGCAGTCGTCGCAGACGAGCACGTAGCGCAGCATCCGCGACTCCCTAGAGTAGAACCCGACGCCGGAGTAGTAGCCCGCGTGCTCACAGGGATCCGTGGGAGCCCGTTCAGATGATGGAGAAGCCCGACGCGCCATCCCTTCCTGTTTGTACTGACCGGCTGTTAAGTATGGGTGAGGTGCGCCTTAAGCGCCGAAGAAGTCAAAGCGCCGCGATCAACCCTCGCCCGACGAGGAAGGCGCCGGCCGTCCCGAGGAGCACCATCGCGATCTGGCGACCGTGGCCGCCAAGCCATACGTTGAAGGCCTCGACGCGCTCGCGCGTTCGGTCGGGTGCGAACAGGTAGCCGAGAATCGGGATTTCCGCCAGCCCGAACATGATCAGGTTGTAGAGGACGACCCAGAGGGCGATCCTTGCGGTGCCGGCGCTCGACTCGGCGATGTCCTTCAGCGCGACCAGGTATGCGGCCCCGGGGAGGTTCAGGACGAGCGCGACGGCGAACGTGAGCGCGGTCGAGTCCCGCTCCATCATCCGGCGGGACCAGGGCTCCTTTGCGTGGTCCGGGGATCGAGCCTCCTTCTTGTGTGCGCGCCGTTCCCGGAACCCCCGGTCGCGCCCGGACGCCAACACCCAGAAGATTGCGAGTGCCATCAGCCCGACCGCGATATCGACCCCCGGGCCGACCGTGTGGTCCGATGCGCCCAGCGAACGCCCGGCTCTGAAGGCTCCGATCAGCAAAGCGGCAGCGGTGAAGCTCGCGACGAGGCCGCCGGCGTAATAGATGATCAGCATGCGACGTGGACTGGGCCGCTGCATGATCAGCAAGACCATCGCGAGCAGAGTCGGGTAGAGCGCCGACCAGAGCGCAAGCGGGAGGAGGTCGAGGAAGTTGTCGGCGCCGGCGGCCAGGAACTGCGAGGGCATCATGACTGACCGTAACGCTCGCCGGTGTCGGATCGGCTCCTGGACGAGTCCGTGCGAAAGGCGATACTTCGCCGATGCGTAGATGGCTTCCCATCGCCATCCTGGGGTCGGCGCAATTCGTGATGGTGCTCGACAGCAGCGTCATGAACGTGTCGATCTCTCAGATCGTCGCGGACCTCGACACGAACATCCAGGGCGTTCAGCTCGCGATCACCATGTACACGCTCGTGATGGCGGCGTTCATGCTGGCCGGCGCCAAGCTCGGGGACATCTATGGGCGGGATCGCATCTTCGCGATCGGCCTCGCCATCTATGGCACCGGATCGCTCACAACCGCGATCAGCCCGAGCCTGGGCGTGCTCCTGTTCGGGTGGTCGCTCGTCGAGGGCATCGGCGCAGCGCTCGTGATCCCCGCGATCGCCGCCCTGATCGCCGCGAACTACGACGGCAAGGAGCGCGCGCTCGCGTACGGGCTGATCGGCGGAGTCGCGGGCGCGGCGGTGGCACTGGGACCGCTGATCGGGGGATGGGTGACGACGGAGCTCAGTTGGCGCTACGTGTTCGCTGCGGAGACCGTGATCGTCATCGCGATCCTCTTCCTTCGCCGCCGGATGCGTCCGTCGCCGGCGGCCGAGCGCCCGCCGCACCTCGACCTGGTGGGCGTTGCGCTGTCCGCCGCCGGATTGGGGCTCGCTGTGTTCGGGATCCTGAAGAGCAGCGAATGGGGCTTGATCCAGGCCCGCGCCGCGCCCACGATCAACGGTCACGAGATCACCCCCTTCGGCTTCTCGGTCGTACCGTTCCTGATCCTCGCGGGCGTCGCCCTTCTCGGCGCGTTCGTGCTGTGGGAGGAGCGTCGTGAGCGCGCCGGGCAAGACACGCTGCTGGACCGCTCGCTGCTCCGGATCCGGCCGCTTCGGGCGGGTCTGGAGACGCTGATGATGCAGCAGCTGATCCTGCTCGGGACATTCTTCGTGCTGCCCGTCTACCTGCAGGTGGTGCTGGGCCTGAACGCCTTCGATACCGGGAAGCGGCTGTTCCCGATGTCCGTGACCATGTTCGTCGCAGCGCTGCTGGGCCCCCGCTTCGCCGCCCGGATGAGCCCGAAGCGCGTGGCGCAGATCGGGCTCGGGGCGCTCGCCGTCGGTGCGGTGCTGTTGCTCAGCACGATCGACGTTCAACTGCACGACGCCGGATTCGCGATCGCGCTCGCGATCTTCGGCGCCGGCGCCGGCCTGCTCCTGTCGCAGCTCGGCAACGTGATCATGTCCTCGGTCGACCCGTCCAAGACGAACGAGGCAGGTGGGCTGCAGGGGACCGCGCAGAACCTCGGTGCGTCGCTCGGCACGGCGTTGATCGGCGCGGTCCTGATCTCGGCGCTGACGAGCGGCTTCGTCTCGCGCGTGGAGCAGAACCCGGCGATTTCGCCGTCCGTGGAGGACAGCGTCAAGAAGGTCGCGAAGCAGGGCATCCCGGTCGCGTCCGTCGACGACGTCGAGAAGGCCGCCGAGCAGAACGGCGTGCCCAAGGCCGAGGCCTCTGCGCTCGCAGACGACTACGGCGACGCGCAGCTCCAGGGACTGAAGCGGGCGATCGGCGCCGTCGGCATCTTCGCGCTGCTGTCGTTCTGGTTCACACGCGGGCTGCCGGGCCGGGCGGTCACCGTCGTCGAACCGCCCACCGAGCCCGCCGCGGTCGCTAGTCCGCCGTAGGAGGTGCGGGCTCGGGCGCGGCCGGACGCCGCAGGTTGCTCACGATCAGGGACACCACCGTGACCAGGTAGATCTGCCCGATCAGCGCCTCGAGGATCGAAAGCGTGTGGCCGAGGTTGGTACGCGCCGTCAGGTCGCCGTAGCCGACCGTCGCGAGCGTCGTAAAGCTGAAGTACAGGCAATTCGACACCGTCGCCGAAGCGCCGCTCGCGAAGAACGGGTGTCCCCCGAAGTTGTCGATCGCGCCGAACGCGAACGCGAACAGCATGCCGAGCAGCATGTAGAAGGACAGCACACCCATGACCGCCTCGATCCTCACCCCTCCTGCGGCCCTGAGGTTGCGCACCACCCCGACCGCGATCGCCGGGGGTCCCAGCGCCACGAGGACGCCGTTCATCGTCCGCGACGCGCCGTCTCCGATCCCTCCTGTGATCGCACGGACCAGGCTCAGCGCGACCACGGTCACGGCGAGCACGAGAGCGCCCAGGAGCCACCGTTTTCGCACCCCGGCCGCCCAGAAGGCGAGCAGTAGGCTTCCGCCGACCAACGAGGACACGACGACCTGCTGGACCGGGCTTGGTTCCACCGCTCCTTGGACCCCAAGCGAAGCAAATAGCGCAACCAAGAGGAGCCCGTAGCGCTGAGCGTGCCCCCGGTGAGGAAGCGCCCGACTGACGGCTACCCGCGGCATAAGGAACTGAGGCTAACCGCCGTTCCGGCGCCTTCAGTGAAGCAGCGCCTTGAGCAGCACCAGCATGAGACCGAGCGACGCGGTGGTCAGCCCGGCGGCCACGAACTGCCACGCCGTCCCCCCCGCTCGATGGCGCAGGATCGCGCCCCACACGAAGAGGAGCATGGTGTTGGCCAGGATCGCCACCCAGAGCCCGGCTTTGGCGGAGTAGACGCCGAGCACCGCCAGCGTGAGCGCGACCAGCGCCGGACCGACCGCCTCGACCATCGGCCACTCGTGGCGGATCCCGTCCAGCAGGTGTCCCGCGCTCAAGGCTTCCCGATCTTCGGCGCTGCGGGCGAGCGCCCTCGACCACGCATGTGCCAGCGCGAACACCAGCGCGGTCACCGCCACCGCGGCCATCATCATCGCGGCCGTGAAATCCGTCTGGGCAAGGCCGACGATTACCGACGAGACCAGGATCGTGCCGTAGACGCTCGCCGCAAGATTCTCCTGCGGAAGCAGTCGTGACGCCCTGTCGGGAAGCGGAGCCAAGCGCCGAGCATAGATACTTGACCGGTGGCTGACTGGGCGACGATCTCATCGCTGGCGACCGCGGGCGGGACGCTCGTGCTCGCGGGGGCGACGTTCTCCGCTGTCCGCTCCTCCAACCGCTCGGCGCGGATCGCCGAGCAGGCGCTCCAAGAGCAGCGGCGGCCGTTGCTCGTGCACGCCCGCCTCGACGATCCCGTTCAGAAGGTCATGTTCCTCGGCGGCCACTGGGTGCGCACGGAGGGCAGCCAGGCCGTGGTCGACGAGGAAGACGGCGTGCTCTTCCTCGCGCTCGCGCTGCGGAACGTCGGCTCGGGGATCGCCGTGCTCCAGGGCTGGCATCTCTGGCCCGAGATTGTGACCTCCGACGTCGCGCATCCCGAGCCCGAGGAGTTTCGCCGCCAGGTCCGGGACATATATATAGCCCCGGGTGACGTGGGCATGTGGCAGGGCGCCCTCCGTGATGCGAACGACGAGATGCGCGACCAGATCGCTGCCGCGCGCGCGGAGCGCCGGCCGTTCTCGATCGACCTGTTCTACAGCGACCAGGTCGGCGGCCAGCGGACGATCAGCCGCTTCACCGTGACGCCCGCCGGCGACGAGCAGTGGCTCGGCAACGTCGGGCTCCACTGGAACCTCGACTTCTCCGGTGCGCGGGGGTAGTTAGGACAGCCGGCACACGCCGCTCTTCCAGCGGCGATTCTCGGACGCCCGGAACTGCGGGGTGTTCGCGGCACAGGCGATGTGCCTGCCTCCCGAGTTTCGCCGGACGATCTTCGGCGATGGGCCGCCGTTGCCGGAGACGATCAGGTTGCCCTTCGGGAAGCGGTTGCCGCTGACCACGAGCTGCACGTCCGTCGTGTTCCACAGGATGCTCATGTTGCCTCGCCGCACTGTGTTGCCGGCGCACGCCGCCGCTCCCGGGTCTCCGACCACGATGTTCCGGGCGCTCCGTAGCACGTTGATGTTGCCGCGCTCGACGGTCGAGCCGCAGATGAACACCTGGTCTGTGGCGTGATCGACCTTGACGTTCTTCTGGACGTGGCTGGCGAACATGAACACCTGCGCCACTCCGCCGGCACGCAGACTCCCACGCACGGACGAACCATGGTCCAGGAACAAGGTCTGCGCACCGACGGCGACGACGTCGCCCCCGATCTGCGTGTGACTGGCCTGGAAGTAGGCGCCGGCCGACGCCGTGACGCGACCGGTCACCTTTGAGTTGCGCAGCGTGCATGTCCCGTCCGCGGGGATCGTCACGTTTCGCACGGTCACGCCGGTTTGCAGGCCGCTGCACTGCAGGTCCGTGGCCGAAGAGGCGACGGCCTGACCCGCCACGAGCACGACCATGAGCATGCCGGCGGCAAGCCACAAGATCGTCCGAGCAGCCAAGCGATGACCTCCTTGCCAGCGTGGCGATTCGCGAAACCGGGCGAACGGGACGCCCGGGTCAAAAGATGACCAAAAGGGCCACGAGGGCCTGACTTGATGGTGCCACAGCGCCCGGCGCGCGTCAATCGTTTGTCAGATGCCGCAGGTACCAGCGAGCGCGGCGTGCAGCCGCGCGCTGCCCCGGACGCGCTTCCCCGCGGCCGGCTCGCTCGCGCACACGTCGAGGATCTCCGGCACCGCCCGTTCGACTATGCCCGGCACATCGGTCGTGTAGGCGATGCCGCGACGCCCGAGCTCGCCGCGTGCTTGATCGAGCCGCTCACCGACGACGTCGGGCATGGTCGGAAGCGGTGAGGCATGTGCGCGAGGTCCCTTGGCGTGGTCGCGCTCGGCGCCAACCAACTGCGGCACGAACAACCCGAACAGAATGCCGGTCGTGACCGCCGCGCCGACGAAAAGCCCGCCCTTCACGACGTCTGGCATGGCAGAGCATGGTACTTGCGCCGACCGCGTGGTGGGCCGCAAAACCGTGAGCTTTGCGGCGCGCCCCCGTCTAGTGAGTTATCAGACCCGGAATCAGGTCTTCCCTGCTGCTGTGCGCGTTTTCGACCGCGATGTTCGCGCTGCCCGCCGGCGCGCGGGCGTGCGGCGTCGCCGGGCTGGCGTTCCATCGCACCGTGGGCGAGCGGACCGCAACCCTCACGTGGCAGGTCCCGAAGGGCACACCGCCCGGCTCGTTCGCTGTGTTCCGGAACGGGACCAGGGTAGGTGAGACCGCGGGCAGGTCCTTCGCCGTCACGGTCGAGCCGGGGCGCCGGTACGTCTTCGGCGTGCAGGCGCTCGACTCGAGCGGTCAGGGCGAGCCCTGCGTCGCGAAGCTGAAGCAGAACGTGCGGTTTCACCCACCCGGTCGCACGCCCGGCCTCGCCGTCACAGGCGGCGGGAACCGGGTGCGCCTGGTGTGGTCCCGGGCCGCGCGGGGCGACGGGCGCCTCGCCGGATACCGCGTCCTTCGCGACGGCAAGCTCCTCCGCCGGGTCCATGGAACGTCGCTCACGATCCTGATCCCGGCCGGCAGGCCGCACGGATTCGTGGTGATGGCGGCGGACACGCGCGGCCACGTGGGGCCAAGGAGCAATCCGGTCCGCGTGGTGCGCGGCCGTCGCGCGCCCGGCGCGCCCGCGAGGGTCCGGACGAAGCGAGTCGGCGAGGACGCCGTGCTCATCACATGGTCTGCGGGCAAGCGCCGCAGCGGGCGCATCGCCGGCTACCGGATCTATCGCAACGGCATCCTGCTGGGTCAGGTGCACGGCCGGCGCCGCCACGATCGCAACCTGATGGCGGCCACCAGGTACAGATACTCCGTCGCCGCTGTCGACACGCTCGGGTACATGAGCGCTCCGCTCGCCCGTGCGTCGATCAAGACTCCCACGCCCGACGCCACGCGCGGTCGCGCCCACGCCTTCCTGCTCGCCTCGGCCGGGGAGAGCTTCCTCGACCTCCAGCGTCACTACACCCAGATCGGCACCGTCTATCCGACCTACTTCGATTGCGACAGCACGGACGGCTCGGTCACGGGCAAGGACGACCCGGCGATCACGAGCTGGTCGCAGCTGCGCCGCATCCGCGTGCTCCCGCGATTCAACTGCCAGCAGCAGGACGTGGTACACAGGATCCTGACCGATCCGGTGACGCGGGACTCGACGATCGCCGCGCTCGTCGGGTTGGTGCAGCAGAACGGCTACGACGGAATCAATCTCGACTTCGAGAACGGCGATGCGGCGGACCGCGCTGCGCTCACGGCCTATGTCGAGCGCCTCGGGGCCTCGCTGCACGCAACCGGCGCGAAGCTCTCCGTCGACGTCTCGCCCAAGTACGAGCCCACGACCACGGGCAGGTCCGGCCTCTACGACTACGAGGCGATCGCGCGTGCGGCGGACACCGTGTTCGTGATGAATTGGGGATGGCACTGGACCACCTCGGAGCCGGGTGCGCCCGACGACCTGGCGCTCTGCAGGCAGGTTGCCGACTACCTCGCGACCATGCCGAACCGCTCGCGGTTCGTGCTCGGCACCCAGATGTACGGGATGGACTGGGCGAGCGGCGGCGGCGCGGCCTCCCCGGGCGTCGCGCTGGAGCACGCGGACGTCGAGTCGCTGCTCTCGCGCTACGGCCTCATGCCGGAGCTGGACCCCGCGGCGGACTCGTGGGTGTTCACGTACAGCGACGCCGCCGGGACGCCCCACGAGGTGTGGTTCCCGGACGCGGCCACGATCGCCCGCCGCGTGCGGCTGGCGCGCGAACGCGGGCTCGGCATCGGCTTCTGGCGCCTGGGCCGGGAGGACCCGGATGTCTGGGCGGACCCGCTGATTGCGGCGGGCACGAGCTGGCCGTAGTCGCTCTCGAGCGAACGGTGCGGCCCGGCTAGGCGGCCTTGTCGTCTGCCTCGGCCGGGACCTGGGCCCAGGCCTCATAGCCGCCGCTGGCCTCCCAGATCGAGGTCAGCAGCCCCTCAAACTGCGCGCGCTCCGCGGAGTCGAGGCCGTCGAGCAGCTCCTCTTCCACTCCGTCCATCACCTCGGAGACCCTCTCGATCACCGCGAGGCCCTTCGGCGACACCTCGACGATGTGCCGGCGCCGATCCTCCGGATCCCGGCGGCGCTTCGCGTACCCCCTGCGCTCGAGGTCGTTCAGGATCGCGACGAGGTTCGTCGGGTCAAGGTGAAGATGCCCGCACAGCGACTGCTGCGTGAGCTCGCCGTGATCCCGAAGCTCGATCAGGGCCGCGAGGTGCCGCGGCCGGATCCCGAACGGCTCCAGCGCCTCGGTGAAGCGGTGCATCGTGATCCGCCCGAGCTTGATCATCAGGAGCGTCGGCCACCGTTTCGCGATGCCTGGCCGCGCGGTGTCGCTCTCTTTCGTGTCCTTTGTCACGGGCCGAAGGTTAGCAGGCACAGATACTTGGTATTAGCAAAGCATCTGCTATCGTCACCTGATCTTGCGACCCGTCTCCAATCCGAGCCCGCGCGTCATTCTCGCCGTTCTCTCGCTCGGCGGCATTTCGTATGCGCTGCTGCAGTCGCTGGTCGTGCCCGCGCTACCGCAGATCCAGCAATCGCTCCACACCTCGGAGAGCGCCGTCGGGTGGGTGCTGACCGCATATCTCTTGAGTGCCTCGGTGGCG
>Ga0075434_100006770_pt1 | contig 10533 bp, 7 predicted proteins | sample RhiMethybrSRZTD3_FD_75298 | JGI IMG/M metagenome (GOLD analysis project Ga0075434, IMG submission 75298) | Populus rhizosphere microbial communities from Tennessee, USA - Rhizosphere MetaG P. TD hybrid SRZTD3 | ecosystem: Host-associated > Plants > Roots > Rhizosphere > Soil | place: USA...
CGCCGCTGAGCGTGGCGGCCGTCGGGCCGACGAGCACCAACGGCGCCACGATCACCGGCGCGGGTCCGTACACCTACACGGCCGCGCCCGGCTTCAGCGGCACCGACTATTTCACGTACATCCTCGCTGACGCCTCGACGCCCGCACGCACGACCGCGGGCATCGTTCACGTGTCGGTCGGACGCGACCTGACGCCGCCGACCGTCAGCCTCACCGCGCCCGCGAGCGGCGCAACGATTTCATCGAACACGGTCGTTCGCGCGTCGGCGGCCGACAACGTCGGCGTCGCCGGCGTGTCGTTCTTCGACGGCGCGACGCCAATCGGCGCGGAAGTAACCGTGGCGCCGTATCAGGTGACGTGGGACATCACGAGCGTCGCCGACGGCGCGCACAGCCTGACGGCCGTCGCGCGCGACGCGTCCGGCAACAGCGCGACGTCCGCCGCCGTCAACGTGTCCGTCACGCACGCGCCGCCACCGCCGCCGGTTGTGACGCCGGCCGTCGACAAGATGGTCTTCTCTGAGGGCGCGAGCACGGCCGGCCGACGCACGACCGCCGCGTTCAGCACGTCGACCGCCGGCGAAGTGCTCGTCGCGTTCGCCGCGTCGGACGGTCCGGCCGCCAGCAATGCGGAGTCGCTCACCGTGTCCGGCGCAGGCCTGACGTGGACGCGCGTGCAGCGCGCCGCGACCAGGTTCGGAACCGCTGAAATCTGGACCGCGAGCGCGCCGTCGGTTCTCACCAACGTGACCGTGTCGAGCGTGCAGTCGTCGCCGAACTTCCATCAGTCGCTCACGGTCATCGCGTTCACCGGCGTTGCGGGCGTCGGCGCGTCGAACGTCGGCGGCGGCGTCGGCGCCACGAGCGTCAGCCTCGTCGCGCAGGCGGCGGGCTCCGTCGTCTACGGCGTCGGCAACGATTGGGATCGCGCGGTTGCGCGTTCGATCCCGGCGGGCCAGACGAAGGTGCACGAGTTCGTCGACACCGCGGTCGGCGACACGTTCTGGGTGCAGGCGCTCGGCGGAGCAACGTCATCGGCCGGCGCGTCGGTCGCTCTGAGCACCACCGCACCAACCACCGACCAGTGGAACTTCGCCGCCGTCGAGCTGAAGCCCGCGGCCGCGTCGACACCGCCCGTCATGGTGACCGTGCCGAACGTCGTCAACCAGACGCAGGCGACCGCGCAGTCGATGATCGCAGCCGCAGGCCTGACGGTCGGCACAGTGTCGAACGTCAACAACGCCGCGGCAGCGGGAACGGTGATCGGACAGAACCCAATCGGAGGCACCAGCGCAGCGAGCGGATCTGCGGTGGCGCTCACGGTCTCGAGCGGACCGGCGCCGACCGGCGCAGGACCGACGGTCGACGCGACCGCCTACTCGGAAGGCACCGGCAATCGGACGACGCCGGCGTTCAGCACGAGCGGAGCGGGAGTGCTCGTCGCGTTCGCGACAGCGGACGGCAACCCGACGGCGAACGGTCAGACGCTGACCGTGTCCGGCGCTGGCCTCACCTGGACGCGCGTGCAGCGTGCCGCTTCGCAGATGGGCGACGCCGAAATCTGGACGGCGAGTTCGGCGAGCGCGTTGACCAACGTCACGGTGACGAGCACGCAGTCGGTGACGAGCGTCGGCGGCGCTGCCGTCAACCAATTGCTCTACGTCGTTGCCTTCACGGGCGCGAGCGGCGTCGGCGCATCGAACGTCGGTGGCGCACCGACCGGCGCGCCGAGCATCAGCCTCGTAGCCCAGGCGGCCGGTTCGGTCGTTTACGCAGTGGGCAACGACTACGACCAGGGCATTCCGCGCACGGTACCAGCGGGTCAGACGAAGGTTCATGAGTTCGTGGCGCCGTCGGGCGACACGTTCTGGGTGCAGTCGCTCAACGCCGCGACGTCGGCCGCCGGCGCGATCGCAGCGATCAACGACACGGCGCCGACAACGGATCAGTGGAACTACGCGATCGTCGAAATCAAGCGCTGAGCCACTGAAGAGCGATGAATTGATTCCGATGCGCGCCGGAGCTTCCGCTGAAGCCGCCGGCGCGCGATGGACAGCGACAGACACAAACCCGTTGTGAGGAGAAGAACGTCCATGAGTCGCATCTACCTGCCGTGGAACGCGTCGAAGGCCCGCCTCCGCGAAGCCGAGAACGCAAGGAAGAACCGGGCGGAGATCGTCCGGGAGCTGTCCTGGGGCCGCGTCTCGCGACGTGATCTCATCAAGATGGGTCTCTTCACCGCGGGCGGCATGCTGGCGCCGATCGGCGGTCTGAACCCGTTCGTGAAGAGTGTGTACGGGCAAATGCCGACCGGCATGCCGCCGAGCCCGACGTTCGGCTGCCAGTCGTTCTCACAGCCGTTGCCGCGCTTCGACGTGCTGAAGCGCAATCCGGTGACGGGCGCCACCGCCGACACGCTGGTGTCGTGTCTGGATCCGATGCCGACCGCCATGGCGAACCAGACGATGCAGGCCGTGAATCCCGCGCTCGGCGGCGGGTTCGGTCCGATCGAAGGCCGTCCGCCGGGCGCGATCTGGGCGCACCAGCGCTTCAACGAGTTCCTGCCGCGCGTCGCAGTCGAAGCGTACCAGGCGCCGGCGACAACGAACTACACGTACAACCCGCAGGTCGCGTCGAAGTACAACTCGGGCATCAATCAGGCGGACGGCATGCCGCTCCGCTTCCATTCGGGGATGCCCATCCAGAATCCGAATTCGGTGTGGACGTTCAACGGAACGATTCCCCCGAAGCTCGTAATCGGACGCTACGGCGAGCCGATCCTCTTCCGGCATCACAATCGGCTGCCGGCCGACCAGCAGCAGAACGGCGGCTTCGGACGTCATACGATCTCGACGCACGAGCACAACGGCCACCACGGTGCGGAGAACGACGGCTTCACGGGAGCGTTCTTCTTCCCGGGCCAGTTCTACGACTATCACTGGCCGATCGTGCTCGCCGGACACTTCAGCTTCAATCAGACGCCGACCGACGTGTTCATGGCGCGCACGCCGAACGACGCCGGCGGAACCGATCCGATCCCTGGCGACTGGCGCGAGACGATGAGCACGCACTGGTTCCACGATCACATGTTCAGCTTCACGTCGCAGAACGTGTACAAGGGCAACGCCGCGATGTTCAACATCTACAGCGGCATCGATCGCGGCGCCGAGGACATCAACGACGGCGTCAACCTGCAGCTGCCGAGCGGCAACTCGCGGTTCACGGGGAAGAGCTGGGGCAATCTCGATTACGACGTGAACCTGCTGCTCGCTGACAAGGCGTTCGATCGGGACGGCCAGCTGTTCTTCGACATCTTCGACTTCGATGGGTTCATCGGCGACGTGATGACCGTGAATCTCGCCTACGACCCGTACTTCGAAGTCGAGCCGCGCAAGTACCGCTTCCGCATCCTCAACGCGAGCGTGTCGCGGTTCTTCAAGATTGCGCTCGCCGACGCGAACGGCAACGCGCAGCCGATCATTCAAATCGCAAACGACGGCAACCTGCTGCCGGTTCCGGTCACACTGCTGGAGCTCGACGAGCAGGGGATCGCCGAACGCTACGACATCGTCATCGATTTCTCGAAGTATTCGATGGGCACGAAGCTGCACCTCGTCAATCTCTGCGACCATTTCAATGCGCTAGACGCCAAGCTCGATGGCAAGAAACCGTTCCAGGATCTGACGATGGCGCAGGCGCTCGGGGGCGCCACGCCCGATCCGTGCGTCGGCCGCATCCTCGAGTTCCGGATCGTGCGTCCGCTCTCGTATACGGACAACAGCCAGGTGCCGGCGACGCTGATTCCGAATCCTGATCTGTCGACGGTGCCGCTGGCGCGCACCCGCGTGTTCGAGTTCAAGCGAGACGCTGCGCAGACCACCTCCGATCCAGTTTCGTCCTTCATGGGACCGTGGGGCATCGCGACAGACGATGGCATCACGCTCGCGGCCGACTACGGTCGCGTGTCAGCCGCACCGAAATTCGGCACACGCGAAATCTGGACGCTCAGAAACGGCGGCGGCGGCTGGGATCACCCGATTCACATCCACTTCGAGGAAGGTCAGGTGCTCGCGCGCAACGGATCGGCGGCAAATGTTCCGGCGTGGGAGAAAGGCCGCAAGGACGTCTACCGGCTCCGTCCCGCCGGCGACATCACCATCACGATGCAGTTCCGCGACTGGGGCGGGATGTTCATGGAGCACTGCCACAACACGGTCCACGAGGACAACGCGATGTTGCTGCGATGGGAGATCGACGATGGTGGAACGCCGTTCCTGCGGCCGCTCCCGACTCCGATCCCGTCGCCGCAGGGTGTGACGTTCCGGAGTCCGGACGACATCCTGCCAACCGCGTTGTGATCGGAGTGTTGTGCGGATGCCGATGAACACGCTGGGTATCAGCGGATCGACAGTGCGGGCCGCCGCGGCGTCAATCGCCGCGGCCTGGCTCGTCATCGCCGCTCTGTACTCGACGCCCGTCGCGGCGGACAACGCACGTTGGGGAGCTGACTACTTCCCCAACGTGACGTTGACGACCCACGAAGGCCAGACGGTCCACTTCTACGACGATCTGATCAAGGGCAAGATCGTCGCCCTCGATCTGATCTACACGACGTGCAAGTATGCGTGCCCCCTCGAGACCGCGCGGCTCGCGCAGGTGCAGCGCGTGCTCGGCGATCGCGTGGGACGCGACATCTTCTTCTACTCGATCACGATCGATCCGGATCACGACACGCCGCAAGTGCTCAAGGAGTACGCCGAGAAGTACCGCGTCGGCCCGGGCTGGCTGTTCCTCACCGGCAGCGCGAAGGACATCGACTTGATCAGCAAGAAGCTCGGGCTGTATTCGGAGCCGGACCGCGCCGCGAATCCTGACGGCCATACGCCGTTCGTGCTGATCGGCAACGAAGCGACGGGACAGTGGATGCGCAACTCGGCGCTCGACAACCCGCGCTTCCTCGCGACGACGATTGGCGAGTGGCTGGACAGCTGGAAGACCGCGAAGAAGCCGGCGCCGGTGGCATTGCATGCGGACGACGCGGTGCTCAAGCTCGACCCAGGCGAGTACGCATACGCGAGTCACTGTGCGGCGTGCCATACGGTCGGCCGCGGCGACGGTATCGGACCCGACCTTCGGGGCGTCACCGCGCTCCGCGAGCGCGAGTGGCTCACACGCTTCATCTCGACGCCCGACAGAGTGTTGGCCGAAGGCGATCCGATTGCGCAGGCACTGCTCGCAAAATACAAGGGCGTGCGGATGCCGAACCTGTCGCTGTCGAGGATGGATGCCTCGCTCATCATCGACTACCTCGCGAAGCAGGACGGCGAAGGCGCCGCGAAGCCGGCTGCCGCGAGCGCGAGCGCGCCTGCGAACATGCCAGGCCCGCCCGTCGATCTGAAAGTGATGATCGACGCGTATCTGCGCATTCAGCAGGCGCTGAACGCCGACAGCACCGACGACGTCATGAACAACGCGCGCATCATCGCGACCGAGTCGGCGAAAATCGGATCGCGGGCGTCAGCCGTCAGATCGGCGATCAACCCGTTCGCGCAGGTGAAGGACGTCGCCGGCGCGCGCGAAGCATTTGGAAAGCTGAGCGACGCGATCATCGAGCATGCACGTGCGGTCGATGCGGCGCTGGGCGACGACATCAATATCGCCTACTGCCCGATGGCGAAGAAGTACTGGCTTCAGAAAGGCACGACGATTCGCAATCCCTACTACGGGAAACAGATGTCCGACTGCGGGCGGATCGTGGCTGACGCGGCAATTCAGAATTAGGAATTCAGAATTCGGAATTGCTCTCGAACAGTACTGCAACCACGAAAACACGAAAAAGACGAAAGCGCGAAGAAGACTCTTAAGGTTTTCTTCGTGTTTTTCGTGGATCTTCGTGATTTCGTGGTTGCGCTACTGTGCGAGAGGAATTCCAGAATCCAAATTCTGAATTCATAATTCCTGTGTGAAGCTTCAGCGACTTCCGTTCGACGCCTCCCTGGCCGATTATCAGCAGCAGGCTGACGCGCTCCTCGACGCGTGGACGTCCGGCGACGCCGATGCGATCCAGATCATGCGGCACACGCACCCGCGGTTTCTCGACGCCGAGATTCCGTGGCTGCCGAAGCGGATGTCGGACGCGGAGGTCCGCAGCGTCACGCTCGATCGCTCCGACGCGCAGCTTGCACTCGCGCGGTGGTACGACTTCCAGAGCTGGCCGCGGCTCACCAATCATGTCGACGCCGTGACCCGCGCCGGCTCTCCGGTGGCCGCGTTCGAGGCGGCAGTCGAAGCGGTCATCGATGGCGACGTCGGAGCGCTCAAATCGATGCTGCAGGCGAACGGCGCGCTGGTTCGCGCACGGTCCGCGCGCGTGACGCACTTCGATCCGCCGGTCCATCGCGCCACGCTTCTTCACTACGTCGCGGCCAACGGCGTCGAGGGTTATCGTCAGCGGACGCCGTCAAACGCCGTCGACGTGGCGAAGACGCTGCTCGAAGCCGGCGCCGAGGTCGACGCGCTTGCAGACATGTACGGCGGCCAGTGCACGACGATGAGCCTGCTCGTCTCGAGCGGTCATCCGGCGAAGGCTGGAGTCCAGGTGGTGCTCGTCGACACGCTCGTCGACTTCGGCGCAGCCGTCGAACCTCGCGGCGCGGGCACCTGGACGTCGCCGCTGATGACGGCGCTCGCCTTCGGATACACCGACACGGCCGAAGCGCTCGTGCGGCGCGGCGCACGAATCGACAACCTCGCCGCGGCCGCCGGACTCGGACGGCTCGACGACGCACGTCGACTGCTGTCGAACGCGACGAGCGACGACCGACATCGCGCCCTTGCCCTCGCCACGCAGGGCGGCCGGCTGGAGATCGTGCGACTGCTCCTCGATGCCGGCGAAGATCCGAACCGCTACAACCCGAAGGGCACGCATGCCCACTCGACGCCACTGCACCAGGCCGTCTGGTCCGGTTCCGACGCCATCGTCCGCCTGCTCGTCGAGCGAGGCGCGAGACTGGACATCAAGGACACTATCTACCAGGGCACGCCTCTGGGCTGGGCCGAGTACGGTGGACGCACGGCCATCGCCGAGTACCTGCGCTCGGTCGGCTCGCCTTAGGGATTACCGTCCTCCCTCGCCATCATTGAAAGAAGCCGCCGATCAGAATCGTTGTGCCACCCGATCCGTTCACGCGCACCTGATCGAATGAGACGGCGAAGTGGCCGAGGCTCGTCACGAGCGTCCCTTCCTGGCGCTGAAGCGTGATCGTGCCGACCGGCGTGAAGTCGAGCGACACAGAGAGAACCGTACCGTCGGGCAGATTTACTTTCTTGATCTGAACCGTCAGCGTCGTCGATCCGCCGCTCAAGAAGTTCGATTGGTCCGCGAGCGCCTGGCCTTCCGGCACGACGCCGCCGATTGCGGGGCCGGTCAAAGTTTCCTTCACGGTTCCGCCGGACGATCCGGCGAGTGTCGCGTCGTTGATATCCGAGAGCGTCGTCGGCGCTGTCGGCGCTGGACGATCGCCGCAGGCGGCCGCGGCAGCGATCGCGCAAAGTACGACAACGAGACGGTAGCGATTCCACATTGTGATCTCCCTCTGGGCAAGTGCGTCGCGAGGCGCGCGGCTACCGCGAGACGCGGCATCCAGCATGAGTGGACGCGGGTCAGCGAATTCTAACCTCCGACTAAAAAGCGCTACACGACTATGACTGCAGGAATCGCGTCCGCGGAACACGCTGAGCTGCGCGTGGACCGTCGCCGATCTCGTCAGAAAAATCGATCAACGCGAATGCGAACTGAGGTGGGACGCGCTGAAAAGATCTCGCGCGAACATTAGCGTGCGCGAACGATCACCGCCGACACGGTCTGGAGGCCGTACGCCGGCGGCGCGTTGCAAACAGATCGCGCGCGCGCCGCAGCAGATGCGCGGGCGGTTCGCTTTCCTGATCGATGGCTGCGGCCTCGGCGATCTCGCGCAGCCATCCGACCGTGGCCGCGCACGATCGACACGTCACCACGTGGCGCTCCATCGCCCTGTGCTGCGTCGGGCCGAGAGTGCCGCGCACGTAGTCCGCGCAGCTCGCCGCGTCGAAATGCGCCATGCAGTCCATGCGCGGAAGCATCCGCGCGAGAAGTACAGGTCGCTGAAGCGGCCGAAAAATATACGTTGAGAAATTTCGTGAGACTAGAAGCCGGACGACTTCAGATGCGCGCGCAACTTCTTGAGGCAGCGCCCGCGAATGAATCCGATCGAACCGGTCGCGAGTCCCAGCCGCCGCGCGAGCTCGTCGTACGGGAGCGGAGGCTGCTGATAGAACAGCATTTGTACGAGCGCGCGGCACCGCTCGGGCAGCTTCGCCACGGCTTCCCGCAGCGCCTGCGCGCGCTCCACGTCCTCGAGGATCCTCGTGCCGGCCCCGTCGGTGAGCGCGAGCTCGTGTTCCACGTGCGTGGCCTGAGGCCATCCAGCTTCACGCCGGGCGCGCGCTTTCCAGTGAAGCGTCTTGTGGCGCGTGACGCGCATCAGCCACGGCCTCACCGCCTCGTGCCGCCGCAGCCGGGGGAGCTCGGCGACGAGATCGGCGCACACCGCCTGAAAGATATCGGCGGCATCCTCGGGCTGCGCGCCGAACCGGATGGGGATCGAGTAAATCAGGCGTTTGTATTTGCCGACGAGCGCCTCCCACGCTTCGGGATCGCCGTCGAGGCACGAACGCACGAGGACTGCGTCAGAGGAGGCGCTGCGCGGCGATTTGGCTGACGGCGTACGCGATCGGATCACAGCGACGCGCCTCGCACACCCGGCGCATCGATCTCACGATCGCAAGCCGTGATCGCCGCCGGATATCCGGCAGCGATCGAGCTGGGAGCGCACGAAAGTTGTCGTGGCACCAGCGTGGCGTGGCAGCGACGACGAGGGATCATCCGGCCCAGGACCGCCGCGCGCTGGAGCAATCGCGGTGCCTGCGAATTCGCGATCGCGCGCGAGCTCGTGATTGGATGCTATGTGGTTCGAACCGCGGCAGTTGAACATCCACCGCGATGTCCGCACGCTGCGCGCGAACGCGACGAAGTTTGATGGTTTTTACAAAGCGCGAACGTCGAACATCCTCCGGCGAGGATCGGCGATCCAAGCGCGGCCGGACCCTGCACGCGCGCGCGGATGAGCCGCGGGCCTTCCGGGATGACGGACACGCCGCACACCGATATGATGGAGCGGTTCGAGGGCTGTATGAGACCGCCTCGCATCCGTCGTTCCGCCGCCACGGCCGTCGTCGCGTGCGTGCTCGCAACCGCCACCGTCGCGTATGGCCAGCGAATCTGGGTGGGCGGGGGGCGGTTCTACCGCTCCCCTCCGAAGTGGGCGACGCCGGCGAACTTCGACGGATCCTACAACTACTGCCGCGGTTACTACACCAGCGATCGCCGGGAGGATGGCGGCAGCGGCTGGGACACCGACTTTCCAGGCGCCGACAACAACTTCTCGGTGCGGCTCGCCGAGCTGACGAGCGTCCACGTGCGGTTGGATAGCACCGGTCAGCCCGATTACGTCGTCGTGCGGCTCACCGATCCGCTGCTCGGACGCTGTCCGATGCTGCACATGGAGGACGTGGGCACGATCCGATTTTCCGACGACGAGGTGACCGCCCTCCGCGCCTATTTAATGAAGGGCGGCTTCCTGAGCGTGGAAGATTTCTGGGGAACGCGGTCGTGGCAGCAGTGGTCGGAGGAAATCGGCCGCGTGCTGCCGCCCGACGAGTACCCGATCTTCGATATTCCGCTCGATCATCCGATCTTTCACACGCTGTACGACGTGAAGTACATCGAGCAGGTGTCGTCCATTCAGTTCTGGACGCGGTCCGGCGGCAACGTGTCGGAGCGCGGATGGATGAACGACAGCCCGCAGGCCAACTTCCGCGGCATTGCCGACGACAAAGGGCGGCTGATGGTGATCATGTCGCACGACACCGACATCCCCGACACGTGGGAGCGCGAAGGCGAGAACCGCGAGTACTTCGACAAATTTTCGCCGAACGGCTACGCGCTCGGGGTGAACTGGGTGTTGTACGCGCTGACGCATTGACATCGCCCGTGGTCACCGAGGTCGTCGAGGCCGAAGGCCACCTGATCGACTCTCAGCTCCTGAACGTGATGTTCGACACCGTCGTGCGCCACGATGCGGCGTTCGAGGTGCTCGACTTCCGGATCGGCCGCACGAACGAAGAGCCGTCGTTCGTGTCGATGCGCATCTCGGCGAAGGCGGAACCGACGCTGAGCGAAGTGCTCGAGGAGCTCGTCGCGCTCGGCTGCCGCCTTGCGCGCGCCGACAACGTCCATCTGGTGCCCGCGGATCGCGACGGTTGCGCGCCTGAAGACTTCTACTCCACCACCAATCACCGCACGTTCGTCCGACTGGACGGCCAATGGCGTCAGGTCGAGCGCCAGCGTATGGACGCGACGATCGTCGTCGAGGGCCAACGCGCGTTCTGCCGGAAGCTGCGCGACCTTCGCAAAAGTGATCGCGTCGTATGCGG
>Ga0075434_100006771_pt1 | contig 10533 bp, 8 predicted proteins | sample RhiMethybrSRZTD3_FD_75298 | JGI IMG/M metagenome (GOLD analysis project Ga0075434, IMG submission 75298) | Populus rhizosphere microbial communities from Tennessee, USA - Rhizosphere MetaG P. TD hybrid SRZTD3 | ecosystem: Host-associated > Plants > Roots > Rhizosphere > Soil | place: USA...
GGACCGCAGACGCTGCGGCCTTGCAACTGACCGCGGAAGAGGAGATGGTCTCCCCGCTGGAGGTCGCCGGGGTTGCCCAGCAAGGGAACGACCTTTCCATTGTGCTCCCGGATGAGCGCGCAACCCTGCTCCATGCCGATGAACGTGCCGTCAAGCTCGAACGCGCCGTTGCCGCGTCCCCGCTCCCAACCGTCCCAGTGGTGGCGCTGGGCGAGCGCCGGCAAGCTCAGCGTGGCGGTGAGGAGCAGTGCGGCTCCGGAGATCTTTACGAATCGTCGTTGAGTCCTGGTATTCATCTTTAAGCCTCCTGGCTGAAATTGGTGCCTTGTCAACCTGACCACGGTTCTTTTCAAGGGCCGTGCCATCACGGAGAAGCTCGGGGGCTCGCCTTGGGGAGGCCGGCTTCGGAACCCGCCATTCCGTCCTCCGGAGTGGACACCCATCACGATCCCTCCAAGCCGCGGGTGTCCCTGATTCTGATACCCTCCTAGGCCATGACGGAAACCCTGACACTGACCACCATTCGCATCGCCCACAGCCCGGATTCGGACGATGCATTTATGTTCTACGCCCTGACACAGGGCGTGCTGGACGTCGAGGGGCTGGAGATTCGCCACGTCCTCCAGGACATCGAGAGCCTGAACCAGGCCGCGTTCCAAGGGACGTACGAGATCACGGCACTCTCCTTCCATGGCTATGCCCATCTCGCCGACAGCTACCAGCTCATGCCCTCTGGGGCGAGCTTCGGCGACGGCTACGGCCCCATCGTGGTGTCGCGCCGGCATCTCGGCCGGTCCGACCTGCCGGGATTGAAGATCGCCATTCCGGGTGAGCTCACCACCGCACATCTCGCTTTGCGTCTCTGGCAGCCGGACGTTACCACCGAGATCGTCCCCTTCGACAGGATTCTCGACGTCGTGCAGTCGGGCGAGGCGGACGCCGGCGTGGTCATCCACGAAGGGCAGCTCACCTACGGCGACCTTGGCCTGCGCAAGGTCGTGGACCTCGGGGAGTGGTGGAAGGGGGAGACCGGCCTGCCGCTGCCGCTCGGGGGCAACGGCATCAAGCGCGACCTTGATCCCGATCTGAAGCGCCGTCTCTGCCGGTTGCTGACCGAGAGCATCAACTACGGCCTCGACCATCGCCAGGAGGCCCTGGGCTATGCCACGCGTTACGCCCGCGGCCTCGAGGACGATCCCGAGCGCTCGGACCGCTTCGTGGGCATGTACGTCAACGACTGGACCCGGGACTACGGCGAGACCGGCCGCCGGGCCGTGCAGCTCCTCCTCGACCGCGGCTTTGAGGCAGGAATCCTGCCGCGCCACGTCGAAGCCGAGTTCGTCGAGAGCTGAACGGCGAGGAATGGTTCACCCCGAAGCGATCGTCTTCGACCTCGACGGCACGCTGATCGACTCCCGCCGCGACATCACGACCGCTATAAACCGGATGCGCGTCGAGGAGGGCCTACAGCCGCTCGACCTGGAGCAGGTGGTGACGATGGTGGGGGAGGGCGCCCGCCTGCTGGTGGAGCGGGCCCTCGGTCCCGGGTTTCCGCCTGGCAGGATCGATGAGACCTTGGCGAAATACCTCGGGTACTACGACGAGGTCTGCTTGGACGCCACGAAGGCCTACCCCGGCGTCGAAAACATGCTCGCCGATCTCGCTCGGCGCTATCCCCTGGCCCTCCTGAGCAACAAGGGGGAGGCCTTCTCGCGCAAGATCCTCGACGGCTTGGGCCTCACCGGCTTCTTCCGCGAGATCCTGGGGGGCGACAGTCTCCCCAGCCGCAAACCGGACCCCGCGGGTCTGCACATCCTGGCCGGCCGGCTCGGAGTCCCCGTCGAGAGCCTCCTCCTGGTTGGCGACACCTGGATCGACGCCGAAACCGCCCGCAACGCCGGCTGCGCCTTCGCCCTCGTCGAATGGGGCTTTCCCCGGCCGGAAAAGCTGGACGGCGTTCAGGCCGATCTCAGGGTGAAGACGGCGGGGGAGTTGGTGGCGGCGTTGGAGATGGTCCCTGGTCCCATTCCATGATGGTTGTCCCCGAGGGATACTTTTCTCACCGATAGACGACCTTCTCGGCAGCCTGGGAGCTTCCTCGCCGTCCGAGAGACTTTCCCGCCGCTGGATAAGCTTATCCGGCGAGCGGCAAGCTTATTCGATGGCTGACAAGCTTCTCAGGCCCTGGATAAGCTTATCTGGCTTGGCGACAAGCTTATCCGGTGCGCGGTAAGCTTCTCAGGCGGCTGACAAGCTTCTCCGGCGCTGGATAAGCTTATCGGGTTCTGCGACAAGCTTATCCGGCGCGCGGTAAGCGTATCTGGCGGCTGACAAGCTTCTCAGCGGTCCGTGAAGCTTATTGGCCGGCTGACAATCTTATCCGGCGCCGGATAAGATTCCCGGTCCCGCGGCAAGGTTATCTGGCGCGCGATAAGCTTCATTGTTCGTCTGACAGGCTTCTCAGCGGTCCGCGAAGCTTACCGGCGGGCTGGCAAGCTTCTCAGGCGCTGGGGAAACTTCCCGGCCGGCGACGAGCTCACCGGTCCCGCGGCAAACTTCCCCGGCGCACAGTGAACCTTTCCCGCGGCGGGTCGCCCCGGCGCGCCAAAAGCCTTTGCTCTGGAAGCGGATCGAGCCGGAGCTGATCGATGCCTAAGCGCCCGTCACAGAATAACTGACCAGTTTCTTGATCTCAGCCCCGAAGGGGCGACAGCATAAAGCCTAGTGGCGTAAGCCCAGGACAATCGATTTCCCAAAACCTTTTGAAAGCCCCGAAGAGTATGCCACGGTGACCCTCGCCAAGGAGGGACCGGCGATGCGAGGAACTCCCGGATCCAGCTAGGGGCGAAATTGAGCCACGAGCCCCCGAAGTGCGGCGTGGTCGTGGATTGCGGTCCTGGCAACCAAGTAGATGGCCTGATCCTTGGCATCGAAGCAAATGATGGCGCGCGCTCGGTTCTCGCTGTCTCCCAATCGGTACTCGACCCACTCGCCCATCGTGGCCTGGGCGCGCGGTACGTCCCACCGTGACGGCGACCACTCCTGAAGCTTGGCGTCCCGTCTTGGGTGACGGCACTCTCGCAGCGCCAGAAGAAGCCTTCTCAGACTGTCGTTCAGAAAGAATTGCTGTTGGGATGGAAGCTTGTTGAGGGCCGTTCGCCAGCGCAGATCTTGCCAGGAGGGGGCTACGCGCAGCTCAGGCAACCGCGTCCTCAATATCGAGGACCGGGACTGAAATCTGGCGTAGCTCCTCTAGCGTCAGTGACGCAGCTTGTTTAGCCATTTCCTGGTAGCCCTCGCTCATGCGGTCGTAGGCATCGGCCCCAAGGTCCGCTGCGCGATTGCTTCCCCACTCGGAGATCGTTGGGTTCATGATCTTTGTCATCCGGCCGAGATCGCCGGCCCTGAGGCTTGCGAATTCCTTGGCGACAAAGTCGATGATCCGCTGTTCTTCCCAGGTCAAACTGGAAGCCGGCTCCTCCGCATCGATAACCACCCTCTTTTCCTCAGACCACCGGACCGGCTTCAAGTGAAGAACGGGCGAGGCTGTGCATTTGTCCAAATAATGCCAAACTTCCTTCGTTACGACGCCGTGATCCCAGGCTTGGTGGGTTCCCTCCGTGATTCGGCGACCGATCACGTGAGCGGCGACCACGTCGACCAAGTAGGGTAACTTTACGGCCTGAGTCACATTGAGAGCCGCCGCCTTGCCGAGCCGGATCAGCACTGCCTCAAGTTTCGGCGGTAGATGCTGTTTCGTAATCATTGGTTATGCCGTGCTTCGGGTGTTGGAAGTCGATCCCCCGCTCTAGTTACGCCATCAGAATAGCACCCGTGTGGCATTTAGTCTACCCCCCAGTTGGGACGGAGCCGGTTCCTACAGCCGCAAATCCCGCCGCACCTGCCCATACTCCAGATCGAACACCAGCACGCGCCCGCGGTCGTCCGCCAGGGTGAGGATCTGCGGGGTGAGGTGGACAGAGACGCGGGTCGCCCGCTCGAGGTGGACTTCCGCTCTCACGCCGCCGCTCGGGCGATGGTGGAGGTGGACCACCATGCCGGATTTGCTGTGGACGGGGAAGGCGATCCAATCCCCGGCGGCGGTGGGCGGGCTCGGCTTGGATCCCGCGGGCAGGAACGCGGCCGGCGGCTCGAGGAGATGGCCCTCCGGCGAGATCCCCAAAGACCGGGAACCGAGCGGTCCCCGGGCCGGAACGGTTTCACGGCTTCGGAGGGTGAGGCTGGGCAACTCGTAGGTCCAGACCTCCGGCTCGCGGCCGGCCACCAGCAACGAGCAGTGAGTTGCCGAGCGCGCGATCATCAGGGCAGCGCCCGGCAAGGGCGTGGCCCAATCGCCGTCGAGGCCCGGGGTGGTGGTCTCGACGGCCGTCAGGCCGTGGCGCTCCGCCACGAGCCAGAGACCGCCGTCGAAACTGGGGGCGAAGGCTTCGAGGCGGGCGTCGCACCAATCTTCAACCTTGCGGCTGACGAAATCGACCCGGGTCACGCGCCAGACCTCGCCGCGCCTGGCGAGGGCCAAAGCCCGATCGCCGTGATCGGAAACCACGAGGCGATGGGCCGGCGGCTCGAGCTCGGCCACCGCCCGGCCGTCGCGGGACAACAACCGCACGCCCGCCTCGCCCAGGGCCACCGCGGTGAGGCCGTTGGGCAGGAAGACGGCGTCGTGGGCGCTCCGGGTGCCCGCGTCGCGGCCGGCAATCTCCACTCGCCAGAGGGCCGTGTTGGCGCTCCACGGCTCGCGCGGCGGCAGCGGGAGGGCCGGAGCGTCCGCCTTGAGAGCGGCGTCTCCCGCGAAGGCTACGAGCTGACGCAGCGCGGCCGGCTTCAGGCGGGCGCCCAGCCGGCCGGAGTCGCGGACGAGCGCTCGCACGGCGACGCGCGCTATTGACTGAGTCGCCGGCGTGCGCGGCCCCCGGCGCAGCGTGTCGGCGAACGCCAGGCGGGCCGCAGCACCTTCCGCGCGCCAACTCTCCAGCAGCGCCAGGGACGAATCCCGAATCTTCTCGAACGGCTCCAACTCCAGGGCTGCCTTGCGCGCCAGCATGCGGCCGGCGGGAGCTCCCCCCTGTGCGATGGCGTGGTCCATCCACGAAAAAGCCCGAGGCCGATCGCTCTCCAGTGGCCAGAGGGCGTCGACGGCGGCGGCGTAGTCGCCCGCCGCGGCGAGCCCTTGGGCCCAAAGCCGGCGCAGCTCATGAGCGTGCTCGGGTTGGCGGCTGCGCTCCAGACTGGTCACCGCCTCGGCGAAAACGCCTGAGCGGCGAGCGATTCGGAGGGCGCGCTCGCGGTTTCCGGCCAGCAGCCACTGCCGCACCACCAGCCCCGGGGGGAGGTGTCTGGCCTCCGCCATCTCGGCGGCGAGGAGGAAGCGGCCGTGCCGCTCCAGGAAGCCGACCGCCTCCTCATGAGCGTGGAGGACCTCGGCGAGCAGGTAGGCGGCCTCTTCGATCCGCTCCTGGGATTCCAGGCGCTGGAAAGCCTCACGATAGAGACGGCGAAGCTCGCCATACACCTCCGGCGAGATGCCGGAGGAGAACCATGGCCGCGGGAGCTCCGGGCGGATGCGCAGCTCCGCGCGCGGCGCCAGAGGGCGCAAGGGAAGTCGCATCGGGCCGGCAGCGGCGGGCACCGCCAGCGGCACGGCGTAGTGGAGAGCCGCGTCGAAATCGCCGCTCTCGAACATCTCCTTGAGCCGGCGAAGATAGACCGCGTGGTGGCGGCTGACCGCCCGCGAGAACCTCGCGGCCAGGGCGGTGCGGTTGGTGAGCCGAGGGAAGAACCGGCCGGCTCTTCGAATGGGATGGCGGTGAGCTGGACTGGGGTGATCCTGAGGAGCCGGATCATGCCCGGGCTGCGCCGGGGGAAAGAGGGGCGGCTCAGCCACTTCCAGGTCCGCAGCGGGGGTCGCCGCCAGTAGCTCGGCCGGCGGAGGCGCCAGGCGCAAGAGGTCGGCGCAATCGGTCTCGTCCGGCAGGTCGAGGAGATCTCGGCCGGCGATCTCGGAGCCACTGTAGAGAGTGACGCAGATTCGCCGCTCACCCGGCGTAAGGTCATCCCAGATCTGAAGGCGGGAGGCGCCCGGCAGGGACGGCGGGGAACCCAGACGGGGTGGGCCGATGAGCCACGCCTCGGCCACCTCCGAGGCAGCTTGCAGCCGTTCGCGCCAGGCCGCCAGCTGCTCGCTGCCGGCCTCGTGCGCGGTGCGCGAACCCAGCAGGCGGCGCAGACCCTCGGCCGTCGTTCCTGCCGCCGGCGCCTCCCCGGGTTCCTGCAGGATTCCCCAGCGGAAGCCGAGCCCGGCGGTGCGGGCTCGGCGGGCGAGGACGATCCAGACCGCCACCTGACCCACCCGGGGCGAGCCGAGCTGGCCGGGGCCGGAGTCGAAGACCGCCAACAACGTCCTCTCCCTTTCCGCCTGAAGAGGGGGCAGCAGGGCGGAGACGCGCTCTACGAGCGGCGCCAGAGCGGCAGCGAGGTCGCCGGGCAAAGCGCCAAGATCCGGCGCCGGGAGCGGACCGGTAGCTTCCATGCGAGTGGCACAGCCCTCCTGGGGAATTTCAGCCTATAAGAGTAGTGCGAAAAGAGGCCGGGCGGTAGACAGGGGGATTCGACCCAGCGTCAGCAGCGCCCCTACGGGGCGGACCCTCACCCCCTGGCCCCCTCTCCCGCCCCCTCCCAACCCCCCACACCGGGAGAGGGGGAAGGCGTTTGAAGCCGCCTCGCAGGGTCTCCCTCTTCTCCCGGTGTGGGGGGTTGGGCGGGGGCGGGAGAAGAGGGCCGGGGTGATGAGGGTCTTGGCTCAGCAGCCATTTCCCCGCCTTTCTGGGGCAAATCACCCCGGCAACGAAAACGGTCGCGGCAAAAGCTCCGCCAGCGTCGTCTCCTGCCGCTCTCCCTGCAGGTTGACCAGCAGGATGGGGAGGTCGGAAAGATCGCGGGCGAACTCGGCGAGGGTCTGGCGGCAGAGGCCGCAGGGCGCCGCGGGGGGCGTCATGTCGGCGATCACGGCGACGGCTTGTGGGCGGCGCAGGCCCGCCGAGGCAGCGGCGGCCATGGCGTTACGTTCGGCGCAGATGCCGAGCGAGGGGATGCAGTTCTCGACGTTGGCCGCGGCGTGGATGGAGCCGTCTTCCATCAGCAGAGCGGCGCCGACGTCGAAGTGGCTGTAGGGTGCGTAGGCGCGGGCGCGGGCCGCCGTGGCGGCTGCGATCAAGGGTTCCCAGTCCATCGGCGGCGACTGTAACACGGGCTATTCTCCCTCTTCTCCCGGTTGGGGGGAGGGCGATGGGAGAAGAGGGTCGGGGTGATGAGGGGTCTTTCTCGCGGCGCTCCTCGGCGGCGGTGATACCATCTCCCGCCTTGATCGATTCCACCCTCTCCCCTCTCGCTCCGGGTCCCGGTTTTCGCCGGGCGGTCTCACGCTGGGAGATCGTCGGTTTCTCGGTCAACGACGTCATCGGCAGCGGCGTCTACCTGCTGCCCGCCGCGGCGGCGGGATTCCTCGGCTATCTGAGCGTCGGCGCGGTGGTGCTGGCTGGTTTCGCGGTGCTCCTGCTGGTGCTCTGCTTCGCGGAGGCGGGGAGCTACTTCGACCGTCCGGGCAGCGCCTACGTCTACACCAAGGAGGCGTTTGGCGAGCTGGTGGGTTTCGAGGTCGGGTGGATGACCTGGCTCGCCCGGGTCTCCTCCGTGTCCTCCCTCTCGGTGGGGTTCGCCCGCGCCTTGGGCTTCGTCTGGCCGGAAGCGAATATAGGAATCGGACGGACGATCTCGATCCTCCTGCCGGTTCTGATCCTCACCGGCATCAACGTCGTGGGCGTAAAGTCGGGAGTCCGCACCGCGGTCTTCCTGGCGATCACCAAGACGCTGCCGCTGCTGATCTTCATCTTCGTCGGCATCTTCTACGTCTCGCCGAGCCTCGCGAAGTCCGTTCAGGCCACCACGCCTGGGCACATGGGCGACGCGGTCCTCCTTCTTCTCTTCGCCTACGCCGGATTCGAGAACACGGCGGCGCCGGCGGGGGAGTTCAAGAACCCGCGGCGGGACGTGCCTTTCGCCCTCATCGTCCAGATCGTCATCGTCACCCTGATCTATACGGGCGTGCAGTGGGTGGCGCTGGGTACCCTGCCGGGCGTCGTCCACTCGCAGACGCCCCTGGCCGACGCCGCCCAACGTTTCCTCGGCGGCTGGGGCGGCCTGCTGATGACGGTCGGCGGCGCCATCTCCATCCTGGGGACCAACAGCAACACCGTCCTCTCCGGTCCCCGCTATCTCTGGGCGTTGGCGAAGGACGGCTTCGGCCCCCGCATCCTCACGGACGTGCATCCGAAGTTCCGGACCCCTTGGGTCGCCGTGCTGACGCAAACGGCCATCGCCCTGCCCCTGGCTTTCACCGGCTCGTTCGAGGCCCTCGCCACCCTCTCGGCCGTGGCCCGGCTCGCCACCTACTTCGGCACGGCGCTGGCGGTGCCGGTGCTGCGCCGCAAACTCGCCAAGGAGCCTGCCGTCCGCCTGCCCGGCGGACCGTTGATCCCCATCGCCGCGGCGATTCTGTGCGTGGTGTTCGCGGCGAGCGCGGAGGCCAAGAACCTCATCGCCGGCGCCGTCGCCCTGGTGGCCGGAGCGTTGATCTTCTACTTTTGGCGGCGTCCGGTTACCCCGGAAGTTACCCCGACGGTTTATCCCGAAGGATAGGGGTACTTCATGAAGTTCTTGGCGAGGGTCCGGGCCGTGTCCGGCCCCTTGGCCGATCGCACCATCTTATAGAACCGAAGCGCCTCGTCGCGCTGGCCGAGGGCGTCGAGAGACATGCCGCGATAGAGCCGGCCGAGGGTTTTGTAGACGCTCTCCTCCCGTCCCTTCTGCGGCTGGCGTTCGAGCCGTAGCAGCAGGTCGATCGCTTCGGGATACTGCCGGCGGCGCACGGCGTCGCGGGCCAGCAGGTAGAGAGCCTGCTCGGCCACGTCGCCGCGGTAGCCGGGCTTCCCCTCCGCCTGCCGCTCCGCCACCTCCTCCAGGCTCCGCCGCGCGTCGTCCCAGAGGTTCAGGCGGGCGAAGGAGCGTCCCTCGTAGACGTGGAAGAGGGAGTTGTCGGGATAGCGGTCGCGCAGCAGGCGGGCGTAGTGGAGCGAGGTCGCGTAGTCGTCCTCGAACACGAAGTAGATCTGGAGCAGCGAGAAGGCGGCCTCGGTGGAGACGAACTGCCCCTTCTCGGCGGCCTGGGAAAGCTCGGCGAGCCCGCGCTCGCGGCTGCCTTTGGGAAAGAAGTGGGTGAAGACTCGCAGGAAGGGGTGCTGTTTGGGCACCACGTCCGCGAGATAGTCGAAGAGGCCGACGCCCAGCAGCAGGTCGGGGTTCTGGGGATCGCGCTTGCGGAGGTCCTGGAGACTGCTCAACGCCTTCTGGCCGTCGCGAGCGGCCTTGAACCAGGAGCCACGGTCGGCGTAGAGACGGCCGCGCAGAGCGTGAGCACCCGCCTCGAAGAACAGGCCGTCGAGATCCTGCGGATCCTTTTTCAAGCGATGCTTGCAGCGGTCGAGGACCTCGTCCATGGCGTGGAGGAAGGCGGCGTCCCGCGACTCGTCCAGGATATTGACCTGGATCTGCCACCACGGCGAGAGGGCCTCCAGGAAGGGGCCGACCGGATGCTCCGGGTACTTCTTGGAGATACCGTCGAAGATGGCGTCGGCGCCGTTGAAGTCCATGTCGTAGAGACGGTCGAGTCCCGCCTGGGCCTCGACGCGGAACTCGGCGTCGTCGAGAATCGTCTGCGGCCGGGCCAAGGCCGGGGTCGCAGTGAGGACGGCGAGAAAGAGGACGAGGAGGGGCCTGAAGCGGGTCGAGGAGTTTGACATCTGGATAGGCCTCCGGTTCTCAAGACGGAACAACGGAGGAGGATGGAAGGGGAATTCCTGGCGGCGGGCGCCTCGCTAACCCATTCGGCGCCGCTGCTCGGAGTCGACGTGGAGTCTGACCGGTGGCCGCGCTGTCGTGGCCCTCATCACCCCGGCCCTCTTCTCCCAGCCTCCCCCCGCCTGACGGGAGAAGAGGGAGAAAGCAAGATCTCGTGTCTGAGAGGGAGTGGTGGGGGAAGGCTCGAAGCGGAATTGTTGCCGGATTCTCGTCGCTCCTACGCCGTCAAGCCCCCCTCTTCTCCCGGCGGACGGGGGGGAGGCTGGGAGAAGAGGGCCGGGGTGATGAGGGTCTTGGGTGGGGGGAGGTTGGGAGATGGGTCGGCGTCACGGTCGCCCCGCCTCTGGCCGCCAGGCACCGGGTGCGGTAAGCTCGCGCCAGTTTTTTCAGGACGTTCCAGCGGAAGCGCAACGCGGCGAGGTCGCCCGAGTTGCAGAGCAAGCCAACTCACCCTTTTGCGAATGAGGCGAGCGAGGCAATGAGCGAGACATCAGATCTGGAATTCTCTGCGGGAAACGACCGGGGATTCTTCGGACACCCCCGCGGCCTTTCGACCCTCTTCTTCACCGAGATGTGGGAGCGCTTCAGCTACTACGGCAT
>Ga0075434_100006773_pt1 | contig 10532 bp, 10 predicted proteins | sample RhiMethybrSRZTD3_FD_75298 | JGI IMG/M metagenome (GOLD analysis project Ga0075434, IMG submission 75298) | Populus rhizosphere microbial communities from Tennessee, USA - Rhizosphere MetaG P. TD hybrid SRZTD3 | ecosystem: Host-associated > Plants > Roots > Rhizosphere > Soil | place: USA...
CGGATTTGCGGGTTTTGTGTTTCGTGATGAGACTTACGCAGCCACCTGTGGCTCAGAACGACGCCTGATCTCCTTCGCCGTCCCCATCGCGTCCAGCACACTCTTAACAACCTGCTCGGCGCGCGCGCGATGCACCATGTCAGGAGCCTTCGCCTCGAGGAGCTCCGCGTGCGCCAACACGATGCCGAGTTGGTTATTCAGCTGGTGAAACAGCAGGCGGAGCTGTGGATCTGTGACCGGAGCATCCATTCGGGTCATGTCCCTGTACTGCGCGGCGGCGCTCAGGCAGTGTGCCCAGTCGACGCGGCGTGCTGCACATTGGGAGCGGCCGTGCTGTTTGGCCGGGCGTTCGCGTCGCGCCAAAGCGAATCGGCGAAGATGCGAATTGAACCGCCCGCGGTCCGCACGTACTCCACTTTCCCGGCGGAGATCCAGTTGTAGATGGTGCGTCGGCTGACGCCAACCGCTTCGCACGCCTTCATGATCGATAGAGTCTGGCGATCCATAAGCAAACTTGTTATCGGAGCGTTCGCGGCGGAGCGTTAGTACCCGTATCTTGCTGACTTGTAAGGCCTCCTTACGGGCGCCTCCGGCGTATGTCAAACTATTGGCGGTGCTTCACCTCCTCTTCGTAGACGACGAGACCCCCTTGCGATCCCTGATGGCCGAACGCCTGAGCGAACGCGGATTCGAGGTCCAGGAGGCTGACAGCGGCGAAAGGGGCATTCAACTCCTGGAGCAGTTCGCCTTCGACGTGGTCATCACGGACCTGCGGATGCCAGGCATCGACGGAACGCGGGTGATCGAGACCGCGCTCGAACGCTATCCGGGGATTGTCGGCATCGTTATTACGGGATACGGGACGATGAAGGACGCCGTCGACGCAATCAAACGCGGCGCATCGGATTTCATCGCGAAGCCGTTTCAATTCGATGAACTGATGCACGTGCTGCAGAAAGCGTTGGAGCAGCGGCAGCTGAAGTCGGAGAACGCGTATTTACGATCGCAACTGGAGGAGCGCTACCAGTTCGAAGGCATTCTCGGGCGGAGCCGCGCCATGCGCGAGCTCTTTCAACTGCTCGAAACAGTGTCGCGGTCGTCGAGCACGATTCTCATCACCGGGGAAACCGGCACCGGCAAGGAAGTCGTCGCCAAGGCGATTCATCACAGCAGCCCGCGCAAGGCACATCGATTCGTGGCGCTCAACTGCAGCGCCATTCCGGAAACGCTGCTCGAAGCGGAGCTCTTCGGACATGTAAGAGGCGCCTTCACGGGGGCGGTTGGCACTCGACAGGGCCGGATGGAGCAGGCGCACAAGGGGACGTTGTTCCTCGATGAAGTGGGGACCATGAGCACGGCGCTGCAGATGAAGCTGCTCCGCGCGCTGCAGGAACGCGAGTTCGAGCGTGTCGGCGACAATCACACGATCAAGGTGGATGTTCGATTCATCGCGGCGACCAATTCAGATCTGGCGAGGATGGTCTCGGACGGCACATTCCGCGAGGATTTGTACTACCGCCTCAACGTCATCCCGATCTGCCTGCCTCCTCTGCGCGAGCGTCGGGACGACATCCCGCTGCTCGTCACGCACTTCCTCGAGAAGTTCGCGCCAGCAACAGCCATGCACGCGTCACAGGCCGCGATGCGTGCCTTGATGGCGTACAGCTGGCCGGGAAACGTGCGGCAGCTCGAGAACGCGGTCGAGCGCGCGGTCGCGCTGAGCGCGGGACGCAATGAGATTGACATCGCGGATCTGCCTCCCGAGATCCAGGCGCAGCCACAACCGCCGGCCATGCCGTTTGTCGATTTCCCCGACGAAGGACTCGACCTGCCTGCCTACCTCTCCACGATCGAGAGGGATCTCATCCGGAGATCTCTGGAACGGACGGGGGGCAACCGCAACAAGGCGGCTGAATTGCTTCGTATCAAACGGACCACACTCGTCGAGAAGCTGAAGAGAATCGGCGAGGACTGAAAGGCTCATACATGCCGCCTCGCTACGCATATTGGACGATCATCGCCGGCGGATTGCCGACCGCGTTTCGCGCCGCCGATCGAGACGAGTTGATGCCGACCTTCCAGCGCATCAGGGAAAAGCACCCCGACGCGGAGATGAAATGGTTCGCGCGGGGCAAGCTGTGGGAATCGCAGGATGCCGCACGCGCCGCGGACAAGCGTGGCGGCGATCGCCGAGGGCGACCTTCCGCAGAGCGTAGACGCGCCCCTTCACATGCGCCTGGCGAGATGCGAAGCCGCGATTGGCGGCCGGGCGGCGAACATCGCGATCCGCGACAGAAATTCGTCGACGCCAAGAAACAGCGCAACGCGGCACTCCGGAAAGAGCGTTGGGAACGGAAGAACGGGCCTCGAGGCGGCAAGCCATGGATGCGCGCACAGCGTCCCGAGGAAACGCGGCCACCGCAAAGGCCGCGCGGTCCTGATCGCGAGCCAAAGCCGAACGAGGCGCCGGAACCGACGGCTCCGCCGCGACCTGACGTGCCTGTGATTCCGCCTCCGGGTCCGCCCGAGCGAGGAGCGCGTCCGCGACGCCCATTTCGGCCGCGCAATAATTTTCGCAAAGGACCAAGGCGGTGATCGTTCATGTGGTCCTGTTCCGGCCGCGTCCCGACCTCTCGATGGACGATCGGCGCGCGCTCATCGAGGCGTGGGCCACCGCGCTGCGAGAGATCCCGTCGATTAGTCGGGCGCACGTCGGGCCGCGCATCCGCATCGGGCGATCGTACGAGCAGCTGACTCGTACGGATTTCCCCTACGCCGCAGTCCTGGAGTTCGACCACGCGGACGCTCTGCGCGCGTACCTGGACCACCCTGCGCACGAAGGCATCTCAACGCGATTCTTCGCCGCGATTGCCGACACTCTGATCTATGACTTCGAGATGGAGGGCGGCGCGAACGGATTACGTGGGATGCTCGAATCGTGACCCGACTCCCAATGTTTTTCCCTTTTTTACCTGTACGAGGCCTACTCTAGGTGTGCGTTCGGCCGGATGCGGTTCTACGGTTGGCGCCGGAGCTTCTGCGGGGACGGTACGCACTTTGGAGCTTCGCGACGCGGTATGTCTGCTGACGCCTGGCGACTCGTCGGACTTGCGTGCACGCTGGCCGCTCTCTTCCTTGTGAATTGACGCGACGCGCGGGCCTCGTTGGCACCGGTCGCTGCCGGTGCGGCTCTCTATAAAGAGAACGACGAGGCGGGAACGGGACGGTCGCAAAAGAAGCTGGCGATGATCTCCTGCACCTCGCCGATGGACGTGGCGTTATTGATGCGGACGCGAAGGTGAGATCCCGAATCGACGCCCTTGGAGTACCAGGCGCAGAGCGCGCGTAGCTTGTTGATCACCCAGCGCTCGCGCCCACGCGCCTCATGCGGCTGATCGTCGCCCGCAACGTGGCGAAATCCGTCGGCCTCTCCGAGCCGTTCGTTGACAAGAAGATCGATATAGTCGAGCAGGAACTGACCCCGTTCGCCAAGCGTGACCTCACGCGGCGAACGGCCGGCTGCCAAATCCGCCGCCTGTGAAAGAATCCACGGATTCCGCAGAACGCCTCGTCCCACCAGCACCCCGCTCACCCCGCTGCCCATCCGCTCGACAATGTGCGCGGGTTCGATGCAATCGCCGCTGCCGAACACCGGTATCGACAGGTCGCGGGCGACGCCGGAGACGAGCTCCCAGTCCGCCGATCCGCTGTATGACTGCTCCGCGGTGCGACCATGAATGGTCACGGCGGCCGCGCCGGCGTCCTGCATTCTTCGCGCAAGCTCGGGAGCATTTCTCGACCGATCGTTCCATCCGGCGCGCATTTTGACGGTAACCGGAATCTTCACGGCTTTCGCCATCGCGTTGATGACGCTGGCGGCATGCTCCGGCTCGCGCATCAGGCTGCAGCCGGCGTTGTGCTTCGCGATCTTCGGCACGGGGCAGCCCATGTTCACATCGACGATGTCGGCTCCCATGCCTTCGACGATCTGCGCCGCCGCGGCCATCTTCTCCGGATCGCCTCCGAAGATCTGAATCGAAACGGGCCGCTCTTCCTCGGTGTACTCCGCGTACTCCAGAGTCCGGTCGATGCCACGCACCAAACCCTCGGATGAGACCATCTCGGTGACCACGAGTCCGCAGGCGCCCTGGCGTTTCACGAGGCGGCGGAACGCCGAGTCCGTCATTCCCGCCATCGGCGCTACGACAAACGGGGAAGAGAGCTGAACGGAGCCGATCTTCATCAGTACGCGCGGACGTCCGCGGCATCCACTTCGACGCTGACCGCCTGACCAATGAGATCGACGGACAACACCAGCCGCGCGTGTGCGCCCTTGCGGATCAGGCGGCCGATGACGCCCTTCAACGGGCCGTGCATGACCTCTACCATCATCCCTTCGCGAATCATCGGACAGGGATCGTAGGCGAGCTCGCTTTCAATAAGCGCGCGGATACCATCGATCTCGTGCTCGGGGATCGGCGCAGGCTCGCCTTCGAACGAGATGATGCTCACAACCCCGCTGCACTTCAGAATCGGAAGACGGTCCCGCGGGTTGAAGCGCGCGAAGCAGTAGCCGGGAAAAAGGGGCCAGTCGATCTTCTTCTTACGATCTTTCCAGCGGCTCCATCGTGTGATGGTCGGAAGGAAAGCCTCGACGTGCTTCTGCTCGAGCTGCTCGCGGACGACCTGCTCATGGCGCGAGCGCGTCCAAAGCGCAAACCAGCGGACCTCGGCCTCGGAGGCTGGCGTGACGGCCGCATCAGGTGTCAGATGTCGGGTATCCGGTGTCAGCCGTGGTCCAGGCATGGAGTTGCAGGCACTAGGCGGCGGGTTTTGCCGCCTCCGCCTCGAGTGCTTTCTGCCGCGCGGCGAGCGCCTGTTCGTACGCCTTCTTCAATTCGTCGTTGTGCCAGGAGATGGTCGCCGATGCGCGCAGCTTCTCGATGTACTTCTGCGTTTCGGCCCGCCGCTTCTCTTCCGCAATCCTGTCGCTGATATCCTGCCGCGCCTCGTCAAACGTCTTCACTTTCACCTCGGTCTGAGACTCGAGCAGCAGCAGCTGGTAGCCGCGCTGGGTGCGAATGACATCTGACACGTCCCCAACCTTGATCTTCGCGAGCATGGTTTGCAGCGCCGGCGCGAGTTCGTCGCTCTTGATGGGCCCGATCAGCCCGCCATTCGATTTTGATGGTGCATCCGACAGCTCACTGGCCAGACGCGCGAACGGCTCACCGGCAAGCACTCGATGACGGATGTCCTCCGCCTTCGCCTTCGCCGCATCATCCTGCGCGACATTGACACCGCGATCCGTCGTCGGCACAGCCACCAGGATTTCCCGCAGCATGATCTCGGAAGGCGTGGTGAATTCATTCTTGTGCGCGTCGTAGTAGGCATGCGCTTCGTCTTCGGTCACGCTGATCTTTGCGAGCACCTCGTTTTGCTGCACGCGTGTCTCGAGCATGTTCTTCTCGAGCTGCCGCCGCAGGTCGGCCAGTGTCATCCCCTCCTGTTTGAGCGCCTCGTTGAACTTCTCGTCGGTGTCAATGTTGTTGTCTTTCTTGATGTTGTCGAGAACGCCCTTGAACTGCTCGTCGGTCATGACGTAGCCAAGCTCGCGGCCGCGCTGCACGAGCAGCAGCTCGTCAACGGCGCTCAGAATGAGCTGCGGCGTGCTCTCGGCTACCGCCTTCTGCAACTCGGGACTCTCCGGCGTCACGTTCTGCAGCTCCGGACGCTGGCGAAGCAGCTCGAGCTGCAGCCGCTCGAAGTCGCTTTTGGTCACAATGTCGCCGTTCACCTTCACGAGGACCTGTTCGATGACTTCTGCGTGGAGAGGGGCGGCAAGAATGAGCGCGACGAGCGCGAATCGTTTGAACATGTGCAATTCCTTGGAATTCAACATCTTAACCCGGACCGAGCGCCCCGAGGAGCTCTTCCAGGCGCGAGAACATCCCACCTTCTGCGCGAGGATTCTGCTTCGGCTTGCGAAGAATCTCTTCCTTCGTAAACCCAGGTTTGACCTCTCCCGAAGTCGCTCGCGCCGTCCACCACGATGACTCGCGTTTTTTTGGCGTTTTGCGCGCGTCAGCAGCGTCCAAATCGAGCTTTAACGACACCGGTGGAACCAGCACCGCACCCGGCCACTCGTGAACGACCTTGACCAGCCTGACCGGATCGACCTTCGCCTGGGGCCTGAACTTTATGACGACAAGCCGCCCCTCGCGGTCGATCGCATCGACGCCAAGACGGTCGGCCATGATGCGGATGCGGCCGTATTCGGCGAGGTTGAGCACCGAATCAGTGGGCGGGCCGTACCGATCCGCGACCTCGTCGAGGGTCGCCTCGAGCTGCTTCTCGGTTCGTGTCGCGGCAACCTTCCGGTAGACCATCAGCCGCTGATTCATATCGGGGATGTAACCTTCGTCGATCTTGAGGTCCACCCCGAGATTCACCGTCGCCCGGACGTCGTCCTCGATATCCTCGCCCTTCAGCTCGCGCACGGTTTCCTCGAGCAGCTTCATGTACATCTCGAATCCGACCGCATCGATGTGTCCGCTCTGCTCGCCCCCGAGCAGATTCCCCGCGCCGCGGATCTCGAGATCGAGTGCGGCGACGCGGAACCCGCTGCCGAGGTCGCTGAACTCCTTGATTGCCGCAAGCCTCTTCCGTGCGACCGACGAGAGCGATTCCTGTGGCGGGATCAGCAGGTAGGCATACGCGGGCCGATCCGAGCGGCCAACGCGACCGCGGAGTTGATAAAGCTGCGAGAGGCCGTACCTGTCGGCGCGGTTGATGATGATCGTATTGGCGTTGGGGATGTCGAGACCGTTCTCCACAATCGTCGTCGCAAGCAGGACGTCGTATTGACGCTCGACGAACCCGAGCATCGCCCGCTCCAGTTCATCCTCACCCATCTGCCCGTGACCGATGACGATGCGCGCTTCGGGGACGAGACGCTGCAGGAGATGGCCAATGGAGAAGATCGATTCAACACGATTGTGGACGAAATAGATTTGTCCGCCGCGCCCCAGCTCGTTGCGCACGGCGCGCTCGATGACGGGCGCATCGAACTTGACGACGTTTGTCTGGATGGAGAGTCGATCCTTCGGCGGCGTCTCGATGATCGACATGTCGCGGATACCGACGAGCGACATGTTCAATGTTCTTGGAATCGGCGTGGCAGTCATCGTCAGCACGTCGATGCGCTTGCGCATTTGTTTGATGCGCTCCTTGTGCGCGACGCCGAACCGCTGCTCTTCGTCGACCACCAGAAGTCCGAGGTCCTTGAAGATCACGTCCTTGGACAGGAGCCGATGCGTCCCGACGATGACGTCGACCTTTCCAGAGGCGAGGCCGTCGAGAATGGTCTTGGTTTCCTGTTTGGTGCGGAAACGGCTGACCATGTCGATCGTTATCGGGAAACCCACGAAGCGGTCGCGCAGCGTCTTCAGGTGTTGAAATGCAAGAACCGTTGTCGGCGCGAGCACTGCGACTTGTTTGCCGTCCATCACGGCCTTGAATGCGGCCCGCATCGCGACTTCGGTTTTGCCGTAGCCAACATCGCCGCAAAGCAGTCGGTCCATCGGCGTCGCCGCTTCCATGTCCTTCTTAATCTCCGCGATGGCCGACGCCTGGTCGACGGTCAGCTCGTACGGAAAGGCCGCCTCGAACTCTTCCTGCCAGTGCGTATCGGGTGAGAAGGCATAGCCGGGCACAGCCTTGCGTTGCGCGTAGAGCTTCAGCAGCTCCTCGGCCATGTCCCGCATCGCCTTCTTGACGCGCGTCTTGGCCTTTTCCCATGTGGTGCCGCCCAGGCGATCGAGCGCAGGCCGTGTACCACCGGTGTACTTCTGAATCAGGTCGAGCCGTTCGACGGGAACAAAGAGCTTGTCGTCGCCGTGGTACCGCAGCTCGAGGAACTCGTGCGCGCCTTCCGCGCTGCCGCGGACGCCAAGCTGTTTCAGTCCGACGAATTCGCCAATGCCGTGGTCTACATGTACGACGAGATCGCCGACTTTGAGATCTCGAAGGTCCGAGAGGAACGTCTTCGCGAGATTCCGCCGTTTCTCGGGCGCGTGGTGTTCTTCCTCGAAGACATCGGTTTCGACGTAGATTTGCAGCGCCGCGTCGGTCAACCGGAAGCCGCGCGACAGTAACCCGACGGCAACAAGGACCGGCGACGCGTACGCGTCTTCTGCGCGTTCCACGGGCACCGCAACGATGTCGTATTCCTGCAGAATCTCGATGGTCCGCTCGGCGCGGCCGGCGCTTTCAGCCACGAAAAGGATTGCGTCGCCGCGCTCGCGCGCCTGCCGTAGCTCGGCGATCCAATCGCCGACGCGGCCGCGGAATTCCATCGCCGGCTGGCAACGAACATGATGGAGCTGCCCGGAATCATCGACGGTCAGCTCCTCGAGGCGCCGTGCGGAAGCAAGGCGAGGCTCGAGATCCTGCCAGCCGACGTAGGCCTGCGACGGCGGCAGCGCGGCGACGTGTCCCCGCGCGGCGGCGTCCTCGTAGCTCGACGCGAGCTGGTCGCGAACGCGCTGCGCCTGTTCTCTGACCTGTTCCTCCTCCGACACCAGCACATGGAGCCCCTGTGACGCCCCGAGGAATTCGAATAAATGGGGTCGGAGGTCATTTGCTGAGGACAGTTCCTCGTCGAACCATTCCCGCACGGGAACGATCAGCAGCTGATCGATTGCGCCGGTCGATCGCTGAGTGGACGGATCGAATCGACGCAGCGATTCGACCATGTCGCCGACAAACTCGAGACGAACCGGCTCGGAATCGCCTGCTGGAAAGATGTCGACAATGCCGCCGCGGATCGCGAACGACCCATGTTCTTCAACAGGGTCTTCGCGCGTGAACCCGGCATCGACGAGCAGATCCGCGAGATTCTGCGGGTCGATCTCCGTTCCAGAGCGGAGTTCCAGCGAGGCGCTCAACAGGCGCTCCGGCCGGCTGACGCGCGGAAGAAGTGCGGCCGCCGACGCCACAATCAAACGCGCCGTTCCGGTGGCGGCGCCATGGAGTGCCCGCGCTCGAGCGGCTGATACGCGAAAGTGCGGTGTCATGCCCCGATAGGGATCGATCTGAAGCGACGGCAGGGGAAGCACCGCGCGTTCGACGTCCGCGTCGGACGCACCTTCGAGCGCGGCGTAGAAGAAACGTCCGTCGGCCGTCATCTGCTCAACGTCCTTGTCCGTCGGGACGACGAGAAGGGTGACGCCCGTAGCCGTACGAGCCGCAACCGTCGCTGCCAGCGCCTTGGCTGCCGGGGTCAGACCAGAGACGACAGCCGCCGGGCGGTCGAGTAATACCTTGGATGCCGCTCGGCTGAACAGTGCCCGCAGCGTGAGAGACGTAGCCGTTGTCATTGCCTGTACATAGGACTCGCCCGCCCCGCGGTCGCGCAGGGTGGGCAGGTCGACCTTCGACCTTCTATTGTCACATGCGCGAAAACCGGTCTCAGGGGACCGATCTGACTTTCTTGATCAGGTCGGTCGTCGAATAGCCGGGCACAAGCTCCATCCGCACGACAACCCCGCCACGTGCTTCTACCGTGTCCCGACCGACGATGTTATCCGGGCCCCAGTCGGCGCCTTTCACCAGCACGTCGGGCTGGATGCGCCTGATGATTGCAGCCGGCGTTTCTTCATCGAAAATGGCGACCGCGTCGACACACTCCAACGCGATCAGGATTTCGGCGCGCTCCGCTTCGGGAGTAATTGGGCGCGCCGAACCCTTGTTTGTCTGAACGGACCGGTCGGAATTGATGCCGACGATGAGCGCGTCGCCAAGCGTGCGTGCCTGCTGCAGATACCGCACGTGGCCGGGATGAAGCAGATCGAAAACGCCGTTGGTGAATACGACCTTTCCGCCGCGCTTGCGGACCTCCGCAGCAAGCCGCGCCGCGCGATCGATCGAAAAAAGGGGGTCAGACCCCATTTTCAGAGGCCCGACATCCGAATGCCGCCCGAGAACGACCATCGATGTGGGGGGCGGAAGATTCCGACTTCTTTACGCGGCGACTTCACGCGGAAGGTGTGGAGAAGGCGATGATAGTCGTACGGAACACCGTCCTGGCGGTGCACGGCGACATCGAGCTTGTAGGTGCCGTCGACGAGATTCAGTGCATCGATCGTGAAGATGACGAGGCCCTCTCCGGTGAGTTCGCCAGGCGCGCCGCCGTCAATCGCCGTGTTCGTGCCGTAGCAGCAGGTGCCTTCGGCGTTGAAGATGCCGATGCCGAACGCGAAGTCGCTGATACGCTGGTTCGCCCGCACGTGCAAGCGGATGTCGACGTGCTCGCCCGACTGGAAGAGGTGCGCGGGCTGACCGCTGGCCCCAATCATTTCAACCGCGGTGATTTCGGCCTCGCGACTGCCCCAGCGGCCCTCGGCCGCCTTGAACAGATCCAGCGCGGGATCCGGTATCGACGATCCGGAATCGGTGGGTTTAGGTTCTTCCCGGATCCCGGCTCCCGGATCCCGGTTCCCGGTTGTGGCGAGCGCGTCGTTTTCTGCGCG
>Ga0075434_100006775_pt1 | contig 10530 bp, 14 predicted proteins | sample RhiMethybrSRZTD3_FD_75298 | JGI IMG/M metagenome (GOLD analysis project Ga0075434, IMG submission 75298) | Populus rhizosphere microbial communities from Tennessee, USA - Rhizosphere MetaG P. TD hybrid SRZTD3 | ecosystem: Host-associated > Plants > Roots > Rhizosphere > Soil | place: USA...
GTCAAGGACCTGAACGGCCAGGTCAACATCATCGGCGACGGCATCAACGTGGCGCAGCGCGTGATGAGCTTCGCCCGCCCCGCACAGCTGCTCGTCTCCCGCTCGTTCTACGAGGTGGTCTCGTGCCTGTCGCGCGACTACGCGAGCCTCTTCCGCCACGAAGGCTCGCGCACCGACAAGCACGTGCGCGACCACGAGGTCTATTCGGTGGGGGGCACGCCAGCCACGCGCCGGCTGTCCGACACCATGGAGCAGGCGGGCGGCCACGGGGGCTTCCGGCACTGGGTGCGCGGCGTCGGGCCGCTCGGCTTGCGGCGCTCTGCCTTGATCGTCGCGCCGCTCGTGCTGCTCTTGCTCATCGGTGGCGGCGTTGCCACGCGCGCGATGCTCGACAAGCCCGCTCCGGCACCGCAGGCAGCAGCCAAACCGCAGGTCGCGGTTCCCGCGCCGAAGCTCGCAGCGGTCGAGGAGAAGCCCGCGCCGGCTGCAGAAAGGACCGCGCCGAGGAAGCAGGTGCAAGCGAGCATCGACAAGAAGCCGGAGAAGGCCAAGGCCGCGAAGCCGGCTGCCGGCGCGGCCAAGCTCGAGCTGGTCGTCACGCCGTGGGGCGAGGTCGTGATCGACGGCAAGAGCCGCGGCATCAGCACCGGGCGCAAAGCCTTCGATCTTCCGGCCGGCGCGCACACTATCGAAATCCGCAATTCCACCTTCCCGGTGCACGTGCAGAAGGTGCAGGTCAAGGCGGGAGAAACGGTGCGCATCCAGCATCGCTTCAAATGAGGCGGCACGCCGTCCTTGCCGCGGTCCTCGTCGCAACGTTCGCGGCGTGCGCGCAGCTGCAAAGCGTTTCGCCGCTGAGCAAAGGGCGCTCGGCGTTGAATGAAGGCATCCGCCAATACAACGACGGCCAACACCTCGCCGCAGCCAAGAGCCTGCAGAGCGCCCTGGATCTCGGGCTGAGCGATCGGCAGCGAGCGGATGCGCACAAGCACCTCGCCTTCATCCACTGCTCGACCGGTCGTACCGGGCCGTGCCGCGAAGAGTTCCGCAATGCGTTGTCCGTCGATCCTGACCTGGCACTTGCCCCCGCAGAGGCCGGGCACCCGGTCTGGGGGCCGATCTTCAGCGCGGTCAAGGCTGAAGCCAATCCATTCGGCGTCGGCCTCAAGCAGTTCGACGATGGCGACTACGACGCGTCGGCGAAGAGCCTGCAGGCCGCGCTCGAGCGCGGCCTGCAGCCGAAGGACCAGGTCAATGCCTACAAGCATCTCGCGTTCATCCATTGCGCGAACAACCGCATCGGCGCCTGTCGCGATGATTTCCGCAAGGCGCTCACCATGGATCCGACCCTCGATCTGACGCCGGCGGAGGCCGGTCATCCGGTGTGGGGACCGATCTTCCGCTCCCTGAAAGGCAAAAAATAAGCGCCGCCGCCGAACCGCCGAAGCTCGGCCGCTATCTCATCCAGTCCGAGCTCGGCCGCGGAGCAATGGGCATCGTCTACAAGGCGACCGATTCGGTGCTCGAGCGCACCGTGGCCGTGAAGACGGTGAACATGACGCTCGAGCACGAGGGCGCGGACAAGTACGAGGCGCGCTTCTACCAGGAGGCAAAGGCCGCTGCTGCTCTGAATCATCCCAACATCGTCACCGTGCACGACGTCGGCAAGTCGGGCGAAGTGATGTTCATGGCGATGGAATACATCGAAGGGGTCGAGCTGCGCTCGCTGATGGGCGAAGGCCAGCGGGTCGGGATCGGCCAGGCGGTGTCGATCGCGGCGCAGATCGCCGAGGGGCTCGCTTACGCGCATCAGCGCGGCGTCGTGCACCGCGACATCAAGCCCGCCAACATCATGGTGGTGCCCAACGGGCCGGCGAAGATCACCGACTTCGGCATCGCCCGGCGCCGCACGGCGAGCGAGCTGACGCAGACCGGGATGCTGCTCGGCTCGCCCAAGTACATGTCGCCCGAGCAGGTGATCGGCAAGCGCGCCGATCACCGCTCCGACATCTTCTCGCTCGGCGTGATCCTCTACGAGATGTTGTGCGGAGCGGCGCCGTTCAGCGGCGAGAACGTCACCGCGCTCATGTACCAGACGGTGAACTTCGTGCCACCGCCACCGAGCGGTGTGAGCTCGGCCGTACCGCAGGTTCTCGACCTGATCGTCGCCAAGATGCTCGCCAAGCCGGTCGAGGAGCGCTATCAGGATGCGCAGGAAGTGGCGCGAGACCTGCGCGAATGCGAGCGTCACCTCACCGCGTCGCCGACCGCCAGCCTGGCCTCGCGCACCACGCCGCTCGCACCCGAGCCACAGCTCGCAGACGTCGTGTCGCGCACCGTCGTGCTCGGACAGACCGTCAACCGCACGCGGGAAGCGGACAAGTCGCCGCAGGAGGTGCCGGCGGCCGAGTCTCCTCCACAACGCATTGCGCCGGCGTTCGATTCGCTGGAAGCGACGCAGCGCCTCGCGTCGATGACCGGGGCCGCCACCACCTGGACGCCGCAAACCGCGACCCAGGCCGTGAGCGCGCTGCCGCAGGCGGGAACGCCGCGCTGGCGGCGCCGCGACTGGCTGCTGGTCGGAGGCGCGACGGTTCTCGGCGTGTTGCTGGCGGGCGCCATCGTGAGCCGCAAAGATCGCGGCTGAAGGCGCCCGTCGGCGCGACTGACGTCTACTGCCGGCCGCCGCAGGACAGCGGCATGGCGCTGACCGGATAGCCCTTGCAGTTCCAGCTCACTTTGCCGGCGTTGAGCGCCGGGGTGAGCGCCATCTCGAGCGCGTTCTTCTCGTTCCAGCCGCGGATCGCACCGTCCTCGCTGACGATCCACTTCATGTCGCCGTGCTTGGGATCGCTCTTCGGCGCGATCTTCACGTCCTTGCCGGCGCCCGCAAGATTCCCGGACTTCTCGGCGGCTGCGCCTACCTGCTGCTTGGCGGGATCGGCGCCGGTGACCAGCGCTTGCGCGGCTTCCTTCGACTCGGTGCCGGCCCGCTGGGGCAGCACTACCGCGACCATCAGGAAGCCGACCAAGGCCAGTGCGGCCACCACCAGCAACGCGATTCTCATGTCCCTCTCTCCCTTTGCCGTCCTCTTCCGCTGGCGACTCTAGCATCAGCTAAGCTCGGCTGCATGGTGGCGCGGCAAATTCGTGTCCATGGGTACGTGCAGGGCGTGGGCTATCGCGTCTCGCTCCAGGACGAAGCGAGCCGGCACGGCGTGACGGGCTGGGTGCGAAACCGCAGAGACGGCACGGTGGAAGCGCTGCTGCAGGGACCACCCGCCGCGGTCGAGGCCGTGATCGCCTGGGCGCGGCGCGGACCGCCGGGCGCGCGGGTCGACAGCCTTGGCGACAAGGCCGCCGAGCCGGACGCGGCGCACGCGCGCTTCGCGCTGCGTCCGACGGAGTGACGATCAGCTGCCGGAAATCGTGCGCTGCGCCCAGTCGAGCACGACGGCGAGGCGCGGCGGCAGCAGCTCTTCGGCCTCGTCGAGGCTCACCCAGCGATACTCCTGGTGCTCGGGCCGTCCCAGCTCCGGAGAAACCGGCATCGTGATCTCGACCTGCTCGGTTTCCGCGAGGTAGTAGCGCGCCACCTTGTTGCCTGCATAAGGCAGCGTTTCACGAAACTCCTCGCCGAACGGATAGTCGAGATCGGTGAGTCCCGTCTCCTCGGCCACTTCGCGCTTGGCGCAGGCGAGCTGATCCTCGCCGGTCTCGACCAGACCTTTGGGGAAATCCCAGTTCTTGAACGCGCGCAGCACGAGGTAACGCGCGCCGCGCGGAGTGCGCCGGAAGACGACGGCGCCCGCAGCTTTCACGGGGCCTTTCATGGCCCCATTAAACCATTCCGGGATTAAAAGACTACGGGAGATGCTCGCCGCCCGAGCGGGCCCTAGGCCGGAGGAGGAGGAGGATGGCTTCGGAGCTCGGACGGCGAGGCAAACGGGTTCAGTGCTGGTGCGTCGGCCGGTGCGCGGCGAGAGCGCCCTTCACTCTCGACCAGGTATCGATCACGCCATCGATCAGGATTTCGAAGCGCTCGGCACGCGCGATGTCGCCGATGTGGCGCTCGCGGACTGAGGCCGGCAGCGTGCCGGCCGCTCTCTTCCAGAATTCAGTCTTAAGCATGACGTACTCCTTTCGTGTTCAGCGCAAGCGCAGCACGGCGCAAACCTGCCTTCAGCGCGTGCGCCAGCGCCCCCGCGAGGCGCGCGATCTCGGCGTTGCGCGCACGGCGCGCGGCAAGCTCGAGTGCGTACAATTGCTCGGGCGTCGGGTAGCTTGGCGTTTTCGAATCTGTTTTCACGTAGGCCAAGATACGGGCTGGGGCGCAATAGAACAAACGATGAATACTCACGTCTTGCATAAGAAAAACTCAAGGATTCGCAACAACTCCGTCACATGATCTACCGTCTTCCGCCCCTCAACGCGTTGCGGGTATTCGAGGCCGCGGCGCGTCATCTTTCCTTCAAGGAAGCGGCGAACGAGCTCTCAATCACGCAGGCGGCGGTCAGCCACCAGGTAAAAAGCCTCGAGGACTACCTCGGTGTGGAATTGTTCCGCCGCTCGGGGCGCGGCGTGCAACTCACCGAGGCGGCGCGCGCGGCGCTGCCGCGGCTGCGCGACGGCTTCGACGCGCTGGCGGCGGCGGTCGAGCAGATCCGCGAGCGCGGCGCCGAGACCGACCTCGCCATTACCGCCCCGCCGGTGTTCACCGCGCGCTGGTTGATGCCGCGCCTCGCCGACTTTTCCAAGCGCAACCCCAAGATCGAGGTGCGGGTTGTCGGCTCGAGCAAGATGGTCGACGCCGGCGCGCTCGACACCGCAGTGATGGCGGGAACGTTCGACTTGCGCGACGACGCCTCGGGCGTCGAGATCCACCTCGGCCTCGGCGAATATCCCGGCTATCGCAGCGACCGCCTGTTCGGCGTGAGCATGGTGGTGGTGGCGAATCCCGAATTGGGTCACCGCCTGAAAACGCCCGAGGATCTGGCCAATCACATGCTGCTGCACGACGACGCCATGGATCTCGTCGCCCACGGCAACGCCTGGCAGAAATGGCTCGAGGCGGCCGGCGTCGCCGAGCGGGTCGATGCCGCGCACGGGCCGCACTTCTCGTCGAACATCCTCTCGCTCGAGGCCGCCTCGCAGAAGCTCGGCGTGGCGCTCGCGCTGCGGCCGCTGGTGAACGACGACATCGCCTCCGGGCGACTGGTCGCGCCCTTCTCCATGGAGATGAAGCCGGTCGGCGCGTATTACCTGGTCTGCCCTGAAGTGATTGCCGAGCGTCCGGCAGTAGCCACATTCCGCAAGTGGCTTTTGGAGAAAGCGGGCAATTCCTAGCCCTTGATTCCGGCGGCGCCGCCGCCACCTAGGGCTCATGAGTTCACGGCATCTTTCCGGCTGGATGTGGAGCGAGGCGTTGTCGATGCTCGAGCGCGCCGAGCGGCTGCACCGGCATTTCTTCACCCACGCCGAAGCGGCGTGGGAGCCGCCGGTCGACATCGTCGAGACGCCCGACGGGCTGCAGGTGCAGATCGCGCTGCCCGGCGTGGCCGCCGATTCGATCACCATCGCGCTCGACGCCGCCGGCATCAGGCTTTCGGCGCTGCGGCCCTTCCCGTGCCGCGATGCGGCTTCGCACGTGCACCGGATCGAGATCCCCTACGGCCGCTTCGAGCGTCGCATCGGGCTGCCGCTCGCCGACCCCTATGCGCCGCTCGAGCTCGCCGGCAAGACGCTCGAAGACGGCGTGCTGACCCTGACCTTCACGAGGAAGCAACGCGCATGAACGCTCCCGACAAGGCGAAGGCCACGGCCCTTAAGCCGCTGCCTGCCGACGCCATCATCCTCATTCCGATGCGCAACACGGTGCTGTTCCCGGGCGTGATCTCGCCCATCACGGTCGGCCGGCCGGCATCGATCGCGGCGGCGCAGGAGGCCGCGCGCGCGGCGAAGCCGATCGGCTTCCTCCTGCAGCGCGCGGCGGAGAAGAACGACGTCGAGCCTAGCGACCTCCACTGGGTCGGCACCTCGGGCAACGTGGTGCGCTACATCACCGGCAGCGAAGGCGCCCACCACCTGGTGGTGCAGGGCCAAAGCCGCTTCCGCGTGCTCGAGTTCCTGGACGGCTGGCCGTTCCTGGTGGCGCGCGTCGCCTACGTCGAAGCGCGCGACGAGACCAGCCCGGAGATCGAGGCGCGCTTTCTGCAGCTCAAGCGGCAGGCGAGCGAGGCAATCGAGCTCCTGCCCGGCGCGCCCGGCGAGCTTTCGCTCGTGGTGCAGGGCATGACCTCGCCGGGCCTGCTCGCCGACATGGTGGCGAACCTGCTCGACGTGAAAAACGAGGACAAGCAGGACCTGCTGGAGACTTTCGATCTGCGCCGCCGGCTCGACAAGGTGATCGAGCGGCTCTCCGAGCGCGTCGGCGTGCTGCGCATCTCCAAGGAGATCGGCGAAAAGACCCAGAAGCAGTTCAACGAGCGCCAGCGCGAGCACGTGCTGCGCGAGCAGATGCGCCAGATCCAGAAGGAGCTCGGCGAAGGCGAGGACGGCGAGTCCGAGATCGCCGAGCTGACGAAGGCGATCGAAGAGGCCGGCATGCCCGAGGACGTGCACAAGCACGCCGCGAAGGAAGTGAAGCGCCTGCAGCGCATGGGCGAAGGCAGCGCCGAAAGCTCGATGCTGCGCACCTACCTGGAATGGCTGGCGGAGCTTCCCTGGAAAGACGCGCCGGCGAAGGAAATCGACATCGCGCAGGCGCGGAAGGTGCTCGACGAGGACCATTTCGGTCTCGACAAGATCAAGCGCCGCATCCTCGAGCACCTGGCGGTGCGCAAGCTCAACCCGTCGGGCAAGAGCCCGATCCTGTGCTTCGTCGGTCCACCGGGGGTCGGCAAGACGTCGCTCGGCCAGTCGATTGCGCGCGCCACCGGCCGCAAGTTCCAGCGCATCGCGCTCGGCGGCGTGCACGACGAGGCCGAGATCCGCGGCCACCGGCGTACCTACATCGGCGCGCTGCCCGGCAACGTGATCCAGGCGCTGCGCCGCGCCGAGTCGAAGAACACGGTGCTGATGTTCGACGAGATCGACAAGCTCGGCATGGGCGGCTTCCACGGCGACCCATCGAGCGCGCTGCTCGAGGTGCTCGACCCGGAGCAGAACTCGAGGTTCCGCGACAACTACCTCGGCGTCGACTTCGACCTGTCGAAGGTGATGTTCATCACCACCGCGAACGTGCTCGACACGATCCCGGGGCCGCTGCGCGACCGCATGGAGATCATCCAGCTTCCCGGCTACACCGAGGAGGAGAAGGTCGAGATCGCCAAGCGCTACCTGGTGAAGCGCCAACTCGAGGCCAACGGTCTGGACTCTGCAAAAGCAGAGATCACCGAAGACGCCATTCGCGCAATCATCGCCGACTACACCCGCGAGGCCGGCGTGCGCAGCCTCGAGCGCAATATCGGCGCGGCATTGCGTAATGCGGCGATGCGCATCGCAGAAGGGGTTTCAGGAAAAATAGAGGTCTCTGAAAAAGACCTGCGCGGCATCCTTGGCGCAAAACGCTTCGAGAACGAGACCGCGCAGCGCACCTCGGTGCCCGGCGTGGCGACCGGCCTAGCCTGGACGCCGGTCGGCGGCGACATCCTGTTCATCGAGGCCTCCAAGGTGCCGGGCTCGGGCAAGCTGATCATCACCGGGCAGCTCGGCGACGTGATGAAGGAGTCGGCGCAAGCCGCCTTGACCCTGGCGAAAACCTTCACCGGGGAATCGCTGGAAAAAACCGACCTGCATATCCACGTGCCGGCGGGAGCGACGCCAAAGGACGGACCGAGCGCCGGCGTCGCGATGTTCCTCGCGCTGGTCTCGCTGCTCACCGGAGCGCCGGTGCGCTCGGACGTGGCGATGACCGGCGAGATCTCGCTGCGCGGGCTGGTGCTGCCGATCGGCGGCGTCAAGGAGAAGACGCTCGCCGCGCTGCGCGCGGGCATCCGCACCGTGATGCTGCCCAAGCGAAACGAGAAGGACCTCGAGGACGTTCCCGCCGAGGCGCGGCAGAAGCTGCAGTTCGTGTTCCTCGAGCACGTCGAGGAAGCGGTGCGCACGGCGATCGGCGAACTGCCCGCCGCGCGCAAGGCGGCCTAGCGGGGCTTTTTTCGCTCGACCCGGTTCAACATCGCCAGCAGCGCCCGGCGCTTCGCTTCCCGCTTCGGCGCGAGGATTCCGGCGACGACTTCGTGGATCCAGAGCGGCGGTCGCTGGAAATCCGGTTCGCTTGCGACCTTCTTGCGGCGGGAGGGGGTCTCGATCATCGACTGGCGAATCCAGTGTAAGGCAAAGCCGCCGCGCATCGCATCCGGCAACGCACCAAAGAACGGAAAACGAGCACAATCAGCTACATGAAGACCCTGGCATCTGCCCTGGCCACCGCCGCGCTTCTCGCCGGCTGCCAGGCGAATCCGATCACCGGCCGCAGCCAGCTGATGATCGTCCCGGAAAGCATGGCAGTGAGCGAGTCGGCGGCGGCTTACGCACAAATGATGGGCCAGCTCGGCAAGAAGAAACAGGTGGAGGCCGACTCGGCGCGCGCGCACAAGGTGCGCGACATCACCGATCGGCTGGTCGCGCAGGCGATCAGGCTTCGGCCCGACTCCGCCGAATGGAAGTGGGAAGTACAGGTGATCAACGATCCCAAGACCGTCAACGCCTTCTGCATGGCGGGCGGCAAGATGGCGATCTACACCGGCATGTGGGACAAGCTCAATGCCAGCGACGAGGAAATCGCGATGGTGATGGGGCACGAGATCAGCCATGCGCTCGCCGGCCATACGCAGGAGCGCATGTCGGTCGCGATGACATCCCAGGTGCTGGCCGCCGGAGTCGCCCTCGCCATCTCCTCATCGGAGTCGACGCGCGGCCTCGCGATGACCGGCACGCAGCTCGCCGCGGTCTACGCCGTGCAGCTGCCAAACAGCCGGACCAGCGAGTCGGAAGCCGATGCGATCGGCATCGAGCTCGCCGCGCGCGCGGGGTACGACCCGCATGCCGCGGTCACGCTCTGGGAGAAGATGGGCAAGCTCGGCGGCTCGCCGCCCGAGTTTCTCTCGACGCATCCCTCGCCCGAGAACCGCGCCGCGCGGCTCAGGGAGCTCGGCGCCAAGGTTCAGCCCTTCTACCTCGAGGCGAAGGCGAATCCGCCCGCCGTTCAGCGATACGTCAATTTGAAGTAGTAGCATTCGTTTTTCCAAGGGGGAAGGGAGGGACATGCCGTTCCGGCTGTCCATCGCACTGGCTGTTCTGCTCTCCGGCTGTGCAGCCCTGAAGAGCTACGACCGCGAGGTCTACGGCACGCTCGATCAGGCCGCCGCCGGCAACGTCGACGCGGCGATCCGCATCCTCGACGCGAACAATCGCACCGGCAAGGATCTTCTCTACTACCTCAAGCTCGGCATGCTCGAGCGCTTCGCCGAGCGGTACCCCGACAGCCTGAAATCCTGGTCGACCGCCAATCAGCGCATCCAGACCGACCTCGGCGTGCGCGAAGCCATGGGCAACTGGGACAACGCGCGGGTCGCCATCAAGCAGACGCACGAGCTCGAGGCGATCATCGGCGAGCAGCGCGCCAAGCAGATCGGCGCCGTCGAAGAGCAGGCGCAGAAGAAGGGAGCGCGCACCAGCTTCAAGGAGCTGAACGGCTATCCGGTCGAGACGATCGACAATCCTGGGGTCAATGCGCTGCGCAACAGCTACCAGAGTGCCCTCTCATCCGCAACGGCCTGCTCGAGTGGTCCGACGAGAAGGAAATCCGCAAGACCACCAAGCGGGGTTAGCGGAGCGCCCGCCAACTCTGCGGCCGCAGCGATCCGCTGAGATAGAGAGGGTGAGCCGGCTCGCCGCCGGCATTCATCTTCAGGACATGCAGCCGGAAACCGGCGTCATTCAGCAACGCCGCGACCCTGCCTGAGCGCCCGAGGTGCGCGCCGTGGTTGCCCCAGGCGCACACCACCAGCTTCGCCTCATGCGCAGCCTCCAGGATCGCAACGTCATTGCCCTTGCCCACCGGCTCGCGCGCCGATTTCATTTCATCCGGGTCGGTGGCGCGCCAGGCGAACAGATTAGTGACGATCAGCCCGCCGAAGCCCCAGCGCGCCGCATAGACGCGCGCCCGGGTGCACGAAGGATCGAGCTGGAATTCATCCGCGGTGCTCGGATTCAGCATCAGGAAGTTCGCCACCGGCCTCGCCGGATCCCAGCGCCGCCAGAGCAGCGTGCGCCAGCGGCGGCAGGCGCTGAACCGGGCCCCCGCCTCGCTCGTCGCAATCATCGCGAAATTGTATGCTCCGGCCGTGAGCGGCCCGAAGGTGTTCCTCGACTATGACCAGAAGGCGCTCGATGACGCCTACGACCAGGCGGTCTACGCGCCGAATCGCGACCAGGTCATCGCGCGCTTCGCGAGCGCCAGCCGCATCGCGCGTCAGCGAATCGGCGAGCCGCAGCGCTTTTCGTACGGCAAGTCGGCGATCGAAG
>Ga0075434_100006776_pt1 | contig 10530 bp, 11 predicted proteins | sample RhiMethybrSRZTD3_FD_75298 | JGI IMG/M metagenome (GOLD analysis project Ga0075434, IMG submission 75298) | Populus rhizosphere microbial communities from Tennessee, USA - Rhizosphere MetaG P. TD hybrid SRZTD3 | ecosystem: Host-associated > Plants > Roots > Rhizosphere > Soil | place: USA...
CTACCCGCTGGCGCTCGAGCTGCACGCGCTGAAGTGGTTCGGGCTGACCGAGATGGTCACGTTCGTCGTCCTGCTGGTCGTCGCATACGTCTACGTCTGGCGGAGGGGGGCTCTGGAATGGCGGTGACGCCTGTCCACATCGACCGCGCGGTGCGCTCCGAGGATCTCGAGCAGTACGTGATGCTGACGACGGTCGAGAAGGCGCTTGCGTGGGCGCAGTCGAACTCGATCTGGCCGGCCGGCTTCGGCCTGGCCTGCTGCGCGATCGAGATGATGGCGCTGCCGTCGCCGCGGTACGACATCGCCCGCTTCGGCGCCGAGGTGTTCCGCAGCTCGCCCCGCCAGTCCGACCTCCTGATCGTGTCCGGCCGGGTGAGCCACAAGATGGCCGCGCCGCTCAGGCAGGTCTACGACCAGATGCTCGTCCCGAAGTGGGTCATGGCGATGGGGGCGTGCTCGAGCTCGGGCGGCATGTTCGCGAACTACGCGATCCTGCAGGGGGTCGACAAGATCGTGCCGGTCGACGTGCACGTGCCCGGCTGCCCGCCCCGCCCCGAGGCCGTGCTCGACGGCTTCCGCCTGATCCAGAAGAAGATCCGCGCGGGCATCCCGCCGGCGTACGAGCTGGAGAAGTCGAAGGCGTGACCACGGACGAGTTGGCGGCGGCGGTGACCAAGGCCGTGCCCGAATCGGTCACCGCGCACGAGGACGGCCTTGACATGCCCACGCTCACCGTGGCGGCAGCGAAGCTCGTCGAGGTCGCGACCTACCTGCGCGACACGCATGGCAAGAATTTCCTCTCGGCCGTCTCGGCGGTCGACCACCTCGGCTACGGCGACGACGTCGCCGGCTACTTCGGCACCGAGCGCGGCCGCGACGTCAACTCGCCCGGGAGCTGGGGCACGCCGATGACCGTCGCGGCGCCTGCCAAGCGCTTCGCCGTCCGCTACCACCTGGCCCACGTCGGCGACGGACCGACCGACCGCGTGCGGCTCCAGGTGTGGCTCGACGACGGCGAGGAGGTGCCGACCGTGGTGGGCGTCTGGCCGACGGCCGACTGGCACGAGCGCGAGCAGTACGACCTGATGGGCATCGTGTTCACCGGGCATCCGAACCTGAAGCGGCTCATCATGCCGACCGACTGGGCCGGCCATCCGCTGCGCAAGGACTATCCGATCGGCGGGGAGCCGGTGCAGTTCACGGACGCCATATGAGCACCGTCGAGCGCCCGCCAGCCCCGGTGCTGCCGCTCTACGAGCCGGCGAAGATCCCCGGCGGCGCGCCGTCGAAGGTCGACCCGCCCCCGGGGGCCGACCTCATCACGGTCAACTTCGGCCCGAACCACCCGTCGACCCACGGCGTGCTGCGACTGATCGTGACCCTCGACGGCGAGGTGGTCGTCGGGCTGGACGCCGACATCGGCTACGTCCACACCGGCTTCGAGAAGAACTTCGAGCAGAAGACGTACTGGAAGGGGATCCCCTACTCGCCGCGGATGGACTACGTCGCCTTCTTCGCCAATGAGCTGGCATACGTCGGCGCGGTCGAGAAGCTGATCGAGATCGACGTGCCGCCACGGGCCCAGTGGATCCGCATGCTCTTCGCCGAGCTGAACCGCATCCACAGCCACCTGATCTACCTCGGGACGTCGGCGGTCGAGATGGGCGCGCTCTCGGTCTTCTTCTACTGCCTGCGCGAGCGAGACAGCGTGCTCGATCTCTTCGAGATGGCGACCGGCGTTCGCATGCACGACCGCTACCCGCAGTTCGGCGGCGTGGCCGAGGACCTGCCCAAGGGCTTCTACGCCGAGTGCCGCCGGTTCCTGGCCGAGATGCCGAAGCGGATCGACGAGTACCTCGACCTCCTGGCCGGGAACCCCGTGTGGAAGTCGCGCTACCAGGGGATCGGCACGATCGATGCCGAGACGGCGATCGCGATGGGGCTCTCCGGCCCCAACCTGCGCGGATCGGGCGTGCCGTACGACATCCGCCGCGCCGAGCCGTATCTGGCCTACGACCGGGTGCAGTTCGACGTCATCACCCGGGACAAGGGCGACGCCTATGACCGCTTCATGTGCCGCACGCTCGAGATGTACGAGTCGGTGAAGATCGTCGAGCAGTGCCTCGACTCGATGCCGTCGGGGCCGGTGATGTCCGACAACCGCAAGTACGTGCTCCCGCCGCGCCATGAGCTGCACACGTCGATGGAGTCGCTGATCCACCACTTCAAGCTCGTGACCGAGGGCTTCCGCGCGCCGCCCGGCCAGCTCTATCACCCGATCGAGTCGCCCCGCGGCGAGTTCGGCTGCTACCTGGTCTCCGACGGCGGGACGAAGCCGTGGCGGATCCACTTCCGCGCGCCGAGCTTCGTGAGCCTCCAGTCCACCGCGATGATGTCGGTCAACCGCTACGTCGGCGACATGATCGTGGTGGTCGGCTCGCTCGACGGCGTGATGGGGGAGGCGGACCGGTGAGCGACCCGGCGACCGAGCAGACGCTGGCCGGGGCGCGCGAGACGCGCCCGAAGATGCCGGCCCCGGCCCGCGACACCGCGCCCGAGAAGCCCCTGCGCGAGCGGATCCTCGACGTGATGGCGCTCTACCCCGATTCTCGCTCGGCCATCATCCCGGCGCTCAGGCTCGCGCAGGACGAGTTCGGCTGGCTCTCGACCGAGGCGTTCGAGGCCGTCGCCGACGCGACCGGGTTCACGCCCGCCCTCGCCAAGTCGGTCGCGTCCTTCTACGACATGTTCCGGCTGACGCCGGTGGGCACGCACGAGATCTGCGTCTGCACCAACGTGTCGTGCGCGCTGGTCGGCGCAGGCGACACGCTGCGCGAGCTCGAGCGCCAGCTCGGGATCCACGCCGGCCAGACCACGCCCGATGGCGCGTTCACCCTGCGGACGGTCGAGTGCTACGGCGGCTGCGGCTGGGGCCCGGTCGTGTCGGTCGACGAGCGCTACCACGAGCCGTGCGGGCCCGACCAGGTCGCGGGCATCCTCGCCGAGCTGCGCGGAGAGCCGGCGTGAGCGACACGACCCGCATCCTGCTCGACTTCGACGGCGACCGCCGCGACGTCCACGCCTACGAGCAGGCGGGCGGCTACGCCTCCCTGCGCAAGGCGCTCGGGATGGAGCCCGGCGACGTGGTCGCCCAGGTCGACGGCTCGGGCCTTCGTGGCCGCGGCGGCGCCGGCTTCCCGACCGGCCGCAAGGCGTCGTTCCTGCCCAAGGACAAGAAGCCCGCCTACCTGTGCGTGAACGCCGACGAGTCGGAGCCCGGCACGTTCAAGGACCGCGAGATCATGCTGCGAAACCCGCACGCGCTGATCGAGGGCGTCCTCATCATGAGCTTCGCCATCGGCGCGACGTCCGCGTTCATCTACATCCGCGGCGAGTACCGCACCGAGTTCGAGGTGCTGCGGCGGGCGCTCGAGGACGCGCGCAGCCGCGGCTACGTCGGCCTGAACGTCCTGGGCTCGGGCTACAACGCGACGGTGGTGCTGCACCGCGGCGCCGGCGCCTACATCTGCGGCGAGGAGACGGCGCTGCTCTCCTCGCTCGAGGGCGAGCGCGGCCAGCCCCGCTCCAAGCCCCCGTTCCCGGCGGTGGCCGGCCTCTACGCCGCGCCGACGCTCGTGAACAACGTCGAGACGCTGGCCTCCGTGCCGTTCATCCTCGAGATGGGCGCCGAGGCCTATGCGGCGCTCGGCACCGAGCGCTCGAAGGGCACGCGCGTCTTCTCGCTCTCGGGCAACGTCCGCCGTCCGGGGAACTACGAGCTGCCGCTCACCTCGACGCTGCGCGACCTGATCGAGGGTCACGGCGGCGGCGCCCCCGAGGGCCGCACGATCAAGGCCATCATCCCGGGCGGCTCCTCGACGCCGATCCTGCTCCCCGACCAGCTGGACACCGGCATCGACTACGAGTCGATCGCCGCGGCCGGCTCGATGGCGGGCTCGGGGGCGATCGTGGTGATCGACGACCGCACGTGCATGGTGCAGCTGGCCCTGCGGGTCGCGGAGTTCTACAAGCACGAGAGCTGCGGCAAGTGCACGCCGTGCCGCGAGGGCACGCGCTGGGGCGTCGACATCATCCGCCGGATCGAGATGGGCGAGGCGGCGCAGGGCGACCTCGACCTGCTCCTGAACGTTTGCGACCGCATCCTCGGCAAGTGCCTGTGCCCGCTCGGCGACGCCATGGCGATGCCCGTCGCGAGCTACGTCACCCGCTTCCGCGAGGAGTTCCAGCGCCACATCGACGAGGGCGGCTGCCCGTTCACCGACTCGAGCCCGATCGCCTCGCTCTACCACGAGCACGTCGAGGTGCCGGCGTGAACACGTTCCACGACGCGTTCCTGGACGCCCGCCGGAGGATCGAGGCAGGGGCCGACCCCGAGCAGGTCGTGCCGGTGCTCCTGAAGCTCGCCGCGGCGGAGGACGAGATCGTGCTGGCGCAGGAGCTCTACGCGGACGAGACCGACGAGGACGAGGAACAAGATGGTTGACCTCCGATTCCCGCGCGCCCGGCCGCACGACTCTTCGCCGCGGCGTGGCCCCGTCGTCCCTGCGGCTGCAAACCTTCGCCTCGCGGCGTCCTCGGTCGCGGCAATAGGGACTATTGCCACTCCCTGCGTCCTTGCGAGACTCGGTTTTCGCCGCCCGGGACATCACATGAACCGAAGGTCAACCATCTGATGGCGACCGTCGACACCGCCACCGTCACCCTGACCGTGAACGGGCGCGAGGTGACCGTCGCCAAGGGGCTCTCGCTGGTCGAGGCGGCCGCGGAGGCCGGCGTCGAGATCCCGGTCTTCTGCTACGAGCCGCGCCTCGGGGCGGGGGTCGGCGCCTGCCGGATGTGCCTGTGCGAGATCGAGGGCATGCCCAAGCTGCAGACGGCCTGCACGACGCCCGCGGGCGACGGCATGGTGGTGAACTCGCTCTCCGAGCGGGCCCGCGAGGGCCAGGACGCGGTGCTCGAGTTCCTGCTCCTGAACCACCCGCTGGACTGCCCCGTCTGCGACAAGGGCGGGGAGTGCCCGCTCCAGGACCTGACGTTCCGCTACGGGCCGGGCGTGACGCGCATGCGCATCCCCAAGCGCACGCTCGAGAAGCCGATCCCGATCTCGCCGCTCATCAAGCTCGACCGTGAGCGCTGCATCCTCTGCTACCGCTGCACGCGCTTCTCGGAGGGCGTGTCCGGCGACGCGCAGCTCGTCCCCGAGAACCGCGGCGCGAGCTCGATCATCACGACGTTCGAGGGCCGGCCGTACACGAACGAGTTCTCCGGGAACGTGACCGAGCTGTGCCCGGTCGGCGCGCTGACGTCGACCACCTACCGGTTCCGGGCCCGCCCGTGGGAGATCCAGCAGATCCCGAGCGTGTGTGGGCTCTGCGCCGTCGGCTGCAACACGGCCGTGAACATCCGCGAGGGCAGCGTGGTGCGCGTGCTCTCGCGCAACCACCCCGGGATCGACGAGGGCTGGCTCTGCGACAAGGGCCGCTACGCGTTCGGCCTGCTCGCGAGCGAGCACCGGGTCACGAAGGGCCTCATCCGCGGCGGCCGCGGGCTGGAGGAGGTTGGCACGGCCGACGCGCTCGACCACGTCGCCGACCGGCTGCGGGCGACGGTCGAGCGGTTCGGCGCCGGCTCGGTGGCCGTCCTCGCCTCGGGCGAGCAGACCAACGAGGAGGCCCACGCCTGGGCGCGCCTGCTCGATGAGGGACTGGGCGGCGGGATCTCGGTCTGCGGCCCGGAGGGCGGCGCGGGCTGGGACACGCTCGAGCCGTACGCCGCCGCCATCGCCGACATCGCATCCGCGGGCGTCGTCGTGGTGGCCGGCGACACCGACCTGGCGCACCGCGCGCCGGTCGTCGAGCTCCGGATCCGCAAGGCCGTCCAGGCCGGCGCGCGCGTCGTCACCGTCGGCGCGGGCGGGACGCGGCTCGAGGCCCTGCGCGGCTCGCATCACGTCTCGACCGGGCCCGGCACCGCCCACCTCGAGCTCCTGAAGGCAGCCGCGCAGGACGGCGAGCTGTCGGCGGCGGTTGGCGATGCCGCCGCCGTGGTCATCTGGGCCGGGCCGATGCGCCCGGCGATCGCCGCGGTCCTCGCGCACCTCGCTCACGCCCGCGGCTGGAGCGTCCTTCGCACTCCCCGGGCCGCAAACGAGCTGGGCTGCCAGGCCGCCGGGCTGGGAACGGCCTCGCCGGACGAGGCGCTGGCGGCCGCCGAGGAGGGCCGGGTCAAGGCCATCGTCCTGCTCGGGGCCGACCCGGTGGGCGACTGGCACAACGGCGAGCGCTGGCGCGCGGCCCTCGGCCGCTCGTTCTTCGCCCTCCAGGTGACGGCGACCCAGAACGACTCGAGCGGCTGGGCGACGACCATCGCCCCGGCGTCGTCGGTGCTGGAGCAGGATGGCACGCTCACGAACCTCGAGGGCCGCACCCAGCGCGTGCGCGCGGCGGCCACGGCACCGGCGGGCGTGCTCGAGGGCTACGCCTTCGCGGCGGCCGTCGCCGAGCGGCTGGGAGTCGAGCTCCCGCCCGATGCGCCGTCGGCGTTCGCGGACATGGCGGCCCGGCGGCCGGCGTTCGCCGGCTCGAGCTGGTCGGAGATCGGCGAGCGCGCCCCGCTGGGCGAGCGGCCGGCCCCGTCCGCGGTCCCGGCCGCACCGCACGCCGCCCCCTCCGAGGCGCCGCGGGGGACGGTCGTCGTCGGCTACCGCGAGCTCATGTCCGGGGCAGCGGTCGACCACAGCCCTGCGCTTCACTTCCAGCGGCGCACGGGCGTCGAGATCTCCCACGAGGATGCTGCCGCGCTCGGCGTGAAGGCCGGCGACCGGCTGCGCGTGAGCCACGACGGCGGCGAGCACGAGGGCGCCGCGATCGTCCTTCGGCGCCTGCGGCCGGGCGTCGTTCGGATCGCCGCCCGCAGGCCGTATCTGGGCCCGGGCACGGTGACGGCGGCCGAGCCGGAGGCCGGCGATGCCTGACGGCTTCATCCTGACCCTCGTGAAGGCGCTCGTTCTCGCGAACCTCGTCATGGGCGTGTTCGCGTTCCTGACGTGGCTCGAGCGCCGGCTCCTGGGGCGCTTCCAGGTGCGGCTCGGCCCGAACCGGGTCGGCCCGTTCGGCCTGCTCCAGCCGATCGCCGACCTCGTGAAGCTGATCCGCAAGGAGAGCATCCTGCCGGAGGGCATCTCGCCCGTCCTCTACATCGCTGCGCCGGCCGTGTCGCTCTTCGCGTCGCTCGCGGTCTTCGCCGTCATCCCGTTCGGCGAGGAGGCGACCATCCCCGGGACGGACTGGAAGATCTTCCTCTTCATCTCGGACCCCAGCGTCGCCCTGCTCGTCGTCTTCGCGCTCGGATCGCTCAGCTTCTACGGGTTCCTCGTGGGCGGGTGGTCGTCGAGCTCGAAGTACAGCCTGTACGGCTCGATGCGGGCCGTCAGCCAGCTCATCTCGTACGAAGTCAGCCTGGCGCTGGCCGTCATCGGCGTCGTCATGATGGCCCAGTCGCTCTCGCTCACCGGCATCGCCGAGGCTCAGAGCCGCGACGGCCTCTGGTACGTGCTGCCGCAGTTCCTGGGGTTCCTCGTCTACGTCGTGGCGTCGACGGCCGAGGTGAGCCGCATCCCGTTCGACCTGCCCGAAGCGGAGGGCGAGCTGGTCGCCGGCTACCACACCGAGTACGGCGGCATGCGCTTCGCGATGTTCCAGAACGCGGAGTACGTCGCGCTGATCGCGTTCTCGGCGGTGGCCTCGATCCTGTTCCTCGGCGGCTACGAGGGCCCGTGGCTGCCGGGCCCGGTCTGGATGCTCATCAAGATGGCGTTCTTCATCCTGATCGCGATGTGGGTGCGGGCAACGCTGCCGCGCATCCGCTACGACAAGCTCATGTCGATCGGCTGGAAGGTGCTGCTCCCGGCCGCGACGCTCAACCTGCTCGTGACGTCGGCCTTCGTGGCCTGGAGGGCATAGTAGTGCCCCATCCCGCAACACATGACGCGTTCTGGCGGCTGCAAACCGGCGCGCTGCGTTGTCCTCGGTCGCGCCAATACTTCCTCAGTATTGACGCTCCCTGCGTCCTAGCATCGCTTGGTTTTCGCTCGCCAGCTCCGCGTCGGCGTCACGGGAAGGGGCACTAATGGCAGTCGTCGACTCCGTCAAAGGCTTCGGCGTCACCTTCCGGCACCTGTTCCGAAAGCCGGTGACGCAGCAGTACCCGGAGTACAAGCGTCCGGTCTACCCGCGCTTCCGCGGCCGCCATCGCCTGCACCGGCACGCGAACGGGCTCGAGAAGTGCATCGGCTGCTCGCTGTGCGCGGCCGCCTGCCCGGCGGACTGCATCCGCGTCGTCGCCGACGAGAACACCGACGAGGAGCGCTACTCGGCGGGCGAGCGGTACGCCCGCATCTACGAGATCAACATGAGCCGCTGCATCTTCTGCGGCTACTGCGAGCTCGCCTGTCCCTTCGACGCGATCACCCTCGGCCACGACTACGAGCTGGCGGAGATGAGCCGCGACGCGATGGTCTACACGAAGGAGATGCTGCTCGAGCCGATGCACCCGAGCCGGACGACCCCGGTCGCCCCGGCCGACCCGTTCGACGTCGTGGATCCGGGGACAGCGGGATGACCTACGACGTCGTCTTCGTCGTCGCATCCGCGCTCGCGATCCTCTCGGCGCTCGGGGTCGTGCTCTCGGCCAACCCGTTTTACTCGGCGCTCTCGCTGATCGGGAACCTGGTCTCGCTGGCGGCCATGTACCTCCTGCTCCAGTCCGACTTCGTGGCGGCGGCGCAGGTGATCGTCTACGCCGGCGCAGTCATGATCATGTTCCTGTTCGTGATCGCCTACCTCGGCGGCCGGGCCGAGGAGCCCGTGCGGTCGCGGCCGTGGTACCAGACGGTCGGCGCGATCATCGCCGCGGTGGCGATCGTGGCCGAGGTCGGGTTTGCGGTCGAGGAGCAGGCCTTCGGCAACGGCGCCTCGGTGAGCGAGGCGTTCGGCGCCCCGCAGGTGATCGGCGCCAGCTTCCTCGGCCGCTACGTGCTGACGTTCGAGGCAACCTCCGTGCTCCTCCTTATCGCCGCCGTCGGCGGCGTCACGCTCGCCGCCCGCCGGCCGGCGCCGCGCGAGGAGGGCGCGATCGGGGCCTTCGAGATCCAGCGGCCGGTGACGTCGATCAGCCTCCAGGCCGACGTGGTCGACGCGGAGACGCGCTTCGACGTCGTCCGCACCGGGCGGGCGCGCGACGAGGACGGCGAGGGCTGATGCACATCGGCGTCGCCTGGTTCCTGGGCGTGTCGGCCGTGCTCTTCGGCATCGGCCTCTACGGGGTCTTCACCCGCCGCAGCCCCATCATCCTCCTGCTCTCGGTCGAGATCATGCTGAACGCCTCCAACCTCGCGCTGATCTCGGCCGCCCGGTACTCGGGCCAGCAGGCCGGCCAGGTGTTCGCGCTCGTCGTCATGGCCGTCGCCGCGTCGGAGGTGGTCGTCGGGCTCGGGCTCGTCGTCGCGATGGCGCGCCGGCGGGCCGACCTCGACGTCGATTCCCTGACGGGGCTTCGCAACTGATGTCGAGCTTCGAGGCTCTGAGCTGGACCTGCCTCTTCGCCCCGCTGGCCGGGGCCGTCGTCCTCACGCTGGCCGGGTCTCGCGTCTCGCGGACGTTCACGGCCTGGGCCGGCACCGGGTTCGCGCTGGTCAGCTTCGCCGCTGCCGTCTACGTCACCTACAAGCTCCACCACGAGCCCAAGTTCCACCACCACGGCGCCCGCGAGCACATCTTCACGCTCTACACGTGGGCCACGTCGGGGAGCTTCAAGGTCCCGCTCGACATCCTGATCGACCCGCTTTCCGTGGTCGAGATGCTGGTCGTCTCGGGCGTCGGCATGCTGATCGTGGCCTACTCGATCGGCTACATGCACGAGGACCCGAAGGAACGCCGGTTCTTCATCTACCTCGACCTGTTCCTGTTCTCGATGCTCCTGCTCGTCATGGCGGCCAACTTCGCGCTGCTCCTGGCCGGCTGGGGCCTGGTCGGCCTCTCGTCGTACCTCCTGATCGGCTTCTGGCACGAGCGCAAGGCACCGGTCGACGCGGCCAAGAAGGCGTTCGTGATGAACGCGATCGGCGACGTGGGGATTGCGATCGCGATCTTCTTCATGGTGCGCGACCTCGGCACGGTCGAGTTCCAGGGCGTCTTCGACCAGGCCGGCTCGCGCTGGGCCCAGGGCTCCGAGACGGCCAACTGGATCGCGTTCGCGCTCCTCGTCGGCGCAGTCGCGAAGTCGGCCCAGATCCCGCTCCACACCTGGCTCCCCGATGCAATGGAGGGCCCGACCCCGGTCTCGGCGCTGATCCACGCGGCCACGATGGTGACCGCCGGCGTCTACCTCGTGGCCCGCACCCACGTCCTCTTCGAGAACGCGCCCGACATCCAGGCGGTCGTTGCCCTGACCGGCGTCGTCACCCTGCTCATGGCCGGGGTGATCGCGCTCGTCCAGACCGACATCAAACGC
>Ga0075434_100006778_pt1 | contig 10530 bp, 11 predicted proteins | sample RhiMethybrSRZTD3_FD_75298 | JGI IMG/M metagenome (GOLD analysis project Ga0075434, IMG submission 75298) | Populus rhizosphere microbial communities from Tennessee, USA - Rhizosphere MetaG P. TD hybrid SRZTD3 | ecosystem: Host-associated > Plants > Roots > Rhizosphere > Soil | place: USA...
ACCAGTGCAGAATTGGTATCAGCAGTTTATAAAAAATCTCAAGAGAAAATCTTAGAATTCAGAGAAATTATTAACCGCCCACTTACATTGAGTGAAAAGATAATATCAGGACACGTTAATGAGACAGCGAAAAAGGATAATGTACCTGAACCTGGCAAAAGTTACGTTTTACTTCAGCCAGACAGAGTCGCGTTACAAGATGTTACTGGTCAAATGACTATTCTTCAGTTCATGCAAGCGGGTCTAAAGCGAACAATTCTGCCAACGTCGGTTCACTGTGACCATCTTATACAGGCAAGAACAGAGGCAGAATCCGATACGAAGGCTGCAATCTATGAAAATAATGAAGTCTATCAATTTTTGGAATCGGCATGCAGAAAATATGGAATTGGATTTTGGAGGCCTGGAGCTGGAATCATACATCAAGTTATACTTGAAAACTATGCCTTTCCTGGTGGTCTTATGATAGGAACTGACTCGCATACTCCTAATGCGGGGGGACTCGGGATGGTCGCAGTAGGAGTAGGTGGTATAGATGCTGCTGAAACAATGGCTGGTATGCCATGGGAACTTCTGTACCCTAAGCGTATTGGAGTATATCTAACGGGGGAGCTTAACGATTGGACGGCTCCAAAGGACATAATACTGCACGTTGCTTCAGAGCTCACGGTTTCGGGCGGCACAAATGCAATAATAGAATACTTTGGACCTGGTTCGAAGTCAATTAGTTGCACTGGCAAGGCAACTATAACTAACATGGGAGCGGAAATCGGTGCTACATGTTCTATCTTCCCATATGACGAGAGAATGGATGTATATCTTAGAGCAACAGAGCGAGCTAGTATCGCTGACCTTGCGAATGGTCATATTGAAATATTGTCGCAAGATGCCGAAATAGAAGACGAAATAGGAAAATCTGACAAAAATTCCGAAGAATACTTTCACAAGTTAATTAAAATTGATCTTTCTCGACTGGAGCCGCATATCGCAGGACCTCATACCCCTGATTTGGCAAGGCCGATATCCCGCATGGGAGAAGATGTCAAAAATAACAAATACATAGATGCCATATCGGTCGCGCTTATAGGATCATGCACAAACTCTTCTTATGAAGACATGTCGCGTGCAGCAGGCATTGCACAACAAGCAAGAGTAAAAGGACTAAAGGTAAAGGTTCCACTGCTAGTTACACCTGGTTCAGAGATGATAAGAGCAACTATAGAGAGAGACCAGCAGATGGAAGTTATAAGGTCAATAGGCGCGACTGTTCTAGCTAATGCCTGCGGCCCATGTATAGGTCAATGGAGCAGACCGGAGTTAAAAAAGGGTCAAGCAAACACCATAGTTACATCATACAATAGAAACTTCCCTGGACGTAATGACGGCAGAAGAGAAACAATGAATTTTATTGGAAGTCCTGAAATCATAGTTGCTTTAGCTCTTAAGGGAAGCCTCTCGTTCAATCCGATCACTGAAGAGTTGATTGCAGACGATGGAACTAGCTTCAAATTAAATCCCCCGCCAATAGCAGCCGAGATACCTGAGAATGGCTTTCAGCATGTCAACAATGTGTATATAGCACCGGCTAAGAACCCAGATAGCATTGAAGTACTCATCAACAAAGACAGCGATAGGCTACAAAAGCTCAACCCATTTCCTAAATGGAAAATTGAGAATTTTGTATCTCTTCCAGTACTTGCAAAGGTAAAAGGAAAGTGTACTACTGATCATATCTCTCCTGCAGGAGCTTGGTTGATGTACAGAGGTCATCTCGACAAGATTAGTGATAACTTGCTTCTAGGTGCACTAAATGCCTATACTGGAGAAGTAGGGGTTGGCAAAAATATCCTTAATTGCAAGACTGAATCATTTCCTCATATAGCGAGGGAGTACAAAGAAAGAGCTATCAACTGGGCCATCATAGGAGATCAAAATTACGGGGAGGGAAGCAGTAGGGAACATGCCGCCATGACTCCCAGGTATCTTGGCTGTGCCACAGTAATTGCCAAAAGTTTTGCAAGAATACATGAAACCAACCTAAAGAAACAAGGCATACTCGCACTCACTTTTGAGAACCCAAATGATTATGACAGAATACTTGAAGATGACCGACTAGATATAGTCGGACTCGAAGGATTTCAATCCGAAAAAAGCTTGAGTTGTTACTTACGCCACAAAAATGGAACTACTGATGCCATATATTTGCAGCATTCTTACAACGCATCACAGATCGAATGGTTCCGGGAAGGATCTGCTCTGAATCTATTGAGATCAAAACAAAACGAGTAGTGAGCAAATTAAGAGCACCAAGACCTAGTCACACAAATAAATTAAGGCATATGCTGAATTGAAGGCTTGTCTACCTCCGCGTTCGAGTGCTTGGAGGTGGTGGAACAGAACATCGAACTATTTCTGTTCTAACTATTTTTATGGTTTTTCTTTATTTGCCTCCAAGAAGCTGTCCTATAACGGGGACCTTGGCTAATGGATTTGATGAGTTCTGGTTGGTAGAGGAGGACGAAGAATTAGTTGTGTTCCCAGAGGATGATGTTGTATTACCGCCTTTGCCTCCTCCCATGAGTTGTCCTATAACGGGGACCTTGGCTAATGGATTTGATGAGTTCTGAGCAAGGGCTATCTGTTGTAATTGAATAGCTGCTAAGATTACAGAGGCAACAACCACGGACGAAATGGCAATCCCAGACAGTATTTTTATTCCACTTATTTTTATCATTAAAATATTCAATCTACCGAAGAATTTAATAATTTTTAGCTTATATTATCATATAATATTCTGTATAGACTCTACATTAGAAACAGCGGATGACAACTATAGATGGATTATCTGGAGGCAGAGGCAAAGATATCGTACTCTATTGTAAATCACACAAGCATAATAAACGTCAATACATTTGCACTCCTCAACTCAACCATATTTTATGAACCTGTATTACGTGACTGTGTCTTGCGATTGTCTCAATCTAATTTCTCTGAATTATCTGTATGATACTGAACCTCTTGCCACTTACCAATATGCAGCCTCTGTTAGTAATTATCTTTGGGCTCATAGGAAAACTGTTACTGTAATACCTGTTGTGCTCGAGTTGTAGTGAGCCAATTTTGGAGGCTTCGCAGTCAATTCCAATTTGCTGTCTTATCCGTTGTGCCAAATCCTCATTCAAGTGGGTCCTTTTAAAAGTATTCTCCGTAGGCACAGATTCGGAGCCCTTATCAATATGTTGTGTATTCACTTCAATATCATGCTTGATTGCATCTTTAGCCTCGCGTATACTTTCTTCGAGCTTCGCAGCGGTGAGAATCCCAAGTCTTCTTAATAACCCTTTGAATCCTATCGATCTTTCTTTATATGAAGTTCCACCGTTTCTATCCGCCATTATATTTTGTTTTTGCAATAAGGATCTTAATAGTTTAGCTATTTCCTGTTAACTTTAGAATCGTCTGCTTTAGCAGTAGGGATGAGCCATTCGTTGTATTATCTGGACTTGTGTCTTTAATGGAAAATTGTAATGCGCTTCTAGATTCAACAATTAGAATTAGTTTTGAAATACCATCAGCTATAGTTCGATTACGGTGTGTTGTGAGGTTAGCAGCCAAATCAATATTGTTGATTATCTTGCCGTCTATATCAATTAAATCTGGATTTGGGTCTATCAAAGTGTAAGAAGGTTTGAAGTCCAATACAAAATTTTAGTCCAATCCATCCTATTACTAAAACCTACAAGGATTCCTTGCAAGTAGCATATTATGTGTCAATATTTTGTTTTTATTTAGACCATGTGCCATTTATGCCATAAAAATATGGAGTATTGTTCTAAGTTATCCTGTTTAATATTAAATAATTAATACAAAAAATTTATTCAGTACCATCGTCCTCAATAAACTGCCATTTTGAGTTCAGCTGAAATTTCATGGTTATAGACGGTGATAGACGGTCATACAAGATAAAGCATGATTATTGATGGATACCAAGACGAAGGAAATGGTAACCTAATGATAATCTGATGGTAATATAAGATAGAGAATGGTAACAATGGACTTGTTCTTATTTTATACTCTTTTTTTTATAAAGACTTGAAATTATGAAGTATAATATAGACTCAAATGGAGTACTACTAGGGAGGAAAAAGAAGAGCTTGTATTAGACTTTTATTTTAATCAGAACAAGAAATACAGCACAAATCTACAGCAGTACAAGCTTATGATTACGTTCGTTGTACCATATGTTGTAGACAAAGATTATTAATTACAAAAACGATTTAGCATCATTGCAGAAAACATGCCCTAAATGTATTAGATAAAGAGACTACATCATATAATGATATATTTGATGAATTTATATTGGCACTGAAGTTTTTATTAACAACTTCAGAGTTTAGTCAATTATCTTCCTACATATATAATATAAGATGTGTACCCGAGCAATGCAGCAATTTAGTAATTCGATCTACGATGCGCATCGTGACTCGGTACTTGTTTATAAGTGGATGCTCCAGAGCTGGCAGGCTCGTCAGATTAAAGATCTAAATATTTTACCGAGCAGATAATTCTTTGAAGTTACCTGATGCTGAAAGAATCTAACATTTTTTGGATTATTGGAAGATAGCTATTGTATGTAGCCGCGTCCGAATTGAACGAGAGCAGGAACAATTTATCATCTTTTATTATCAATGTATCCATTGTCATTGTTACTCCAACCTGTGGGTTATTGTAGCTGTATACCAATTTTTCAGTCGGATTTGTAGCAGGAGAAAGCATGTTTGATTCAATAAGCTTAAAGTTTGGTAAAGATTTTAGCGAGGAGATATATGCGTTCACACTAGAGTCAAGAGATCTAGTCGGCATCTTCACAAAGCCTCTTTCGATTATAAAATATTCTCTGAAAGTATCAGACGGGCCTCCCAAGGGAGATACAAAATTTACTATAATTTTGCGGTTACCTTCTTCTACTCCACTGAATTCTATTTTTTCCCAATCTGAAGGGTATTGTATTTTGAATCCGTATATCGGGCTATCATATGTTAAGAAGTTCCTCGAAGTGACAGACAATGCCGCAGCATATTGTGAACTGATTGCAGTCGTTACACAGAAAAACCACATGCTGTAGAATGCAAGAATAAACAAGACTGCCACCAGATATAGAAAGTTCATTTTGCTCTTGGCGGAGTTTAAATTTTTAAGATACATATTGTCAGCTAGCTTGAATTTGGCTCATTATTTTAGTTTGTGCTAAACATAGATATTATCTGGCACCAAATATGTATATTTATCCATCAACAAACAATACACCAAATATCCCGTCCGCCGTGAAATATGGTTGAAATAGTTGTCTTGTTTTGTATTGTTTTGCTAGATTTTTTGTCCTCCTGTAGGCTCTTTCGTTCTTGACATAATATAAAAGCCATGTGCAGAGATTAAAAAGGCAGCTAATGACATCTTTGTGGCAAATACAAGATTCCATGGAGTCTTTGGGTTAGGATAAGGTACATTAATGTTGTCGAGTCTAATTACGCCCTTGACAGCGTCCGCTGTAATGAGGGAGTTCCATATAATTAAATTATAAATAAATTCGTATAGTGCCACTACGGCAATGGCCAATACAACTAGCTGCAGAATCGACTTGACTGGCTTTGATATATCTTTTACTTTATCTCCGCCAAGCTTAGTAACACAATACCATCCTACCACAGATACAATCATCAAATAAGTCACGAGCTTGGCAAGTCCACGAACTGGAAAGTCGGTATAAACCAACACTTCGCCTATGACCACCCTTCCGCTGGACATATATTCCACTATGCTTGCATACAATGCATAAACAGTAATTGCTGCCATTGACACCGCACAAATGTAAAAAATTCCAAGCAATAGTTTCCGGTTTATAATATCTTCCTTTTTTTCAAGAGACGGATAATGCATGGCTGTACGGATGGATGTATATCAGGCTAGGATATAAAAATTGCATACCTAATATCTTGCATTTGCTGTCCAAACAAGGGCGATGTTAAACAGATGATCATACTAGGCCATTAATATAAAATATTCAGCGATGTTCACATAATGAAAAACTGCCCATAGCCACCAAATGCATGCATTAAAAAGCATGACAAATCTCTAATAATTTTTTTATCGCTGGGAATATTTTGTGTTATTGTAGAGCGCCACACTTGGTACAAAATTTTGCTTTTGAAGAAATTGTGACTCTACATACACGACAGGTTCTAGCATTGTCGTGAGACGATATGTTTTCCGGGATCGGTGACCCATGTCTTTCGATCTCGATATCAACAGGTTTGAAAGTAGGAAGTATTAGTTGCTCATCTGAAGATTTGTAATCTATTCCAGCTGTTCCACCAGCATTAATAAAACCTCCTATTCCGAAACTTGGCTCTTGGGATGCAGAAGAAGCTAATCCGCCGCTTGCGTCTTTGATTGATGTTCCCTTGTCCATAGCAGATTTCAATTCCAAGACCACACGTATGGACAGGAAATTTAGAGCAGATAAATTTATGAGGTATTCTATAATCTTAAGAACAAACTCCTTTTCATCTGTTGTCTGTTGATTATATAATTTCTGGTCGTTTGCGAATATAGCATATTTCCCTTGAGTCTCGTCAAACATTTGCTTAAGTTTCTCACTCAATGTTCCAAGCACATCCACGCCAAATGACATTTGAAGGTATGTAATACCTATCCAAATAAAAGTTTGAATGTTTCTAAATATGAAAAATAGCAATGGATATGCATTGCTTTGAAAATAGGCGCTCTAAAAAACATTGTAGCCTTCTATCCGGATATATGCATCAGAGTGAACATTGAAGGCTAAACTAATAAACTGTTGTTGTCATGTTCCTTCACTGAATCCGTCAAGGTATAACTTTTGATCAGATGTTAGCCTATCTATTTGTATTCCCATGGATTCTAATTTGGCCATTGCGATTTCTTGGTCCTGAGTTCTCTCTATATCATATACTATAGGTTTCAAATTGTTCCTTGAACCGACAAGTTTTAGAACAGACAAAAACTGATTAGAGAAGCTCATATCCATTACTTCAGATGGGTGACCTTCTGCTGCAGCTAAATTTACCAATCTGCCATCGCCTATTAGATAAATTTTATGACCATTGTTAAGATTGTATTGCACTGTGTGTTCGTTGATATGCTTCCTATCCAAGGCTTCGTGCTCAAGAGCAGAGACAGAAATTTCAATATTAAAATGACCAGCATTTGCTAATATCACCGCATCATTCATATTAAAAATATCTTCAGCAGTGATTACGTCTTTGCAACCAGTAGTCGTTATAAATATGTCACCAGCCTTAGTTGCAGTTCTCATTGGTACCACAGAATAACCGTCTAGCTTTGCCTTTAGTGCTGCTATTGGATCGACTTCTGTAACAATAACATTAGCCCCCATTCCAGATGCACGCTTTGCGACGCCCTTACCGACATGACCATATCCAGCAACTACGACGTTCTTACCTGCTAGCAACACGTTAGTCGCTCTAATAATACCGTCTAAAGCTGACTGGCCTGTTCCATATACGTTATCAAAATCATGTTTCGTCTCAGCGTCATTCACTGCGATAATAGGATACATTAGTTTAGACGACTTTTGCATTGCCCTTAATCTAATAACACCAGTAGTAGTCTCTTCGGTTCCCCCATAAACCGCTATCTTTGACTTGCCAGCCATTTTATTATGTAGTTCTACGGTGAGATCTGCTCCGTCATCAATTGTGATGTTAGGTCCAAAACTGATAACAGAATGAATATCATTATAGTATTCTTCAGTTGAAACACCGCGGCTAGCAAATACTGATAGTCCTTCATGCTCCACTAGTGAAGCTGCGACATCATCTTGAGTACTTAGAGGATTGCAGCCGCACCAGGATATCTGAGCTCCTGCTGCTTTAAGTGTTCTTGCCAATACCCCTGTCTCTTTCGTTACGTGTAAACAACCAGCCACGCGAATCCCTTTTAGAGGTTTAGATTTTTCATATTTTTCTCTGAGCGCGGTAAGCACGGGCATGTGCACTTCTGCCCAGTCGATCTTCCTCTTACCATTTTCAGCTAAAGAGATGTCCTTGATTCGATAATCCATTTAGGCTTGTTGAAAGCTAGCCTTATATTACTTTATAACCTTACGTGCTTTTTTGATAATTTGATTGGAAAAATAAAAACAGCAGGCATTCTATCAAAGCATTGATATTGATGTATTATGACTAGGCCAAGAGTTGCAAGCTACTTCAGAATGCATATCATAAAGTATAAGTCACAGATAATTTCTCGGATTATATGCGTAAATTTCAGATCGCAGTGATCGGCTATAATAAAGAAAATTGCACTGATGAGGCAACAAGGCTCGCTTTACAAGTAGGTAGAGAAATAGCGCGTTCAGGATCAATTCTGATCTGCGGCGGGTTAGGTGGCGTAATGGAAGCAGCATGTAAAGGAGCAAAAGAAAATAACGGTACCACTGTGGGTATAATACCTCAGCAAGAATTTTCTTTTGCTAATAAATTTTGCGATATTGTAATTTGTACCGGTATGGGTTTTGCAAGAGACCTGTTAGTAGCCACGTCCGCTGATGGAATAATTGCAGTTGGTGGTGGAGTAGGTACATTATTAGAATTAGCAGTAGGATACATGATAAAAAAAACTATGGTTGTGATATCTGGAAGCGGAGGGGTATCGGAATCGTATGCTGGTCAATTTCTTGATGGGCGTAAGCTTACCCCCCTGGTTCTGGCTAATGATGCTCATTCGGCCGTTCAACTTGTTATAAATGGAAAACAATAACGCTTATCGAGTATTGTAGTTTAGGAGATACTGATCTGGCTTATAAAACGAACCATAATTTTTTTGCATATTATTCAGCGTTTGTATAATATTTCCAATGCCAAACTTTTGTACGGTCGTGAACAGCCCTGCCTTTAAACCCATGCCAAGTTTAAGAGCTTTCTCGAGATCTTGTACATCACACACATCATGGGAAATAAGCCAGCCAGCATTGTTGGCTGCGACAGCTAGTAATTTTATAGGATCGTATATTGCTGCTTGATCTTTGGTCAGATCGATACGCTGATATGTATCGCCTTTGTATTCATAGAATCCTTGTCCTGATTTTTGACCCAACTTCTTTTCATCTACCAACTGTTTTATCTTCGGATTTGGATTTATCACGTTTTTATCCCGCGCATACATTTCCATAGTTGCTTTATATATGACATCCAGACCGGTGTAATCTGCAAGTTCAAAGATTCCCATAGGAAAGGCCAATCTGAACTTTACTGCCGAGTCGATTTGAGTCATCGGAACATGTTCTCTCTCATGACAATACACTGCTTCGTGTACTAGTGGGATAAATATACGGTTGACTATGAAACCTGCAACATCTTTTCGGCATAACACTGGTTGTTTACCCACATGGGTTACAAAGTCTGTCACAGTGTGAATTGTATCTTCGTTAGTATTTGCACCAGGGATAACCTCGACAAGCTGCATTAATTGTGGTGGATTGAAAAAATGTACACCTACAAACTTTTCCGGTCTTTGTGTCAGGCTAGCCATTTCAGTAATTGGCAATGTACTCGTATTAGATGCATAAATCATTTTTGAATCTGCAACTTTGTCTATTTCAGTGTATACCTTTCTCTTCAAATTCATATCTTCAGGAACAGCTTCTATAACAAGATCGGCATCGTTTAATGCCTGCGCAAGGTCTACTGTTGGGACTATTCTATTAGAGATATCATCTGCGTCATTCTGAGTTAATTTTTTTTTTCTACGAGCTTGCCAAGCGACCACTTTATTTTATCCATCGCCTTTTGCAGAAAGGACTCTTCAATATCACGCAAAGCAACGCTATAACCCGCCGTAGCAGAGATTTGTGCTATCCCATGACCCATTACACCTGAACCAAGGACTGCGATTTTTTTAATGTTCGACATATCGAATAGTTGCACGAACGGGGATTTTTAACGTTGCTATATTAATATCACACAGCATATTTAAAATGCTTGCTAATTATTATAGCGTATTTGGATTTAGAAAGGTTTACTGAGGATGTAAATACTCTTACGAGTAAGTTGATAGAGGAAGAACCAGATGAAGTCGTTAGAAAGCTGGATTTTGTAAAAAATCGCTTAATAGAATTATACAAAAAGAATTTGGTTAAGATCAACCATTCGACTATGGAACTTGTGTGTGCTAAGCATCTAATTCATTATGGTTATACTGTGGACGTCGAAAAGCAGCTAACTAACATACTGGTATGCGATCTTTTTGCTACAAAGGGCGATGGCGAAACGATAGTTGAAATAGAAACGGGTTTCATTCCTCCTGAACATGCTCTTGATCCATTATCATATTACTCAGCACGAATTGCAAGCAAGATTGCTAGGTATAGCAAATTTTCAAATCAATTCGTCTTGGCTACACCACCTGTAAGCATCCTTTCCATACCCAAGGTGTTTGGAAGGCCTCCCAGATACAGGAAATCCGGCGAAG
>Ga0075434_100006781_pt1 | contig 10527 bp, 9 predicted proteins | sample RhiMethybrSRZTD3_FD_75298 | JGI IMG/M metagenome (GOLD analysis project Ga0075434, IMG submission 75298) | Populus rhizosphere microbial communities from Tennessee, USA - Rhizosphere MetaG P. TD hybrid SRZTD3 | ecosystem: Host-associated > Plants > Roots > Rhizosphere > Soil | place: USA...
ATGTGCTGTCTGCGTTGATCACCTCCGCCGCGTTCGGGGACGTCCTGCGGCGGGAGCCGGAAGTCTCTGACGAATGGGTGCGGGGCGTCGTCGATGCCGGCGGTGTCGCAGGGGCAGCACGTTCATCGTTGTCTGCCCTGGGCAGCTCGAGCGCCACGACTCGAAGAAACCGCCGTTACGCCCTTTGCCGAGCCGCAGCCGGAATGAGCCTCGGGTGCGGCTGCCATTGGTCGAGTCAGACGCCACCGCCTGCGAGCGCTCGCTGAATCAGCGTGTGCAGATATCGGATCTCATCGTCCGCGAGCCCCTCGCCGAATGTTCTCAGCCCCGTGCGTGTCTTGACGATGATCCCCTTCCCTTTCAGGAACCGACTCAAGACGGCGAAGACCCACTCCGTGCTCGGGCCGGCGGTGGACGCGGAAGATGGGATCTTCCGCATGGTGGCGGTCTCTGCTTCGGCGCTGCGCCGCGCCGATATGATCACCGACTCCTTGCTGCTGTAATCCACATCCAGAATCTCCGATGCCTGGAACGCGGCGACCGTCCGTGTGCGGAATATCCCCCGTTCTTGAACGCGCAGCTCCTCCGTCGAAACGGTCACAATCGTCCGGCCGATACGCGATCGCAGCCATCGTGTAACGACGCTGGCGGCTGGAAGTAGGCCGAATCCGACAAAGAGCACGCCGAAGAAAATCCATTCCGGCGGCGTCAACGCCCGGGAATGGGAGAAAAAGCCAAGCCATCCCAGCATGGTCGCCGCGACGATCGATGGGAAGAAGCCGCCGATAATCGCCAATGGATTGAGCGGCACCATCGGGATGCTTATCCGGACGGTTCCACCGGTATCGGACACGTCGCTCGCCATGACCGATGGACGCGCCGGTGCCGGGGCCGATATCGTCGCCGCGCGTAGCCGGTCCTGCAGCGCTGCGTCAGCCTCACTCGCCGTCATGCGCGACGGGTGATCCGTTGACGTGTCCTCGATGTCGAGGCCGAGGTGCCTCGCCACCGCGGCAGCACACTGGCGTGCCTCCGCGTACTGCGTCGGACTGCAGAGTGGCAGCGGCGCCACTGTGTCCCCTTTCAGCCCGATCGGATATTTATCAGCGCTGTCCGAATCGCCTCGCACGAACGCCAGGGTCACCGTGGTGTAGTCGCCGAGCTGATAGCTCCACGTGCGAACCGGTACTACGATGCGCCACTGCTTCGTGACGACATGCTGTCCGACGTCGATGGCTGTGATGGCTCGCCCAAATGCGAGAACGCCGCCGACAAGGGTGAAGAGCACACCCAGCAGGACCATCGCCACCCGCGTGACGGGCTCGCCGTCGCTCCGCATCGTGACGAGGCCAATACTGGCGAGCATCATGAAGATGCCCGTCGCGAAAAAGGGGAGGCCGAACAGGGTCAGAAGGCCCCCGCCTTCGCGAATTTCCAGGCGCCCGGGTGCGGTTTCCCTGATCGCGGGCATCGGTCGTGTTATCGGCCCCTGTGCGGCGAAGTACAGCACACATTCGGCGAGCCAGCAGCCGCATTATTGCCGAACCCAATACCCCATCAGGCGGTCGAATCTTTCGGGAGGAGAACAACTGGAAGGCACTGCTGATCTGCGTTCAGCGGTTCCGCATCGTGCGTAACAAAGGGACGAGCATCGGCACCCGCCGCGCGTACGCATCATAGGCCTCGGCGCCGAGCTGATCGCGCAGGAATTCCTCTTCGGTTCTCGCCTTGATGTAGATGCCTGTCGCCAGGATCGCCGCGCCCGCGACGCTCTCTGCGGTCGCGCGCACCAAGACGGTTGCGCCAAGCGCGCATAGCAACCCTGTGTAGATAGGATGGCGCACGAATGCGTATGGACCGGTGTTGACGAGGTGATGATCCGCCTTGCGGGTGACCGAGCCTGACCAGAGGCGCCCCAGGTGCAGGCGAGCCCACCACATGAAAACCACGCCGGCGGCCGCGAGCCCTGCGAAGAGCCAGCCGAGGGCCCCGTCCAACTGCCAGAACACGATGTCGTACCGCCTGATGCCGAATACGCCGAACAGCAGCAGCGCGCCGCAAATCGTGGTCAGGCGATAGGCCGACTGACGCCTCAGCGACGGACGCGTCACCGTACGGTCGCTCCAGACAGCCGCGGCGATCCACGAGATCAGCCATGCCCACCAGATGTATTCAGTCGCGTCCTGTGGTGTCATGCAGACCGCCGCAATACTATCGTGGCCATGTCAGACAACGTCCGCATCGTGGCCGCGACCGAGAAAGACACGCCGACCATCCTGCACATGATTCGTGGCCTCGCCGAGTACGAGAAACTGAGCGACCGCGTCACCGCGACGGAGGCTGCGCTGCGCCAGCAGTTGTTCGGTCCGAAGCCGGCGGCTGAAGTCTGTCTCGTATACGTTGACGATGAGGCGATTGGTTTCGCCGTGTTCTTCTCGAGTTTTTCGACCTTCGCCTGTCGTCCCGGCGTCTATCTGGAGGATCTGTTCATCCAGCCGAAGTGGCGCGGCCGGGGCCTCGGGCGTCAGCTGCTCGCGCACGTCGCGAGAATCGGGGTCGAGCGCGGCTGCGATCGGATGAACTGGGCGGTGCTGCCGTGGAATCAGACGGCGATCGACTTCTATCACCGTCTTGGTGCCGAAAAGGTGACCGAGTGGGAGAGCTTCAAGATCGCGGGCGAGCCTTTCGAAAGACTCGCCCGCCTCCGCTGAAGCTTCCGCCTTCGCGCAACGCGCTACGGCGGACAAGGCCGGCGTGTAAGTCCGTGGCCGCGCGATTGGAATTACGGCTGTTCCTGCAGGTTGCCCGCGCCGCCGCCGCGACGGCCGCCACCGCCGCCGCCACCCTGGCGTCCTGCGGCGCCCCCGCCGCCCGCGCCGCCGCGACCGTATGACGGCGCTGGAGCGTCGCCCAGTCCGTAGACCTCGTTCGAATAGATCTTCTGATAGCGGACGCCGTTGCCGTCCTTGTCTACGTAACCCATCGACTGCTGAAAGAGACCGGGCTGCGGATAGCCCTTCGGGACCGTCCCTTCGGCGATATAGAGCTTGTTCTCGCGCATGCTGATGAACGCGAACGTGCGCGACCCATCGACGTTGCTCGTCAGCTGCAGTTCGATCCCTTCGACCAGATCCTGGTGGGCCCACAGCATGCGCGTCAGCTTCACGTTGCGCTGCAGCATTTCATTGGCGGCGTGGACGATGGCGCCGCGGATGTCGTGCTTCCAGTAGCCGGGGCCGCTGATGTCGCTGCCGATGCACGGTTCGGCGCCCGCGGGGCAGTTCTTCCGCCGCTCGATACCCTGCGCCTCGATCGTGTTGTAGTCGACGACGGTCATCGAATAGCGCTCTTTGCCGCGCTCCGCGCTGTAGACCCGAGCGGGCAGCTTGTAGCCGTACTCCGACGTCCACGTCGTCTCGGTGATTTTCGGCTGGCCAGGAAAGTCGACCTTGAAGCCGTCCTGAATGTTCTGGTACTCGGTCCAATCCTGCGCGGTCGCCAGCAGCGGAATGGCAAGCAGCAGCGCGAACGCGAACGAGGCCGTACGCATGTTTCCCTCCATGAAGCGCACCATACTATCGCGTCTTGGACTCAGGCGAGCAGGTACTTCTGAATCTCGGGATCCTTGAACCGCCACAGCACGTTGTCGATGAAGTAGTGGTGGATGTTGATGAACAGCATCGCGGCCGTGAAGAAGAAGAACATCTGCCACGAATTGAACGTGCCGAGCGCCGTGTCGACTTCGTTCGGCACGAACTCGAATGCCAGCCAGCCCGCGACGACGATGCTGAAGGCGAGGATGGTCCCCCGCACCTCCGGATGATTCAGCCCGCGCAGCCGCGTGTCCTCCATCTTGTAGACGAACGCAAGGTATTGCAGCGAGTGGAAGAACGGCGTCAGCAGGAAATAGAACTCGTACTGGCGCGTGATGGGCAGCCACCACACATACAGCGCGAGAAACGGCACAACCATGTTGACGCCCGGCGCCTGGCCGCGTTCCTTGTAGTTCTTCCAGAACACCTCATAGATGACAAGTGCGAAGCCCGCAAAGACGATGAACGTCGTGATCGGAACGAGGACGTCGGGAAGATCGAAGGAGTAGTACTTGAATTGCGAGAAGTTGTTCTGTGCGGCCGCGACATTGCCCGAAGCGAAGTTCAGCCACCAGATGCTGAGCAGCGCGTACTTCGTCAGCGTCCGCTGCCGCGGCGTGAACTTGTACTTGTCGAAGTAGGCGTACACCATCATGCAGCCGAATACCTGCTTGGTGTAATGCCAGCCCACCGTGAAGATCATCACGTTGAAGGTGAGGCCGAACAGCAGATCGCCGAGACGCGGACCCGAGACGACGAGCGCGTTCTTGCCCAGGCCGCTCAGATCCCGTGACAGCAGCGACACGACCGGAAGCTGCGAAACCGGGACGGCATAGTACGCATAGGCGAAGGCGAAGGTCGCGATGAGAAGTGCCGGAACGGCGAGCAGCTGCCACCAGTGCATCGTCACGAATGCGCGGCCGCGGCTGTAGGCCAGTTTGTACGACACCAGGAAGTGCGGGTAGTTGACCAGCAGCGACAGCGACGCGGTGGTGACCGTCAGGTTCTTGAAGTGCTGATCGATGGCCCAGGCCGCGCGGAATCCCTGCGTCGCGAACATCACCAGCCAGACCAGCAGGCTCGCACCGCCAAGCATCCAGAAATCGGCGAAGCGCGTCGTCAGCGCTCGCGCGTGCGACGAGTCGGCGGTGGGGCGTATCTCGCGCCCCAGCGCCGTGATTTCATCAGGATGGCTAACTGTCGAGGTGGTGGCCAGACTCACCCGAACACTTTACGGTACTGCGCCGCATTGCGGCGCGCGAACTTCCATCAGGGCAGCGGCGGAGGGTTCGGGACGACGCAGCCGGGTCCGGGATAGGATCCGCCGCCGTTGGAGAATTCCGGCTGCACGACGAAGCCGCCATCGGCCATCCGATACAGGTTATGCCAGGCGCACTTGTCGTCGGCCTCATAGCCGCTGTTGTCGTACCACGCGTTCAGCATCGGGTCGGTCACGGCCTCGCGGATCTCGTGGCTCGCGACGATGGTCAGCATGTCGGCAACGGTGAGGGTCGAGAGCTTGCACGCGTTGCAATCGAGGTATGGGAACACCGCATATCGAATGTCGAATCCGCCGTAGTTGAAGTGCCCGTGGTAGCCGCAGAACGTCGAGCACGATGCGCCGCCGCTCATCGTCACTTTCATGCCGGACGGCAAGTACACCCCGTAGATGATGTTCGAGCTGACATTCACTCTACCGCTGTTGAACAGCCCGGCGATGAAGCTGCGGATGCCGGAGTCCGAGATGCTGGCCTTCGCTCTCTCCGACGCGACGTGATAGCCAAAGTTGAAGTTCGTGACGGTGCTGCTGATCGTCGCTCCGTATTGCTGCACGATCGAGAAGTCGTCCCCCGGTAACTGGCTGTATGGCGCGTCATTTCCAAAGCTGGTCAGGAAAGCATCCATCTGCGCCTGCAGCGTCGCGTACCTCGTTCCGGTTGCCTGATTGATCGAGGTCTGCGTCGCGTTGGCGACGCTGCTGTTCCAGTAGAGCGCCCAGAAGCCGGCATTGGCGATGACCGGGCCTCCGTGATTCACGAGCGAGCCGCTGCCGTAGCTCGCCCCGTATACCGCGGCCTCAGTTCCCGGCGGGGCCATCGTGGCACCCGTATCGCGCGGCGAGTGGACGGAGGCCGGAGTCGGCAGGACGTGGACCGTTTCGCCCGTATCGGAGTGGTCGACGAAAGGATTTTTTCCCTGCGAGGCCGCGTGCCTGGGGATGCCCAGCAGCAGAACGGCCAATGACGCAATCGTGATCGTGGCCCGAGCGGAAACAGTATTTTTCATCGCGGCGGATTCTCCGAATGAAGCGAAGTTAGCGAACGGTTGTTAATATCAAGAGTTGCGACCGTACCCGGTGAGTGGCGAAGGGCTTCCGTCCAACCGAAAATTGTCGGCCCTGCGGAAGAAAATGTAGAAATCCTTTGCCGTCTTTGCACACCAGACCACGTCGGGAGCGCGCGAAAACACGGCAGGAATCGTGAAATACCGCCGACCGATGCTCAAAGTCGATCTCCACATCCATACCGCCGACGATCCAGCTGATCGAATTCCGTACCAAACGCATGAGCTCCTCGACCGCGCGGCGGAACTCGGATTTGACGCCCTCGCGATCACCCTTCATGACCGGCAGCTTGACCTCGCGCCGTTTCGCGCCTACGCGGCGGCCCGCGGCATCGTGCTCATTGCCGGCATCGAGCGGACGATCCAGGGCCGTCACGTGCTGCTGCTCAATTACAGCCGCGCGGCGGAGACAGTCGAAACGTTCGACGACCTGGCGCGCCTGAAAGAGCGCGAGCACGGGCTCGTGATTGCGCCGCATCCTTTCTTTCCTGCTCGCAGCGCGTTGCGGGGTCTTTTGAGCAAATATGCGCACCTGTTCGATGCGGTTGAATGGAACGCGATGTTCACTCGCCGCGTGAACTTCAATGCGCTGGGCGAACGCTGGGCGCGCCGCCACGGCAAGCCGATGGTGGGCAACGGCGATGTCCATCGCCTCGAGCAGCTCGGAACCACCTATTCGCTCGTCGACGCTGAACCCGGCGCGGATGCGATTTGCGACGCGATTGCCGCCGGCCGTGTTCAGGTCGTCGCGAGGCCACTCTCTATGTTGACAGCCGCCTGGATCGTAACGGACCTTGTGGTAAGCACGTTGTTACCACGCCCGGCGAGCAGCGCTGTCGTGTCGCCGTTGCGGGCAGAGCGGTACGTTGCGCGAGGAATGGGAACGTCTACTTGAACAATTCGATCTTCGCCTCCCGGAAGAACACCGGATTGGGCGGCGAAAGCGAGATGGGTCCATTGATCCCGAGAATGGCGATCTGGAATCGGTCGCCGGGTTTTACGCTCTCGCTCAGCACCACGCGGTTCGGCATATTGAAACCTTGAATGGTGGCGGGGCTTGGCCGGCCGATGGCCCGCGGCATCTGCCCGTTGACCCAGACCTCAGCGTAATCGTCGATGATGATCGAGAGCACGGCGCGCGCACCCGCCGTGTCGAAGTCGCCGATCCTGGCGGGGACGGTCAAATTGGACCGGAACCACGTCATGAACAGGTGGCCGCCGCCGCGTCGCTCCAGCAAGCCTTTGGGCTCGATCGCCGCCCAGGACGAATCATCAAAGTTCGCCTCGCCCGCTTTTGGCTGAAGGTCGTATGCCATCTTCCATGACGGTCCCGCATTGGGCATTGCGGGCACCTCGACGATCTTTGCATCCATGTTCTTCCACTGTCCGCCGAAGCTGGCCATCCCATCGGCGGTCGTGAGATCCACAACGCGAGATGGCGGAAGGACGGGAGCAACGACGGGGATGACTGGCGCTGGCGGCGGCGTCTGGCCAGCCGCGGTGTCGGAAATCAGCGTGATGGCGAGCGTCAGCAGCGTGGAGGTCAGGAGCCGATAGGATGCCGTCTTCAGCATTGGTTCCTCCGTGTGCGCCGCATCATACTGTGGGGGAGACGCCTTTTGAATTCTTCGCTGACCCAGCTCCTCCACGACATTCTCACCAGCCGCGTGTACGACGTCGCGCGTGAAACGCCTCTCGATCACGCTCCGGGCCTTTCCCGGCGTCTTGGCACAAACGTCCTCCTCAAACGGGAGGACCTGCAGCCGGTCTTCAGCTTCAAGCTGCGCGGCGCCTACAACAAGATCGCGCATCTGACGCCTGTCGAGCGCGCCCGCGGCATCATCACCGCCAGCGCCGGCAACCATTCGCAAGGCGTGGCCTTTTCGGCCCGCAAGCTTGGTCTCCGCGCGGTCATCGTCATGCCGCAGACCACCCCGCGCATCAAGGTCGATGCGGTGCGGGCGATGGGCGCCGAGGTCGTGCTGGCGGGCGACACGTACGGCGACGCCAAGGCGCACTCCGACACGCTGGTCGCGCAAACGGGCATGACATTCATCCACCCGTACGACGATCCGCTGGTGATCGCAGGGCAGGGAACCATCGGCGCCGAGGTCCTGCGCCACAGTCAGGATCATCTGGCGGCGGTGTTCGTGCCCATCGGCGGCGGTGGGCTTATCGCGGGAATCGCGGGGTACATCAAGGCGCTGCGTCCGGACGTGAAGGTCATCGGCGTTGAGCCGTTCGAAGCCGACGCGATGTACCGGTCGCTGCAGGAAGGGCGTCGGGTTCACCTCGATCATGTCGGACTATTTGCGGATGGTGTCGCGGTTCGTGACGTCGGCGAGCTGACGTTTGCGATTGCGCGTGAGACGGTGGACGAAGTCGTGCGCGTCACCAACGACGAAGTGTGCGCCGCCATCAAGGACATCTTCGATGACACGCGCTCGGTCATGGAGCCTGCGGGCGCGCTGGCTGCTGCCGGCCTGAAAACATGGGCGGAGCGCGAACATGCGGCAAGTGACCGGGCGCTGGTTGCCGTGCTGAGCGGTGCGAACATGAACTTCGACCGCCTGCGCTTTGTCGCGGAACGCGCCGAGCTTGGCGAGGCGCGCGAGGCGCTCATCGCGGTGACCATTCCGGAGCGCAAAGGGGCCTTTCGGGAGTTCTGCGGCGCCATCGGGCGCCGCGTCGTCACCGAGTTCAATTACCGATTGTCCGGCCGCCAGCAGGCGCACATCTTCGTCGGGTTCGCCACCCAATCACGCCAGGACGCCGATGCCCTGATTGCGCAGCTGCGCAGGAGCGGCTACGAGACGGTGGACCTGACGGACAACGAGATGGCGAAGCTGCATGTCCGCCACATGGTCGGCGGACACGCCCCCGAAGTGCAGAACGAACGCCTCTGTCGCTTCGAATTTCCCGAGCGTCCCGGCGCGCTCGCAAACTTTCTCGACGCGCTTGCCGGACGTTGGAACATCAGTCTGTTCCACTATCGCAACCACGGCTCCGACTTCGGCCGCGTGCTCGCGGGCCTCGAGGTCGAAGACAGCGACCTCTCCGCGTTTCAATCGTTTCTCGACGGCCTTGGCTACGAGTACACGCTCGAATCGGATAACCCTGCGTACCGGTTCTTTCTTGGCTGAACGCGTGCTCTAAAGCGGCCGAACGTGTTCCGATTTGAACGGCGGTCGCAACTCGTTGATCCCTCAGCGGATACCGAGTAGCGCCGCGTCCCCGCGCGCACCGCGCATGTCGCATCGCGGCACACCGCCGTTTCTGGCGATGCAACGTCGCTCACCGCCAACGGGTCGTCAAACCATTGCCAGTCAACACGATATAGCTGCCGCTACGCTGAATGGTCTGTCCGTTGCAGTCCTACCAGTGTCTCGTGTGTCACAAAGCGACGCCCGAAACGATCACCTCATAGGAAAACATATGCAGTTTCGAAAACTGATCGTTCTGGCCGTGGTGTGCGCCGCGGCGGTTGCGGCTGCGATATTGCCGCGCGGCCTCTCCACGCTTCGCCATCGCGCGTCGCTGTCCGATGACCTCCGCGCGTTCGCCGCGGCCCATTCGACCAGCACCGTTCACGTCATCGCCCACGGCGGCGATGCGGACGTCGCCGCGGTCGCAGCGAGGCACGGTGTGCGCGTTGTCAGGATCCTCGATCACGCTGCCGTTCTCGAGGTCAGCGCTACGCAGATTGAAGCGCTGCGTGAGGAGCCGGGCATCGAGCATCTGTCAGGCGACCTCGCCGTCGGCGATTTCATGACCGTGTCGAACCAGGCAACGCTCGCGGACAAGACACGCGCCGGCAAGAGCGGCGGGCTGCTTGGTCTCGGGAGTATCCCGGGAATGACCGGACAGGGCGTCGTTGTCGCGGTTCTCGATTCGGGCATCTATGCCCACAAGGCGCTGAGCGGAAAAGTTCTCGCCAGCGTCAGCATGGTTGCTGGTGAAACGGCGAACGACGAGTACGGCCATGGCACGCACGTCGCGGGCATCATTACCGGCACGGGCGCGTACGCGGGCGGCGTGACGACGCAGTATGCAGGCGGCATTGCCCCCAGCGCGCAGCTGGTCAACGTCCGCGTGCTTGGCGACGACGGCGTCGGCACGACGAGCGATGTGATTGCCGGGATCGACTGGGTTATCGCGCACAAAGCGCAATACAACATCAAGCTCATGAACCTGTCGCTCGGCCATGCCGTGACCGAGCCGGTCATGTATGACCCGCTCTGCGCGGCGGTCAAGCGCGCCTACGACGCGGGCATCATCGTGATCGCGGCCGCGGGCAACGCCGGCAAGCTGGCGGATGGTACGCCCGTGCTCGGCGGCATCGCGTCACCCGGCAACTCGCCGTACGCGATTACCGTCGGCGCGACCAACACGTGGGGGACCGCCGATCGCGATAACGACACGGTGACGACGTATTCGTCGCGCGGACCGACGAAGTGGGACAACTACGCCAAGCCCGATCTCGTTGCGCCCGGCAACAAGATCATCTCGCTCGAGGCGGCCAACTCCTACATCGTCAACCACTATCCGACGGAACACGTGGCGGGTTCCGGCACCAACGGTTATCTGCGGC
>Ga0075434_100006785_pt1 | contig 10526 bp, 9 predicted proteins | sample RhiMethybrSRZTD3_FD_75298 | JGI IMG/M metagenome (GOLD analysis project Ga0075434, IMG submission 75298) | Populus rhizosphere microbial communities from Tennessee, USA - Rhizosphere MetaG P. TD hybrid SRZTD3 | ecosystem: Host-associated > Plants > Roots > Rhizosphere > Soil | place: USA...
TCGACCGGCAGGTCAAGATCCGCGGCTTCCGCGTCGAGCTCGGGGAGGTCGAGGCCGCGCTCGCTCAGGCACCCGGCGTGCGCGAGTGCGCCGTCGTGGCGCGGGAGGACGAGGCCGGAGGCCGGAGTCTCGTCGCCTGGGTGGCTCTCGAAGAGGGGGTTGCTCCAGATTTGCGCGGCTTCCTGCACCGGCGGCTGCCGGAGGCCATGATCCCCGCCGCCTTCGGTACCCTCGACGCCTTCCCCCACACCGCGAGCGGTAAGGTGGACCGCCGCGCTCTGGCGCTCCTGGAGCCATCCACGGTTGCAGCGGACGCCGGCGCCTCCTTCGAGGCGCCGCGCACGCCCGTGGAGGAGATCGTGGCCGGCGCCTGGAGGACGGTGCTGGGCCGCGAGCGGGTGGGCCGTCGCGACGACTTCTTCGACCTGGGCGGTCATTCGCTGCTGGCGAGCCGCGTCCTCTCCCGTCTGCGCGGACTTCTTGGCGTCGATCTCCCGCTGCGCGACTTTTTCCACGAGCCCACCGTGGCGGGCCTTGCCCGGCTGGCGAATGAGGCGCGCCAAAAGCAGCACGGCGCCGGGCCGCCGCCCCTCGTCCATGTCACCGGCGGCGGCTGGGCGCGCCTCTCCTTCGCCCAGGAGCGGCTGTGGCTGGTGGATCAGCTCCAGCCCGGCAGCACCGCCTATAACATGGCCCTCCCCCTGGTGCTCACCGGGCGGCTCAATGTGCTGGCCCTCGGCCAAGCGCTGGAGGAGATCGCCCGCCGCCACGAGGTGCTGCGCACCCGCTTCGTAGCCGCCAAGGATGGGCCGGTCCAGGTCGTCGAGCCGGTCTCCTGGCTCGGTCTCAACCCGCTCGGCCGGGTGGATCTGTCGGGTCTCTCTCTGGAGATCGCTCGCGCCGAGCTGAGCCGGCTTGGCGGTCTGCGCCAGCCCTTCGACCTCGCCCACGGCCCCCTCTTCCGCGCCATCCTGGTGCGGTTGGCCGAATCCGAGCACACGCTGGTGGTGGACATGCATCACGCAGTCTACGACGGCTGGTCAATCGACGTCATGACCCGCGAGCTCTCCGCTCTGTACGGGGCTTTCGCCGCCGGCCGGCCCTCTCCTCTGCCCGAGCTGCCGATCCAATATGCCGACTTCGCCCGCTGGCAGCGGCAATGGCTGCAAGGCGACGTCGTAGAGGCGGAGCTCGCCTGGTGGCGGGGCCAGCTCGGCGAGAATCCGCCGCCGCTCGCCCTTCCAACTGATCGGCCGCGGCCGGTCCAGCCGCCGGCCGACGGGTTCCGTAGCGAGAGCCAGGTCCTCTTCCTTTCCCCCGAGCTGGCGGGCGGGCTTGCGGCCCTCGCCCGGGGCCGGGGGGCGACGCTGTTCATCGTGCTGCTCGCCGGTTTCCAGACGCTGCTCCATCGCCACACCCGCCAGCCGAAGATCGCCGTCGGCTCTCCCGTCGCCGGCCGCACCCGGCTGGAGGTGGAGGAGCTGATCGGCCTCTTCGTCAACACCCTCGTGCTGGCGGCCGACTTCGCCGATTTCAACGGTGAGCCCACAGTCTCCGCTCTCCTGGACCGGGTGAGGGACGCCACCCTCGGCGCCTTCGATCATCAGGATCTCCCCTTCGAGCAGCTCGTGGCCGCGCTGGCCCGGGACCGCGATCCCAGCCGCCAGCCCCTGTTCCAGGTGATGTTCGTGTTGCAGAACAACGCCCAGTCCGAAATCGACCTGCCGGGCCTCAACCTCTCGGTTCTGCCCGCGAGCAGTGGAGGCGCGCTGTTCGACCTGACGCTGAGCGCCATCGAGACGGAAGAGGGAATCGCCTGCGGCGTCACCTATGCCGCCGAGCTGTTCGATCCCGCCACAATCGTCCGCCTGCTGGAGCAGTACCGGCGGCTGCTGGAGACTTGGGTGGACGATCCCGGCCAGCTTGTCGACCGGTCGCCTCTGTTCTCCGGAGCGGAGCAGCGCCAGATCGAGCGACGGGATGAGACCCTGGCGGAAAACTCTGACGCTGCGGAGGAGACCCTTGCCGAGGCGCGGCGAGCGGAGCTGGAGCGCCGCCGGGCCGAGGTGGCTTCCCGCCGCGGCCAACTCTCGGGCGACCGCCGGGCCCTGCTCCGCAAATGGGTGGGCGGTGGAGGGGCGGTGCCGGCGGGTCGCGAGGAAGCGCCGCCGGAGGTGAGCCCCCTGGTGGAGCTGCAGACCGGCGGCAGCCGGCCTCCCATCTTCCTGGTTCATGCGGCGGGCGGCCTCGTCCACGATTTCGTCAATCTGGCCCATCGGCTCGATCCGGACCAGCCCTTGTACGCCCTCCAGTCTCCGGGACTCGCGGGCGGCGAGCACTTCGCCACCGTGCCGGAGATGGCTGCCCGCTACCTGGAGGCGGTCCGTTGCGTCCAGCCGCGGGGGCCGTATCGCCTCGGCGGCTACTGCGTGGGCGGCACCGTGGCCTTCGAGATGGCCCGGCAGCTCCGCGCCGCGGGCGAGGAGATCGACAGCCTCCTGCTTTTCGAGAGCCCCGGTCCGCCGTCCGAGCCGCCACCCCCGCTCAACGAGGCCGAGCTGCTGGCTACCTACGCCCGCAGCTATGGCAACGGTACGCAGGTCTCCCCCGACGATTTGCGCGCTCTGCCTCCTGAGGCGTGGATTGATTACGTCCTGGAACGGGTGCGGGACACCGGCGGCCTGGACGCGTCCTTCAATGCCGCGCAGCTCTACCGGAGGTGGGAGGTGATGAAGCGGAACACCCGCGCCATCCTCCCCTTCGTCCCCGCCGGTCCGCTGCCCCTCGGCGCCATCCTCTTCCGCGCCGTCGACCAGCCGGACGCGTTCCAGGGCCAACCGTTCCTGGGCTGGGAGCGCTGGTTGGAAGGATCCATCGAGGTCGTGGGCGTGGAGGGCGGCCATCTCGACGTCTTCCAGGAGCCCGCCGTCACAGCGGTCGCCCGCGAGCTGCGGGACCGGACGGCGGTGGGTGCCGCGGTATGATGCCGGCGTGATCCGCGCCGTTCTCTTCGACTTCAACGGTGTGCTGGTCGACGACGAGCCCATCCACCTGGAAGTGTTCCAACGCGTCCTCGCCGAGGAGGGGATCGCCGTCTCCGCCGAGGACTACTGGAGCCGCTACCTGGGTCTCGACGACCGCACCTGCTTCGCGGCGGTGCTCGGGGAATCGGGCGAGCCCGCGACCGTCCCCCGCCTGATGCGGCTGGCGGCCCGCAAGGCGACCTACTACCAGGAGCGTATCCGTCGCGGCGGCTATCCGTTCTTCCCGGGCGCCGTGGAGCTGGTACGAGACCTCGCCGCCGGCGGGCGTATGCTCGGCGTAGTGAGCGGCGCTCTGCGTGAGGAGGTCGAAGGGGCGTTGCGGCAGGCCGGCATCCTCGACCGCTTCAAGGTGCTGATCACCGCCGAAGACGTGGCCGAGGGCAAACCCGACCCCGAGGGCTATCTCAAGGCCCTGGAGAATCTCAACTCCCAGCCGCCGCTACCCGAGCGCCTGCTCCATCCTCACGAGGTGCTGGCCGTGGAGGACAGCCCGGCCGGTCTCGCCGCCGCCGCCGAGGTGGGCTTTCCCACCCTGGGCGTGGCCCATACCTTTCCAGCCGGCCGCCTCTCCATGGCCGACACCGTGACGGCAAGCCTCCGCGGTCTGACTCCCTCCGGGGTCGACCGGCTCTTTGCCGAGGTCAGCCGGCGGTGAACCAGGAGGTCAGCCAAAGAGCGGAGCAGTTCGTCCGCCCGCTCTACGCCGGCCTGGACGGCGTGCAGACCTTCGATCGCGTGGACCGGCTCCGCCGGCGGGTGGCCGGCCTGGCCGAGGGCCTGGAGATCGACCGCGATCTGCTGGATCTTCTCCTCGTCTTTCACGGCGTCGTGGACCGCCTGGGATCTCTTGCCGCCGGCGGTCGCTTGGATCTCTTCCTCCGTGACCTCGGACTTGCCGATTCCACGGCGCGCCGGGTGCGGTCAGGCCTGGGGAGGGTCGGGGAAGATCCCAAGGGACCCGAGGAAGAGCTGCTTCACGACGCGATCCTCCTGGAGTCGGCGGGCGTTGCCGCCACGGCTGAGCGGCTGATGGCGCTGGGCAGGAAACGGACGCCCCTGGCGAGGGCTCTGCAGCAGCTCGATCCCGGTCCACCGGCCGAGCGCTACCGGACGTCGCGGGGCGCCGCCCTTGGTTCCGCCCGCCGGCAGGAGGCGGAAGAGTGGATCGCGGATCTGCGGCGGCGGATCGCCGCGGAAACCCTCACCCTTATCTAATTGATAGGGAGGCGGCCGGCGAAGCCTTCGTCGTAGGTATGGAAGAACGACAGGGACTGCTCGGGAAAGCGCCAGCAATAGTAGCCGTCGCCGCTGTCCCAGTCCACCAGCCAGACGCCTTTGACCTCGCAGCCGAGGGTGGAGACCTGTTGCGCCCAGGCGCGGACGATCCGCTCCCGAGCCTCCTCTAGCTCGTCCCGCCGGGAGTCGAGCTCGTCGCGGTCGGCGACGCTGTTGATCAAGGCCTCCACCTGGCGCACCGCGGCCGCCGTCAGGTCGCGCACCACGGGGAACGTGTTGACCGCCTCGTCGTAGGAGAAGATGCGTTTGCCGATGGCTCTGCGTTGGGGCATGAGCGGAAGATCATACCAGACCACCGCTCCCAGGCATGGGGAAGGGCGCAGGCTTCCCGTGCTCGCCAGAGTCGGTTACAGTCGCTGCGGTGAACGATCTGGAGAGTATCCGGGAACGCACCCGGGAAGGCTGCATCGAGGCGATCAGCGGCGGCATGTTCTCCGGCAAGAGCGAAGAGCTGGTGCGCCGCCTGCGCCGGGCCTCCCTCGCCCGCCAGGTGGTCCAGGTCTTCAAGCCCTCTGCCGACGCCCGCCACGAAGACTCCCAGCGGTTGATTACCCGCGACAAGCGGGAGCTGGAGGCGGTGAGCGTCACCTGCAGCCACGAGCTGCACCAGCGGCTCCATCCGCAGGTCCAGGTGGTGGGGATCGACGAGGCGCAGTTCTTCGACGACGGGCTGGTGGACGTGGTGACCGAGCTGGCGGACTCCGGCGTGCGGGTGATCGTGGCCGGGTTGGATCTCGACTACCTGCGCCGACCCTTCGGACCCATGCCCCGCATCCTCGCCATCGCCGAGTACGTGGACAAGGTCCACGCCGTCTGCATGCGCTGCGGCGCGCCGGCCCACTACAGCCAGCGCATCGCCGGCGGCGGCGAGCAGCTCCAGCTGGGGGACACCGAATCCTACGAGGCCCGCTGCCGGCGCTGCTACGAGGCGTTCGAGCCGTAGACGATCTCAGGTGCCTGGGATGATCGGTATCGGGCGGTTGTTCATGTCAACGCGGACGTAGACCACCTCGGCCTCCGTGACCTTGACCCGGCCGGTGCCCGTCGAGCGCTCGGCCTCGACCGTCACCTTGACCGTCACCGACGTTCGTCCCACCCGTAGCGTTTCCGTGTAGAAGCTCACCAGATCGCCCACGAACACCGGGGAGTGGAAGATCGCCTCGCGCATCGCCACCGTCACCAGCCGGCCGGGCAGCGGGACGTGGCGGTGCCCCTCCACCGCTCCCGCCTGGTCGATATAGGAAAGGATGATCCCGCCGAAGATGGTGCCCAGGGCGTTGGTGTCTTTTGGCATCAGGATGACGCGAATGGCCGGCTGCAAGGGGCCGGCACTCGGGTGCGACAGAGGGGCGTCCATCGGATCTACGTTCCTTTCCAATCAGATAGGCGAGCCTTAAGGGCAATGGGCTTCATGCTATCCTAGCCTTCCCTGGTTTCACGGCCCCCTTCCGGGAATGAACCCCACCATCCCCTCGCAGCCCAGCCCCGGTTCCCTGGAGTCAATGAGCGACGCCGTCCTGTTGCGGCAGGTCTCTGAACGCCAGCCGGAAGCCCTGGGGGCGCTGTACAGCCGCTACGCGCCGACGTTGCTCGCCCTGGGTGCCCGCATCATGGGTGGCGTGCCCGAAGCCGAAGAGGTGCTCCAGGAAGTTTTTCTCCACGTCTGGAACCACGCGGATCGCTACGACGCCAGCCGTTCGTCGGTATCCACCTGGCTGATCCTCATCGGGCGTAGCCGGGCCATCGACCGCCTGCGCACCCGCAAGGTGGTGGAGCGCACCCACGAGAACGCGGCAAAACGCGATCCGGCAGGCCATGCATCTCCTGAAGGCGTGGAATCCGTATTTGTCCATGAGCGGCGGGAGCGGGTGCGTGGTGAGATGGAGAAGCTGCCGCCGGAACAGAGACTGGTCCTCGAAATGGCGTTCTACGAGGGCTTGAGCCAGAGCGAGATCGCCGCCAAAGCCGGCCTGCCGCTGGGCACGGTCAAGACAAGGACGCTCCTGGCGATGAAGAAACTGCGCAACGCGCTACGCGACGAGATTCGACAACTGCTGTGAACGATCCAACCCAATCTGAGGATCTGACCATCCTCGCCGCCGTCGAGGCGCTGGAGCACGGGAGCGATGGCGCGCCCGGAACGCCGCGGACCGCCGAAGCCACCGAGGCCGGGGAGACCCTGGCTCGCCTCTACACCGAGGTGCTGGGCCTGATCTCCTACGACCTCGAGCCGGTGGAGCCTTCGGCAGGCGTCAAAGCGCGGTTGATGGCCGCCGTCCATCGCGCGGAGCCCATGGAGACCCGGGACGTAGGGGAGTCCGCCCTTCTGACGCCCGCCGAGCCTTTTCGATTGAATTCCATACGGCCGGCCCAGCTGCCCCAATCGGGGAGCGTGCCGACGCCCGCACCCTTCCGGAGCGTGCCGTCTGCCAGTACTGCCCGTCCCGCATCCTCCGAGACCCGGATTCCCCGGCCGACTTCGCTCATCCCTCCGCCGCGCCGCGCCGTCCGCCCGGCGCGCTGGCCGCTGGTCCTCGCTGCGTCTCTGGCCCTGCTCTTCGCCGGGCTTTCCGGCGTGCTCTACGTCCAGCTGAACCAGCAGCGGGAGACGATCGACGCCCTCGGCCAGCAGCTCGACCTCGAACGCGGCCGGGCGGCGAGCGCCATCAAACAGGCGCGCCGGTCCGAGGCGGACGCCCTGAGCATGCGGGAGAAATTCGCGCTGGTCACCTCGCCCGCGGTCGAGGCCAGCCCCATGCGACCGCCGGCAGCCAATCCCCTTCAGCCGGCAGCCCGCGGCGTGCTCTTCGTCGCTTCCGACCACCAGCACTGGTATCTCTGCCTCCACGGCATGGAGCCCGCTCCCGCGGGAAAGACCTACAAGCTCTGGTTCGTGGCCAATGGGGTCCCGGTGAGCGGCGGCATCTTCACCGCCCGGCCGGGCGAGCCCGTGGAGCTCAGCTCGAAGGAGATGCCGGCCGGCACCAAGGCGGTGAAGGTCACCCTGGAGGCCGATCCCCAGACGCCCAAGCCCGCCGGCCCGGAGGTTCTCCAGGCGGCGGGCGTGTATCAGCTCAGCTAGGGCCGGGGAGAAATACGACACAAGCCAGGCCTGTTATACGCCCTCGAAAGGGTACAAAAACCATGTTCATGCATATGGATCCAACATACTTCCTCTTAATCCTCCCGGCGTTCGCCCTGTCGCTGTGGGCAAGCTGGCGGACGAAGTCGGCGTTCAAGAAATACTCTCAGGTACGCACCTTTCGGGGGATGACGGGCGCTCAGGCCGCACAGGAGATGTTGCGGGCGTCCGGCATCACCGACGTGCAGGTGGTACCGACGAACGGCTTCCTGTCGGACCACTACAACCCGGCCACCAAGACGCTGGCGCTGTCCGAGGCGACCTATGCGTCGAACTCGGTCGCCGCTGTGGGCGTCGCCTGCCACGAGGCCGGGCACGCCCTCCAGCATGCCCAGGGCTACAAGGCTCTCGGGCTACGCTCGGCCCTGGTGCCGACGGCGAACCTGGGCTCTACGGCGGGCTACTTCGTGATGTTCGGGGGCGTCCTGTTCCACTCGCCGAACCTGATCTACCTCGGTGCGATTCTGTTTTCGGCCGTGCTGCTTTTCCAGATCGTGACGCTGCCGGTGGAGTTCGACGCCACCGCCCGTGCCAAGCGAGTGGCCGTCGAGACCGGCATCGTCCTGCCCCAGGAGCGGGAGGGCATGGACCGGGTTCTCAACGCCGCGGCGATGACCTATGTGGCGGCCGTGGTGTCGACCCTGATGACGCTTCTCTATTACCTGCTGCGGGCGCGCCGGTGATCTAGCGCAGTTGAGCGGCACTATCCAGCAAAGACGAAGCGCCCGCCGGGGAAAACCCGGACGGGCGTTTTTGTTTTCAGGTCCCGCTTGTCGTGTCATTCGGATAAAATCCAGCATCATGAAGATCCGAATCAACAGCCCCCGTTTGGTTCATCCGGAGCAGGCAGCCGATTTCGAGAAGGAGATAGAGGAAGACGAAAAGGCATGGTCCGCTCAGTTTGACGCCACGACCGACGAGCAGTGGTCTCGCATGGCCGAGATGGCGCAGCGAGACATTGCCGCTTCGGAGCATGACCGCTCCTTGAGAGGAGCCCTGGAGCAATCCGCTCAGCGGACAGAGTCCCCCGAGGAGTGGAATGAGGTTCGAGAGCAGGCCTGGACGGAGAATCTGAAGGACTGGAACTGGACCGAAGAGGACAAGTAAGCGCCCAGGACGCTCCGAAGGTTTTCCGCGGCCGCTTGTTCCTGCGGGCGGCCGGATTTAACCGACTTCGAACCGGCCAGCCGGTCTCTTGGGACGGTCCGCTGCTGCTGGGGGGTGACTCGCCGCTCGAAGGAATCGATCCGCCGCTGCCGGCGAACGGCTCGCCGCCCGGGAGAATCCATTCGCCGCTACCGGCGAGAGGCTCGCCGCGCGGGATAATCGACTTGCCGCCAGGGATAATTGGTTCGCCGCTACCGGCGGACGGTTCGCCGCTGAGGATAATTGACTCGCCGCCAGGGAGAATCGATTCGCCGCTCGGGGAAATCGGCTTGCCGCTGAGGATAATCGGTCCACCGCCGGGGAATCCCCGAGCCCAGGCCCCGGTTCGAAGCCACGGTACAATAAGCACTCTTTGCCGCTCCCCGGCCAGGGGCCGCGGCGCGCGAGGGTCTTCCGGTTATGCGCGACAAACGATTCCCCGACGTCCCGGGCGGGTATCCCTTCCCGATGCTGGAGCAGCAGGTGCTCCAGGAGTGGAAGGACCAGGACGTCTTCGAGGCGACGCTGAAGCGGCCTTCCCCCGCGGGGGAGTTCGTCTTCTACGACGGGCCGCCCACCGCCAACAACGTCCCCCACGTTGGCCACGTGGTGACGCGGGTGGTAAAGGACGTTTTCCCCCGCTACCGCACGATGCGCGGCTATCACGTCGCGCGCAAGGCGGGATGGGATACCCACGGCCTCCCTGTGGAGATCGAGGTCGAGAAGCGCCTCGGCTTCTCCGGCAAGCAGCAGATCGAAGCCTACGGCATTGCCGAGTTCAACAAGGCGTGCCTGGAGAGCGTCCACACCTACGAGAAGCAGTGGCGCGCCATGACCGAGCGCATCGGCTACTGGGTGGACCTCGATCACGCGTACTTCACCTACGCCAACAAATACATCGAGTCGGTCTGGTGGTCGCTCTCGGAGCTGGCCGCCCGCGGCCTGCTCAACGAGGGCTACAAGATCCAGCCCTACTGCGGCCGCTGCGGCACCACCCTCTCCAGCCACGAGGTGGCCCAGAACTACAAGGACGCCGACGATCCGTCCATCTGGACCCTGTTTCACGCCCGCCCGGGCCAGACCGCCAAGACGGTGGACGGCCAGGATTGGACGGTGGGCGACAACTTCTACCTGGTGGCCTGGACGACCACGCCCTGGACGACGCTCGCCAACGTCGGTCTCGCGGTCCATCCCGACCTTATCTATAAGGTTGTGGAGCACCCGGCCAAACCGGGCGAGCTCATCCTCCTCGGCGACGACCTCGGCACCGCCGTGCCCGTGCAGGTCGAGGACGACGGCAAGCGCCACCAGGCCGACCTGCGGGAGGCGCCGGCTCTCGCCCGCTTTCGCGGCCGGGATTTGGAGGGGCTGCTCTACGACCGCCTCTTCACCTTCTTCGAGCCGGACGTTCCCGGCAAGGTCGTGCTCGGCGACTATGTGACCTCGACTGACGGCACCGGGCTCGTGCACACCGCGCCCCCCTTCGGCGAGGACGACTACCAGACGGGCCGGCGCTACGAGCTGCCGATGATCCTGTCGGTCGACGGCGAGGGGAAGATCGTTCCCGGCGCCGGTCCCTTCGCGGGGCTGTGGTTCAAGGATGCGGACCCCAAGATCATCCAGGATCTCAAGAGCCGCGGCCTGATGCTCCACTCGGACCGCTACCGCCACAGCTATCCGTTCTGCTGGCGGTGCGACCGGCCGCTCCTCTACTACGCCACCACGAGCTGGTTCGTCCGCACCACGGAGGAGAAGGCCGAGCTGGTGGCCAGGAACAAGGAGATCCACTGGCGCCCGGAGCACATCGGCGAGGGGCGGTTCGGCAACTGGCTGGAGAACGTGGTGGACTGGGCGCTCTCCCGCCGCCGCTACTGGGGGACGCCGCTGCCCATCTGGCG
>Ga0075434_100006788_pt1 | contig 10524 bp, 13 predicted proteins | sample RhiMethybrSRZTD3_FD_75298 | JGI IMG/M metagenome (GOLD analysis project Ga0075434, IMG submission 75298) | Populus rhizosphere microbial communities from Tennessee, USA - Rhizosphere MetaG P. TD hybrid SRZTD3 | ecosystem: Host-associated > Plants > Roots > Rhizosphere > Soil | place: USA...
TTGGATCTACGGCGATGACGACGACACCCTGTTCCGGCTGATTGCCCTTGGCACAGGTAAATTGAGTCCCGGCGATGCGTTTGGGAAGCTGGGCTACCGACGAAGGGGTTCCGAAGCTGTGGTCGGGCCGATGCCGCACTTCGGAGATGTTATCAAGACTGATGACGACCTCTGGAAGATCATTGCCTGGATAAGATCGGTGTATTGCGGTCGGCGGCCAGAAGGATGTTGACGTCGGCGTGTCACACCGTAGAGCGCAGCCAGGTCACCTCGCTAATGTCCGCTAAGGGTCATTAGCGGACTCTCTTCGCAGCATCATTCGACGTCCGCTTTGCCCCCGCAAGCGGACATCCAGGCACATCATAATTCAAGCTCCAAAAAGAGAGCTTTGAATCATGCGATATGAACTCAGCGACTGCGAATGGAATGTCATCAGGCCGATGCTCCCAAACAAAGCGCGCGGCATTCCCCGTGTTGACGACCGGCGCATTCTCAACGGCATCTTTTGGGTCTTGCGCTCAGGTGCACCCTGGCGTGATCTGCCCGAGAGCTACGGTCCCCATACGACTTGCTACAATCGCTTTGTTCGCTGGCGCCGGGTTGGTGATCATGGATGCTCTGGCAGGAGCTCATGATGCGGCCGTGCTCGATACTTCTGTTGTGCGCGTGCACCAGCATGGGTCCTGCATTGCGGGCAATAAAGCGCAACATATGGGCCGATCACGAGGTGGACTTACGAGCAAGATACACGCCGGATCAGGGCGCTCGCCATTTGCCAAGGCGCTTGGGCAAACATACCGCCGAAATGCAATCGCAAAGATCCGATCTGCTTCACCCTTTCCTTTATCGAGCGCGTAACCTGATCGAGCTCTACCTTGCCTTCGTGAAGCTCGCCTGCATTCGCCTGTGGCTAGGCGTTTATGAGTTCACGGCCTAGCGGACATGCCCCTCGCGCTGACGAATGTCTGCTTCTGGGGGCAAAGCAGCCATAGACCAATCGCTGCTTACACCGATCTCGATGTGCGAACTATGGTACCGGTCCTGCATGAAGCGCTCGAAGCTCGGCCGCGCGTCCATGAAGAATGGTTTGTCATCTTTGGATTTGCGAGCGCGCGCCGATCTCGATCCATTCATTGTCGCCGCGAAGCACCGAGCCGTACCAGCTGCGCGTCGCTTGCAGCGAACCGAGCCCCATGCCGAAGGCAGACAGCACGCCCGACAGAGGGTGGATCAACACTGTCTTGATACCGAGTGCGTCGGCAACGAGGCAAGCATGCTGCCCGCCGAAACGTTGGGGCAAACACCTTCGGGTCTGAGAAGTTTGCAAGATGTTCATGCCGTTACCTCCGGTGACTTAGGCCCGGCATCGCCCTCGGGCGTTCTGTGCCCGGCCCTACGGTTAGGGCGTCGGCTTCGACTGGCGCGCTTTTTGTTTTCGACGTTTCTGGGGTCATTTTGTCTCAGTGCTATTAGGCCTGAGTGATGGTGCACGCCTGCCGAGGTAAACCTCAAAGGCTTCTGTCGCATGTTCTGCCTACTGGCCTATGCGCCTGCGTTTGAGAGAGGATATACCGTTGCTCCTAAGCGCTTACCGTCGGCGGCTTAGGAGGGTGCAATCGCCTTTTGTTCAGCTTTCGCGCAGCATTCGGGTGTACTATTTTGATCTCGGTTTGCACCGTACAGGCGGGCAGTTGCGACTGATGTTGCGATGGTTTAGCAATTTGGTCGATCTTCGCGTGTACGGGTTTGAAGCCAACCCGGAGTACTTTCGGGCTTGCGCCAATGCATTTGAGCGCGATAGACGCGTTACATTAGTGAACGCTGCAGTGGTCGGACCGGACCAGAGTAAGACTGTCCGCCTCTACCTAGCTCAAGACAAACACGGACTTGGTGACAGCCTCTTCGAGGAGCGCGGGTCAAGTTCAATAGAGGTTCCTAGTGTCCGCCTCTCTATCTTTATGGCGGGCGCAGGGATCAATCCAACTAAGGACATAGTGCTCATTAGGATGAATATTGAAGGAGCCGAATTATATGTGCTCGAGGACCTAGTTGCAGCAAGACTGGTGGAGTACATTGACGGTTACTACGGTCGATGGGATGACCCACTGAGGATCAACCGCGATCTTGCCAGTCGCTTCGCTGAGATGATGGCGAAGACACGGATCCAAAATTTTCCCTTCAATGATCGGGACAATCGCGCGCCCATGCGAAACTATGCAATTCGCTATGACGTCACAACCTCAATCGCCTCAGGCGCGCGCAAAGCACAGAGCACCTAGGTTAGGGACTATTCAAATCCGCTGACAAAAGTTGGCGGCGAGTGTGAGGCCTGAGAGGAAATTTTTGGGCCTGTATTGCATTGGTCTGGGAAGGAGCGGAGACCGATCAGGTGAAACGAGCTATCTAGGCCCCCTTGCCTTCATCTCTTGGAAGGCTGGCGCCAAGAACCACAGATGGAGTCCAGTCCGTAGCTGCGTTCGGCATTTGATGTGATTCAGCAAGGATGATGAACTGGGAAAATTCGAGCATGCCGTAACCTTCGGGGATGATCCACTTCGAGAACGAGGCTGGAGCAACACCCCGCATCAGTCGTCCCAGTCCGGGTCGACCGTGAATGGGCGATACGGACCATGCGAAATCAGGGGGTCAGACAAGGACATCTTGATTTTGTTACAGGCCAATTCCGAGCATCTCAATCGATGCTGAGGTTCAGCAGAAAATCCCGTAGCCGCTTTCAGCAAAAGCAGACATGGTCAACGCGCTGACGAATAAGGGTCCAAAGCAGCCGGCGAGATTTATATTGGCCCACAACGTTTCCACTTGAGGAAAGCGCTTCAGCGCAAATTCATATACCTTCTTATATTCTTTAGCGATTTCAGTAATAGCTGATTTGTCAATAGATATTTTTGGGCTTTCATTAAATCTAATTTGAGCAAAACTAGGGTCGCTATCGACGCCTAAGAAATGTGAGAGTTCCTCTATTTTCTGCTCGTTGAACATCTCCTCATAAATTCCATAGTAAACTTCGTTAACGCTAAATGCCTTCTCTAACTCGAGTATCGTCTCATCATAGTTTGTTCTAATTTTATAAGCATCCGTCTTCGCTCTTTTAATGAGCTCATCACTACAATCATTTCTAAACTTCGTTTTTTTATTCTTCATCGAGAGCGCACTTATACACCTTTCCGCGGGGTCGCGCATTAGAAAAACTACGCTGACTCGTACATTTCTCTGGGCAAAACTTGATTTTATTGCGCCAAAAACCTCGCTTTTTAAGGATGAATAGCTTGGTGTAATATCGCCAGAAATTTCAACATCTTTCATATCCAAGATAGAACAAAAATAATCAAAATAATACTTATCGGTGTTTTGCATGAGCCATATTTTTCGCTTCTCTTCACTTATTAGCGTCTCAAGCCAATAAACACGAAATTGGCTGCAGGCTGACGTATATTTCGCATCCCAAATGTGGTATTCTTTCCTAAATCCGAGGTTAACATTCTTCTTTGATTCCAAATATCTATGCAGCCATGATGTTCCTGATTTCTGCGCCCCAATTCCAAGCACAAACCTCCTTTGTTTCATTATTTGCCCCCTAGCCCGCAAGCACCACAGTGAAACCCTAAATCCCTGTAGGCATTTTTCGCAAGCGTGATTTAGGTCATCGGGAAGATTGTGTCCCGATGGCACAAATCCACCAAAACGGGACTCTTGCTTATTATCGTCTCGACGAAGTCGCCGAGTGCTAGCTCGCGCCCCGGAGGCTCGTTCCCCCGTGTCTTCTAGCTAGGTTGCTTAACGAAGCTAAACGTCGCCCTCATCTATCGCGTCTTCACCACGCGCTTGCGAAGGTCTTCGAGGTTGCGCGCTTTCCTTGAGCTTCCAGTTCATACTCCTACGGGCCCACACTGATAGCAGGCGCAGTGCAACAACGTACGCGACGCCATTCGCTATCCCAGGTCCCGGATCGTCTTCGCTGAAGAATCGCGCTCCGGGTCGTAGTCCGAAGCGACCATCTCTATGAAAGTCTGGCCACCCCACCCTAAAGCGATTTTCAAGTGTCGTCCGAGGTTCCTCTTCATCCCGTCCCTTGGGGAAAGAGGAGCGTGTGAGTGCCAACCATGGTAGTTCGCATGTTGAGCATCTCCCATCCGTCGCGGCGGTCAGTCAACAAGTCTTGGATCGCGATCAACATTCCAGAGAGGCCTAGAGCAACACGCAGCCACGACCATCGTGGCTCCAACCTTCACGCGGCCGTTTTAGAAGGGGCCAGAAGTGCTCTGCCGACTAACGTCTAGATCGGTTCGAAGGGAAACTGTCTCAAAGAAGATCGTGTGTCGTCGAAAAGCCTTCGTTCCCAAGCTTCTTAGAGGAGCCCTTGGCTGTCCAGCGCATTAGAATTGTATTTCGGACGCCGGCACCCGGCCTTATCACCTCTCGCCCATGCAGACTGCGGTAGCCCGGCAGATCGTTCACTGCGAAAGCGTAGCCGCTGTTTGGTTGAAAGGGTATTCGCTTGACCTCCTTGTAGCGACCGGCCATGGGACGCCGCCACCAAGGCAGCTCAACGTAAAAGGACGTTCCCAGATCCTCCTGGCTCATATCGGGCGGGAGATAGAATTGCAAGGTGACAACGCCCGGCCAGCCATCCGGATGCGGTTTGATTTTATAATCTTCAAAATCGCGTAAAAGGGTGCAGGCACCGAACACTTGTGCCTGCTCCGCAGCATCGGCCGTTATCCCGAGCCTGAGAGCTATGTCTTCCCGGAACTTGGAAAAGATCAGCCGCTTGAACGAATCAGCGGTCAACGCGAGCCAAATCTGAGTCCAAAAAAAAGCGCGCTCTATATCCAGTTTTTCCAGGCTCTCAGGCCAGACGGGAAGCCGGTCGCGAGTAGAAACGCCCCGAGCGTTGACCCAAACCTTCAGGTTGATCGGCTGATAAGCCTCCCGCTCTGGAAGTAAGCGCAACATCTCATCGTAAACATCCTGTGGCCACATCCGATCACAATAAAAGTGCCGGAAAGGCTCCTCGATCAAAGGGACTCCTTCGAGCTCGCGTTGCCAATGCGCGAGCACGCGCTTGGCCAACGCATTGTCGTCAGTCTTTACCTGTGGAGCGATCTGATCCATCGGCTCGTCCTTTGGTGACGGCGGAAACCACGTAAGAATCTAATACAAATACGACAAAAAATGCACTGAGTTCAGAGACGACAAATCCGCCTTGCCAGAAGCAATTTGAGCTAACACAGCATGATTTGCCATAGTCGCTGGACCATCTATCGCGATAGCCATGAACATGCGGAGTTTCAGCGGCGAAAATTGGGCCTCAAGTCACACCATATCCGCGATGGATGCGCTCACCGGACCCCGCGATACAACGTCCATATTAACCGACCCTTGGCCGGGACCTCCGCCGTTTAGATCTGAGCTATGGGATAGATCTGAGCTATGGGAGCGACGAAGCGAAGCGTCAAGTCATGCTTCTGTCTTCTCTCTTTGTCTACGGCAGCGCAGCAGCAGAGGCTGAGCGAACGAAATACGCAATTGGTCCAAGGCGCTGCCCCCTTCATCCATAAGGTCACCCTCTCTGGTTTTTGAGCGGCGTGCCTTTCAACGAAGGATTTCTCGCCGTTTCCATAAAGTGCTGCTGAGTCAACTTTACCGGAGAATGTCTGTGTGACTTCCGGACACTAAGAGCGATGGCGTCGTTTAAAACCGATGTCCGAACATGGCGATCTCGGGTGCATACCAGTCGGCCACAATCGCTTTGGTACGGGGAGAATAATAGTCTCGGTAATCACGCTCTCGTACTGTCGAAACATTTATACGTGGGAGGGCAATCGATTGGCGCACGCCAATAAATTCCAGTACCTTTGCGAAGTCAGTTTCCAGTCGCTCGTATCGACCCACGAAGTCAACTGCCAGATCGGAATTAATAGTGTATAATTCGTAGTTATTAACATAAGCATGCTTTTTACTAGCCAAGAAATCATCAAAAAGCAGTGGAGACGATTTCGATTTCGTTTTATAGAAGTACCACGACACTTGGCGGTCCCATGGATTGCGATCGAAGGCGAATTTGAAGTAACTACGCCAAACGTCCTCGCCGAGGTAAGTTTGCACGCGCCATGCAGGCATATGCTCATAATAGCCAATGGTTGCGTGGTAATATCGTTCAGGTCGACCAAAAAGCTTTTGCCGAAGCGACCGCCTTGGCTTCAGTGGGTGATCGATCGAGTAATTTTGCGGTGGCGTCCTTCGCCTGTACCATTCGTTATCCTCTCTAAAGGGCGTTAATATATCCTGCGGCCCGCATAATTGTGACAGCGCCGCTTCAATACTAGTTCCAGCCGTCTTGTTCGTTTTAATGAAAATGAAACGATGTAAATGCGATACTATCACGTGTCACCTTGGTGTTAAACTTCACTTATTAATAGCCACACCCGCATCTGATAATTGACCTACCTAAAATTAATAGCCACACCCGCATCTGATAATTGACCTACCTAAAACGATAATATGCTGTCGTTCCTATGTTTGCCCTAACTTCGCCAGAAGTCGATCAAATATTCCACACCAATAGGGTTGGTTGAAGTTCAAGCGCCAGTTCAGCTTGTAAACTGGGCTTCCTATGTTATCGATATGATTTAAAGCAATAGTCAATCCCCCCGTGGTTTTAGCCAAATTGGTCATTAAACGCGGTTGCTCAGCTTCAAAAGGTAGGCTTTTTTGCCAAGTGTCGCGACACGTTTCGTCGCTAAGGATTAGCTTATTGAAAGTATAATGAAGAGCGTAATACGGGTACACTCGGAGAACTATTCGCGGTAGAAACGATAACCAGTAAGTAGCCATTCGCGGATTCCTATTGAGCACTTCCGATAATCTTCGCCGAGTGAATTTTGAAAATCCAGTTCTAGGATCTGAAAATCGATTTGCAGTCCATAACGAGAAGAATTCCTGGTGAAGGCGTATTAGAATCTCGTTATCAGGGTTTGCGGCAATAAACCAACTGGCTATCAGGCGATCGGGACCCGGATTTCGGAATGCAAAAAAACCCTCTTTTGAATAAGGCCAGATCCAGCTCTCTAGGGGCTTGCAGCAAAACACGGTTGCATCAGCCCACACTCCGCCGAAACGCTTCAGCAAACTGATACGGGCGAGATCAGAAATTACCTGTACGGTGATATCGTTCCTTTCAATGTCGATTTGTTCGAAATCGGCCAGATCCATCAGCGTTGGGCCGTCTAATGCTCGGATTTCCCATCCCGGATTGAATCGACGCCAAGACTGCAAGCAAAGTTTGACTACCTCTGGAGCGTTTCCAAAACCTTGATTCCAGAACGTCCAGATTGTTCTGTTTCGAATTCCGCTCTGTGGCAAATTACGCGTGTCCGTCAATTCGCAAGTTCTCGGATCGATCTCAAAAAAGCTCGATGAGTTTGGACAACAACGTTTTCCTTCGTCTGTCTTGGTTTTGTACTGCATAGGTCTTTGGGTCGAGGGCAAACTCAGGCAGCATACGCCCAAGTAGGCCGGGGAGATCGGTTTCAATTTGGCAGACGAAAAAACGATAATCGCCACGAGCGAAAAATTCTGTCACGCGGGCATGATGCAGGTCCCATTCCTTGCGCCAGTGCTCGGCCAGCTTCGCGTCACTTGCAATTTTAAGATAGGCTTTGTGGCCTGCCGCGTAACGCCCATCGCGATACCTCAGTCGACTCCTAATCCAAGCTTCGCGGTCTCGGGTATTTAGAATGAAAACCGCATCCGGATATCGAGCCGCGAACTGGGGATAAAGCTTATAGGCCTCCAAATAGCGGGCCGGCTCGAGGTACTCCATGTCGGTGAAAACGTCGAAGTGATCATAGCCTGCCAGTAAGTCGCGTCCCCGCTCTTGATTGCTGAAAATGCGTCTAGCCAGCCTTCCTTTGTCGAAGTGAATGCATTTAAGCCCGTTCGCGCAGAAGTACCTATGGAGCGTCCTCGTGCCGCAGCGATTGAACCCGATCTGAAAAATCTTCATGGCGGCGTGCTACTCCCCGAAGTCCGCCCTGCGTGGCGGGTGACTAAGCTCCCGCATTATAAGATTCGAGCCTAGAAAATTATCTAGAAAAACGCATGGCCGGGCAATCCTGCGCCACAACCATGGGCCTCCCTTAGGCATGCGCAAAGTGATGGATGGTCTGGTCGCCCACACGCGACCTGCGTAGCAGCGCTGACCGTAGCGCTCTGCGAGACGGTCGCAAAGGAGGACATCCTCATGCGCCGGCGAATCGCGGGGCTATGCCGAAGGTGGACCATTGCCAAAGAGCGAAGAGGTCTCTGCCACAATTGTGTTTCTCGCCTCCCCAGCGCATTCAGTGCGGACATGCGAAGTATGGAGACGTGGCGTCGCATCAGCTGGCTTCGATGTTTCTCGAGAATCGCCAGATCCTCGAGGAATACGGAATCTTCAAACAGTTATGCCTCTCACCAAGCTACATCGGGCTCGTGCCGACGGCGCCGATCGTGTCGTCGATTTACGCGCGAGTATTCCGACTGCAGGTGTGGGTCCGCAGGGTTCTTCTTGGTGTGAGTGGCTTGTGGTCAGGCTTTGCCAGTTACAATCAGGATCTCGGAGCCATTTCAGGGAAGGCGCTCGGTCTTCGCTGGTTCGCGTCCCACCTCGGGGTGGCTCGCGAGGTCGCCTCGGTCATTCGCGGTCTTAACATCAACGCGTGATTCACCCGCCGCAACATTCCCTCCAACCAAAAGGTAAATGAGCAGGATCGCGGCGCCGCAGATTAGCCATGTCTGCCACATGCCCCAAGCAAATGATGCTATCGCCATAAAAGCGGTGAAGCTGGCCGCGGCAAACGGTTGGGCTTCAATACGTAAAAGAGACATACGGAGAGCCACTGCCGCACCGGCAAAAGCCATCAGGATCGCCCCGATGACACCGAGTTCAAACAAGGTTTGCAGGAAGATATTATGAGCATGCGATCCGATGGTGCGAGGATAAATGAATCCGGGAGGCTGTTCGGCAGTTTTTTCCGACCTGCGCTGTTCTTTCATGGCGCGTGTAGAGTCTGCGCCAACCCCGAGCCATGGATGATCGAAAAAGCGCTCGGCGGTGTACTCCCAGATGATCACCCTGGCCCGAAAAGAATTCGGGAGCCACTGCGCCATGTGGAGATTGGCGTCATAGGCCAAGAAATCGATGGGTAAGACCAGTGCAAATGCAAGACACCACAGTGCGGCGAGCGAACGGATAACTCCGCGCCAAAGCCAACTCAGGCAAAAAACAACGAAAGAGACGACCAGTGCTACCTGGGACGATTGCTGTTCAGATAGGAATACAGCAAGTGCCACGGCAGCAAACAAGAGGCCGGTGAAAATTGAACCGCGAGAGCGGATGACCGATTTTAAGGCTAAGAGGGCCGGCCACAGATTGAAGACCAGAATCGTGACATTCTGATTGAAGGCCCTAGACAAATTTAGGTAGGTAATCTGGCCGTTGTTTATTGTTCCGTGCTTCGGATTAGGCCTTTGCAGCAACGTAACCGAGTTCAATATAAGTCGTGTAATTGCGCCGTCTGTCAGCAATTCAAATGTGACAAACAGAGCCGCTACAAACGTACCAATGCTGAGAGCGATTGCGGCGATGCGAAGCTGATGTTGATCCAACTGCGGTATAGCTCGGCTGGTTGCAAAGCTGATTAGGAGAACGCCTGTAAGAAGAGCGCCCTTACCCAGAGCAGTTCCCGGATCTTCAGCCCACGTTGCACTGAGGAAGACGTAGGCCGCAACGAGGAGACATGCGGTCAATGTCGCGTTCACCTCGATCAAGCGCCGAGACACGCCATTCGTGCGCGCAGCGGCCAATATCGTTACAAACCCAATGAGCGGAAGAAATAACCATGTGACCCGGGGGATTGCGGTGGTGATAACGGGGCTGAGGAGGAAGGACACTGCTACGAGTGCCGGCCAGATCGTGTAATGGCGATAAGCCTTGGCGGCAGCAGATTCAGACATGCTCTCTATGCCCTTAACCATGGCTCCGTGTCTCATATTTAAAGGTAGGTCGTCCAGGGGACCAACCTTAACTGATCCTCGACACACAGGCCCATGCAGATGCAACGGGATCCAGCAAACAAAACCGATGAGGAGTACGAGCAGCCATAGCGATAAAAGACCTTGCCCAACGCTTCCATCGCCGCTAGCCATCCTCAGGCACATTACTCAGAGGCGAACCTCAGGTGACAATCTCATAAATGAGCCCCTCCCACGGAACCCGAGGCTCACCACCGGCATCGAAGCGACCGATGTCGGCATTGTCGGCGACCTTGCGCGACTCCACGACCGCATGCCGCGCGCAGCGATAGCCAGGGCGTTCATGACGCCGGAGGCGATGCGCGGCCTGCCGCAGTTCGACGCTGTGCTCTGCCTGCGGTGCTCCATCACTTGATCCGCGGCTCTGGACTTGGCGTCGCGGAGCGGTTTCTTCAGGTGTTCGCCACACGCGTTAGCAAGGTCTTTGTG
>Ga0075434_100006789_pt1 | contig 10523 bp, 11 predicted proteins | sample RhiMethybrSRZTD3_FD_75298 | JGI IMG/M metagenome (GOLD analysis project Ga0075434, IMG submission 75298) | Populus rhizosphere microbial communities from Tennessee, USA - Rhizosphere MetaG P. TD hybrid SRZTD3 | ecosystem: Host-associated > Plants > Roots > Rhizosphere > Soil | place: USA...
GGTCGCGCGGACTTTGTTATCGTCCATTAGCGCAGTTTCCAGATGCGTGTAGCGCGGTCCGTTCAGGGCCGCGGGGCTGAAGGCCCCGCGCTATATCAACATGGAAACGCTAGGCCGGTCATGGAGATTCTACTGAAACACTCGGACCCGGTGCGCGTGCCGATCATCATCGACGCGCCGGCGTCAGACGACGAAGACGCATTCAGCGCAATCCGGTGTCCGTGCTGTTACTGGCGGCCGGATGGGTCGAGCCGCTGGTCGTGTCTGTGCATCGACACGCCGGAGCCGTACTTCGAAGGATGCGGCACGACGTGGAACACGTTCTCCACGCGCGGACGCTGTCCGGGCTGCGGTCATCGGTGGCGCTGGACCTCGTGTCTGCAGTGCGCGGCATGGTCGCCTCACGCCGATTGGTACGAAGACGCAACGAGCGCGCCGCGATGAACTACGAAGGGACGGCCGCGATCAGTATCCGGACAGATCTGAGGCCGGGCGACGTCGGATCGGTCGTGCGCATGCACGGAGTCATTTACGCGCGCGAGTACGGATTCGATTCCACGTTCGAAGCGTACGTCGCCGCGCCGCTCGCCAGGTTCGTGCAGGCATCAGCGCCGAACGAGCGCATCTGGCTCGCGGAGCGCGACGACTCGCTCGTCGGCTGCGTCGCAATCGTGGCGCACACGCCGGAGATTGCGCAGCTGCGATGGTTTCTCATCGATCCGAGCTGCCGTGGCGTCGGCCTGGGCAAACGGCTGCTGGCCGATGCCGTCGATTTCTGTCGTGACTGCGGCTACCGATCGGTCATCCTCTGGACGATCAGCGGCCTTCCGGCCGCGGCACATCTGTATCACGCGGCCGGATTCCGGAAGGTCGAAGAAAAGCGGCGCAACCGGTTGTGGGGTGTCGACGTCGTCGAGGAACGGCACGAACTGGTTCTGTGACACAATCCGCGTCCATGAAAAGTGCCGCTCTCGTACTCGCCGTCGTCATCCTGTCGTCCGCGCCGTACGTCGCGCCGGACAACGACGTCGCCGTCTGGGAGAAGCAGGCGCAGGGAATCACGATCGTGCGCGACACGTGGGGCATCCCTCACGTCTACGGCAAGACCGACGCGGACGCGGTGTTCGGCGTCATCTACGCGCAGGCCGAGGACGACTTCAACCGCGTCGAAACCAACTACGTCAACTCGATGGGCCGGCTCGCCGAAGCCGAAGGCGAATCGGAGATCTACCGCGACCTGCGCATGAAGCTGTTCATCGATCCCGAGGACATGAAGGCGCAGTACCAGAAAAGTCCCGAGTGGTTGAAGAAGCTGATGAACGCGTGGGCCGACGGGCTGAATTACTACCTGCACACGCACCCCGGCGTGTCGCCGCGTGTGATCAAGCGGTTCGAGCCCTGGATGGCGCTCACGTTCAGCGAGGGAAGCATCGGCGGCGACATCGAGCGCGTCAATCTCACCGAGCTCGAAAAGTTCTATGGGAAAAATCCGAACACCCAGGGCGATGTCGAAACGCCTGCGGCGTACGTCGAGCCGCGTGGTTCGAACGGGATTGCGGTCGCGCCCGCGAATACGACCACGCATCATGCGCTGCTGCTCATCAACCCGCACACGTCCTTTTTCTTCCGCGCCGAGGCGCAGATGGCGAGCGACGAAGGGCTGAATGCGTACGGCGCGCTCACCTGGGGTCAGTTCTTCATCTATCAGGGCTTCAACGAGCGCGCCGGCTGGATGCACACGTCGAGCGGCGTCGACAACATCGACGAGTACCTCGAAACGATCGTGAAGAAAGGCGACGCGCTGTACTACAGGTACGGCAACGAGGAAAGGCGGCTGCGGTCGGACACGATCGTCGTGCCGTACAAGACGAACAGCGGCACGGCGCGGAAGACCTTCACCGTGTACCGCACGCATCACGGTCCGATCGTGCGCGAAGCGGACGGCAAATGGATCAGCGTGCGGCTGATGCAGGAGCCGCTCAAGGCGCTGATGCAGTCGTACTCGCGCACGAAGGCGACAGGCTACAAGGACTTCAGGCAGAGCCTCGAGCTGCACACGAACTCGTCCAACAACACGATCTTCGCCGACGCCGACGGGAACATCGCGTACTTCCATTCCAACTTCATTCCGAAACGCGACACGCGATTCGACTGGACGAAACCAGTCGACGGCAGCGATCCGGCGACCGAATGGAACGGCGTACTGTCGTTCGACCAGACGCCGGGCCTGCTGAACCCGCCGAACGGCTGGCTGTACAACACGAACAACTGGCCGTGGACCGCGGCGGGACCGGACAGCCCGAAGAAGGCCGACTATCCTGCGTATGTCGAGCGCGGCGGCGAGAATCCGCGCGGACTGCACGCGATCAGGGTTCTCGAGAAAAAGAAGGATTTCACGCTCGATTCGTTGATCGCCGCCGCGTACGACAGCTACCTGCCCGAGTTCGCCGAGCTCATCCCGAAGCTGCTGAAAGCCTGCGAGCAGACGCCCGCGTCGAACCCGCTGAAGAGCAGGCTCTCGGAGCCGGTCAGCATGCTGAGAAGCTGGGATTTCCGCTGGTCGGCAGACTCGGTCGCGACCTCGCTCGCGGTGTATTGGGGTGAAGAGATCGGCCGCCGCGTTGCCGACGCGGCGAAAAAGGCCGGCATAAATACCGACGAGTACGTCTCGAAGAGCGCCGCGCCGGATCAACTCGTCGATGCCCTTGGCGCCGCGTCCGAGAAACTCGCGAACGACTTCGGGTCGTGGAAGACGCCGTGGGGCGACATCAACCGCTATCAGCGCGTCAACGGCGACATCGTCCAGAAGTTCGATGATGCGAAACCGAGCATTCCGGTTGCGTTCACGTCGTCGCGGTGGGGATCGCTCGCGTCGTTCGGCGCGCGCACGTACCCCGGAACAAAAAAGATGTACGGCACCAGCGGCAACAGCTTCGTCGCCGTCGTCGAATTCGGCGATCGTGTAAAGGCAAAAGCCGTGACGGCTGGTGGCGAGAGCGGCAATCCCGCGTCGCCGCACTTCGGCGATCAGGCGGTGCGGTACAGCACGGGAAATCTTCGCGACGTGTACTTCTATCGCGCCGACGTCGACCAGCACGTCGAGCGTCAATATCACCCGGGGAAGTAATCGCGATGGCCGAGCCGTTCACGAGACGGACGTTTCTGCTCGGAGCGGTCGCGGCTGCGACGAGTGGCGCCGTCAAGTTCGACGAAAGTCTCGAAACGCTGTCGGACTGGCTTGCGGCAACACCGAGGGCTCGCGGGCAGGCGCTGCAGGCGTGCGCCGATCGCATCCGCACGCTGGATCGCAATATTCACGCGTGGGTACAGGTGTCGCCGCAGCCGGCGATCGGCAGCGGCAAGCTGTCGGGCATTCCGTTCGGGGCGAAGGACATCATCGAGACGAAAGGACTGGCGACGGAGTACGGGTCGCCCATCTATAAAGGCCGCATCGGGACCGAAGACGCGGCGATCGTTCGCGAGCTGCGGAGGCGCGGCGCCGTGCTCATGGGAAAGACGCACACGACGGCGTTCGCGTATCGGACGCCGGCGCCGACGCGCAATCCGCGTAACCTCGAACACACGCCCGGCGGCAGCTCGAGCGGATCGGCGGCGGCCGTCGCAGCCGGAATGATTCCCATTGCGCTCGGTACGCAGACCGGTGGATCCGTCCTCCGTCCGGCATCGTTCTGCGGCATCGTCGGTTTCAAGCCGACCTACGGGTTGCTGCCGATGGACGGCGTCCTGCCGTTTGCGAAGAGCCTCGACACGCTCGGGTTGTTCACGAACTCCGCGAGCGAGATGCTCGCCCTGTGGGATGCGATGGGATACGCCACGGGGCCTGGAGACGGTGTTGAGGCGGTCGAGTTTGCCGCTGCCGATCCAATGCCAGAGGCCGAGGCGCCAATGACCGCCGCGTTCGGGCGAGCCATCTCCGCGCTGCGCGGCGCGGGAGTAACGGTCCGATCGATCGACATCGCGGCGATGCTCACCGAGTTGTCTGGCGCGGCGCGCACCGTGATGTTCTACGAGGGCGCGCGCTTTCACGAGCAGCGGTATAAGGAGTACGGCAATCGGCTCGCCGACATGGCCGATCTCGTTCGCGAGGGCCTCCAGATTCCGGTCGAGCGATACGACGAGGCGAAACGCTTCATCGATCGCTGTTACGGGCGGGTCGCGGACATCTACAAGGCGACGCCGATCATCCTCGTGCCTGCCGCGCCCGGCCCGGCGCCGCGCGGCCTTGCATCCACAGGCGACTCGCGCATGAACGCGCCGTGGACCGCGCTTGGCACTCCGGCGATCTCCGTGCCGATGCCGGTCGGCCGCGACCTGCCGCTCGGACTGCAGCTCACCGCCGACCGAGGTCAGGAGGCGCGCCTCCTGCGGGCCGCGGTCCGCGTCCAGCGCGTGCTCGAGGGCGGGGCGTCGGGCTGATGTCGATTCGCCGCCGGTCGAGCGACTATCCGATGTAACGGTCATGTCCGGCGCTCCAGGGCCGCCGGACCGATTTCACATCCGGAGGATGTCATGAAGTACTTGTGCCTGATCTACGACGACGAGAAGCAGCTGAGCGGCATGTCGAAGAGCGAGGGGGACGCGTTGATGGGCGAGTACTTCGCGTTCACGGAGTCCATCAAGAAGACCGGCAATTATCTGGGCGGCGAGGCGCTGCAGCCGGTGCATACGGCGACGAGCATCCGCATACGAAACGGGAAGGTGTCGACCACCGACGGTCCGTTTGCCGAAACCAAGGAGCAGCTCGGGGGCTTCTATCTGATTAACGCCAAGGATCTGAACGAAGCGATCGGAATTGCGTCGAGGATCCCGTCGGCGCGCATCGGCACCGTCGAGGTGCGTCCGATCATGGAGTTCAACGCCGTCTGACGCGACGGCGCGTTCTTGCGCAAAACGTTCCGCGGTTCCGGCGTTCGGTCGTGACGATGCTACGATCCCGTCACGGGCATGGACGTCGAAACCGCGGAGGCGCTGGATCGGCTTGGATCGCGCATCGAAGGGTTCGGCGTCAATGTCCGCAGCGACACGCGCGAGCTGGCCAACGAGCTCCGCGATGAAATGCGCGACCTGGCCAATGAGCTCCGCGATGAAATGCGCGACCTGGCCAATGAGCTCCGCGATGAAATGCGCGAGCTCAGAATGCAACTGCGCGCCGAATTCCTCGATCGTCTCGACACGAACCGGCGGCACGCGGACATCCAGTTCGAAAGCCTCCGCGACGACATCCGCATTGTCGCGGAAGGCGTCGCGGCGCTTGCTGTAAAAATCGATTCGCGGATGTAACGTGGGCTCGCGCAGCGCCGCGCTCGCACTTACCGGTTCGCTGTTGTTCTCGTCGTGCCTCGCCGCGCCTGCATTCGCGTACCCGCCGGATTACGGTCCATTCATGCCCGGGCGTGAGCTTCCAAAGTTTCCGCTGGCCGACGGAAGTGACGCGTCATTCGTACTGGGTCTACAACCTGCTCCGCGTGTCCGGTGATCGACTCGTGCTCGCCAACGATCGCGATCGGCGATTTCCGAAGTGGATCTGGTACACGTGGGGCCCGAATCACAAGCCGGTGGCGAGCCTCTCGAATTCCGAGAAGCAGCGGCTCTGGAACCTCGAGCCGCGGGAGGTGCCGCTGTTCCGCGAGGCGACCGCTCGCTGATCGACACTCGCGCGCATGTTAACGTACGCACGTTCCTATGCCGACGAAAGCCGCCGCGCGAATCAAGCCGACCTACTTTGCGATGCCGGCGGACTTCCGCCGCTGGTTGAAGCAGCATCACTCGACCGAACAGGAGCTGTGGGTCGGATTCCACAAGAAGACCAGCGGACGGCCGAGCATCACGTGGCCCGAGTCGGTCGACGAGGCGTTGTGCTTCGGGTGGATTGACGGCCTCCGCAAGTCGATCGACGTGGAGCGCTACATGATTCGATTCACGCCGCGGAAGACAACGAGCGTGTGGAGCAGCGTCAACACGAAACGCGCCGGCGAGCTCATTCGCGAGGGACGCATGCAGCCGGCCGGCCTGGCGGCGTTCAACGCGCGCAATCCAAAGCGCTCCGGCGTCTATTCGTTCGAGCAGCGCAGCGATCCGACGCTGACGCCGGAGCTGACCGCGCGCTTCCGGGCGAATCGGGCGGCCTGGGGATTCTTCGAGGCGCAGCCGCCGGGCTATCGAAAAATCGTCACGTGGTGGATCGTGAGCGCGAAACAGGAAGCGACGCGCGAGCGGCGTCTCGACATCCTCATTCGTGAGTCGGCCGCCGGGCGGCGAATCGATTTCATGCGGCCGGGCGCGGGCAGCAAAGGCTCGCGTTGATGGTGATGCACACCCGCTACGAGCCGCAGTTCTACGACACCTTCAACGCCGGCGCGTTTCGCGGCGACGTTGATTGGTACCGGCGCAAAGCGCGGGAATGCCGCGGCCCGGTCCTGGAGCTCGGGTCTGGAACCGGCCGCATTACGCTGCCGGTGGCGCGCGACGGCGTGTCGATCTGGGCGCTCGACCTCGACGACGGCATGATCGAAGAGCTGACGCGCAAGGCCGGCCGCGAAGCGGCGGATGTACGGCGGCGGATCACGATCGTGAAGGGCGACATGCGGTCGTTCCAGATCGACGTCACGTTCGCGCTGGTCATGATTCCGTTTCGCGCGTTCCTTCACAATCTCACCAGCGACGATCAGCTCGCGTGCCTGAGATGCGCCCACGCGCATCTCGCAGCCGGCGGGCAGATTGCGTTCAACGTGTTTCACCCGTCGCTCGAATACATGGCGTACCACGTCGGCGCGCTCGCCGGCGTGTGGCGGTGGCGGGAGTCGCGCGAGCTCCAGGACGGTACGCTGCTGATGCGGTCCGAGGCGAACCGGTATGACACGGTCCGCCAGCGCGTGCACTCGCAGCACCGGTACGAGCTCTACGCCGCCGACGGCAACCTCGTACGGACGGTGGTTCATTCTCTGGAGCTGGCGTATCTCTATCCTGGTGACGTGCGGTCGCTGCTGGAGAAATCCGGCTTCACCGATATCGTCATCAACGGCGGCTTCCGGGACGAGCCGTTTGCCAGCGACACCGACGAGCTCGTCATCGAAGCGACAGCGGGATCGCGATGATCGAGATCGTACGCGCCGACATCACGACGCTGCGCGTCGAGGCGATCGTGAACGCGGCCAACGAGGCCCTCGCGCCCGGCGGCGGCGTGTGCGGCGCGATCTACCGCGCGGCCGGTCCGAAGCTCGTCGACGCGACCAGCCGCATCGGCGGCTGCGCGACCGGCGATGCGGTGCTGACGCCAGGATTCTCGCTGCCGGCGCGCTTCGTCATCCACGCGGTCGGACCGATCTGGCATGGCGGCAACGCGCGCGAGGCCGAACTGCTGCGGCAGACCTACGACAGCGCCTTTCGCGTCGCGCGCGGCGAGCCGACGATCCGCTCGATTGCGTTTCCGGCGATCTCGACCGGCATCTACGGATTTCCCAAACACCTCGCAGCCGATATCGCGGTCCGCGCGATGCGCGATCACGACCGCGCGTTCGATCGCATCGTCGCTTGTCTGTTCGATCCGGAATCGGAAGAGTACTATGCCGAGGCGGAGCGCGCGCTCCGATGACGACAGGCGCACTCGAGCTCCGGACCGATCGATTGTTGCGCGTTCGATACGCTCGGCCTCGAGGAGATCGTGTCGTTCACGACGGTGGGGAACACACCAATCCCGCCGCGTGATGGAGCGCATCGGCATGACGCGCGATGAGGCGGACGACTTCGATCACCCATCATTACCGGTGGGGGACTCTCTGCGTCGTCACGTGTTGTATCGCGCGTCACGTCGATGGACGGGCTGAGAGCTCGACCGTAGCTCGGCCGACCGCATTGATGTGTAGCGCGTTACTACTACGTGAGTAGCATGTGTTATCCTGTGATCCACTCGAGATAATTCAATTGGCAGCCGTGGTGCACAGGCGGGGGCTTGGGGCTCTGGCGTAGCCCTGTCTGCGTGCGAGCGTTCAGCGCTGTCTGCCTGTAAACGCCGTACATGGCGAGCCGGGAGGCCTGTTGCGCCTCCCGTCCGTGGTGTAGGGGAGCTTTCTGAGGTTTTCGTCGGCCTGCCAGTGTGGCGGCCGAGCGCGGCGTTGCAGCATCTTCAGCAACGGCGATGCCAGGCCAAACGTTGCCGTTGGGCGCTGACGTCCCAACACATCTGCAATTCCCATAACTCCGCATCACTCTTGTAGTTCTCACGATTTTTTGTTACACAGGATGCACACAGATGCTGGGCAATCGCCCGACGGAGCTGCGCCTGACGCTGGCGCCGCAGCGGCGCTTTGAAGCAATCGACGTCAACACACGAATTGCTCAGCAAGCCGGCGATATCCTCCGCAAATATCAGCGCGCGCTCTACTGCTCGTTCCACACGACGGCCGGCTATCTCGATCAAAGCCTGTCGCTGCGCCTCGGAAACAACCAGGACCAGCTGTCGCAGTTCGTCGGCACGTTCCGCGAGCTCTTTCCCGAGGGCGCGGAATATCGCCACGATCGGTTGGAGCTGCGGACCGAGCTGAGCGAGGCCCAGCGCCGCGTCGAGCCGCGCAACGCCGACTCGCATCTCACCTTCATAGGCGCCGGCCTGAGAAATTGCGTCGCCTATCGCACGCAGCCGACCGCGCCGGTGTATTTCGTCGAGCTCGATGGCACGAGCGACGCGATGCGGCGGCAACGCACGACGGCCGTTCTCGCCTACGACGAAGAACGCGTCGTCGCACGGACGTCGGTCAGCATCCCGGTGTCCAGGCACCCTATTGACTCGGTGAACCTCGGCGATCCGCGGCTCGGTCTGCTCGCGCAGGTGAACGATCTGCTCGCGAAGAGCGGCGTCGAGCGCGGACGCGTGGAGCTGATGCTCGAACCGAACGAACGAAACGTCGGGTTGACCGTCAACGAATACGAGACGCTGCTGATGCAGAACGATCTCGTGGACGTGCTCAGAAACCCGCTGCGCTTCGCGAAGATTCAGGGGCGCGAGCTGCTCGACGATCCGCTCGCGATCGCCGGCAAGACGCTCAGCTATGCGCGGTACGACGTGGTTCGCGTGCTGAACTCGCTGATGGAAGCGCTCGGCCTGGATCAATCCTCGTTCGAACGACTCGTCGCGAAGGTGATGTCGCTGCCTGCGCGCCGTTTCCTGCGCTCGCGCCGCGTCAGCTTCCTCGCCGCATGCGACGCGGGCCAATCGGCCGCGCGCGTCGTGCGCGGCACGTATCAGAGTCCCATCCTCGTTCAGTGGCAGCCGGCCGAGCGGCAGGCGCGCCGGCTGGACATCGTCGTCGTTCAACTCTCCTGATGCAGCGCTTCGTCGGTGCGACCGTGCTCGCGGCGGCAGTCGCCGCGGTGTGTGTTGCGCAATCGCCGCGGGCGCCGAAGACGCATCGTCTCGAGGCGACGCCTGACACAGTCGCGTACGGCTACTACTGGTCGGAGGCCAGGCCCGCACTGCGGATCGCGTCCGGCGACATCATCGACGTCGACACACTGCTCACGAATTCGCCGACGGGGCTCGAACGCGCCGGCGTGGCGCCCGACAAGATCCAGGCGTCGCTCAAATCGATCGTCGCCGAAGTGACAGGCGATCGCCGAGGGCCGGGTGGTCACATCCTCACCGGTCCGGTGTACGTCGAAGGCGCCATGCCGGGCGATGCGCTCGAAGTGAAGGTGCTGTCGATCGATTTTCCGATCGACTACGGCTACAACGGCTGCGCCGGCTTCCTTCCGCAGAACTGCGATCGATCGCTGCCGGCGCGAATCATTCCGCTGAACGTCGGGGCGATGACCGCGCAGTTCGCGCCGGGCATCGTCATTCCGATGAAGCCGTTCTTCGGCAGCATGGGCGTGGCGCCCGCGCCGGAGCTCGGACGCGTGAGCAGCAATCCGCCGGGCAGGCACGCCGGCAACATGGACAACCGCGAGCTCGTCGTCGGCAGCACGCTGTACATCCCGGTATTCGTTCCCGGCGCGCTGTTCGAAATCGGCGATGGCCACGCGGCGCAGGGCGACGGCGAGGTGGATCAGACCGCCATCGAGACGTCGCTGCGCGGACGCCTGCAGCTGACGGTTCGCAAGGACATCCAGCTCGTGTGGCCGCGCGCAGAAACCGCCACCGATTACATCAGCATGGCGGCCGACGAGGATCTCAAGACGGCGACGACGATCGCCGTGCAGGAGATGGTGGATTTCATTGCCGCGACGCGTAAGTTGACGAAGCACGAGGCCTATCAGCTCGTCAGCATCGCCGGCAACGTCGCGGTCACTCAGCTCGTCGACCGGCCCAACGTCGGCGTCCACGTCAGGATGCCCAAGGCCATCTTCAAATAAATTTCCGGAGAGATCGATGCGTCGGTTTGTGATCGCTCTGTCTGTGCTCCTCGCGGTGCCGTCGAGCGCGTTCGCCACATGGTCCGTCATCGCCGTCGATCGCAGCACGGGACGCGTTGTCATCGCGTCGGCCACGTGCGTGGATCGCGACGATC
>Ga0075434_100006791_pt1 | contig 10523 bp, 9 predicted proteins | sample RhiMethybrSRZTD3_FD_75298 | JGI IMG/M metagenome (GOLD analysis project Ga0075434, IMG submission 75298) | Populus rhizosphere microbial communities from Tennessee, USA - Rhizosphere MetaG P. TD hybrid SRZTD3 | ecosystem: Host-associated > Plants > Roots > Rhizosphere > Soil | place: USA...
GAGCGCGCTGCAAAATCTGTAGGGCGAGTTTCAGCCTCGCCTTGGCGGCCCTGAAAGGGACGCGCTACGTCCATTTGCAACGCGCTCTTGACTTAAAAGCCTCTGCGATCTCCGCGTGCTCTGCGGTTGCTTTCAGGGGGAATCATCGCGCTGATGTGGTAATGTGATGGCATGCGGACTACCATTGACAAGGCTGGACGAGTGGTAATCCCGGCCTCGATTCGCGACCGCGCCGGCCTCACGCCGGGCGCCGAGCTCGAGGTGACGCTCGACGAATCCGGCATTCGCCTGGAGCGGGTGGCGCCCGGTCCGCGGATCGTCAAAGTCGGACGCCGGCTGGTCGCGCGACCGACCGTTGCGTCCGACAACCGCCCGGTGATCGACATCGCGGCCCTCGTCGAGGACGAGCGCAACCGGTGGCCGTAAACGTCTTTCTGGATACGAGCGTGCTGCTTGCGGGGCTGGTCGATTTCGGCCCGCAGAGCGCGCCCGCGCAGTCGCTGCTGCACGCCGTGGCCGAGAAGCAGATCGCCGGCGCCGGAACGGCCTGGCACTGCTGCCTCGAATTCTTCTCGGTCGCCACACGGCTTCCGGTCGAGTTCCGCTTGTCCGCCACGGACGCGGCCCAACTCGTCGAACACGAAATCTTCGCGCGGATGTCCGTCCACGACTTGCCTGCCGCCGATCGGATCGGCATGATCAAATCCGCCGCGCGCGACGGCACGACCGGCGGACGCATTTACGACGCGCACATCGCCGACGTCGCGCGGGCCGCGGGCGCGGCCGTCGTGGTCACCGACAACCGCCGGCACTTCATCGCGGCGCTCAGGCACGGCATCCGCGTCGAAACGCCGGACGAATTCCTGTCCGCCCTGAGGCCGCGCCGCGGCTGATCGGTCGCGCAATCGGAGGAAGAGCACACATGTCGATACCGCACTCATCGAAGGTTTTCCTGACGCTCGCAGCCACGTTCGTCCTGACCGCGCTCGTCGCCGGGCAGTCGAACCCGAGATTCGGCAAGTGGAAGCTGAAGCAGGACGCGCCGCCGCCGGCGCTGAACATCATGACCTACGAGCCGTACGGCAACGGCGGCATGCGTGTCACCGTCGAAGCCACCAATACACAGGGCCGCACGAACAAATGGACCTACGTGACGATGTTCGACGGCAAGGACGAGCCGGTCACCGGCGATACGCGAACCGAGACGACGGCCGTGAAGAAAATCGACGACCGCACGAACGAGATCGTCAACAAGCGCGGCGGGAAGGTGATGCAGATCATCACGAACGTCCTTTCCGCCGACGGCAAGAGAATCGACAACACCTACCAGAACTTCAACGAGCAGGGCGAGAAGACAACGACAACGAGAGCTGTCTACGAGAAAATTGAGTAGCGACTGCTGTAGTGGCGTATGGAAACACGAAGGTGTCTGAGGGCTGTTCGAATCAGCAATCAGCGCACGACGATGGTTCCCAGGTTGCGGCGCTTGAGCATGTCGTTGAACGCCGCGACGTCCTTCGTCACGACCGTATTGAGATCCGTCGACGCCGACGAGAGCTGATCGGTCAGCAGCTTGTTTACTTCGAGCTGCTGATCCGTCGGCGCGAAGTCGGCGAGCTGCAGCGTGTCGGCGAGGTGCGCCAGCTTTTCCATCAGCTGACTGGGCATGCGCAGGAAGTCCTGACCGCGTCCGGTCGCGGTGATGTTGAACAGCCGCTGCTCGACCTCGATGACGCGCTTGTCGAGATCCTCTGCCGACGCGGCGATTTCCTTCGCGGCCGCATCGTCGCCGATGAACGTCTTCAGCTGCGCGAGCTGCGCGCGAACCGCTTCCGATCGGTTGATCAGCTCGGCGGCCTTGTTCATGTTGTCGCGCACCTCGCGTATCGCTTTCGTCTGTGCCTGGATGTCGGCGTCGGTCCCGGCGGTGTTCGGATCCTTCAGCACCGTCAGGCGTTCGGTCCCCGCCTGTGTGCTCGAACCGCCGCCTGCGGCGGGGAGTTCGAGCGCGACGGTATAAGTGCCTGGCGGCACGAGCACCGACAGCCGGCTCGCGCCCGCCATCGCGAACCTCCGCGTCCCGTCGGGATTCATCTTGAAGTCGGGCGCGTCGACCGGCGGCGTTCGCGGCTTCACTTCCGTCGACGGCTCGCCGCGCAGATCCCACCACACGCGATTCAACCCGGCGACCGGATCCTTCACGTCCAGCGATCGAATCGTCTGACCGGCGGCGTCCTTGATGGTCACCTTGATGCCGCTCTTCGTCTCTTTCGATGCGTTCGTGCCGTTCGTGCCGTCGGTCGACTTCGTGTCCTTCACATTCGGGACATCCTTGATCCAGAACGTGAGGGCCGCGCCGTCCGGCGGGTTCACGCCTTCCGTCGCGTCGTCCATCATCGCCATCGGCTCGGTCACGTTGCGCAGGCGGTAGGTCGGACGCGGCGTGAACAGACGCGCGCTCGACGAGACGACCGCGGGCGTCAGCTGTCGCAGCGGCGTGACGTCGTCGAGGACGTAGAACCCGCGGCCGTAGGTCGCGACCACGAGATCGTTGAACTGTTCCTGCACCGTGATCCAGTGCAGCGGCGCGCGCGGCAGCCCCGACTGCAGCGGCGTCCAGTGCTGGCCGTCGTCGATTGAGAAATACAGACCGTTCTCGACGCCGAGATACAACAGGCCTTTGCGAACGGGATCCTCCCGGACGCAGTGCGCGTAGCTGTGGACCGATTTCGGCAGATCGCCGGCAATCGACGTCCACGTGCGGCCGTAGTCGGTGGTCTTGTAGATGAACGGATCGCGGTTGTTCACCTGGTGGAGATCGACGGTGACGTACGCCGCGCCGTTGTCGTAGCGCGACGGCTCGATGTTGCTGACCGTTCCCCACGGCGGCAGATTTGGAATGTTGGGCGTGACGTTGGTCCAGTGTGCGCCCGCGTCGCGCGTCACCTGCACGAGGCCGTCGTTGGTACCGGCCCACACGACGTCCTTCTCTTTCGGCGACTCGGCAATCGCGAACACGACGCCGGCGTACTCGACGCCGACGTTGTCGGGCGTGAGCCCGCCTGAGATCTGCATCCGCGTCTTGTCGCCGCGCGTCAGGTCGGGACTGATCACCTGCCAGCTCTGACCGCCGTTGGTCGTTCGATGCACGTGCTGGCTGCCCGCGTAGATCGTGTTGTGATCGTGCGGCGAGATCGCGATCGGGAACGTCCAGTTGAAGCGATACTTCACGGCGCCGGCCGGTGCGCCGACGGTCACCTCGGGCCAGATCTCCACCTCGCGCGCCTGACGCGTGCGTTCGTCGAACCGCTCCACGGTTCCGCCGAGGCTGCCAAATCCGGTGCCGGTCGCCCAGACGATGTTGTTGTCCATCGGATCGGGAATGGCCCATCCGCTCTCGCCGCCGGCGACCGAGTGCCACATGCCGCGCGGGATTGGACCAGCAGTTCCGTCGCCCGACTGCCCGCCGAGACGGCTGTTGCTCGGACCACGCGTGGATGGTCCATCCTGCCGGTTGCCATAGACGTTGTAGGGGACCTGATTGTCGGTGGCGACGTGATACATCTGAGCGACCGGCAGCTGAATGTGATGCCAGCTCTTGCCGCGGTTCACAGAGAAGCTCAAGCCGTCGTCGTGCGCGACGACCATGCGATCGCCGTTCGCCGGATCGATCCACATGTCGTGGTTGTCGCCAATCGGCGCGACCTTGCCGGTGAGATCGATGCTCGTCTGACCGCCGTCCACGGTTTTCGTGAACTCCGCTGCGAGGAAGTACGCCTCGTTCTCGTTGTCGGGCGCGACCGCGAATCGTGTGTAGTAATGCGTACGGCCGCGGAGGCGCCGATCCGCGCTCACCATCTGCCAGGTGTCGCCGCTATCCTCGCTGCGCCAGAGCGATCCGCTTTGCGTCTTCTGAGCGTTGTTGGTCGGCATGCCGTCGCCGGTCTCGATGAGCGCGTAAACGCGATTCGAATTCGCGCGCGCGACCTGTGGCGAGATCTTGCCGACGGGAGGATCGGGCAGACCATGTCCGGACAGCCGCTTCCAGGTGGCGCCGGCGTCGGTCGACCTGAACAGGCCGCTGCCCGGGCCGCCGCTCGTGCGCCCCCACGTGTGAATCTCGAGCTGCCACATGCCGGCGAACAGCACGCGCGGATTATTGGGATCGATCGCGATGTCCGAGCAGCCGGTGTTCTCGTCGACGAACAGCACGCGCGCCCACGTGGCGCCGCCGTCGCTCGTCTTGTAGACGCCGCGATCCTGCTGCGGGCCGTACGCGTGGCCGAGCGCGCACGCGAACACGACGTCCGCGTTGCGCGGATCGACGATGACGCGCGCGATGCGGCCGGTCTTCTCGAGGCCCATCCGCGTCCACGTCTTGCCGGCGTCAATCGATTTGTAGATGCCGTTGCCGATCGAGATGTTGCTGCGGATGAACGCCTCGCCCGTCCCGGCCCAGATGGTCGTCGGATCGGTCGGTGCAATCGCGAGCGCGCCGACGCTCTGCACGTCCTGCGCGTCGAACATCGCGTCCCAATGCGCGCCGTCGTCGACCGTCTTCCACACGCCGCCGGATGCGGCGCCGGCGTAATAGACGTTCGGATTGCCGGACACGCCGGCAATGGCGATCACGCGATTGCCCGCCGGACCGATGTAGCGGAACTTCAGCGCTTTCAGCGCGTCACCTGACGGCACCGACGGCGACTGCGCGACGAGAGACAGTGTGAGCGGCACAGCGAGCGCCGCCGCGACGAGAGCGCCGGCTGTGCCGGTGCGATGTATCATCGAGGCCATAGCCATCCGAATGTTCCTGCTGTGAGAAGCGCGTAGATCAATCCGTCGATCGTCGATTTGATCGTCGTCGTCCACGCGCGGCGGTACCAGATCGACATCTGCCACAACGCCGCCGAATAGCCGATGAACGCGATCGTGCCGGTGAACCTGAACACCTGGAGGTAATCGGTTCCGGGCGGCAGCGCGCGCGAGGCGATGTAGGCGGCGAAGAGTCCCATCACGACGAGATACACGAACCACATTCCGAGGTTGCGTCCCATCGACATCGGACCGGACGGCATCACCGTCATCATGACGACCGGACCGTTGGTCACTTTGGTCGCGAATTCAGGCGTTCGCAGTTCCTGGCGACTCGACGGCCGCGGCATGAAGTAGTCGCCCGGCGGGATCGCGAACGGCCGCAGCGCGTCCATCACACCTTCTTCGCGCGGCATTTTCGGATAGTCGCCCTTGTGCCAGGGTGACGTCATGTGAATGACGGAGCTCGCGACGAACACGATGACGGACGAGACGAGGATGGGAAGCCACAGCGCAGCGAGACTCGTCACACCGACCTCCTTGACCTGTAGCGCGAGCCTTTCAGGCGAGCGAACCGAGCGCGCGGATGGTAACACGACGCAACCGCACGGCGTTCACGCTCGCCTGAAAGGCTCGCGCTACACAGAGGTCACCGGCCGAGATATGCCAGGAGTCCCGTCGTGAGCCATGGCACGTACGTGATGACCAGGACGCCGAGCCCCAGGATGGCCATCATCGGCAGCGCCGCCGCGCACACTTCGAGAACCGGCCGCTTGAAGCGATACGACGCGAGGAAAATATTCAGGCCGACGAGCGGCGTCAGGAATCCGAGCTCGAGGTTCGCGATGAAGATGATCCCGAGATGCACCGGATGGATGCCGAACGCGGCGCCGAGCGGCACGATGAGCGGCACGACGACGACGATGGCCGCGAAGATTTCCATCAGCCATCCGACCGCGAGCAGAAACAGATTCAGGACGAGCAGGAACGTGAGACGCGATCGGATGTGGCTGCGCGACCAGTCGAGCAGCTTCGCCGGAACCTGCGCGCCGACCAGATAGTTCGTCAGTCCGACGGCGACGCCGAGGATGATCATCACGCCGCCGATGACGGTGACGCACTCGGTGAATGCGCGCAGCACGTCGCGGCGCAGCGAGAGATCGCGGTGGATGAACGCCTGCACGACGAGCGCATACACCGCGGTCAATGCGGACGCTTCGACTGCCGTCGCGAGACCGCTGAACATCGCCACCAGCACGAGCGCCGGCATCGCGAGCTCCCACTTCGCCGCCCACAGCGACGCGAACGCTTCGTGCGTGCTGAACGCATACCGTCCCGCGCGCGACACGATGCCTTCGCGGATGCCCCACGCCGCCACCATGCCGGTCAGCAGGATGCCGGGCAGAATGCCGCCGATGAAGATGTCCTCGATCGGAATCTGCGCCACGACGGCGTAGAGGATGAGCGGCAGCGCCGGCGGCAGCAGCAGCCCGAGCGATCCGGATGCTGTGAGCAGTCCGAGCGCGAACCGATCGCGATAGCCGTCGCGCAGCAGCGCCGGAAACAGCACGCCGCCGAGCGCGAGGATCGTGACGCCCGATCCGCCGGTGAACACGGTGAAGAACGAGCACAACACCGCGCAGACGACGGCCGTGCCGCCCGGAATCCACCCGAACCACGCGCGAAACACGCGCAGCAGACGCTCCGATGCGCGTCCTTCGGCCAGCAGGAATCCTGCGAGCGTGAACAGCGGGATCGCCGGGAGTGTTGGAGAGACGCTGAGCGAATAGGTTTCAATCAGAATCGTTGCCGGCGTCACGCCGTCGCGCATGAACAGAAACGCCGCGGTGCCGCCGAGGATCGCGAACAGCGGTGTGCCGACGATCGCCGCCGCAACGATCACGAGCATCCCCGGCCAGAGGCTGTGCCCTTCGATGAGCGACGGCGCGCGAAGGAAGAGGATGCCTGCGAGAATCCCGATCGACGCGAGCGCGCGATCGAGCCAGATTGAACGCCCGTGGTCGCGCGCCGTGTCCGTCGTCGCTCGCGTGACCTCCGGAACGAAGGCGGAAGGCTTGGGCGAAGTCGCACCTTTGCCCCAGGGCTCCGCACCTGCGCCGCGCCAGACCAGCCGCACGGCGATCAGCGCGAACCCGACCGGCAACACGAGCTGCGCGATCCACGTGGGGATGCCCGCGCCAATCGTCGTCCCCGCCTCCCGTTCGATCGACGCCATCTGCCATCCGCCCCACGCGAGCACGACTGCGGCGCATGCGCCGAACGCCGCGGCGAGGATGGTCGATCCGCGGCGGAGCGATTCGGGGACGAACGTACCGGTGGCCAGCGCGAGCAGCTTGCCGTCGCGCGCGGCGATGGCCGCGCCGAGGAAGCCGACCCACAACGTGAGATGTTGAACGATCGGTCCCGATGCGGGGATGCCGCGGCCGAACGCGCGGCGAAAGACGATCTCGCAGAGCGGCAGCAGCACCATGACGAGGAGCGCGAGCGAAGCGAACGCGTCCTCGAACACCACGCCGGGCCGCCGCCGCCCCGGCGTCGTCGCTGGCGGTGAGTCGTCAGTCAGCAGTAGTGGCGTCTCCACAGTCGCCGATCGGACTGATGACTACTTCGTCTTGTTCTTGCGGAACTCGTCGCGGGCTTTGACTGCGAGATCGAAGATGTCGGAGGGCACCATTTCGCCGCGCATCGTCTTCGCGAGCTCATCGAGCTGCGTGCGCCACTCGGGGCCCGTCGCCTTCGTGACCGTCAGTCCCTGTTTCATCATCGCGGCCACCGCGTCGGCATCCTGCTTCGGCACGTCGGCCTGCAGCCGCTTCTCGACGGCGACCGCGGCGGTGACGAGCTTCGGCTTGTCGGCGTCGGGGATCGCGGCCCACGCCTTCTTCGTGATGACGTTCGCCCCGATGATCGGCGCGAGCCCGATGTCGAGCATGTACGGCGTCTGCCGGTACCACTGAAACAGCATCGCGGCGAGCGGCGGCGTCGGAAGCCCTTCGATCATGCCGGTCGTCAATCCGGTCATGATGTCCGTCATCGCCATGGCGCGCGGCTCGAAGCCGTTCGCCTTGAACCACTGCACCATTCGATCGTTGCCCGCGGACGTGTACAGCTTGATCTTCTTCAGATCGTCAACCGTCTGCACCGGCTTCTTGGTGAACACCTGCGTCCATCCGCCGGTGCCCCAGTTGAGCAGGATGAACCCTTTCGGTTCGATCTTTTTCTTGATCGCGGGCGTGAGCTTCTCGGTGACGTAGTTCAGCTCGTCGTACGACTCGAAGAAGAACGGAATGTCGAACACGTTGAACGAGGAGTCGATGGTGCCGAGGCCGACGGCGGTGAACGCCGCCGCCTGCAGCGCGTCGAGCCGCATCTTGCGCAGCACGGTCGGCTCGTCGCCCTGGGATCCGCCGCCGTAGACCGTGACGACGACTTTTCCGCCGGTCGCCTCCTTCCACTCCTCGCCCATCTGCTTCAGGCTCTTGTCCCACACAGAGCCTTCGGGAACGACGGTCGCGAGCTTGATTGCGGTCTGTGCGATCGGCGCACTCGACAGCGCGACGACGCACGCCGCGAGTGCGGCTACTGCTTGCGCTTGGCGGACCATGCCATCTGTCCCATGCCGGTCACCTCGGCCTTGCCGTTGACGATCGAATCGCCGTCGACGTCGCCGGTGAGCGACACGTCGACATCTCCCTGCGGCGTCTTCGCGATCATCGTCAGTTTCAGCGCGTGACCGTCGAGCGTGCCCGAGACCGGCGCTTCACCCAAATGACTGCCGAACGTGCCCGACAGCGTGCCGCCGTCCTGCGCGAGCGTCGCCGTCGCCGGAAACTCGCCGCCGGGCGTGACGAAGGTCACGATCCATATCCCCGCGGCGTTCGAGGGCGTGCCGCCGTTTGCAGGCGGCGCGGTCGTCGCCGCCGGAGTAATGGGGCTCGTTTCGTTCGGCGTTGTCGCCGCAGCATCGGTTGCAGCGGGTGCAGGTTTCGCGGTGAACTCGCCTTCGCCGAGGCCGCCGAAATTCGCGGTGCCGGCGATCGACGCGCCGCTCACCTTGCCAGTGAGCGTGATGTCGATCGGGTTGCCTTGCACGTTGAGTGTGAACGCGAGCTTCAGATCGTCGCCGACCAGCGTCCCGCTGACCGGTAGTTCGCCCGCCTGCGACTTGAACTTACCGGTCACTTTCTCCCCATCCTGTTTGAGGGAAAGCGGCGTGGTGCGCGGACCCATCGGTGAGTTCACCGTGAGCTGCCAGTCGCCGGTGATGTCGGTTTGCGCGTATGCAGGCGCGGCGATGAAGGCCGCAGCTGCGACGAGCAGCGGCAGCAGACACGATTGTGCACGAGTCATGATGTCGGCTCCTGCGATGGACACACGCGGTCGTGTGAACGGAAAGATCGAATCTTACTACGGGTTGCGGCTGACGCGGCGCGCCTCGAGGGAGCCCTCGCCGACGTTGCCAAGCCGCGCGACGCCGGTAATGAATTCGCCCGTGACCGTGCCCTTCATCGTGATCTGCATCGGCTTGCCCTGCTCCGGGACGGTCCACACCACCGTGATTTGATCGCCGTCAATCGTCCCCTTCAGTTCGAACTCCCCGTCTTCGTTGACGACGTGGCCGGTCAGCTTGGAGTCGGCCTGGTTGATCGTCATGTTGACGCCGACCTCGCCCTGAGACGCCGTGACGAATTCCACGCGCCAGTTGCCGGCAACATCGGCGGGCGGGATGACGACGGTCAGCGCGAACAGCAGTGCCGAAAGCATGACGACAGTTTACTTCCGGCCCGCCAGGGCCGCCCGCTCAAAGACGGTGTTCAGCGCGCGCTGTCGAACGAAGCTGCGTGCGCGCGCGAACGCCGTGCCGCGTCGCGACATCAGGCGCCCGACCAGCAGCGCGGGCTCGACGAGATCGATGGCTCCGTTGACGTCGCAGATGCCGGCGAGCTCATGATGCATCGCCTCGGCTGCGTCCGCGCTCGCGCGCGCATGACGCACGAGCGTTGTCGCGAAGTAATCGGCGTCGCGGGCAATCCACGGGCCGGTGACGTCGCGCGCCGATGGAGTGATGCGATAACGTTCGAGATATTCGAGCGAGCCGCCGACGCGCAGCGCGAGCTCGTGCGCCAGCGTTTTGAAGCGCCACGATTCGCCGCGGCGCGCGCGGCCGGACATCATCGCGTCGCTCCAGTACAGGCGGCCCTGGCCTGCGACGTCGATCGCGAACCGCTGATCAAGATCCGCATCGGCGAACGGAATGATGGGATCCCACTGGCAATGCAGCTCGCCATCGTCCTCGACAACGTACTCGTGGCGGACGACCGCAGTGTCGAGTTCGCCGCCCGCCTGCGGATGGATCTGCATTGCGGACTGCGATGTCAGGACGACGCGCGCGCCCGATCCGACGCGAACGGTCTGATGAAAGCAGTCGCCGCCGAAAATCCCGGGACCGGAACAGACGACGATCACATACAGCGCGTCGTCCAGCGCGAACGGCCGTCCGATGCGGAACGGCGGCTCGACGTACGCATGGGCGACGACGGTACGCCCGCCGCGCCGCTCGAACGAGAGATCGAGCCGCGCATGACGTCCGATTGCGGCAGTTGGCCGGTGATCGCGGCCCTGAAAGGGCCGCGCCACATCTACTGCATGTGGGGCGGCTTGTACATGTGGGGCGGCCCTTTCAGGGTCGC
>Ga0075434_100006792_pt1 | contig 10523 bp, 8 predicted proteins | sample RhiMethybrSRZTD3_FD_75298 | JGI IMG/M metagenome (GOLD analysis project Ga0075434, IMG submission 75298) | Populus rhizosphere microbial communities from Tennessee, USA - Rhizosphere MetaG P. TD hybrid SRZTD3 | ecosystem: Host-associated > Plants > Roots > Rhizosphere > Soil | place: USA...
ATCACGGTTGGTTACCTGCCCCGTGCAGCGGCTATGCTAACCATCCAAACCGGGCAATTGATGGTAAGGGGACTCGCACCCCTCAGATCCGACAGACTTGTTGGCTACTCCGTTCGCTACCCCTTCATCGTAAGGGATTCTCACCCTCTACTCCTTACCGGTTTATCCGGACGCGACTGAAAGTGCTTCTATAGCCGGACGAAATCGCTCAGCGCCGCGAACGGAGAATGGATGCCAAAACCGGCCCCGGCGCCACGTACGGAACTTCGGCGCAGCATTGCGCTGTTCCTTGGAACCAGCGCCCGAGCAGCAGATTGATCACACTTTGCCCGATGGATTAGAACCCCCACGCCCCGCTTGCTCCAAAAAAGCTTCCAGCGCTCTGATCGCGGACGCGTCGCGGTAGACCTGTGCTTTCCGTTCGGCGATCTTTCTTCGCATTGTCGCACGCTCCATCGGATCGTTGCCAAGTTGGATGGCGCGCTTGACGTACTCGTCGAGCGTGCTGGCAATTGCCTCGTTTAGGCCCATCATTTTTGCGATTGCCAACGTGTGCCGCCCTCGCATAAACCCTGTCGCCATTGTCAGAATCGGCAGGTCGTGTTCGAGGCTTTCCATGGTCGTGTTGAAACCCGACCAGGAAATGCTGTTGAGAAAGACATCGGACAGCCCCAGCACTGCCGCAAATCGCTCGGGCGAGAGCGGGCGCAGGATCACGCAGTGATCATCGAACTGAAGACCGTGGGCGGCAAATGCGCGGTTGAGCCGACCCTCAAACTTGGCTCGTTGAGTGTCCCGCATATCGATGAAGACGAACTGGCACCCCAAGACTTCGCGGGCGATGCGAGGGAAAACCTCGTCATGCTGCGGTAGATACTTGAAGAGCGATTGGCCACACCAAAAGACGCAGGCGTCGGATCGGAGCCCTACCTCCTCTCGGCTCATGCTTGCCCGCAGTATGCCCGTCGGCTCGTAGTACACTGACAGGTTGGGCAAGCGGACGAGTTTCTCGGTATAATGATCATCTCCGTTCGGCGGCTCCATCAGTTCCGAGCTCAGGAAGTAATCGATGGTCGTCAGGCCGGTTGTAACCGGATGCCCCAAGGACACACATTGGACAGGTGCCAGGCGCAGGGCCGCGAGATGTTCGATCATGGGCACCATGCCCACTTCCGGATACAGCAGAACATGCGGCTGATCCGTCAGAATTTCTTCGACCCATCTGGCAGCAGGCAACTCCCCCGCGACAAAGCGGTCGGACAGGGAGCGGGCACAGTCCGTTTCGCTGTCCCGATAACCCGAGGTCATGTAGCAGGTGATATGAAATTGCTGCCGATCAAGCTGTGACAGCCAACCCTTGATTGGGATTTTCCATACAGAGTGCTGGTAGAAGTGAGCGCTCACAATGCCGACCCGAACCTTTTCGCCCGCCTCCGCCAGCGGAGCGATCCGCTCACTCGACGGGTCCTGATGGGCCAACGACCGGCGGAGCAGACTTGCAAAGCACCGCTGCAGCTCCCGATCATCCTGACCTTGGTATGCGAGATAAAACGGACACAGGTCTAAAGCGTCGAGGTTGCCATGGAACTCGGCTGCGAACCCCTCGAGTTGCTCCGCATATGCTGTCCGGCGAAGAGCGATTTCCTGTTCGTCGTCATAAAGCACTGGGAGCTCGGCCAGGCACCGCACGAACCGCGCGGTCGCAAATCGAGGTTCGAGCGCGATAGTCCGATCAAGAGCTGCAATCGCCGCGTCGCGATCAGCTCCGCTCCTGACCAGAGCGAGAGCGAGTTGGAAATGTGCGTCCGCGAAGTTCGCGCTGAGCTCGAGCACCCGGCGATAGCTTGCTACGGCTTCTGCCGACCGATTGAGCTTTGCCAACGCCTTCCCTCGGTTGTACCAGACAGTGACATTGTATCTCTGCGTCAAACTGGCGACGCGATCATAAGAAGCGATTGCTTCTTCGTATCGGCCCATAGCGGCGAGTACAACGCCGCGGTTGAGCCAGACTTCGGGGTATTTGGCGTCCATCTTGATTGCGCGCTCGTAGCTTGCCAGGGCGTCGGGGCCCAGCCCCGAAGCGTGCTGCGCCTTGCCGAGATTGGATAAGATGACGGCGCCAACAGGACCAGCTGGCAAGCGCCCGGCTGCTGTTTCGAGCAGTCTGAGAGCGCCAACATTGTCTCCTTCTTGACCCTTGAGTACACCTAGCAAGTGTATTGCGTCGAGATTTTGCGGCTCGGCTTTGAGGACGCGCTCGTAGCAATGGCGGGCCTCCGCGAGATTTCCCCGCTGCTGCGCCGCATACGCGCGCTGTAGTAGTTTGGGCACATAGTTCAGGTTCGCCATTTAGCGTCACCGGCATCCATCATTCGTCCCAGATTCACCGCGACTTATGGCTGGAGTGAGATCTGCCAGTCGCCGATCAAACAGGGGGCGTGGCGCCTCACCCGAGCGACCGCGTGCTCACCGCGCGCCGGCAGGTTCTGCGCCGATGGCAAAGCTTTGGGGAGGCTACGTCGCCACGGATCAAGCGGCGGTTGATGCTGCCCAACGCGCAGCCGATTCTGCGAGGTATAGTGACTTTCGGCACCAGGTGGCTCCATGAGCTCGCTGCTCAAGTAACAATCGATGGTCGGGAACCCGCTCGTTACGGGATGGCCCCATGAGTTGCATTGACCTTGGCCTACGCCGAGGAGTGCCGATCTATTGTTGTGGCCAGCGTCTCTACAAGTATCTTCCACAGCAAAAGAAATCAAAATGGCGCGGAAGCTCTGCTGGGACGAACATCGATACTCTGGACAAAGCCGCTCGCTCAGCAGCTGGGGCGCCTTCCAGTCCGACAGGATTGAGACAATCACGGGCCTAGGCGACCACTACACGGACAAGGCCGCCTTTGTGATGACGAACGACGGCATGTCGTTCGAGCTGACCTATCGATGCGGAAGGGCGAAATAGCCTTCACCGTGCTTATCGCATGAAACTCAGCCTGTCGCCCAGACGCCGCGGGTTTGAGCGTTTGGTCATCTGTCCCAGATGTGAGCGGCGAATCCGATGTCAGGCTCTGATAGGAAGGGGTGTGGACTGCGCCGTGTGCTTCGACATCAGATGTCCCTCGAAGCGCGAATCGAGAATTGCCCGCTTGGTGCGGCGCACGGGTGAGACGACGGGCGCCTTAGCTTGGAGGAATGGCGGGAGATACCGAGGAAGACGCCCAAGGGAATGCGTGCAGACCGTTACGAGGCTCCATCGACCTCTTCCGCCGGCTCCAACCGCCACAGTTGTTGCTGACATGCGGCTGATATATCATGGAGCCCAACGCCGCCCGCAGACGGCGCAACCAAAGCGCAAATGAGGGGACGACCCATGAAGCTTTCCCGCCGCGCCCTTCTCACCTCTTTAGCCGCTACGGGAGCCGGCGCCACCGCTCCGGGTGTGTTCGCGCCGGCTGTTGCGCAGGCCAAACCCTGCAGGGTCGGCATCCTCGCGCCGCGCTCAGGGATCGCCGCGAGCGCCGGGGAGAGCGGGCTCAGAGCCACGCAATGGGCGGTCGAGAAGTTCAACGCCGGCGGTGGCATCGCCGGGCGCCGGATTGAGCTGGTGATTGAGGAAGAAACCAACCCCAAGGACACCATCGAACGCTTTCAAAGGTTGGTCCAGCAAGAAAAGGTCGATTGCGTGCAAGGCATCGTCTCGACCGGGGTGGGCCTGGCGCTCGGGCCCGTTGCGGAGGAGGCGCGCGCGCTCACCATCTACTGGGACGGCACAACCCAGGACGGCGTCGACGAAAAGCTCCCCAACCCCAAGTACCTCTTTCGTAGCACGGACAACGAGTGCGAGGCCGTGATGTCCTCGCTGCTCGCGATCAAGCATTGGCGGGGCCAGTTCAAGACCATCGCTGGTATAAACCCTGACTATTCCTATGGCCGCAACAACATGGCAGCCTTCGTGGCGTTGCTGAAGCGCTTCAACATCGAGCATGAGGTGATCACCGAGCAATGGCCAAAGGTTGGCACCATGGAGCTCACGAGCCATGTCGCCGCGCTCAAGGCCGCAAAACCAGACCTCATCTTTTCGTCCCTGCTATTCGCCGACCTGCCCGTGTTCATGAAACAAGCACATGCAGCCGAGCTCACCAAAGGCACCAAGCTCGTATTCCCGGCAGCCGGCTGGCAGCATACCCTGATGAAGAAGGACTTCACCCCCGAGGGAATGATCTTCGGCCATAACACGCTCTATTTCGATAACCCCAAGGCGACGCCACTGCAAAAGGAGTTCGTCACCTGGTACGCCGACAGGTTCAAGGACTACCCAAACTGGGAGGCAGATCGCGCCTACTTCGCCATCGCCTCCTACAAAGAAGCCGTAGAAAAGGCGGCGAATTCCAAAGGTACCGCCTGGCCAACCATCGACGACGTGATCGGTGCGCTCGAAGGATCCTCGGTGGAGAGCCTCGGCGGCAAGGGCTCCTGGCGCAAGGACCACATCGCCGACCAAACCTTCGTGCAGGGCTTCTCTACCCACGCCAACAAATACGATTTCGTAACCCTCGATCCGGCGCGCATCGAGACCATGTACTCGACCGAATTGCAAAAGCCTGCCGGAGCCAACTTCTGGGACTGGTTGAAGGCGGCGAAGTTCCAGATCTGAGGATGGCCCGCGCACCCCATGCCAGCTGCAATCTCGGCGATCGCCAACATCGTCATCGGCGGCATTTTCCATGCCGCCGTGCTTTTTCTGGTGGCGGCCGGCCTGCAGCTGGTATTTGGGGTGCAGAAGATCGTCAATCTGGCCTGCGGGTCGTTTTACGCGCTCGGCGCCTATTTCGGCATCACGCTCGTCAATTATGGGCTGAGCGCAGGTCTGCCCGACTGGATGTTGCTGCCCCTGCTGCTGATCGCGGGGCTGCTGATGGCCCTCATAGGACCTCCGATCGAGCGCCTGTTGCGCACCGTCTACGACCGCGACGAGAGCTTTCAACTCCTTCTCACGTTTGCGCTCGTCTTGATGTTCCAGGACGTCTTCCGCCTCGTGTGGGGAGCCAACCCGCGCTCCCTCGACAACGTGCACCTCGTCTACGGCAAATGGACCGTGGGTGATTTCAGTGTGCCCCTCTACAATCTGCTTGTGATCAGCGCCGCGCTTCTAGCCGCCATTCTGATCGGCCTTTTCCTGAGGCGCACCAACTTCGGCCGGCTCTTGCGCGCTACCGCCGAGAACCGGGCCATGGCCGAGGCGCTGGGTGTTAACGTGCGCACCGTCTACGCCGCGGTATTCACGCTGGGTACGCTGCTCGGTACCCTCGGCGGCGCCCTGGTTGTGCCTACCTCGGCGGCTTCGCTCGACATGGCGGTCGAATTCGTCATCGAGGCCTTTGCAGTGGTCGTGATCGGCGGGCTGGGCTCGATGCCCGGCGCGCTCGCAGGCGCAGGCCTCGTGGGCCTCATTCGCGCGTTGGCTCTCGTGGTCTACCCCGAGTTCGAGATCCTGGCGATCTACCTCATCGTCATCGGCGTGCTACTCTTGCGGCCATCGGGCCTCTTCGGAAGGCCCGCGACATGAAGCAAGGCTCAGCCCTGCTCCTCGTTGCGGTCGCCGCAGGAGCCTTGGCCCTGGTGCCAATCCTGGCCCCGCCCTTCTATGCCAACCTCCTCGTCCCCTTTTACGGCTACGCCATCGCCCTCTTGGGCTTCAACCTGCTGTTCGGGTACACCGGCCTTCTCTCCTTCGGCCACGCGTTGTTTCTGGGCCTTGGTGCCTATACCGCTGCCGTCCTCGCGGGCTTGTGGGGTATCAAGGCGTTTGAAGTTGTGCTGCTGGCCGCCGCGCTCGCCGGGCTCATCCTGGCGCTGCCCTTGGGCTGGCTCGCGGTGCGCTACAGGGGCATCTTTTTTGGCATGCTGACTTTGGCCTATGGCATGCTGGCGCATGCCGTGCTCTTCAAGTTCTATCATCTCACCGGCGGCGATAGCGGCATGCGCGTGCCTCGCATGCACCTGCTCGGTCTAGAGTTTTCCGCCTACAACAAGTTCGAACTGCTGGCGGGCCCCTTCTACTACTATTGCCTGACACTGTGCGCGCTCGCCGCCTTCCTCATGTGGCGCATCGTACGCTCCCCATTCGGTCTGCACCTGCGCTCGCTGCGCGACAACGCGCAAAAGGCCGAGTACCTCGGCGTGCGCGTGCACCAGTTTCGATTGGCGGCATTTGCCGTCTCGGGCATTTACGGCGCCGTCGGTGGTACCATCCTCGGCTTCCGAACCGGTCTTGCCGACCCGGAGCTCGTCTACTGGACGCACTCCGGCCATCTCGTGTTCATGACCGTGCTTGGTGGCTTTTCCAGTTTTCTGGGCCCCGTCATCGGTGCTCTGGTGCTGACGCTGCTGCAGGACCAGCTGCAGTCTCTAACCCAATACTGGCGGTTGGTGCTAGGCGCCATTCTCGCCCTTGTCGTGATCTTCCTCCCGCGCGGGTTGGCGGGATTGGCCATCGATGCTGGCCAGTTCCTTGGACGCCGTCGTCCAGCCCCCTCGGCCGCCAGCACCACAACGGCCACCTGATGCCCAACCACTGCGCTAGCCCGATGCGCCCGCTTTCCCCTGGTCAAGCGAGCCTTGTAGATCCAGAGGCCAATGAGCCATCAGCCGACTTCTAACGCTGTCCCATCAGCCGGAGAACCGAAAGCCACGCCGCCTTGGCGATCAGAGCGCGCACCATCCCCGCTCATTGAAACGCGCGCCGTGTGCAAGAACTATGGCGCCTTTCGCGCACTAGAGGACGTCTCGATTGCCGTACGCGAGGGTGAGTTCGTGTCAATCGTGGGACCCAATGGCGCAGGCAAGACAACACTGGTCAACCTGCTCACTGGGCTGTTGGCGCCGACCAAGGGCGAGATCTACTTTAAAGGCCGCAACATCGCCGGTGTGGGTCCCGTGACGCTCGCCACGCAAGGGATGGCACGCACCTTCCAGCTCGTGCAGATCTTCCCCGAGCTCACCGTTGCCGAGACCATCGCGACGGCTGTCGTCACGCGCCAGTCCAAGCGCTGGCGGCTTCTCTCCTTGCTGCTGCAAGATGCTCAGATCGCCACCCGTGTGGCGGAAATTGCCGGCATGTTTGGCCTATCCTCGCGCCTTACCACATTGTCCCGTCTGCTCTCGCAGGGCGAGAAGAAACTGCTTGATGTCGCCTCCGCCTTCGCGCTCGATCCCAAATTGATCCTACTTGATGAGCCCACCTCCGGTGTCTCAACGGCCGAGAAACACGCCGTCATGGCAACCCTGGTCGGCGCCGCCCGCGCGGCCGGTGTCGAGGCCATCATTCTGGTCGAACACGATATGGACCTCGTGGCCGCGTACTCGCAGCGCATCATTGCACTGTCAGAAGGCAGAGTTCTGGCCGATCTTCCGCCCGAGAAGTTCTTCGCTGACCCGGTCATCATCGACACCGTGGTCGGCAAGCGCCGCAGCGTCTCATGCTGAGTGTCAATAACCTCGTCGTGCATATCGACGGCAGCGCCATTCTGCGTCGGGTATCCCTGCAAGTGGGCGCAGGCGAGCTCGTATGCTTAGTGGGACGCAACGGCGCAGGTAAGTCGACCACATTCCGCACCATCATGGGCGCGCGTCGGCCCGTGTCCGGCACCATCGCTCTGGAGGGGCATGATCTTTTGCACCTCGCGCCATTCGAAATCGCACGACTAGGGATCGGCTTTGCGCCAGAGGAAAGCGAAGTATTCGGTGACCTGACTGTGGCGGAGAACATTCTGTTGCCGACCTGGACACGGCCGACGGCACGGCCAGCCGCCGAGCGCGAGGCACTGGCCTACCGCATCTTTCCCCGCCTCGAGCGCTATCGACAGCGTGGCGGCCAACAGCTCTCGGGTGGCGAGCGCAAGATGGTTTCGATTGCTCGCGCCCTGGCGCTCGATCCCAAGCTGCTGCTCTTGGACGAGCCAACTGAAGGCCTCTCCCCGGCTGTCGTACCCTCCATCGTCGCCGGCATTGCTTCCATCCGCGAGCTCGGCCACGCCGTGTTGATCGCTGAATCCAATCTCAACCACGTGCCTGAGTTTGCCGACCGCCTTTACGTCATCGAGCGCGGCGAAATCATCTTCGCGGGACCGCCCGCCGACGTGCGCAAGGACCCCGCGGTCGCCCGGGTCGTGGATGGCACAAGCTAGGCCACTGCAGCCTGCATGGGTTTTTGCGGCTTCGCCATTTGCCACACGCCTGTCCCTCGCCGTTCTCATACCGGGTCGCGGACGGCCTGTGATAGGTGAGCGGCAAGAAGCCACCCAGGAGAGGGCGCGATGCCCACCGATACGGCCCAGTCGATGAGCGGGCGCGCCACACCGGCTCGCGAGAATGAAACGCTCATCGCCGTCGCATCCGCACACCTGATCAGCCACTTCTACATGATGGTGCTGCCTGTGCTGCTGCCGCTGCTCAAAGAGCGGCTCAACGTGAGCTTCCTCGACCTCGCTTTTGCCCTCACCCTCTTCAGCATCGTGACCGGCCTGACGCAGGCACCGATGGGGTTCCTGGTGGACAAAGCGGGCGCACGTCCCATCCTTGCAGCTGGGCTCTTTCTGGGCGGCTTCGCGTTCGTCTCGCTCGCCCTCTCAACGTCCTACCCCTGGCTGCTCCTGGTCGCCTTGCTGGGAGGGCTCGCCAACAGCGTCTATCATCCCGCCGATTACGCCCTGCTGACCAACCGCATCAGTGAAGAGCGCATCGGCCGCGCCTTCTCGGTGCACACGTTTGCAGGCTTCCTGGGCGGTGCTGCCGCACCCCTGGCACTCTTGACGCTCGCAGACAAAGGCGGCCTGGAAACGGCCCTCGTTTGCGCCGGGCTGCTCGGTCCGGCAGCGGCAATTGTGGTTTTGCTGCCGCGCGGGGCAGCCGCGGCCGGCCGCGATCGCACGGCGCAACCTGCCGCGGACCCCTCAACGAAAACCACAACGAAAACCCTTGGCCATATCGTCACGCCCACGGTGTTGGCGTTGACCGTGTTCTTCACCCTGCTCGCCCTGGCAAACAGCGCCATCTTCAGCTTTTCCGTCGTCGCTCTCATCGCCGCACACGAGGTCTCCTTCGCCGCCGCCAACGCTGCACTCACAGCCTATCTCGCCGCCACCGCCGCGGGCGTTCTTTTGGGTGGCGCGTTGGCCGACAGGATCCATCGCCACGGCGATGCGGCGGCGATTGGCTTTGGTCTGTCTGCCCTCGCCATGCTCCTCGTGGCAACCCTTACCCTGTCCACGCCGGCCCTGATCTTGGCCATGGGCGTCTCGGGCATCATCTTCGGTCTCGTACAGCCTGCCCGCGATATGCTCGTGCGCCGGGCTGCCCCGCCCGGCGCTGCGGGCCGCGTGTTCGGCATCGTCTCGACGGGTTTCAATATCGGTGGGATTTTCGGTCCACTCCTCTTTGGCTGGCTGATGGACCGCGGCGAGCCGCGCTGGGTGTTCGGCGCCGCGGTCATCTTCATGGGCCTGACCGCCCTCTTCGGGCTGTTGGAAGACCGGCGCGGGCGCCGCCGCTACCCCTTGGATCGCTGAGCCTGGAAGCCATCGCTTCCTCCCCCCTGAGCCAGCCGAGGGCTCGCGCGCCGCCGGCTTGCCGTATACCATCGCGGGGCAATGCGTCACCGGAGTTATCCTCTCCATCGGCGAGGAGCACGGTGCAAAGGCCGCACAATAGGACGCTCCACCATGCTCGATCTCACACGGGCTTTCCGCTGGCTGGTCGCCCAGCTCGCGCTGATGGCCGGCATTGTTGCAGCCCTTGGGCAGACAACGCCGGACGCCGATACCCGGGTCGCCGTGGCCACTTTTGCCGGCGGATGCTTCTGGTGCGTGGAGGAAGCCTTCGAGAAGGTGCCCGGGGTGATCCGCGCGGTATCGGGATATACCGGCGGCACCGTCGATCGGCCGACCTATGAGGATGTCTCCTCCAAGTCCACGGGCCACTACGAGGCGGTGCAAGTTACCTTCGATCCCACCAAGGTCAGCTATGCTCAGCTCGTCGATTGGTTTTGGCGCAACATCGATCCCTTCGACGCCGATGGCCAATTCTGCGACAAGGGCAGCCCCTACCACACCGCCATCTTCACCCACGACGAGGAGCAACAAAGGACTGCCGAAGCGAGCAAACAGGCGTTGGAAGCGTCCGGACGTTTTAAGCAGAAAATAGCCACCAAGATCCTTCCTGCGGCACCATTCTGGGTGGCCGAGGACTATCACCAGGACTATTATAAGAAGAACCCCCACCGATATAACTATTACAAGACGGCCTGCGGCCGCGCTCAGCGGCTCGAGCAGATCTGGGGCCCGCCGGTGAAACCACCAAGCCTCACGCAGTGACGCGAGCGCTTCAATCCCAAAGGCTCATGCGCGGGCGACACCTGGATCGGCGACGTGTCCTCTCGGCCGCTGGGTTTTGGCACGCGTGTCAGTGCGCCTTTCTGGGGAGCCAGCGCCTCGGGGCGCTCCTTTGGGCCCTAGCCGGCGACCGAGCCCA
>Ga0075434_100006795_pt1 | contig 10521 bp, 11 predicted proteins | sample RhiMethybrSRZTD3_FD_75298 | JGI IMG/M metagenome (GOLD analysis project Ga0075434, IMG submission 75298) | Populus rhizosphere microbial communities from Tennessee, USA - Rhizosphere MetaG P. TD hybrid SRZTD3 | ecosystem: Host-associated > Plants > Roots > Rhizosphere > Soil | place: USA...
TAGTGTCGAACCCATCCATGGCGAAGACGGTGGCTGAGCCTCGCTGTCCATTGACCGCGAATTGCTGCGTGAAGTTGGCCGCGCCGTTGGCGTCGGTCATGGTACCGGCGGCAAGCAACAGCAGTTTGCTGAAATCGCGTGCGTTCAGTGGGAGGCTTGAGACTTTCGCGCTGGACAGGTCCTCACCACCCGTTGCTTGTGGAGAAGACTCTTCGGTAGCTGATGCGACGCGAAGCTCATCTTTTTGCGACGACAGCTGCAGTGCGGCAGTGAGGTTGGTGCCGTCTTTAATGACGAGCCGGTCGGACGATTTCCATGTCTTTTGATGGTTCTCGACCGAAAGCTCGTAGCTGCCTGCGCTGATATCTGCGAAAACGAACTTGCCGTTGGCAGAGGTTTGCGCAGTGTAGTCCGGGCCTCCGCTCAGGCGAATGCGGACAGTGGCTTCCGGTATCGGATTTCCGGCTTCGTCGCGCAGGGAGCCGTTCCAGGAGCCATGGGAAAGTGTGCCCGCGGCGACCAGCGTTGCCGAAATCGCAAGGGTAGACAAAATCCACAACAGGCGCCAGGCACAGATTCGCATGCAGCGAAATTATAGACGGCTTCGCCGACGGTCTTTCGTGACGGCGATCACGGTGCGCGCGCGCCAATGGAGCGGCGGGTGTCCCCGCTCGCCGGGACGGGCGAGACGCCCGTCCCTCCATCCTCCTACAGTCCAGCGCCGCCGCTGCCCGGATTGTGTCCCGTATAATTGACGTCTTGAAAGTTATGCCCGCGAATCTCGATGCAATTATTGCTGCAACGCGACAGCGCCTGGCAAAAAAGCGCCGGGCCGCCGATGTGCGGGCTTGGGAACGGCAGGCAGCCGAGCATGTTCCGCGCGGCTTTCGGAGAAGACTCACGGCAGTTGCGGCGACTGGGATCGCGGTCATCGCGGAGTTGAAGAAGGCGTCGCCGTCGAAGGGATTGATCCGGGCGGACTTTCATGCGGGTGAGTTGGCCCGCGAACTGGAGGAGGCCGGGGCAGCGGCCCTTTCGGTGCTGACTGAGCCCGAATTTTTTCGCGGGTCGCTCGAGAACCTGAGGCTTGCGTCGGAAAACGCGAGCCTGCCCTGTCTGCGAAAAGACTTTATCGTGGAAGAAGCGCAGATTGTCGAGGCTCGCGCGAACAAGGCCGATGCTGTGCTCTTGATTGTCGCAGTGCTCGAGCAGCCAGAGCTAATGCGCCTGACAGGGAAGGCTCGGGAGCACAATTTGGACGTGCTGTGTGAGGCACACGATGAAGAAGAATTGCAACGCGCCGTGGATGCAGGTTGTGACCTGATTGGAATCAATTCGCGCGATCTGCGGACGTTTGAGGTCGATCTGGATACAGTCTTCCGGCTGGCGAAGAAGATTCCAGCGGGAGTGTTGGCGGTGGCGGAAAGTGGGATCAAGTCGGCGAGCGATCTCGCCGATCTCCGCTCGGTTGGTTATCAGGCGTTTCTGATTGGGGAGTCGTTGATGAAGGCGGCCTTTCCCGGAAGCGCACTGAAGAGATTGCTCGGGGCAAGTTCTGTTTCGAGCACATGAGGCAAGATGGAGGGACCGGCGTCTCGCCCGTCCGGCGGGCGGGGACGCCCGCCGCTCCACTCGAAACCTGAAACTTAAAACTCGAAACTTCAGTTATGACTTGGGTCAAGATTTGCGGAATCACAAACCTGGAAGATGCTCTGGTGGCCGTGGATGCCGGTGCGGACGCGGTGGGGTTTGTGTTCTACGAGAAGAGCCCGCGAAAAGTGGATGCAGCAACGGTACGCGCCATCGTAGAAAAGTTGCCCAAGGCCGTAGAGAAAGTGGGAGTGTTTGTCGGGAATGACTGGTTGGACGTTGTGTGGGCAGCCGGTCTCAATGCGATCCAGCAAGTAATTTTCATGGATAGCACCGGGCGAGGATCGGAGCGCGCAACGGGCCTCGGAGTACTTCCCCAACCGCCGAGAGTTTACACATCACTCCCCATAGCAGACTTTCTTGAGGATGATGAGCGCATACAGGGTTTGGCAGCGGACTTCGCTCGCATGCGAAAAAGCACCCCGCCGGAGGCCGCAATGCCTGACGGCGTATTCGATACCTTTTTTCTCGATGCCGGGACCTTGCAGCAACCGGGCGGAACCGGTAAGGCGTTCGATTGGCGAAAGGCCGTGCCGATCGCCGAAGGAATGCGCCAGGGTGGCCTCAAGCTTGTGGTCGCTGGCGGATTGAACCCCGACAATGTTGCGGAGGCGATCGACGTGCTTAAGCCCTGGGGAGTGGACGTGGCCTCAGGCGTCGAGGCGCGTCCGGGGAAGAAGGATCCGGACAAAGTCCGGGCCTTTGTGCAGGCGGTACGCCGGACAGAAAAGAGTGCATAGAGATGGCCACGGCGAAAGTGCAAACCGAGATCGGGAAGGGCAATTCAGCATCGCAGCTCAAGCTGGCGAAGAAGCCCGCTGCAACTGTCGGACGCTTCGGAGTCTACGGCGGACGTTACGTCCCAGAAACATTGATGGCCGCACTCGAAGAACTGGAGCGCGAATACGAGAAGGCCAAACGCGAACCGAAGTTCCAGAAGCGTCTCGATCTTTTGCTGCGCACGTACGCGGGCCGTCCAACACCGCTGTTCTTTGCCAAGAGGCTTACAGAGAAGCTGGGCGGCGCAAAGGTCTACCTGAAGCGTGAAGACTTGCTCCACACGGGCGCACACAAGATCAACAACTGCATCGGCCAGGCGTTGCTGGTCGAGCGCATGGGGAAGCATCGCGTGATCGCCGAGACCGGCGCGGGACAACATGGAGTGGCGACTGCAACGGTCTGCGCACTACTGGGCTTCGAATGCATCGTTTATATGGGTACCGAAGACATGCGGCGGCAGGAGTTGAACGTCTTCCGCATGCGCCTGCTGGGTGCGGAGGTGCGCGGCGTCTCTTCGGGGTCGTGCACGTTAAAAGACGCGATCAACGAAGCCATGCGCGATTGGGTCACCAACGTTCGCACGACCCACTATCTGCTGGGAAGCGTATTGGGTGCCCATCCCTATCCCACAATGGTGCGCGATTTCCATCGCGTGATCGGACGCGAAGCGCGCGTGCAAATCCTGAAAGCGGAAGGCAAGCTGCCGACAGCGATTATCGCCTGTGTGGGCGGCGGCTCGAATTCGATCGGAATTTTCTACGATTTCATTAAAGACAAAAAGGTGCGTTTGATCGGCGTGGAGGCCGGAGGCCGCGGCGAACGGTTGGGTGAGCATGCCGCGCGCTTTCGCGGTGGCTCGCCGGGCGTGCTGCAGGGGACATATTCCTACGTCCTGCAGGATGCGATGGGACAGATCGCCACCACTCACTCCGTCTCGGCGGGACTCGACTATCCATCGATCGGGCCGGAACACGCGTGGCTGAAGGATTCGGCGCGTGCCGAATATGTGCCGGCCTCCGATCAGGAAGCGCTGGAAGCGACAACCTTGTTGGCGCGAACGGAAGGCATCATTCCAGCGCTCGAGTCGGCGCATGCCGTGGCCGAGGTCATCAAGCGAGCACCGAAAATGAAGAAGTCGGAGGCCGTCTTGGTGAATATCTCCGGTCGCGGTGACAAAGACATTGGAATCTTGCGGGAAAATCTAAAGCTCGATTAAGACGGTGGCTAGTGGTCAGTGAGCAGTGGTCAACAAAAGTGACCGACTGCGTCTCGATGATCCGATTCGCTGATAGCCGATAGCTGAAAGCCGATAGCTCCAATGCCCTTTCACTTCGAAAAGAAACCTTCACTCGTCGCCTACGTGACGTGCGGTGACCCCGACATCGCGACCACGCGCGAGATTGTGCTGGCAGCCATTCGCGAAGGTGCCGACGTGATCGAGTTAGGAGTACCGTTCAGCGATCCGTTGGCTGATGGGCCGGTGATTCAACGCGCCAGTGAACGGGCCCTGAAGCAGCACACTTCGCTCGATCAGATTTTGAAGCTGGCGGCCGAGATCCGCGAGCATTCGCAATCCGTGGGCCTGATCATCTTCACGTATCTAAATCCGGTCTTACGGATGGGCCTGGCGAAGTTTTGCAAGGTGGCCCGGGCGGCGGGGCTCGATGGCATTCTTATCACTGATCTTCCGGTCGAGGAGGCTGCGGAGTATCTGGGCGAGGCCCGCGCCAATGATCTGGCTTGTATATTTCTGGCCGCGCCCACCAGCACGCATCAGCGCCTGAAGCGTATTGCGGAAGTCTCCAGCGGATTCGTGTACGCTGTTTCTCGCACAGGCGTGACCGGGGCGCGCAGACAGGTTTCCGAGGATGCGCAAAAGCTCGTGACACGGCTGCGAAAGTACACCAAGCTTCCCATCGCAGTGGGGTTTGGAATTTCCACGCCGGATCAGTTTTCCGACGTTGGCAAGTATGCCGACGCCGCCGTCGTGGGCAGTGCGATTGTCGAAACGATCGAGCGAAATCCGGGGAAAGAAGCGGCGAGCGTGGGACAATTCATACGACAGCTTGTGGCGGATGGTCGTTAGCCAAAAGGTCGACTGTCATCAGCCAGAAGCTACTGGCTTTTAGCATCAGCTAACCATGGACATAGCAGACTGGCGCAGGAGAATCGACGAGATCGACCGCCAACTGGTCGAGATACTCAACCGGCGTGCGCAGGCTGCCCAGGAAATCGGACGGTTGAAACGTGATTCTGACCTGCCTATTTATGAACCGGATCGGGAGCGAATCGTGCTCGAGCAGGTCCAGAAAATTAATCGAGGGCCCTTGGAGCATCGCCACCTGCTGCAGATTTTCGAGCGCATCATGGATGTGATGCGCAACATTCAGAAGCACGAAATGGTCGGAGACAGTACGCCTCCCGGTGGCGATACCGAGTTGGAGGCGGATGTGAACGATTGAAGCACTCAGGGCGAGCTTTCAGCTATCAGCTTTCAGCCACCAACTCTGACCGTACAAGCTGATAGCTGAAAGGTGACAGCTAAGAGCCAGAAGCTAGTAGCCAGCAGCCAGTAGCTGCCTTCTTATGATTGTTGCAATGCAAGAATCCGCGACCGAAGACCAGATCCAGGGAGTGATCGATCACCTAGTGCAGGCGGGCTTCGAGGTACACCGCTCCACCGGTGCGCGCATGACGGTCCTCGGCGCAGTCGGTTCACGCACGGATGTGGACGTCCGCAACTTCGAGTTGCTTCCCGGCGTGCAGGAGGTCCACCGCATCAGTTCGCCCTATAAGCTGGCGGGGCGATCGTTCCGTCCTGAGGGCACGATCGTGCGCTGTCGCAATGGTCTCGAGATCGGAGGCAAGGAAGTCATTGTGATGGCCGGGCCATGCTCGGTAGAGTCCCGCGATCAAATCTTTCTCGTTGCCCAGCAGGTTGCCGATGCAGGCGCACGCGTGCTGCGCGGCGGAGCCTTTAAACCACGATCCTCTCCGTATTCGTTCCAGGGGTTGGGCGAGGAAGGCCTCAAGCTGATGCGCGAGGCGGCAGACAAGGCTGGCCTGCTTGTGATCAGCGAGGTCATGGAGATCTCGCAGATTCCGTTGATGATTCCTTACGTGGACATTTTGCAGGTCGGCGCGCGCAATATGCAGAACTTCAATCTTCTGCGTGAACTGGGAAAGGTCCGCAAGCCAGTGCTGCTGAAACGCGGGATTGCAGCGACGATCGAGGAGCTTCTGCTTTCCGCTGAATACATCATGGCGGGCGGGAATTACGAAGTGATTCTTTGCGAGCGCGGTATCCGGACATTTGAAACGTACACGCGCAACACAATGGACATCTCAGCGATTCCGATCATTCACAAGCTTTCACATCTGCCCATGACCGCCGATCCCTCACACGGCACGGGGCGGCGAGACAAAGTTGCACCGATGGCGCGTGCTTCGGTCGCCGCGGGTACCGATGCTCTTTTGATTGAAGTCCATAGCAATCCCGACAAGGCTTTGTCCGACGGGGCGCAGTCGCTGTTTCCCGAGCAGTTCAGCACGTTGATGAAGGAGCTGCGCTTAATCGCTCCGGCCGTGGGGCGAACCATGCAGTAGATTTCCGATCGCCAATTTTCAATTGCCAATTGATCAGACGAAACGCCCTTTGAAGCGAGCGACAGGTGACTTTCAATCGACAACCGGCAATTGCAAATCGACAATTTCCCTGAATGCCTATTCGACAAATCACCATCATCGGAAATGGCCTGATCGGCGGATCGCTGGGACTTGCGCTGAAGAAGCGCAAGTTTCGCGGACGGATCGTGGGCAGCGATCGTGCGCCAGTCTTGGAGCGGGCACAGAACAAAGGAGCGATCGACGAAGGACACACCAATCCGGCCGACGCCGTGCACGGCAGCGATGTGGTGGTGCTGGCGACCCCGGTGGTAGCAATCATCGATCTGATTGAGCGACTCGGACCGGCTCTTCCTGCGAAGACATTGCTGACCGATGTTGGCAGCACCAAAGCCCAAGTCGTGGCCATGGCTACGAAAGTACTGGGCAGGGCCGCCAGCCAAAGATTCCTGGCGGGGCATCCCATGGCCGGAAAAGAGCAGGCGGGCGTTGAGTTTGCCGACGCCGACCTTTTTCAGGGCGCAGCCTGGTTCTTCACTCCCGTGCCGGGGCAGGATGTCTATCGGGGCCCTTGTGGAGATTTTCTCGACTGGGTGGAGAGAATCGGCGCGCGCGTCGCCAGCATGGACGCCGTCGAGCACGATCAGCTTTGCGCCTGGATCAGTCATCTACCGCAAATGATCTCAACCGCGCTGGCGGCCTCGCTCGTAGATCAATTCGGTGAGGATGCGCCATTGCTCGAAGCGGGGGGGCGCGCGCTGCGGGAGATGACGAGGATCTCTTCGAGTCCGTATTCGATGTGGCGGGACATCGCCATCACCAATAAAGATAATCTCGCAGATGCCCTCCTCAAGTTAGAGCAGCGGCTCGCAAATATTCGTGAAAATCTTGATTCGCGCGAGTTGGCCGTGGAATTCGAACGCGCGCATCAACTGAGGAAGAACTCACCACAGAGACACCGAGGCACGGAGAAGGGCAGGTCGTAAATTGGCACCTAGGACTTGGCAATTAGCATTTAGCGAGCAGCGGCCTGAGGCACTCTCGGAGTGGGGAGAACACGTGAACGACGGGTGACTTTTTTGCGCCATTTGCGGCTCTTCTTCGCGATCTTTGCGGTTAAAAGCTTTTGACCGCAAAGTCCGCAAAAGATCGCAAAGTGAAATGCAACGTGTCAATTGCATCTCTGCAATGAATCGCACCGACCGCCGCCCGGCTAAATGCCAAATGCTAAGTGCCAGATGCTACCGGCCAAGTGCTGCTCGCTGTGTACTTGATTTAAAATCCCTCTGCTTATGAACAAAGTCGTCGCCAGCGCCGAAGAGGCGATTCAAGATGTGTTTGACGGAGCCACCATCATGGTGGGCGGCTTCGGGTTGTGCGGAATGCCCGAGAATCTGATTCGCGCACTTGCCCGCAAGGGCACGAAAAATCTCACAACCATCAGCAACAACGCGGGTGTCGACGGATTCGGCATGGGCCTGCTGCTCGCCAATGGCCAGATTCGTCGGCACATTGGTACCTACGTCGGCGAGAACAAACTGCTCGAACAGATGGTGTTGAATGGTACTGTGCAGCTTGATCTCGTGCCCCAGGGAACATTTTCGGAGCGGATTCGCGCCGGCGGCGCGGGGATCCCCGCATTTTTCACGCCTACCGGAGTCGGCACAGTCGTCGCAGAAGGCAAAGAAACGCGCGAGTTTGATGGCCGCCAATATGTGATGGAGCGTGCCCTGAAGGCGGACTTTGCCTTCGTGAAAGCGTGGAAGGGCGACCACTGGGGCAACCTCGTCTACCGCAAGACAGCTCGCAATTTCAACCCCATGATGGCAACCGCCGCGAAAGTAACGATCGCTGAAGTGGAGCATCTGGTGGATGTCGGGGACCTCGATCCCGATCTCGTGCACACACCCAGCGTGTTCGTGAAGCGAATTTTCCAGGGCCAGTTGTTCGAAAAGAGAATTGAGAAGCGCACGGTGAGGAAGGCGAGTTAGCCACAAGCCGTCAGTCGCAAATCGTCAGGCACGGAACCATGGTTAGGAAAGTCTGGAGCATTCTTCAAGTCGCAACGATCGGCGCTGTTGTGCACGGCTTCTGTTTTTCAGGAAGCTGTCTGGCAACAGCACAGACCACCGGGTCATGTGCCGCAAATACCGCGCAGATCATGATCCTTGGCACCTATCACATGGACAATCCTGGGCTTGATGAATACAACCTGAAAGCGGACGACGTCCTTACCGAGCGACGGCAGAAAGAAATCGACCAGGTCCTCGACAAGCTGGAACGTTACCAGCCGACCAAGTTCGCCCTTGAGGGCCAATACAACGAGGACTATTGGACGAAGCGCTATCACGACTACCTCGCAGGCAACTACAAATTAGGCCGAAACGAAGTCGAGCAGATCGGGTTCAAGCTTGCGAAGCGTACCGATATCAACCCGGTCGACTATCAGATGTGGATGGATGGACGGGTCCCCACCGAAATTGCGGACCCCGTCGTGAAGCCAAAGCCCTCACCCCCGTCAAACGAACCGCCGGAGCCAACTCCGGATTGGATCAAGCGCGAAGAGGAGTTGTTCAAGACGAGCACCGTTCTGGAATATCTGCGTTATCTGAACTCCGATGCGGCTCGCGGCCCCGATCACGCGTCGTATTTCGACCTGCTGCTTCCTGCCGATGGCAATGCCCCTTACCGGCGAACCGATCTGTTAACAAACTGGTACAAGCGAAATCTCCGCATCTTTACCAACATCAATCGCATGACCAAATTCCCCAGCGATCGCATTCTGCTCGTGATTGGCTCCGGTCATCTGACAATCCTGTCGGATTTCGCAAAGAGTTCGAACTACTTCTGCCTGGTAGACGTGGAGGACTATCTGAAGTGACCACTACCCCTGCTCCGACCAAACCCGGCAAGGACATCGAAAAGCGCGACCGTATCGTGAAGCGTATCGCGCGCGAACTGCGCGATGGGTTCTACGTCAACCTTGGCATCGGTATGCCGACGCTGGTTGCCAACTGCGTGCCCGAAGGCATGCACGTCATCCTGCAAAGCGAAAACGGAATGCTCGGGATCGGACCGTATCCGGTGGAAGGTCAGGAGGACTCGGACCTCATCAACGCGGGCAAGGAAACGGTGAGCGAGATTCCCGGCACTGCTTATTTTTCCAGCGCCGACTCATTCGGAATGATCCGTGGAGGGCACATCGACCTCAGTGTGCTGGGCGCAATGGAAGTCGATGAGGAAGGCAATCTCGCCAACTGGATGATCCCGGGAAAAATGGTGAAGGGCATGGGCGGCGCGATGGATCTGGTGGCCGGCGCCCGGCGCGTTATCGTTGCCATGGAACACACGACTCGCGAGGGCCAGCCCAAGATTCTGAAGAAGTGCACTCTCCCTCTTACCGGCGTCAAGGTAGTGAACACGATCGTGACGGAAATGGCCTACATCCAGGTGACGTCGACGGGCCTGATGCTGGAGGAAGTCGCTCCCGGAGTTACCGCAGACGATGTGCAGCGCGCGACGGAGCCCACACTGATCCTTAGTCCGACACTAAAGGTGATGGGAAGTTAGTCGTTGGTTTGGCGTCGCAAGCATGGACGGGCTGTATCTGCGCGCCTGGTGTTTATAAGCGGAACGGCGCGCTCAGCAACCGCGCCGGCAACATCACAATCGCCCAGACCAGCGCCAACGCCCCATGTACCGCGATTCCGACGAGCCGGAACGGCAGCAGGAGCAACCACACAAGCGGATAGGCGATCAACGCAAGCAGGGCCAGCGGCCAGCACATCACAAACAGCAAGCACCAGAGTAGAAAGACGAACATGGCGAGACCTCCTGCACCTTCTAGTCTAGTTACGCATGAAGAGGAGCGAAAGTTCCGCCGTCACAAAGTCAGGTGTTAGGTCTCAGGTGTCGGGTCTCAGGTCTCTGGTCTCGGGTTTCAGGTGTCAGAGTGAGGTCTCTGGTTCTAAGGTCTCAGCTGTCAGGTCAAGTCTCAGACTTAGATCTCAGATTTCCGGTCTTGGACCCTCATTTGAAATCTGTCATCCCGACCGGAGTGAAGGCGCAGCCGAACGGAGTGGAGGGGACCTTGTGTTCTCTCTCGAGCGCCTTTTTCTTCAACGAGCCCTCGAATTTGCCCTCCCGACAAGAGAGCACTTCGAAGGCTGACAACCGAGACCTCAGACCCGACACCTGACAGCCGAAACCTCGAAACCCGAAACGCGACACCCGACACCTGTTTAAGGCTGTGGCTGCCTCAAGGGCCTGGCCCGATCAATCACCCACTGCGGAAACACCGGCGCTCCTTGCGGAGGCTTGCCCTGCGCGATGGCCCAGTGGTCGAGCCAGCCGGTGCCTTCTTCTCCAACGTAGGTATCGGGCAGGCCGTAGGCTTGGTCACTGAGCGCATCTTCGAGCGTGATAAAGCGATAGCCACGCTTGCGCATCACATCCAGCAATTCTCCG
>Ga0075434_100006796_pt1 | contig 10520 bp, 13 predicted proteins | sample RhiMethybrSRZTD3_FD_75298 | JGI IMG/M metagenome (GOLD analysis project Ga0075434, IMG submission 75298) | Populus rhizosphere microbial communities from Tennessee, USA - Rhizosphere MetaG P. TD hybrid SRZTD3 | ecosystem: Host-associated > Plants > Roots > Rhizosphere > Soil | place: USA...
GTCGAGGTACTCCTCCATGACGAGCAGCGCCGGGAGGACGGCGACGAGGATGTAGATGGAGAGAAGGGCCGACTGCAGCGGCCCGTCGACCGCGCGGTACCGCCGCCAGGCCTCGATCGCGACCCCCGACGGCGAGCTCGGATCCTGCCGCTCGACCCACTCCTGACCGCGGCGTGAGAGTTCCCTCAGGCGGGCGTTCACGCACTCCACACTGCGGGGCGCCAAGCTCACCGTGACGGATGCGCGCACGTCGATTCTGCTCTGGACGGCGCTACGTTAGGCTCCGGCCATGGCAACCGTCGCGGAGGTCATGAACCGGGACGTGCTCGCCGTCGACCCAACGGCGTCCATCGGCGAGGCCGCCGAGAAGATGATGGACGCGGGCGTCGGCGCCGTCGTCGTGATGGAGGACATGGTGCGGATGGTTGGCATCGTCACAGAGCGCGACATCCTCCGCGCCGTCGCGCAGCGGGCTCGCGCCGCCGAGGCGAGGGTGCGGCAGTGGATGACGGAGAGCGTGATCACGATCGAGCCGGAGACCACGGTCGAGGAGGCGGCGAAGATGATGTTCGACCGCAACTTCCGCCATCTCCCGGTGTCGAAGGACGGCCGGCTGCTCGGCATCGTCAGCCTCCGCCGGCTCTCGCAGCACGAGTTCGAGCACGGGAAGGAGTCCGTCGGGTCCGCCGAGTAGGGTCGGCGCGTGATCCGGCTCTTCCCCAATCACGGCGGCTGGCTCGAGGTCGTCTGCGGCCCGATGTTCAGCGGCAAGAGCGAGGAGCTCATTCGCCGCCTGCGGCGCGCGGAGATCGCGGGACAGCGTGCGCTGATCGTCAAGCCGCGCATCGACAACCGGTACGACATCGCCCACGTCATCAGCCACGCCGGCGCGCGCATGCGCGCAGTCGCGGTCGACGACCCTGCGGACATCCCGGGTCTCGTCGACGGCTACGACGTGGTGGGCGTCGACGAGGTCCAGTTCTTCCCGCCGCAGATCACGCTCGTGCTCGACGGGCTCGTCGAGTACGGGATGCGGATCATCGCCTGCGGGCTCGATCAGGACTTCCGCGGACTCCCGTTCGGGGCGATGCCTGAGCTTCTCTGTCGTGCCGAGCTCGTAGACAAGCTGCAAGCCGTGTGCCACCGCTGCGGCGGCCCTGCGACGATGACCCAGCGACTCGTCGACGGCGCGCCGGCTCCCGCCAACGGGGACACGATCGTCGTCGGGGCGCTCGAGCAGTACGAGGCACGCTGCAGGAACTGCCATCAGTTGAGTCAGCCGATCGGGCTGACGGCCGTCTAGCTTCCGGCAAGCAGGGCAATAGGTGAAGGGTCGCCGAGGTTAGGCTGACTGTTCCGGATTCGCGCGCGGTTTGGTTGGCGCCGAAGCGGGTAGGCGGCTCCCGTTCGAGCGTGCGACCCCCAGCACGGCACGTCTTCATTCGACCGAAGGAGACAGGATGAAGCGCCTCTTAGTCGGGGTCGTGCTGGTTGCCGCGGCTCTCGTAGTGGTCTTGATGCCCGGGAGCGTCTCCGCCGACATCAACCTGACACAGACGCACCAGGTGGCCCTCTCGTGTACCGACGGCCACAGCGTAATTCTCGGGGTCGACTCGACCACGCTTTCCAGCCTGACCGCGGATGTCGCCGCAATAAACGCCGACGGAACCGGGACAAGCTGCTCGCTGAACACGACGGTGAGCGACCCTTCGAGCGGGACGACCAAGTGGACGGTGTACGACTACAACCCGTCCGGCCAGGAGATCGCACCGCGGAACTCGCCGAACTCGAGACCCGCCACAACATCGGGGACGACAACGATGTTCGACTTCCTTCCTGGGGCGTTCACGGCGCTGCTCACCACCACCGATAAGTCGCTGACCGGCGACCTCTCGAGCAAGACGCTGACGGACACCATCAGCTTGAACGGCCCAGCGACCACTTTCATGACCCAGCACAACGGCGGTAATTGCGTGAGCAACGTTCCGGCGGCAGTGAGGTTTTTCTTCGTCTCGCCGTCCGCATCAGGGAAGAGCACGGCGACGGGGGCCGGCTTCTACACCCGGTTCTGGTGGTCGAATCCGGTGCATATGGACATGGTGTCCGGTAGCCAGTCGCAGCTGATCAGCGCTGACGTGGGCAACCCCGCCGAGTGGTCGGACTGGAACGGCAAATCGGGCGCTGACCCGACTGCGGCCGCGGCCTTTCTCGAGGCGGCGCAACACGTTCAGACGGTCGGATTGTCGTTCGGCGGCGATTGCTTCTTCGAGACCGGCGTTCAGGCCGAGTACCCGGCCGGAAGTCCGCCACCCTACGAGATGTTCTCCAGCAACTTCAGTGAGAGCTGACCGAGTGCGGAGAAAGCTCCTCTAGAACAGTCGACCCGAGGGCGGCTGTCGTGGCAGTCGCCCTCGCTAACCAAGCCGGACCGTCAGCGTCTCGCCCTCGACGGCGACCGAGCCGCCGAGCTGCCTGACGAGCCGAACCGCGACCGCCGCGCCGAGGTCGCGCAGGTCGTCGCCCAGGACGACCGGACCGGAGGCCGCCGTAACACGTGAGAGCCGAATCTCGGCGCCGTCCACTTCCACCTCGACGCTGTCCAGCCCGCCGTGGCGGAGCGCCGACTGGAACAACGCCGCGAGACCGCGCTCGACGGCGTCCGCGTCCGTCTCGAACGCCGCCCCGGAGCCCGTGACGCGCACGCGCTCCTCGCCTAGCCGCGCCGCGGCCGCCTGCGCCAGCTCGAGCGTGTCCGCCTCGCGCGGCGTCGGGTCATAGCGGCCCGACTCGATCCGCGCCGCAAGCGACAGCTCCTCGATCAGCTCCGCGAGCTGAGCGGAGGCCATGTCGATCATCTCGACGTACCGGTCGGCGGGCGGCTCCAGGCCGCCGCCCCGCACAAGCGTGGTCGCGAACCCGTGCACGGTCGCGAGCGGCGTGCGCAGGTCGTGGCAGGCGAGCGAGACGAGCCGGGCGAATTCGCTGTCGTCGGTCAAGGCGGGTCTAACCTAACCGGATGGAACGGACCGACGCACCGGACCTGCAGGCGGCGACGCCGGAGGTCGCGCTCGGCCTCTCGAGCGTCGGGGTGACGGGCGTCCAAAAGGCCGTCCGGGTCGGCGACGGCCGCGGCGAGAAGCTCATCGCGGCCACGATCGACTGCACGGTCGACCTCGACCCGCGACAGAAGGGCGTACACATGTCCCGCTTCCCCGAGCTCTTCGAGGAGGCGGTCGAGGGGATGGTGCAGGACGACGCGTTCCTCGTCGAGGATCTCGCCGAGCACGTCGCGCGGCGTGTCGTCGACCGGCAGGAGGCGCTGCTCGCCGAGGTGCGGATCACCGCGCGTTATCCCTACGAGCGGCGGACGCCGGTGACGAAGCTCGCGACACAGGAGATGGTTTCGCTGATCGGGATCGCCGCCGCCTCCCGCGAGCGCGTGCGGCGCGTCGTCGGCGTCGAGGCCACCGGGATCAATGCCTGCCCGTGCGCGCAGGGCCTCGTCCGCGGTGCGGCCGCCGAACGGCTGCTCGAGGCGGGGTTCGAGGACGGCGACGTCGATCGAATCCTCGAACTCGTCCCGCTCGCGACCCACAACCAGCGCGGACAGGGCACGCTCCTCGTCGGCACGGCCGAGCGGCTGAATGCCGAGCGGCTCGTGGAGATCGTCGAGGGCTCGATGAGCTCGCCGATCTACGAGCTCCTCAAACGGCCCGATGAGCTGTTCGTCGTCGAGCACGCGCACCTGCAGCCCCGCTTCGTCGAGGACTCGGTGCGCGTCGCGCTCAAGAGCGTCCTCGACGAGTTGCCGCGACTCCGCGACGACGACTTCGTCCTTTCGCGCCAGGTCAATTTCGAGACGATCCACGCCCACGAGGTCGTGGCCGAGCGCTACGGCACGATCGGCGAGCTGAGGTCGGAACTCGAGGGGGGCGGCCACGGCCCGGCCGCACATACGGTCCTCAGGGACTGGCTGCGCGCGTAGCGTCGCTTCGCCGGCGCCTCAGCTCGAAGCGGCTCTCCTCTCCCCGGGCGAGCCGCGCGATGTTCGCGCGGTGGAGGAAGGCGACCGCGACGCCGGCAGCGCCCCCGAACGCGATCACCGGCCACGGATAGCCGAAGAGCCACGCCCAGAACGCGAGCGACCCGGCTGCCGTCACCGAGGCGACCGACGCGTAGCGCGTGAGGGCGAAGACAAGGATCCAGACGCCGGCGCCAGCCGCGCCCACTAGCGGCGCGACGCCGAGGAAGGCGCCGCCGGCGGTGGCGACCATCTTCCCGCCTTTCTGGAAGCCGAGGAAGATCGGCCGCCAATGTCCGAGCATCGCGGCCGCGCCCGCGAGCACCCCGCTGCCGTGCCCGACCACGACGGTCGCCGCGAACGCCGGCGCGAAGCCCTTCGCCGTGTCGAGGAGCGCCGCCGGGAGCCCCAGCTTCGGCCCGTAGACGCGCCAGACGTTGGTCGCTCCGACGTTGCCGCTTCCTTTCGTCCGGACGTCCTCGCCGCGGAAGATCCGAACGAGCCAATACCCCCAGGTCAGCGAGCCGCACAGGTAGCCGGCGACGACGAACGCGGCGGTGTCCACGCCGGAAGCCTACGACGGGATGCCGTACTGCTCGACCCAGCCGTTCACGACGTCCCAGTCGAGATTCGTGAAGAACGCGTCGATGTAGGAGGCGCGATCGGTCTGGTAGTCGAGGAAGTACGCATGCTCGTAGACGTCGAGCGCGACCAGCGGCGTCGCGTTCCAGATCGGGAACGTGTTCTGCGCGTCGCCGACGTAATTGAAGAGGCGGCCCTCGTCCCAGTCGTAGGCCGTCCACGCCCAGCCGCGGCCCGCCATGCCCGTCGCCTTCAGATCGTCGCGCCAGGCGCCGGCTGAGCCGAAGTGCCGTGAGACGAGGTCGCCGAATGCGCCCTCGGGATCGCCGCCGCCACCGCCGAGATGGCCGAAGTAGAGCTCGTGGTTCTTGATCCCGCCGATCGCGAAGCTCAGATCGACCTTCAGCGCCCGCAGCTCGGAGAAGACCTGGTTCGCCGCGGCAAGATCGACGTCCGCGAGCCGGCGGAGGATCTCGTTCCGCTTCGCGACGTATCCCTCGTACAGCTTGTAGTGCGCCTCGACCGACGCGCTGGAGATCCCGTCGAGCTCGTACACCTCCGGCCGCAGCGGCCTCGGTGCGATCTCCTCGAACCTGTAGACGAGCGTGGACACGAGCGCGGAGCATATCCTCCGATGCAGAAGCGCAGCTGCCGAAAGGAGCCCCCGAGATGGCCTTCGAACTGCCCGATCTGCCGTACGCCTACGACGCGCTCGAGCCGCACATCGATGCCGAGACGATGCGCATCCACCACGACCTCCACCACGGTGCGTATGTCACGAATGCGAACGCCGCCCTCGAGGGGACGGGGTTAGCCGACGCCTCGATTGAGAGCGTGCTCACGAACCTCGGCGACCTCCCCGATGACAAGCAGACCGCCGTGCGCAACAACGCCGGCGGACATGCCAACCACTCGCTGTTCTGGAAGATCATGAGCCCGGACGGCGGCGGGGAGCCCGGCGGCGCGCTGCGCACCGCGATCGAGGATGCGTTCGGCTCGTTCGACAAGCTGCGCTCCGCGGTCAACGACGGCGGCGTGAAGCGCTTCGGGAGCGGCTGGACCTGGCTCGTCTGGGACGGCACGGGCCTCGCGGTCTACTCGACGCCGAACCAGGACTCGCCGATCATGCAGAGCGACGTCCCGCTGCTCGGGATCGACGTCTGGGAGCACGCCTACTACCTCAAGTATCAGAACAAGCGCCCCGCTTACCTCGACGCCTGGTGGAACGTTGTCAACTGGCCCGAGGTCGAACGGAACTTTGCGGAGGCGCAGAACTAGGACGGGTGTTGGTGTGCAGCTCCCGTAGCGAGTTGCTGCAATCCGGAGCGAGGCTGGATGCGTAAAGACAAAGGCGATATGGAACTTGCAATCGAGGTGCCACAGCCCCGCCTGCGCGCCGTCCCCTCGGAACCCGTGCAGCACCCAGTCGACGACTCTCCGTCCGACGCGCAGCTGCTGGCGCGCGTCGGCGAGCGCGACCGCGAGGCCTTCGAGATCCTCTACGGCCGCTACGTCCGGCCGGTCTTCGGCCTCGCACTGCGCAGGCTTGGGGACCGTGGCCACGCCGAGGACGCCGTCCAGGAGGCGTTCGCGGCGATCTGGCGCTCCGCCTCGACGTACCGGCCGGAACGCGGCGCGGCCGGCGGCTGGCTGTACACGGTCGCCCGGAACGCGATCGTCGACCGGCTGCGCCGCATGGGACCCACCGTCGACGCGGAGCTGCCCGAACTCGCTTCCGTCGAGCCGGGCCCCGCGCAGCGAGCCGAGGACTCGGACGTCGCGTGGCGCGTGCACCGCGCCCTCGAGGACCTTCAGCCGCGGGAGCGCGAGGTGATCGAGCTCGCGTACTGGAGCGGCATGTCGCAGAGCGAGGTGGCCCAGTACCTTCACCTCCCGCTTGGAACCGTAAAGACGCGGACGCGAAGCGCCCTCGCGCGGCTTGCGTCGATGTTGGAAGGAGAGCTGTAGTGAACCGCGACCGGAACTTGGACGAGCTCATCGGCGCCGACACGACCGGCGCCGAACGGGAGCGGTTGCAGCGCGCGCACGACATGCTCCTCGAGGCGGGCCCCCCGCCGGAGCTGAGCCCGAAGCTGGAAGAGGGACCCACCCTCGGGATGACTCTGCAGCGCCGACGGGCCGTGAAGCGGCGGGCGATGCTCCTCCTCGCCGCCACACTGGCGATCGTAGGCGTCTTCCTCGCCGGCTACGCGGTCGCGAACCGAGGCGGGAGCTCGCCTTCCGCCGTCAAGTCCCTCGCCCTCGAGGGCACCGTCGTCGCGCCCAACGCACAGGCCACCCTCGAGGTTTGGCAGTCCAACGCCGACAACTGGCCGATGACGCTCACCGCGGTCGGCCTGCCCCCGCTGCCGGAGCATCGCTATTACGAGGTCTACCTCGTCCGCCACGGCAAGCCGTGGGGCGCATGTGGGGCGTTCCGCGCCCCGGAAAACCCCCAGCAGCCGGTGACGGTGACGCTCACCGCGCCCTACACGCTGCGGAAGGGCGACTCCTGGGTCGTGACGCGGCCGGGAACCGGCGCCGCCGAGCCTGGGAAGACCGTGCTGCGCCCAGCACCAGTCACCGCCTAGGCGCCTACTCCAGCACCGCTCCGAGCGAGCGGGCGAGCTGGACTGCGCCCGCGAGGTCGAGGCGCGCCTGCTGGACTCGGGCTGCCGAAAGGTCGACACCGTCCAGCGTCGCCTCCCGCAAGTCGGCGCCGGCGAGCGTTGCGTTGTGGAGGCGCGCACGCGTGAGGTCGGCGCCGCGCAGGTCCGCGTTCGTCAGGTCGGTCTCGGAGAGGTCGGCCTCGCGAAGGCGGACCTGCTGCAGCTCGAGGCCGGTGAGCTCCTGGCCGCGGAGCAGGGCGTACGACCAGTCGCCGCCCTCGACGACGAGCCCTGTGAGCGTCGCGCCGGCGAAGCTCACCCCGACGAGCCTGCACTCGGCGAAGCGCGCGCCGAACAGGTTCGCGTTTTCGAAGGTCGAGTTGGCGAAGTCGGACCCGGCGTGCTCGGATCCGTTGACCTGGGCGAGCGTGAAGTCGCAGCCGCGGAACGTGCACCCGGTCGTGCGTAGCCCGGAGAGGTCCTGCCCGCGGAAGCTCTCGTTCTCGAAGACCTCGTTCTCGAGCTCAGCGTCCCGCTCGGGCCTCATTACGCATCTCGGAGAGCAGCCTCTCGAGCCGGGGCTCGGTCGAGTCGTCGACGAAGGTCATCGCCGCTGCGACGCTCGGGTGGACTGCGGCGATCGCGTCACGCATCTGCAGGGCGACGGCCCGGTAGGACGGATGTCCCTCGCGGCCTGAGCGAAGCTCGATCAGATGGAGCGCCTCCCGCGCGTCGAGCTCGAGGACGTAGCGGATCCGATAGGCGAGACAGAGCGCATACGGCGCCTCCTCGACCAGACCCCCGCCGCGCAGCCGCTCGTATTCGGCGTGTGACGTCTCGAGGGCGCGTGCGTACTCCGCGCCGAGGCCCGCCTCCTCGACCTCGTGCGGGATGTCGGCGCCGAGGCCCGGCGAAAGCCGCTGCCACTGGCACGTGAGCAGGCGGTGGCGTTGGAGATCGCGGAAGGCGCCGTAGTCGGAGACGATCTCGAAGCGGTAGGTCAGCGTCTCGAAGCCGCGCCCGGGCCGGTGGCGCCGGTTCTCGCGCTCGGCCACCAGGTCACGGACGAGCGCCGCGCGCTCCGCCGGTGAAAGACGGGCAACCGCCGCGAGCGCTTGCTCCTCGCCGGCAGTGGAGGCCTCGTACAGGAGTGCAGCGAGCAGCTCCTCCTCGCTGCCGTGCGCCCTGATGAGGCGCACTGACGGAGCAGCGGCCTCGTCGCCGCCGGTCTCGTCGAGCCCGAGCCGCGCGGCCGCGGTGGCGGCCGCATCGTTCCGCTCGCGCAGAAACTCGATCCAGCGGCCGCCCCGGTCGGGGCGCGGCACGCGGGCGACGAAGCTCGGCATCACCGCCTGCAGCTCGTCGAGCAGCATCTCGCCGTAGGCACGCGCCTCGGCGAGCGGATGCGCGAGCAGGTGGAGGACGAGCTGCTCGTACGTCTGGCCGGTCGCGTAGATCCCGACGTGCGAGAGCGACGACGCCGGAAGGACCCCGCGGACGAGGTCGAGCGCCTTCGCCTTGACGGCGCGCCGGTGCGCGGCCGGCGACTCTCCCTCAGCGGCCGGGAACCGTTCGTCCACCCACGCGGAGACACCCGTAAGGAGCGCGGTGTACGAGGCGAACAGCTCGTCCATCGCGGCCTCGTACGCCGGACCGAAGCGCGGATCCCGGTGGTACCGGTAGCCGAACCCCTCGAGTTGGGAGTCGTACGCGATGTAGCGCGTGGACTGCTCGAGATAGGCGGCGAGGCGCGGGCGCTGCAGGATCTTCGTGAGCAGGTTCGACGTCCACTCGCACGCGATGTGCGCCCCGCCCAGCTGCGCGACGGAGTCGTCGCCGTAGCCTAGGAAGATCGTCTCGTAGAGCTTCGTCGCGCGCTCGCCCTCCCCTAGCTCGAGGACGGGGACCTCGGGCAGCGAGTCGGCGAATTCGTCGAGGAACAGTCGGCGGAGCGTGCCGGCGTAGCGCGAGTAGCGGGCAAACAGCGCGCCCTTGACTGTCTCCGGCAGGTTGACGAGCGCGAAGACCGGCCGGTCGAGGTTCGTGAAGTGGGGAGCGAGCCGCGCCTGCTCCTCCTCGGTGTATTGCTCCAGCGGGTATGTCACCGTCTCCACCGTGGCCAAGGGATCGCCCACAGTAAACCGGGTATCGGTCGGCACCTCCGGCTGGTCGTATCCGAGCTGGCGACCCGGCTTCTACCCGGCCGGGCTCGATCCGTCCGGCTTCCTCGCCTTCTATGCCGAGCGCTTCTCGACGGTCGAGCTGAACACGACCGGCTACCGGCTGCCGGCCGAGGAACAGTTCCGGCGCTGGGCCGAGCAGGTGCCCGACGGGTTCGAGTTCGCGCCGAAGCTCCCGGGCGAGCGGCCCGGCATCGTTGCTGAGTTCGACGGACGCGTGCGGCACCTCGGCGACCGACTCGGACCGGTGCGGATCTCGCTGAAGTCGAAGCGCGACGAGGGGATCCTGGAGTTGTTGCTCGGCTCGCTCGATCCGTCGCTGCGACTCGCGCTCGACCTCGAGCATCCCTCCTGGGACGGGATCGAGCCGCGACTTGCAGAGGCGGGCGCAGTCCGCGTGGGCGACCTCGATCATCCGGCACCGTTCCGCTATCTCCGCCGCCGCGAGGCGCCGGACGAAGGATTCGCCGCCGCCGTGGCGGCTGTCAAGGAGCCCGTCTACGTCTACTTCCGCCACGACGACGAGCCGGCGGCGCCCGGCCATGCCGAGCGGCTACGCGAGCTATTGGGCGTGCGCTAGGAGGCGGCCTGCAGCGCCGCGGCGCGCATCGAGGCGACGGTGCGCGGCGTGCTCGCGTCGTGCGACCAGGTGGGCCACGAGTACGGCGTCGAGGTCTTGAGCGGGCAGCCGATCGTGCAGCCGAGCTTCGCGCCTTTCGCCGTCGTCGAGAAGAGACCGGAGAGAAGCTTCCGCACCTTCGCGGCGCCGTGCTTGTGCCGCGCGACGTTCAGGATCTCCCAGTCCTCGATCCCCTCGCGCAGCACCTCGAGCCGTGCGCTCGCGATCGGCCCGTTCTTGCCGGGATAGATCAGGACGTAGGAGCCCTTGGCCTTGTCGTTCGAGACGAGGGGGTTGCCCTTCGCGTACGTCGTGGTGCCCTGTCCGTACAGAAGACCGGTGATGCCCTCGAAGGCCGCCCAGTCGACGAAGACCCGCGCATCGGTCACCGGCTCGGTGGCCGTGAAGCCAGGCGTCGTGTGAGAGGACGCGTCGTACGTGTAGGTCCAGATCTGCTTGTGATGGCGCCGCGCGGCGTTGATCAGCTTCAGCTCCTGCTTGGCGTGCGA
>Ga0075434_100006797_pt1 | contig 10520 bp, 9 predicted proteins | sample RhiMethybrSRZTD3_FD_75298 | JGI IMG/M metagenome (GOLD analysis project Ga0075434, IMG submission 75298) | Populus rhizosphere microbial communities from Tennessee, USA - Rhizosphere MetaG P. TD hybrid SRZTD3 | ecosystem: Host-associated > Plants > Roots > Rhizosphere > Soil | place: USA...
GGCGATGCCGTTCGTCTCGGCGGTCTCGTACCGGCTGCCGGCGGCGAGCATCACCATCACCGCGACGGACTTGGCCGCGGGCATGGGTGCCGTCACCACGCGCAGGCCGTTCTGGAGGGTCGTCTTCTGGAACATGGCGCGTATCGTAATCAGGTCGGCGGGAGGGCGAATCCGCGCACCAGCGCGCCGAGCGCGTCGCGCCAGATCCGCTCCTCCTCGCCGGCCTGGAACATGCACCGCAGCTCCATCGCGGCCAGGCCCTCGCAGAGCGAGTGGAATTCGGCGGCCGCGTCCTGCACCGAGCGATTCCCGAGCCGCCCGGCCGCCTCCAGCCGACCGACGCGCCGGTGCAACACGGCCAGCGCCTCGCGTGCGGCGTCGACGTAGCCGGCGAACAGGCGCGGGTCGGGCAGCGCGCGCTGGATGCTGATGCGAAAGAGCGTCGGATGCTCGGTGGCGAAGCGCCGGAACACGGATACGCCGGCCTCGACCAGATCGTCTGCCGGATCGGCCGTCTCCGGCAGGTCGTCGAGCGCCTCCCGCAGGAACTCGAACCCGCGCGCGCCGAGGGCGATGACCAGCGCCTCCTTCGAGCCGAACGCGGTGTAGACCGCGCGCGTCGTCGTGCCTGCCGCGGTCGCCACCCGGCGGACGGTGAGCGCGTCGAGCCCGTCGGCCTCGACGATCCGCTCGGCCTCGTCGAGCAGGGTCGAGGCGGTGCGGGCGTCGTGGAGGCGGGGGCGGCCCATTCCCGCACGATATCGCAACAACGTTTCGAATCTGGTATAACGTGACGACGTTACGAAATGAGGACTGGAGATCGCCATGCCCTATCGCCACACCACGTACGCCGGCCTTGCGGCCACCGAGCGGCCCGGAACCGACCCGGAGGCGCCCGCGTTCGTGTTCCTCCACGGGCTCACCTTCGACAGCCGGATGTGGGAGCCCATCCTGAGCGAACTTCCGGCCGCCCACCGGGCGATCGCGCTCGACCTTCCCGGCCACGGCGGCTCTCCGCCGTTCGCTGCCCGCGGCCTGGCCGCGGTCGTCGATGCGGTGCACGCCGCCGTCGTCGCCGCCGCGGTGGACGCGCCGATCGTCGTCGGCCACTCGATCGGCGGACCGGTCGCGAGCATCTACGGGTCGATGCATCCGTCCGCGGGAGTCGTCAGCATCGAGGCCCCCATCCGCCTCGAGCCGTTCGCGGCGATGCTGCATGCCGCGCCGCAGCTCGGCGGCCCCGGGTTCGCGGAGTTCTGGTCGCAGATCGACGCCTCCATGCGGGTGGACCTGGTGCCCGCGTCGTACCGCGAGCTCCTGCGGGAGGACGCGGGCCAGGTGCAGGATCTGTTCCTGCGCTACCAGGCCGACCTCCTGGAGCGACCGATCGAGGAGGTCCTGCGCTGGCGGGACGAGGCGATGGCGGCGTTTGCGGCCTTCGGCGTGCCCTACCTCAGCCTGCTCGCCACCGAGCCGGATCCGGCCGACGTCGCCTGGCTCGAGGAGCTGGTGCCGCAGGCCGAGGTCGTGGTGTGGCCGGTCGGCCACCACTTCCCGCACCTGGCGCGGCCGGCGCTCTTCGCCAACCTGCTCGGCGAGCTCGTCCGCCGGGCGGCGGTCGCCGGGTAGGCTGAGGGGATGGACGAGGGCGCCGCGCGGGCGGGTGCGATCTACGACGAGATCGGGCGTACCTACACGTCCACGCGGCGCCCGGATCCCCGGGTCGAGGCGGCGATCCGGGCCGCGCTCGGCGACGCGGCGTCGGTCGTGAACGTCGGCGCCGGGGCCGGCTCCTACGAGCCGCCGCAGACCGTGCTGGCCGTCGAGCCGTCGGCGGCGATGATCGCCCAACGGCCGCCGGGCGCCGCGCCGGCCGTGCAGGCGACCGCGGAGCGGATCCCGCTCGCCGACGGCGCGTGCGACGCGGCTCTCGCGGTGCTCACGATCCACCACTGGGCCGACCAGGAGCGGGGTGTGACCGAGATGCGCCGGGTGGCCCGCCGCGTCGTGATCCTGACCTGGGACCCGGACTCCGCCGAGGCGTTCTGGCTCGTGCGCGACTACCTGCCGGAGAGCACCGCCCTCGACCGGAGACGGATGCCCGCGATCGCCGCCGTCAGGGAGTGGATGGGCGGCGCCGAGGTGAGGCCTGTGCCGGTGCCGCACGACTGCGTCGACGGCTTCTTCGCCGCCTACTGGCGCCGGCCGGAGGCCTACCTCGACCCGCGTGTGCGCGCGGGCATGTCGAACCTGGCCCAGCTGGGTGTGCCCGTCGACCGCGCGGTCGCGGCGCTGCGGGCCGACCTCGAGTCAGGCGCATGGCACGAGCGCAACCGCGACCTGCTCGACCTGGACGAGCTCGACCTCGGCTACCGCCTGCTCGTGAGCCGGTAGCCGGCCAGGCTCGTCCAGACGACGAACACCAGCAGGAGCAGGAAGCCGACCAGGTCGAGCGCGAGCCCGAACGTCGCGATCACGCCGCCGAGCCCGAACGCCTGGAGCAGCAGGAACGGGGCCGCCGCGATCGCCACCCACCCGAGCCGGCGGGAGAGCTCGCCGGTGCGGAGGATGGAAAGGCCGGCGGCCAGGAACGCGAGGCTGGCGAACACGTCGGCGACGCTGTCGAGCGCGTAGGTCAGGTAGTACAGCGAGAACGACAGCCCCTGGTCATGGGCGGCCGAGTACGAGGCGACGCGCGCGCCCAGCATGCCGGTGATGCCGATGTCGCTGACCGCGTGGAGCGTCACGAACAGCACTCCGCCGACGAGCACGAGGATGCTGAGGTCGTTCGGCCGGGCCGGATCGCCGCGCAGCAGCACGTAGAGCCTCCACAGGAACACGACGAACGCGACCGCGTAGACGATCGAGATGCACGCGATCGCGGTCATGCGCTGCTCGTGGGCGTGGAGCCCGGTCGCGATGGTCTGCGCCGAGTCCTGGTGTGTCAGGCCGATCCCGGTGGCGACCACCGACTCGGCCAGGAGGGCGACGACGAAGACGATGCCCCCGGCCCAGGCGTACCGCTCCCACGAGGAGGATCGCGGTGATCCGTACATGATCGCGTCCTACCCCACGCCGCTCCCGCTCAGCCATCCCGTCCCGCCGGTAGCCTGTCCCGCGATGCGCCTCCTCGTCGCCCGCTGCGAGATCGCCTACCACGGCCGCGCCACCACGCGGCTCGGCGCCGGCGACCGGGTGATCCTGTTCAAGGACGACGGCAGCCTGTGCGTGCACACGGACCACGGCTTCAAGCCGCTGAACTACATGGCCGGCCCGACCTCGGTGACCGAGGACGGCGACGTCATCCGCGTGCACCGGGCCGCCTCCGGCGAGTCGCTCGTGATCGTGGTCGAAGACGTCATCCACGACTCGGTCGTCGAGCTCTCGGACGACGCCCTGCTCGAGCGCGACGGCGCGGAGCGGCAGATGCACGTGCTGCTCGAGCAGGCGCCCGAGCTGATCGAGCCCGGCCTGCGGGTGATCTCGCGCGAGCGCTTCACGGACGTCGGGCCCGTCGACCTCTTCTGCCGCGACGCCGACGGCCGCACCGTGGTCGTCGAGGTGAAGCGGGTGCGGGCCGTCGCCGCCCACGTCGAGCAGCTCACCCGCTATTGCGAGCGCGTCGACCTCGACCCGGCCCACGCACCCTGCCGCGGCATCCTGGTCGCGCCCGAGATCGCCCCCCAGGCCCGGGTCATGTGCGACGCCCGCGGCTTCGCCTTCACGCCCGTCGACTACGACGTGCTGAAGGGCGAGGTGGCGCCCGAGCTCACCCTCTTCGACTGACCCGAACCCGATCCGAAAGGACTGACGTGCCCGCCGCCGATCTTTCGACCCACCCCGTCACCGCCACCCCGTACGGCCGCTGGCAGGCCCTGAACGCCGGCCTCGGCGTCACCGCCTTCGGCATCAACGCGATCGTGTGCGACCCCGGCGAGACCATCGACACCGAGCACGACGAGACCGAGAGCGGCCAGCAGGAGGCCTACATCGTCGTCGCCGGCCGGGCCGAGTTCCGGGTCGGCTCCGATGTGACCGAGGCCGGGCCCGGTACGGTCATCGCCGTCCCCGACACTGCGGTCACGCGGAGCTTCCGCGCCCTCGAGCCCGGCACCCGCGTCGTCTGCGTCGGCGCCGCGCCGGCGGCCGACGCGCCGGAGTACGGCAGCTGGATCGCCGAGGGCGCCTCCTAGACTGAACCATGCTCATCTGCCCCGCCTGCGGCGAGGAAAACCCGCCCCGGTTCCGGCTGTGCGGGTTCTGCGGCACGCCGCTCGCGCCTACGCCGACCGCCGAGGTGCGGAAGACGGTGACGATCCTCTTCAGCGACGTGGCCGGGTCGACCGCCCTCGGCGAGCGGCTCGATCCCGAGTCGCTGCGCGAGGTGATGGGCCGCTACTTCGCCGTCATGAGCGCCGCGATCGAGCGCCACGGCGGCACCGTCGAGAAGTTCATCGGCGACGCGGTCATGGCCGTGTTCGGCCTTCCTCAGGCGCACGAGGACGACGCGCTGCGGGCCGTGCGGGCCGCGCTCGACATGCGCACCGGCCTCGACGAGCTGAACGCCGACCTCGAGCGCCACTACGGCGTCACGATGGCGAACCGCACGGGCGTGAACACGGGCGAGGTGGTCACCGGCGAGGCCGCCGGCAACCAGCGCCTGGCGACCGGCGACGCCGTGAACGTCGCCGCCCGGCTCGAGCAGGCCGCGCCGGCGATGGAGACGCTGCTCGGCGAGCTCACGCACGCCCTCGTGCGCGACGCCGTCGAGGCCGTGCCGGTCGAGCCGCTGGAGCTGAAGGGGAAGTCGGAGCGTGTGCCCGCCTACCGCCTGGTGGGCCTCGCCAGTCGCGAGCGGACGGCGACGACGCCGTTGATCGGCAGGACGGACGAGCTCGACGCGCTGCGGAGCTCCGTCGCCGAGGCCGAGGCGGCCGCCGGCGGGCGGCTCGTCACCGTCGTCGGCGAGGCCGGCGTCGGCAAGTCGCGCCTCCTGCGCGAGTTCACCGAGGGGCTCGAGGCATCGGCGGCCGTCGTACACGGGCGCTGCCTGCCCTACGGCGACGGCATCACGTTCTGGCCGATCGCGGAGGCGGTGCGCGGCGCCGCCGGCATCACCGAGGACGACGCCACCGCGGCGGCCCGCGAGAAGGTGCTGCGGCTGGCCGGCGGCGACGTCGAGGTGGCAGACCGGGTCGCCTCGGCGATCGGGCTCGTCCCGGCGGTGTTTGCGGTCGAGGAGACGTTCCTCGGCGTGCGCCGGCTGTTCGAGATCCTGGCCGCCGACCGGCTGCTGGTCGTCGTGCTGGACGACCTGCACTGGGCCGAGCCGACCCTGCTCGAGCTGATCGCCGAGGTCGTCGAGCGGGTGCGTCGTCCCTGCCTCGTCGTCGCCACCGCCCGGCCGGAGTACCTCGACCGTGAGGACGCCGTCGCCGACGGCCCCGGGCGGACGCGGCTCATGCTCGAGCGCCTCCCGGCCGACGCAGCGGCGGCGATGGCCGGGCAGCTGCTCGGCGGCGGCCGCGTCGACCCGGCCACGGTCGAACGGATCGTCACCGCCTCGGACGGGAACCCGCTCTTCGTCGAGCAGATGGCGGCGATGCTCGACGAGCAGGCGCCGGGCGCGGATCTCGATGTGCCGCCGACCATCCTGGCGCTGCTCGCCGCCCGCCTCGACCGGTTGGCGCAGCCGGAGCGGGCGGTGCTCGAGCCCGCCGCCGTCGCCGGCCTCACCTTCCCGCGGACCGCGGTGGCCGAGCTCGTCGCCGACGAGGATCGCCCGTACGTGCCCGACCGCCTGGCCGCCGTCGAGCGGCGCCGCTTCATCCATGCCCACTCGGCCGTCATGGGCGACCCGAACTCCTACCAGTTCGAGCACATCCTCGTCCGCGATGCCGTCTACCGGCGCCTCCTGAAGCGCACGCGGGCGCAGATGCACGAGCGGTTCGTCGCCTGGGCCGACCGCGTGAACGGCGAGCGCGCCGCCGAGTACGCCGAGATCACCGCCTACCACCTCGAGCAGGCCCATGCCTACCTGGCCGAGCTCGGCCCGCTCGACGATCACGGCCTCGAGCTTGGCCGCCGCGCCGGCGAGCGGCTGGCGGGCGCCGGCCAGCGGGCCTTCGCCCGCGGCGACATGCCCGCCGCCGCGGGCCTGCTGCGGCGCGCCGTCGACCTCATGCCCACGCTCGACCCCGACCGGCTGGGGCTGCTCCCCGACCTGGGCGAGGCGCTCATGGACCTGGGCGAGTTCGCCGAGGCCGACCGGGTCCTTGCCGGCGCGATCGCCGCGGCCGAGACGACCGGCGACCACCGCCTGGGCGCCGAGGCGCGGCTGGGTCGGCTGCTCGTGCAGCTCTACGGCGACGAGCAGGAGTGGGGCCCGAAGGCGCTGCACGAGGCCGAGCGGTCGATCCGGATCTTCGAGCTCGTCGGCGACCAGATCGGCCTGGCGAAGGCGTGGCGGATCATGGGCTCCATCCACGCGACGGCGCTCCGCTACGGACACGCCACAGCCGCCGTCGAGCGCGCCGCCGCCTGCGCCCGTCAGGGCGGAGATCTGCGCCAGGAGCGCCGGCTGATGGGCGCGTTCACGATGGCGTGCGTGTTCGGCCCGATGCCGGTGCCCGCCGCCATCGAGCGCTGCCGCGAGATCGAGGCCGGCTCCGGCGGCGACCATCGCACCGAGGGTCTCGCCCTGTGCGCGCGGGCGCAGCTTGAGGCGATGCGCGGAAGCTTCGACGACGCCCGCGTCCTCTACGCCCGCGCCCGCACCGTGCTGACGGACGTCGGCGGCAGCGTCCTGGGCGCCTCGACGGCGCTCGACTCGAGCACGGTCGAGATGCTCGCCGGCGACCACGCCGCCGCCGAGCGCCAGCTCAAGCGCGACTCGGAGCTGCTCGAGGCGATGGGCGAGCGCTACCTGCTCTCGACGATGGAGGGCGTGCGCGCCCAGGCGCTGATTGTGCTCGGCCGCCACGACGAGGCGGCCGCGGCCTGCGCCAGGGCCGACGAGGCTGCGGCTGCGGACGACATCGAGTCGCAGGTGCTCGTCCGCAGCGTCCGCGCCGAGCTCGATCTGCACGCCGGGCGCACCGCCGAGGCGGCGGCGGCCGCGGCGGAGGCCGACGCCCTCCTACGCGGCGCCGAGGCCCCGACGATCATCGCCGACCTCGCGGTCATCCGTGCCCGCGTTGCCGCTGCTGCCGGCGACCTGGGCGGCGCCGACCGCGAGCTCGCCCGGGCCGCCCGGCTCTACCGCGAGAAGGGCAACGTGGTCTCCGCCGGACGCGTCGCCGAGCTCCGAGCGACGCTCGGGCTCGGCTCCGTCACCGCCTGATCAGGTGCGCCAGCGGCCGTTCGTGGACGAGTTCACGTCGAACTCGACCTCGAACTGGCCCGGCGGGCAGTGCTTCAGCTTGACGAGCTTGCGGGCCGCCACGCATGGATCCGGCGACGCCACGCCGGGCGCGCCGGTGCAGCCCGGGACGAGGACGCCGTCGTGAAACACCGGCAGCTTCAGCGCCTGCTTCTTCGTCATGTGCTTCGGCAGCTCGCTCGAGTTCACCAGGAGGGCGAAGTGGAGCGGGTCTGTGACCGGGAACGGCGGCGCGTTGACCGTGATCACGGAGATCTGGCCGACACAGGTCGCCCCCGGGCCGCAGGCGTCCTGCGGGCTGGTCGCGTCGACCTCGGAGAGCGTGACGGGGACGCCGTTCGGCGTCGAGGGGACGTCGGCGATCGTCGACTGCGGGTTCGCCGCGGTGGTCGTCGACCCGGTGCTGACCGTCCCGCCCGCGGGGAGCACGTATTCCGAGACGGCGTCGGTGGACGGCGCCTTCACCGTCACCGTCGTGGAGGCGGGCAGGGTGATGTCGTCGGAGTCCTCATCGCCGTCGCCGGTCGTCCAGGTAACCGACGAGCTGACGGCGCCGGTCGCCGCCGGCACGTTCATGATCACGGTCGCCGAGGCGCTCGCGCCCGGCGCCAGCTTGCCGAACGTGCAGGTCGCGTCGCCGGACGACGTCGTGCACGAGCCCGAGGAGCTCACGCTGACAATGCTGAACCCGGCCGGCGCAGGCGCGTCGAGGGTCGTGTTCGGCAGCGAGCCGGACGTGCCGTTCCTGAACGTCGTGGTGTACGCAACGGTCGTCCCGGCAGTCACCGGGTTCGGGGAGCCGGAGAGCGTCGCGGAGGCGGTGCCGTTCGCAGACGCCGCCGCGGGGGCGGCGAGGGCGGCGATCAGGGCGATGAGCAGGGTGAAATGTGGGCGCATGCGGCCACCTTGCCATAACCGGTGAAGTGCTGTCAAGCCGGGAACGCGCCTCAGGCGAGCTCGCGAACAGCGGCCAGAAATGTGTCCAGCTCGGCGGCAGTATTGTAGTGCACCGCGCCGACCCGGACAGCCCCGCCAGAGTCCTCCAGGCCGAGCCGCTGCATCAGCTCGAGCGCGTAGTAGTTGCCGTCCCAGACGAAGATCCCGCGCTGCCCGAGGGCCGCCGACACCTCGGCCGGCGTCCGCCCCGCGACGTTGAAGGTCGCGGTCGGGACGCGCCGGTCGAGGTCGTGCGTCCCGTAGACGGTCACGCCGTCGATCGCCCGCAGGCCCTCGAGGAGCTGCGCGCCCAGACTGCGCTCGTACGCGGCGACGGTCTCCATCCCGAGCGACTGCAGGTAGCCGACCGCGGCGGCCGTCCCGGCGATGCCCTCGAGGTTGACGGTGCCGGTCTCCCACGAGTGCGGGATCTCGTCCGGCGCCGGGCGCACCTTGTAGGGCCGGTGCCGCTCGAGCAGCTCCGCCCGCCCGAACAGGATGCCGACGTGCGGGCCGAAGAACTTGTAGGCGGAGCAGACGAGGAAGTCGCAGCCCACTGCCGCCACGTCGATCGGCCCGTGGGGCGCGTAGTGGACGGCGTCGACGTAGGAGATCGCCCCCGCCTCGCGGCACAGCGCGCACAGCGCGGCAACATCGTTCACGGTGCCCGAGCCGTTGGACGCCCAGCCGAACGCCGCCACCCGGGTGCGCTCGCTGAGCAGCCCGGCGAACACGTTCGGGTCGATCACGCACACGTCCGGGTCGATGCCGACCTGGCGCACGGCCACGCCCCGGTCGTCGGCTGCGAGCAGCCACGGGGCGACGTTCGCGTCGTGGTCGAGCCCGGTGACGAGCACCTCGTCGCCCGGCCCGAGCTCGCGGAACAGCGTGCGCGACGCGTGCATAGTGAGCGTTGTCATGTTGGCGCCGAAGGCGATCTCGTCGGCACCGGCGCCGAGGAACGCGGCCACCTGCGCCCGGGCCTCGGCCAGGACGCGGTCGGACGCGACCGACGTCTCGAAGGGCCCGCCCAGGTTGGCGTTGGACTCGCGGTAGTAGTCGGCGATCGCGGCGTACACGGACTCGTGCACCTGCGTGCCGCCGGGGTTGTCGAGGTAGATGCGGTCGTCGCGGAGCGACGGGAACCCGGATCGGATGACGGCCGGGTCGAGGAGGGTGGCGATCTCGTTCATGACGCGGAGTCTACGATGCCGCGCATGAGGCTCGTCATCCTTGGCGGCGGCCCGGCCGGATACGCCGCCGCCACCACTGCCGCGCACCTGGGCGCGGATGTCACCCTGGTCGAGGACATGTCGCTCGGCGGCAACTGCACGATGACCGACGCCATCCCGTCGAAGACGCTCCTGACGACCGCGGACGCGGTGCTCGAGGTGGCCCGCGCCGAGGAGGACGGGCTCGACTTCTCCCACGGCTACCCGTCGGTCAACCTGCGTCGCACGCTGGCCCGCGCGCGGGCGGTCGCGCTGCACCAGAGCCGGGGCGTGCGCGAGCGCATGGACGGCGTGAACGTGCGCGTGCTCCCGGGCCGCGGCCGCGTCACCGGCTCGAACGAGCTCGTGGCGAACGTCGACGGCCGCGACCACACGCTCGAGTTCGACGCGCTCCTGATCTGCACCGGGGCCTCGCCGTACGTGCCGCACTTCGCGCGGCCGGACGCCCACCGCGTGCTCACCACCCGGCAGGTGTTCGACCTGCGCGAGCTGCCCGAGCACCTGGTCGTGCTCGGCGCCGGCCCGACGGGCTGCGAGTTCGCCGACTTCTTCTCCCGCTGCGGCTCCCGGGTGACGCTCATCTCGGCCCGCGACCAGCTGCTGCCGAACGACGACCCCGATCTGGCCGAGGTGCTCGAGGAGGTGTTCTTGCGCCGCGGGCTCGACGTGATGAAGAACGGCCGCGCGGCCGCCATCGACTGCGAGGACCCCGACGAGGTGCGGCTCGTGCTCGAGGACGGCCGCGACCTGGGCTGCTCGCACGCGCTGCTGTGCATCGGCATGCGCCCGAACACGTCGGGCCTCGGCCTCGAGCAGGCAGGCGTCACGATCGCCGACCGCGGCACGCTGCCCGCCGACGAGTTCTGCCGCACGAACATCCCCCACATCTACGCGTGCGGCGACGTCACCGGCCAGATCATGCTCGCGAACACCGCCTCGCTGCACGGCCGCACCGCGGCGCTGCACGCGCT
>Ga0075434_100006798_pt1 | contig 10519 bp, 9 predicted proteins | sample RhiMethybrSRZTD3_FD_75298 | JGI IMG/M metagenome (GOLD analysis project Ga0075434, IMG submission 75298) | Populus rhizosphere microbial communities from Tennessee, USA - Rhizosphere MetaG P. TD hybrid SRZTD3 | ecosystem: Host-associated > Plants > Roots > Rhizosphere > Soil | place: USA...
TATTTCGATGATTATTTTCCTTGTAGAAAAAGTAAATGTAAATTGCAACACATACAAAAATGGTTGGATCTATTTGTTAGTCATCATAACAATAATTTGTTATCTTAACTTTACAGAGCCCTTAGTTGTCATTCTTCGCATTAATATGGAAAGACAATAAACAATACGACATAATAAATGCCATATTTAATTTGCTATTAGGGGTGTTGTGGAAGAAATCGATGATACATTTACAAAGAGCATATTTATGGATGACCAAGGCATGGAATGATTATAACAAAAGAAATTCTTTCACCTTACTCTGAGAATATTTATTCCGTACTCCTAAACTAAAATCAGTGTATCTAGTCGGATTTCAGCAATAATAATAAACAAGAAAGATCGAGTATTATCCTCAGGTTTAAAGAATTTTCTAATGTTATACTCATATCAACAGACTATTTCTTGAAAAATCAAAGTAATATTTGAATATACTGCACCCTGATAATAAAATACGATGGTCTGCAATCGAAAATGTTGAATTCAACAATGATGGACCGATCGAAAAATCTAATGTATATTATGGTGCGGAAGATTGCAGAAGGAACGTTTAAGGTAATAGGATTTCTATTGAAAAGGCCTGATGTGATAATACGTTACTCATATTCAATTGATCCACAGTTATTTTCAATTGGACTATACAAGTAGGTTTATCTTACAACCGACTTACGATTAAATATGAGCTAGTATTTCCATTTGTCAAAATTAATACAAGATTAAATCTATTCACTGTTATTAGGCTTCGGCGTTAATAGGTCATTAGTAACAATTGCCATAAATAATTATTGAGGGACTGACTGTTAACTAGGCAATTTCTTTTTGACCGATTCCATCTTGTCTTGGAAGGTATGTGAGGCGTCAATTCTTTCATCTATACGTATTGTAGATATGATTCTTTTAATTCCAGTATCCTTTACAGCTTTATGTGCTAATTCGACTGCTCTAAAAATATTTGATAAATTTTCTGATTCTATTTGTGTTCCCATTGGGGTAAGAATGGTTTTTAGACCCTCCACCTTAGAGATTGCATCAAATGCTACTGCAATTTCTCTACTCATACCAGTCTCCTCTTGGTCGTCTGGTACAGAAGCAATTCGTGAGCCAATGGGTATTAGGCTAACTTCGGCATGTACCAATATTTTACGTACATTTTCCTTGTTAGTGAGTTCCATACCACATTATCTAGTGATATCGATCCTATAAGCGTTAATTCATGAAACTTGTCAGATTCTGAAACTTAATATTTGACACAGACCAGTTACGGAAGTAGTATATGTTCAATATGAGTAGGCTATAACTATGGTTGAAATTGATCAAATACTTATGTCAAATGAGAAGTATTCAAATGACTTTAAGTATGCAACACTATCGAGCTCACCTGCAAGAAAACTAGCAGTACTTGCATGTATGGATACTAGAATAAATGTGGAGAATGTACTTGGATTAAATGTAGGAGAAGCGCACATTATCAGAAACGCCGGTGGTATAGCTACAGACGATGCTATACGTTCTCTTATTATTTCACACGAGCTTCTGGGAACGAAAGAATTTATTGTTTTGAATCACACAGATTGTGGGTTGCTCAAATTTACTGACAATGATCTTCAGAAACAATTAACAGACAAATACAATACTGATGCAAGTGAAGTGAAATTCCATTCGTTTCCAAATCTCGAACAAAATGTCAGGGATCAGGTAAAAAAGATAAAATCTACGCCTTTCTTTTCTCCAAACATATCAGTCTTTGGATTCATATATGATGTCAAAACTGGTAAAATCATTAGAATATCCAACTAGGAAAGTCAAATCTAAAACACTAAATAATGCTTCAAAAAAATTAAGATTGGATATCTCAGTTAAGGGATTGGTCAAATCATCTATTTTTGTTATCATTCATGAGTACGATATTTCCCTATAGCTATCGGTATCATGATATCATAGATAGCGTGAGTTTGTATTATCGTGTTATCTCTCAAAGAAGGCTATGGATAAATAAGAAATAAGTCGTACTATAAATCTGCTCTAAAATGGTACGGCTAAATTGGTACGAATTTCTAGAAAGAGTGATGTATAGAATATATTAGATATGTCAGGTGTTCCCTTTTATTGAACTAAGTAAGTTACTAATGACGTCTAGGAATGTTAAAATTAAATTCTTAAATTCTAGCTTTAATACTGGGGTTTTAAATTGTATTAGCTACTTTTTAATAACTGTAACGACGAATGATCTACACAAAAACTAGAGAGAGTTAATCGTGAATAAAGAATGGTTCGAATTGCACATATTTCAGACACTCATCTCGGAAAACGGCCAAAGCGTGTAAGAAGAGGCATTATTAATAATCAAATTAGGCCATTAGAAGACGATTTCTATCTCGCCTGGATGGAATTCGTGAACCAGGTTACTCATAGCGACCGAAAACCAGACATTATTCTACATTGTGGCGACTTTTTTGATACCCCTTCTGGCAATGACTCTAATCCTCCTCCTGAATATGCTAGAACTATTGCAGCCAAGACCTTTAAACAAATTTATGATGCGAAGATACCGGTCGTTATTATAGATGGTAACCATGGACATTATATGGAATATAATACTTCTACGCTTAGTGAATACGCATATCTTTTTGATAATATTTACCTTTTTACACATTATGATATCAGAAAAGCGCTAAAAGAGAAGCAGCCTCTATTCTGCGATTTTCCCGAACTCGGTTTAAGGATTTTGGCTCATCCAGTTGTTCCAGCAAGGTCTTTAAATTCACTGGAATTATACTCAATGTACGAAAAATGGATTTCTATTCAGAATAATAATATTGCATCAAGTATGAAAAACGTACTCATTGCCCACGGTTTGATGTCGAATTATACTTTACATCCTAGTATACTAGACGGAAAATATAATTACATTGCTCTTGGAGATGATCATAGAGCGCACAAAGTGACAGATACTGCATGGTATTCCGGCTCTAGTCAAGTATGCAGCTTTAGCGAATGGAATGATAAAAAGGGATATTTGATCGCTGAGATAAAAGGAAAACCAGACAATGTTAATGTTACATTCATTAAATTAGAATCCAATAGAAATATAGTTAATAAAAGTGTCAAAATCTTCCCGGAGGATACTTCCTCAATGGTCATTGCAAGAGTAAAAAGCGTGTTAGATTCTCATAACCTTAACGTACATTACGACTATGAGACTGCTGCCAGAGTGCGAATAATTTTGGAAGGTAGTAAGACTTATGGTTCATCTTTTAATATGGGTGAGATTGAATCGTATCTTAATAGGTTGACCCTAGATTCTGACGAATACAATATAGTCGAATTTATTTTAGATCGCCCTGCTAGTCAAGAGCAGTTGCAGGTCAGTGAAATAGAGACTATGAGTAGTATTGAATATTTAATAGATAACGCTGAAATAGAGTTTAAAGATTATATAAAGTCGGTAAGGGATCTGCAACTTAAAAAGGAGAACTTAGATCCAGATCTACTTGCCAAAATTTTTGTACTGACACTGAAGGGTAATGACAGTAATGAAAATACTTAGTGTAGAAATAGAGAACTTTAAGCCTTTTAGAGAAATTATTCTTCCTGACCGCGACACATTTGGCAATGGTCTTTTCATTATCTGCGGCAAAAACTCTATGGGCAAGAGTAGTCTGATAGAGGCTACATTATGGGGTCTATTCGGCGAGCAATTGTTTGATGCACGAAAAAGAAGTCTCTTGTTAAAAATTGGTCAGAATGAGTGTAAGGTTCAAATCACTTTTGAGCTCGGGGAATCCGTTTTTCTTGTTATCAGAAAGCTAAATATTAGAAAGTCTGGCAATCCAACTAACAATCAGAGTTTTGTATCTGATGCGACACTATTAAGGAAAGGTAAGGATGGATTTTCGATAATTGTTAGTGATCCACGTAAAGTGAATGCTGAAATAGAGCGAATGCTAGGTGTGACTTCCGATATAATAGAAAAAACTGTCTACGTTAGACAAAAAGACGTGGACAAACTTTCTAAGGCAGATAGCGTGGAATTAAGAAGTCTGATATCAACTTTTTTTGATCTAGACGAATTTGATCGTATTAAAGACAATCTCCAAAACAAGTCTTCGAGTCTGCAGGATTCAATCTCAGGTTTGAAGGAAAGCATAGGTGCTATGAATATTTGGAAGAAAAATCTTGACGATAAAGAGCATGAAATGAGGATTTGCCGCGGCAAGATCGCATCAAGAGAACAAGAATTAAGTGACAGGGTTCGGGAGCTCTCTAATATCCCTTGTGAAGATGTTTTGATAAGAATAAGTGATGTAGAAAATAAAATCGACAATGCGCAGAGAGATCTTGTAATAATTAATACAAGAATAGATGACATAACAAGACTAATAGAAACCAGAGATTCGAGGTTAGATAAGTTAAGAGCTTCAATTTATGATATAACTGGCAAGAAAAATAAAACTCTGAAGGAATTGAATAAACTGCCCTCAAAGGAAGTTCTGCAGAAGGTATCTAAACTAGAAGTACAGATTTTCAATACAGAAGATGTAATTCGAAGTACAATTACACAATCTAATCATCAGTTTGAATTTGACTCTGAAAAACCAGAATCGATCCTAGAAAGGCATGAGTTAGCAAAGAAAGACAAGGAATCTGTAGAGTTGAAAATATGTAGCCTCAATAAAAATATAGAAAAACTTAGAGATCAACTATCATATAATGAAGCAATATCTAATCTCAAAGAGAATAGCATAATTCATGTAGAGAGGAACGATAATTGTCCTGTATGTAATAAACCAGTTGAAGATAAAAATAGGCTTATTTCATCAATAAGAAAAGAAGTAGAGCGTACTAGTCTAAATACTGGCTCTACAAATCTTGAATTGACAGGTAAAATGAGTAACCTTTACGAATTAGAATTATTGGCTACCTACAACAATAAACTTGAAAGTGCACTAAACTCATTACTACCATCTTCACACAATCTTATCCAGTATCGAAAAGAACTCTTATCAATTCTATTGCCCTTCTCTTCAAAATCTATCCAAGAATTTTTGCGGTTTTTTAGTTTTAATTCCGTTAATGAAATGATTTCTGCTAGAATAATACTGGAATCAAAGCTACCAGATTATGATCGACAAATTAGTTCCTTGGAAATGGAAGTTAATAATGAAATAGATCAATACGCACTATATGACACTCAACTATCTGAGGAAGAAAATAAAAAAGATCAGACCTCAAATAGTCTCAAGAGCTTAGAGCAGGAGTTGAGTCAAATCTACAGAGATATGTCTATAGAGTCTATAGACCAGTTAACTCGAAAGAATAATAGCGAAAGCATAGAGAAATTAATCACAAAGAGAAAAGTTCTTGAACATTCAATTTTAGATTTAAGAGAAGATGTAATTCAACCACTGAAGGAGCTGTGTTCAGACCTGGAAACAGAGATTTTTAACAGAAAAGCAGTAATAAGTCAACTCGAAGCAAAGGAATCAGAAATTAGTCAAAAGGAGAATGAAATTCGACATATAAAATATCTTAGGGGAGAAATAGACGGATTTATTTCACATTATGTAGTTGAAGGCAAATTGGTAGAAATATTAAAAAAAGCTACTAATTTCTATCTTGTACCATTTACTGATTCAAGATATACAATCGATAAAATCTACTCTGTAACTAAAAGAGTAAAAGATAGAGAGTCTCATGGTTTAGAAATTTCTCTATTTGATTCTAGAGACAATCATATAAAATCTAGGGAACAGCTTAGCGGCGGTGATGAAACCGCTTTAGGTTTGGCATTAAGAATAGCCATCTCTAAACTAATGGGTAGAATAAGACCATTTAGGGACTCTGAGAGACAGCTTCCATTATTAAATTTAATTATAATGGATGAACCTATGGCTAGCCTAGACTCATCTAGACGCTCAGCAATAATAAACAAGTTAAGGGAGGACAAGAGCTTTAGACAGATATTTCTAATCTCACACACTGATAATTTCTTCGGCGAGTGTAATTCAATTTTCCTTGATGAGGCTGTAGCTGGTCAAAGACGTTTAACATACAGCCCATTAGAAGCGTGAGAAGGATTCTTGCAAACAGGATTCACAATTGCTGTTGCAATTTTGGTAACAAATCGATATAACATGCGGGATAAATTCAAGGCGGCATTACGTCTATTATAGGATTTGAATATATATCAAGTCTGTAGTATAAAATTAATTTTCGAGAATTTTCTATAAATTGAGTCCGTAATTCCAGCGAAACCAAATGTAATGGAAAAATATTAATGGTCAATATGCGGCGTACTAGTAAATATTCTACTAGAACCAAATAGCATATCGCATAATTGAATAAGTATCTGCGATGAATTACCATCAAGATAGAATTTTGGTAACCTGTGTGTCTGACGGCATATGTAACGAACTAGTAAAACAATTATCAGACTCTGGTGCTATTTTTAGGCCAGGCGTCCATTCAAACGAAAATCCAGAGGTTAACAAAAATTCCAGAGGAGGAGACACTTTAATGAAATAGATTATAAAACACGGTACTCTTAACAGAGCATGCAATATTGTAGATAAGCTGTTCTACTTATTTCAGGGGGCCCCAAGTCATGGAGTATGCTTCTAGGTTCATAAAGGACTATGGAAGGCCGGAGCTTGATCTATAGTGAAGGTATATTATCTGCGAGATTATACTAAATCGAGTGTAACAATAACTCGCTTACACAGACAAGTAGAAAGAAGCGATTGAAAGTCACGGATCCAGTTTACCGTTCTTGAGACCAAGTTCTTTTATGCAGAACTTTTAATTTCTATGGTCCATCTATTAGGAGTAAGAATGCTTTTTATGCACATAGAGGAAATGCAAAGGTCAGTCAGTTTCATTGACATGCGAGAATTCACATCAGTAGCAGCCAATATTCTCATATATGCGAACTGAAATGGTGAAATGACTCTCGTTGGCGGAGCCTGTGGCATTACAGGACCAGGCTCTTTCCTACAATCGAGCTGCAGAAATTCTATCTAAGATAACAAATAAGAAAATCAGTTATGTGAATAGTACTGATGCAGAAGCTCGTCAAGGGATGAGAGAGAAGGCAACTGATGGATGGTTTATTAACATTGCATTGGAACTATATGATAGTTATAGAAAAGGAACGCATCTATATCTTTTGCAGTTGAATCTATAACTGGAACTAAACCTAGGACATTTATTGGGTTTACAAGGATCATGCTAAGTATTTCAATTAAAAATTTTTTAATCTTTTAGTCAACCTGACCTATGTCTCAGAAAATATGTATTGGCCTATCACACTCGCAGTCTCTGCTGTCTCCATATCGATGAGTTGAAATTTATTTGCGACATGGCTACATGTTTGCTTCATTGAAAATACTTTAAGCCTTGATTATTCATAATTACTTTATGGCTATACGATTACAAGAAATCGAGAAGATATCAATTACCATACTTATAGATAACTATACCGATAGGCTTCTACAGAATACCTCGCATACATTGAGATCACCTATGATAAGGGGAGAAAAATTTTTACCTGCTCCACTGGCAGAACATGGGTTTTCAGCACTTATCAAGATCCATCACAAATACCAAAATAAAGATCTTGAAGGTTTAGATTATAAGAATGACAATAACACATTTCTCTTTGATACCGGTGTAACCGAAGAAGGAATAATCCTAAACGCCGCCAATTTTGGCATAAATCTTGACCAGATAGAAGCAATTATTTTAAGCCATGGGCACTTTGATCACTTTAACGGCCTTCTCAATGTAATAGACCATATCGCAAGACCAATTGATATTATTGTACATCCGGATGCATTTCTCAAAAGATGGCTAATATTTCCCGATGGCAGGAAAGCCAAAATGCCAGTTCTAGAAGAACAGATATTGTCTAGAAAAGGAGCAATAATTCATAAGAATAGGAATGTAAATTTCCTTCCTTTAAAGGAACACAACCACGACTACAACAACTCGACAGCTGGCCCTTCTCTCTTGATCACCGGACAGATTCCAAGGGAGACAAATTTTGAAAAGGGATTTCCTTTTCAATATATAGAAAATCCCGATGAAAATAGTCTTTCGCATGATCCCCTAGTTAATGACGACCAGGCCATAGTAGTCAATATCCGAAATAAAGGTCTGGTGATACTAAGCGGATGTAGTCATGCTGGAATCATAAACACGATAAACTACGCAAAAAGGTTAACTGGAATAAGTAGGATTCATGCAATTATTGGTGGATTTCATCTTTCTGGTGGAAAATTATATGAAGATGCAATAGATCCCACAATAGAAGAGATACAAAATGCAGATCCAGAATGGATAGTACCTTGTCACTGTACCGGTTGGAAGGCCGTCAATAGAATAATAAATTCTATGCCTGAGAAATTTATTCAAACAAGTGTTGGGACCGTATTTGAATTTTAGATATGGTCACTCACGTATTTAGCTAGATATCCCTATAGTGAAACACAGGTTAAAGTAGGTCGTATAATTTCTTCACACAAATATTTAGATCAATGATCTGAAGGTTATAGTTTGACTTAACAGTAGATCTAATTAAGTAATTAATTAATCAATTAATTAACGCCGGTATTAATCTAGATTCTTTGATTTAGCTTCACAAGCTTGGTCACGTCCGCGTTTCCTGCTGAAATAATCACTGTATTCTACTTTGTGACAAATTGGAGTATTATTACCATAAGGCACCTATGTTAAAGCCAATCAGACATAATAGGATCATATATTTTCTTCCTTGTATCGTCTAGGCTATTTCTTTCCTTAACTAGTCCCTGTTGCTTTAATTCGTCAATCGCGTTCTGAATTGTTCTCCTTGGCAAATGAGTCAATGCAATAAGTTCGCTCTGCTCAATGGGATGTTTTGTCTTTATTATATAATAGATAAATTTAGGAGCTGGTCCACCTTCGGGTTCTTTGCGATTATAAGAGATATCATATGACGACTTGGACAAAAAGCCTCTTCGTTGTGCCTCGACTTCAGCAATAATATCGATACTTACTGCGGCAAGGTTCACACGTTGACCAAATTCTGCGATCATGGCCGACTGTTGGTGTTCAAGTGGCGTTTCAAAAATAAAATTACTAGGTGGATACCTTGCAGTTAATGCCTCTATAAAACTCCATTTAACAAGTCCTTTTTCATCGTAGATGCCAACATTGATACCTTCATTTGCTTCGAGGATCACTTTATTAATACTGTTGTTATTAAAATTGGGATTCTTGAAACCCTTTGTTTCGTTTGTTATTTTCATTAATTCTTCTATCTTTTCCAATGTCCTATTAACTCCTAATTGATGTCGTGGATCTTTCCTGCCCACTATCCAATGATATCCAAGATCTTTAGATAAAATTAAGTCACGTATTTTCTCTCTTTGTTCAGTATCCAAATCAATATTATTTTCACCAATTTCTATTATATCAAACCCGTTTTTGGCTGATTCTGTAACAAATCTATCTAGAGAATTTTCGATAATTGCATATTCTGTGATCGTGCTCCCTGTTGAAACTCGGACATTATAATCGTGGTAGAATTTTATTCTCTTTTGTAACAGGGATTCAGGCATTAGTAAGGGCATAATCCCGTAAATTTTTACAACATCTATCATAGGAGACAGGATTTCGAAATTATCTGAATAGGTCCCATTTAACTTGTCTATAACGTAAGTTAGGCCTTCTTTCCTAGGCTTTTTATCATCTACTCTACCCTTGACTAAATCGTCGAGCATTAAAACTCAAATATGTACGTACTGAAATTACTAGAGCATGCAAAGTAACACAAATTGAGAAATTGTTTGGTAGGCATTTTTACTATTCTGGCACAGTTCATATCATTGGAGGCAGATATATATTCATGCCTTAATTATAACTCAGCTATCAGCGATAGTTGAATCTCAATAGATGAATAATTTGAATTTGAACTATGAGCGCCACCATAAAAATTCGGTTTATATGCACATGCTATAGGTATTTATTGAATGCTAATGTTACCCCAGATTTATTTGAAGAGCTAAAGGTGTAATTTTCGTATGGTGACAGTGGCATGAAGTCTATGCTCTGGTTCAAATATAGTGGGCATGATAAGTATATCAGTAAAGTCAGGGTTTGCCATATTGGATATGTGATGTATGTAAGACGCATACCAAAGGCACGATTTGCAGAAATTTTTAGGATTTATGATGCTAACAACTTAAGCTGGTCATCAAGAAACGATTCATCTCCGAGATTAAATGTGAAGACAGTGGCGACGTTCAACATTTTTTGTGCATCGAGAGGGCTATAATATTTGTTTACGATTTTTTGAAATTCAGTAAATTTCTCAAGTTTTGACATTTTTCTCAGACGTTCAATCAAGCTAATAGATTGATTATCATTCACGGCTTGATAACACGGTGGTCGTTGTGATTTTACGGAAGTCCAATCTGGTACTTCAGAATATGATGCCTGT
>Ga0075434_100006800_pt1 | contig 10518 bp, 10 predicted proteins | sample RhiMethybrSRZTD3_FD_75298 | JGI IMG/M metagenome (GOLD analysis project Ga0075434, IMG submission 75298) | Populus rhizosphere microbial communities from Tennessee, USA - Rhizosphere MetaG P. TD hybrid SRZTD3 | ecosystem: Host-associated > Plants > Roots > Rhizosphere > Soil | place: USA...
CGAATCGCGGGGTTGCCGGGCGGCGACGGCGTCCCAGACAGGGCGAAGGCGTTGTAGGTGCCGAGCATTTCGGCGCCAAGGCACGCGTACGATCATTTGATTCTGGGGTCATGCAATGATCGTCATCGTCGACGAGCGCGATACCGTGAAAGAAGGCTATACGGCCTGGTTCCAGCGTGAGGGCGTGTCCGCAACCGGCCTTTCGCCTGCGGATTTCGACACACTGGGTTAAGAGCGTGTCCGAACCGGACATGCGCTCGGTCGAAGCCTTTTTGCTTGGCGACTATGCCAGCCGCCAGGGGTTTCCGAAGCTGATCCGCGGGCGCTCGCAGGCGCCGGTGATCGCCATGAACGACACCAAACCGCTGGACGAGACGCTCGATCTGGTTTGCCGCCGGCGTGGACGACGTCGTACGCAAGCCGATCCACGTGCGCAAGATCCTCGCGCGCATCCGAGCCATTCGCGGCCGCGCCAAGGGGCAGAGCGAAGGCAGCCTGGTGGGTGAGTTGCGCGTCTTCTCTGGCGGGCGCGATCCGGAGGTGGCGGGCGAGGTGCTGCCGCTGCCGCGACGCGAGCGGCGTATCCTCGAGTATTTGGTGAGCAATCGGGCTGCCGGGTCACCAAGGCGCAGATCTTCAACTACGTCTACGGCCTGTTCAGCGAGGATATCGACGAAAACGTGATCGATAGTCATGTCAGCAAGCTGCGCGCCTGGTAGCCATGATGCCAGTAGGCCCGCTCGGGCGTATGCGCATCAAGATGCTTCTGATCGACATCATCATGCGCCGCGAGGCCAGAGCGCGTTCGGCAGCGGGAGCGCGGTCGGGATGGTGGGCGCGCGCAAACCTGCGCCGCGTCGCCTGAAGTTCGCCTGCCGTCATGTCGGCAGTGAGCCGCAGCTCATCTACAACCCAACTGTGCACGGCAAGCAGCGCCTCCGCCGCGGCCGCCTCGGGCAGCGTTTCGCTGAAATAGAGGCTCTCCAGCAGGCGCTGGGTGTCGGGCGGGGTTCGATCGGCCGCCGCGCCGCTGGTCTCGACCACAAAGGCATGCCGGTGACGCGCGGCAGCCGACGGCCTATCGCCGTCGGGATCCGCCCGCGCCAGGGCATCGAGGAGCTCGCTAAAAGTTGCACGCTGCATGGGTCTTGGGCCCCAGGGCATGCGTAGGGACGGTGGCAGATTGGCCTGCGAACGTTGCGCCGAGGTTAAGAGGCGTCCCGGCGCTTGGGTGCCGCGCGCCGCTGGCGCGGGCTGATTGACAGGGCGCCGATGCCGCGGGAGGCTCGCCCAGCAGAGGACGCCTCCGGAGGATCGGCAATGCCCGCGAGCGCACCAGCCTTGCGCGCCGAGGTGATCGGCAGCCTGCTCAGGCCGCGCGCGCTCAAGGAGGCCGTGGCGGCACACACGCGCGGGGCGCTGTCGCGGGCCGAGGTGGACGCGGTGCTCGCGCGCGAGGTGGCGCGCGTCATCGCGCGCCAAGAGGCGTTGGGCTTCAGGGTCGTCACGGATGGGGAGTTTGGCCGCACCTCCTGGTTCGGCTTCTTCTTCGAGGGCATGCAGGGTTTCCGTCTCGCCCCCTCGCTCTTTCAATTCAAGGATGCCATGGGCCAAGCATTCCCCTGGCAGACCTGCATGGCGGCCGAACCAATCGCGCGGCGGGGTCCCATCACGCTCCCCGAGTACGAGCGCGCGTGCCGTTATGCCCAGGCGGCCTTGGTCAAGGTCACCATGCCAGCGCCGAGCGCCTTTCATTTCTTCCGCCTCGACGCCGCGGCCGACCCAGCCGTCTACCCGGACCGGCAAGGCTACTTCAGGGATTTGGTGGGCGTGTACGCGAGCGAGTTGCGGGAGCTTGCCGCCGCTGGCTGCCGCTATGTGCAATTCGACGAGGTGCCGCTCGCCATGCTCTGCGATCCGAGCGTGCGCGAGCAAGCCGCGGGCCAGGGCGCCGACCCTTACGCCCTTCTCGACACCTACATCGGTCTCATTGCGCAGATCTGTGCCCAGCGTCCCCCGGGCATGCGGCTCGGCCTGCATTTGTGCCGCGGCAATTTTCGCGGGCGCTGGATGGCCGCGGGCGGCTATGAGCCCGTGGCCGACAGACTCTTCAACGGCGTGCCGGTCGACGTCTTCCTGCTGGAGTACGACAGCGAGCGGGCCGGTGACTTCACACCTTTGCGCTTCGTGCCCGCGGGCAAGCAAGTGGTCTTGGGTCTCTTGTCCTCCAAGTTCGAGCGCCTGGAAGACGAAGCCGATCTCGTGCGTCGCATCGAGGCGGCCGGGCGCGTCCTGCCCCTGGAGCGGCTGGGGCTCTCGACCCAGTGTGGGTTTGCCAGCGTTGCCGGCGGCAATGAACTGCCCGAGGCAGCGCAATGGGCCAAGCTCGAACGGGTTGCGCGAACCGCCGCACGAGTTTGGGGTACCAGCGGAGAAGCTTTTTCTCATCCTTTGGTAGCGGGAAGCGCATTTGCTCCCCCTGAGGGCCCCTGGCGCGGCGGAAATTGCTGAATTAACATCCAACCGCCGACGCGGACGGGTCACCAACAAGAGTGGCGGGTCTGCGGATCTTTCATGATCGCGGCAAAGGGAGGATTCCGGGATGTGCGCTGGCCGGTGCTCTGGCTGCCTACGTGTCCTTTGTCGCCGCCAGGCAAGGGCATGACTATAGCGCCATGAACATTGCGCCAAGTACCCGCCACATGGCTGCTGGACACGACGTGACTGCGGCTGCGGTGCAGTTGAGCATCGAGGGTGTTTCGAAGCGTTTCGGCGGCGTCGCGGCGGTCGACGGCGTCTCCATCGACGTGCCCAAGGGCCGCATTCTCTCAATCATCGGGCCCAACGGTGCGGGCAAGACTTCGCTGCTCAATCTCGTCTCGGGCTTTTACAAGCCGGACCGCGGCCGCATCCTACTGGAAGGCCGCGACATAACGCCCTACCGCCCGAGTGACGTCGCGGCGTTGGGCGTCGCACGCACCTTTCAAAACATCGCTTTGTTCGGCGGCCTGACGGTGCTCGATAACCTGATGCTGGGGCGCCACGTGCGCATGCGCGCGGGCGTGCTGTCCAGCATTCTCTACTGGGGGCCGGCGCAGCGCGAGGAGATCCGCCACCGCGCCGCCTGCGAGGAGATCATCGAGTTCCTGAAGCTGCAAGACCTGCGCAAGCAGCCGACGGCGGCCATCGCCTATGGCCTGCGCAAGCGCGTCGAGCTGGGACGCGCCTTGGCGCTCGAGCCCAAGATCCTGCTCCTGGATGAGCCCATGGGGGGCATGAACCAGGACGAAAAGGAAGACATGGCGCGCTACATCCTCGATGTGAACCAGGAGCGCGGCATCACCGTAGTGCTGATCGAGCACGACATGGGGGTGGTGATGGATATTTCCGATCACGTCGTGGTGTTGGATCGCGGCCGCAAGATCGCTGCCGGTGCTCCCGCCGAAGTGCAAAACAATCCCGCCGTCATCGAAGCCTATCTGGGCACCAGCCGGGGACGTTGAAACCCATGCAGCTCATCAGTGATCCGGCAACCAATACTTTGCCCAAGCTCCTGCGCCGCAATGCCTCGGCATGGCCGCGTATGCCCGGCATGCGCGAGAAGGAGCGCGGCATTTGGCAGGCCTATTCGTGGCGCGAATGCCAGCAATGCGTGCGCGACTTCGCACTCGGGCTGGCGGCGCTTGGCTTCCAGCGGGGCGATAAGCTTTCCGTGCTCGGTGACAATCGCGCCCGCCTCTATTGGGCACAGCTTTCGACGCAGGCGTTGGGCGGGATCTCCGTGCCGCTCTACCAGGATTCAATCGCCAGCGAGCTGGTGCATGTGCTGCGCCACGCGGAGGTTTCCGTGGTCGTGGCCGACGACCAGGAGCAGGTCGACAAGGTGCTCTCGCTCAGCGAGGAACTGCCAAACCTGCGCTGGGTGATCTACGAGGACCCGCGCGGCATGAGCGCGTACGGGCAGACATGTCTGCGCTCCTTCGAGGTCGTCGAGGCAACGGGCCGCGAATTCGGCAAGGCGCATCCGGGCTATTACGAGCGCGAGCTGGAACAAGGCAGCGCCGAGGACGTGGCCTTGATCGCCTATACCTCGGGCACTACCGGCAGGTCGAAAGGCGCAATGCTCACGCAGGCCAACATGATCGCCACCTCGGAGAGCTTTGCTGGCGTGGAGGCGGTAAGAAAAGGCGACAATTGGCTGTGCTACCTGCCGATGGGCTGGGTCGGGGATTCGATCTTTTCGCTGAGTGCCAGCCTGGTCGTCGGCGCCACCTGCAACTGCCCGGAGAGCCCCGAAAGCGTGCAGCGCGATCTGCGTGAACTCGGCCCCAGTGCGCTGCTCGCCCCACCGCGGATCTGGGAGAACATGCTGACCGGCTTGCAAGTCAAGGCCGCCGATGCATCCTGGCTGAAGCGACGCCTCTATGAGTTCTTTCGCGGCGCGGCGGAAAAGCGCGAGCTGCTCAAGGGCGACGGAAAGCCCGTGCCACTGACGACGCGGCTCGCCTGCCGCCTCGGCGAAATCTGCGTCTATGGGCCGGTGCGCGACCAGCTCGGTCTCACCAAGGCGCGCTGGTGTCTCACCGGCGGGGCGCCGCTAGGCGCCGACACCTTCCGCTTCTTTCGCTCCTTCGGCATCAATCTGAAGCAGATCTATGGCGCCACCGAAGCCAGTGCCCTGGTGGCGACGCAAGCGGACGAGGCGGCCGATCCCAATACCGTCGGCTGTACCCTGCCGGGCACGCACGTTCGCATCGGCGAAAATGGCGAGGTGCAGATCAAAGGACCGGGCGTATTTCGCGGCTATTACAAGCAGGAGGACGCCACCCAGGCGGCATTGACCGAAGACGGCTGGCTGAAGACGGGTGACGCGGGGATCATCGATCCGCGCGGACAGCTCGCCATCATCGACCGGGCCAAGGACGTCGGCAAACTCAACGACGGGACGCCTTTTTCCCCGCAGTTCATCGAGAACAAGCTCAAATTTAGCCCCTTCATCCGCGAGGCCGTGGCGTTTGGCGACCAGCGCCCCTTTGTTGCCGCCATGGTTGCCGTCGACATCAATACGGCCGGCAAGTGGGCCGAGGACAATAGTCTGGCCTACACGAGCTTTATGGATTTGGCGAGCAAGCCGCAGGTGGCTCATCTCATCGTTGCAGAAGTGGCCAAGATCAACGCGACGCTGCCGGCGCCCCTCAGGGTCCACCGCATTGTCCTGCTCAACAAGGAGTTGGAGGCAGACGACGCCGAGATCACGCGCACGCGCAAGGTGCGCCGTGGTTTCGTGGCAGAGAAATATGCCTCGGTGATAGCCGCGCTCTATGATGGGTCGAAGGAAGCACGCCTGACCATGCAGATCACGTTCGAGGACGGGCGCAAGAGTTCTCTGACCTCGACCCTTGCCGTGCAGGACATTGTGCCGACGGCAAGCAAACAGATGGCCGCCTGAGGGACCCCTGATGTGGGATGAATTGCAGTTCTCCCTTTCGCTGATCGTCAGCGGGCTATCGATCGGCCTGATGTACTCGCTGATCGCCTTGGGCTTCGTGCTTGTCTACAAGGCAACGGATGCGATCAACTTCGCCCAGGGCGAGTTCGTCATGCTGGCGGGTTTCGTGGCAGCCGTGGCGCTGGGTGACAAGGTTCCGGTGCTGGCCGCGGTGGCCATCGCCGTTGCCGTCATGGTGGTCTTCAGCTTTGCGCTCGAGCGCGTCGTCCTGAGGCCGCTCCTGGGCAGGCCGATCGTGGCCGTCATTATGGCGACCATCGGGCTTGGGGCCATCCTGCGGGGCTTGCCGGCGATCACGGTCGGCGGGCAGACGCGGGCCCTGTCGCTGCCGATCGGCGACACCCCCTTTGTCTTCGGGCCGATCTTTTTGCCGCCGATCCAGGTGCTGGGCGTGGTCGTAACCCTCGCGTTCCTGGGAATTTTCAGCTGGTTCTTCCTCAAGAGCCGCATGGGTATCGCCATGCGCGCGGTGGCCGATAACCAGCAGGTGGCCATGGCCATGGGCATCAATGTTGAGCGCTATTTCGCTTTGGCCTGGGCGATGGCCGGCATCGTCTCGGCTCTCGGGGGCGTGATTTGGGGCAGCATGCTGGGTGTGGACACGCAGCTCGCGCTGGTCGGCTTGAAAGTGTTCCCGGTTGTCATCCTCGGCGGCCTCGATTCCATCGTCGGCGCCGTCGTCGGCGGACTGATCGTGGGTGTGGTCGAAAGTCTCGCGGCCGGTTACCTCGATCCCTACGTCGGCGGCGGCACCAAGGACTTCGCGCCCTACGTGCTGATGATCGTCGCCCTGATGTTCAAGCCCTATGGCCTCTTCGGCACACACAGGATCGAGCGGGTATAGGGTCCATGCTGCATCGCGAGTCCGGAGTATTCAAAACCAGCTATGCCGCCGACATGGCGCTCTATCCCTTGCCGATCGCACGCAAGGCGGTGGCGCTGATCATCGTGCTGTTTGCCGTCGTGCTGCCCCTGTCGCTCGACGAGTATTATCTGTCCGTCGTCAATCTGGTGCTGATCGCCATCGTCGGCGCTTTGGGATTGAACATTCTGGTCGGCTACACCGGGCAGATTTCGGTGGGCCACGCGGCCTTCATGTCGGTCGGCGCCTACACGGCCGCCAACCTTGCCGTACATCTGCATTTGCCGTTCTGGTTGACCCTGCCGGCCGGTGGCCTGATGGCGGCGCTGATCGGGGCCATCGTCGGCATCCCCAGCCTTCGCATCAAGGGCCTCTATCTCGCCATCGCCACGCTCGCCAGCCAACTTATTATCGAATGGATCATCAACCACACGCCGGCCATCTCCGGCGGCGCCCAAGCCTCTATTCAAGTGCCGCGTCCCGAGTTCATGGGTCGTGAAATCAAGACCCAGGGCCAGCTTTATTTCTTCCTGCTGTTTTTCGCCGTCCTGGCGACGCTGGCGACCCTCAACCTGGTCAGGAGCCGGATCGGCCGGGCGTTCGTTGCCATCCGCGATCAGGACATCGCCGCCGAGATCATCGGCATCAATATCTTTCGCTACAAACTGCTGTCGTTTGCGATCTCGTCATTCTACGCCGGGGTCTGTGGCGTGCTCTATACCTACTACTTCGGCATCGCCAACTATGAGGCATTCCAGATCGGCGTTTCCATCGACTTCCTGGCGATGATCATCATCGGCGGACTCGGCTCCGTGCTCGGCACCATCCTCGGTGCGACGTTCGTGACCATGCTGCCGATCGTGCTGCGTCTGGCGATGGAACCGCTGGGCGGCCTGTTCTTCAATGCGGGCCAGCTATCGAGCATCATCGCCAGCACCAGGCTTATCCTGTTTGGCTGCCTCATCATCCTGTTCTTGGTGGTCGAGCCTGAGGGCCTGAACCGGCTATGGCGGAACATCCGCAACTACTTCCGCGTCTGGCCCTTTTCGTACTGAGTTGCCGCAAACCGAAGGAGGAAACCGATATGCTGAAACTCAAGAGTTGGCGCACGGCGGCGATGGCTGCTGGGGCAGTGGTGCTTTCAGCCAGTGCCGCGCAGGCGCAAGACAAGGAGATTGTCGTCGGCTTGCAATGCGACCGCACGGGCCCAACGCAGCTCGTGGGTACCGCGCTGTGCCCCGGCTATCACGACTACATCGATCTCGTGAATAGCAAAGGCGGCATCGAGGGCTTCAAGATCAGAGTGATCGAAATAGACAACGAGTACAAAGTACCGCCGGCCATGGAGGCACACGAGCGCTTCAAAAAGGAAGGTGCGGTGCTCGAAGGCATTTACGGCACGCCGCAAACGGCCGCGCTCAGCAAGAAGCTCGACGAGGACAAGATCCTCGGTACCTCGCCCGGTTTCGGCACGGCCGCGGCCGCGGACGGCAAGCGCTATCCTTACGTGTTCCCCATTGCCGCCAGCTATTGGTCGCAAGGGGCAGCCGCGGTCCAGTTTGCCAAGAAGGAGCTGGGCGGCAGTCTCAAGGGCAAGAAAATAGCTTATCTGTTTTACGACAATCCCGCAGGCAAGGAGCCGCTGGCTGTCCTCGAGGATCTATCCCGGTCGGAAGGCTTCGAGCTCAGAACCTTTGCCGTGCCCGCGCCTGGCGTGGAAATGGCAGCCCAAGTGCTCGACATCACCGGCCGGTTCAGGCCGGATTTCGTGATTGCGCACCTCTTCGGTCGCTCACCTTCCGTCTCGATCAAGGAGCTCAAGGGCAAGGGTTACCCGCTGAGCAAAGTCATCTCGTTGGTATGGGGCTCGTCGGAGGCCGACATCCAGGCCGCCGGGGGCTACGAGGTCGCCGAAGGCTACCACACCATGCAGTTCGCCGGCGTTGGCTCCGACTTCCAGGTCATCAAGGACATCGATGCCATGTACAAGGCGCAGGGCAAGTCCCCGCCGAAGGAGCAGGCGATCAGCGTCTACTACAATCGAGGGCTCGTGACGGCAGCCGTGCATCTCGAGGCCATTCGCAATGCCATCAAGGCCAAGGGTGGAGCGAAGCCGACGAGCGAGGACGTCAAGAAGGGCATGGAAGCCGTGAAAGACTTTACCCTCGGCGGCATGGTGCCTCCGCTCCAGGTGACGCCTGAGGACCACGAAGGCGGCGGCTGGGTGCAAGTGTGGACCGTCAAGGGCGGCAAGCTCGTCAAGGATGGTGAATGGTTCCAGGCCTATCGCGACGTCATCATGAAGCATCTGGCAGCCATCAACTGAGGCTGCTGCAGGATCCTGGCTATCTCGGACATTCGCTGCCGCGACGTCCGGGATTGCCGGGCTAAAAAAGAGGGTTTGGCTGTGGGACCCAGCTCCCCGGCCAGCCCGCTGAAGGGCGCTGAGACTGGAAGGGCGCGATGCTGTCCGTCAACAACATCGAGGTGGTCTATGACAAAGTCATTCTCGTCCTCAGGGGCGTCTCGCTCGAAGTGAAAGTGGGCGCCATCACCACCCTGCTAGGGGGCAACGGGGCCGGTAAGACGACGACGCTCAAGGCTATTTCCGGCGTGTTGCGGACCGAGCGCGGCAGCGTCACCAAGGGCACGATCACCTTGGAGGGCAAGCGGATCGATGGCATGCGCTCCTTTGACATTACCAAGCTGGGCGTGGCCCAAGTGTTCGAAGGGCGGCGCGTGTTTGAACACCTGACGACCGAGGAAAATCTGGTTGCGGGGGGGCATACGCAATCGGACCTGCGCAAAATTCGCGAGAATATCGAACGCGTCTATGCCTATTTTCCCGTGTTGAAGGAGCGTAGAGCGCAGCTTTCCGGCTACCTTTCCGGCGGCGAGCAGCAAATGTTGGCGATCGGTCGCGCGCTGATGTCCGATCCTCGGGTCGTGCTGTTGGACGAGCCCTCGCTCGGCCTGGCGCCAATGCTGGTGGAGGAGATCTTCGGCATTGTGCAGCGCCTCGTGCAGCAGGAGAAGTTGTCGGTCTTGCTGGTCGAGCAGAACGCAACCATGGCGCTGGCGGTGGCCGAGCATGGCTATGTCATGGAGACCGGCCGCATCGTGCTCGAAGGTACGGTTGAGGCGCTGCGCTCCAATTCCGATATCCGGGAGTTCTATCTGGGGCTCAACGAGGTCGGCTCGCGCAAGTCTTATCGCGACGTCAAGCACTATAAGCGGCGCAAGCGCTGGCTTTCCTGACCTTGTGTGCGCGCTTTACCCGATTGTCAGAAGGCCTCGCCCCGACTAGTAATCGCTCACCAGCCAAAAGCCGCCGCTCAGGGCGCAAGGCTGATGCTCGAGGATGGGACGATGGCCGCACGAATTTTTAAGCCTGCCAAAACGGCTATGCAGTCCGGCCCGGCCCGCACCAAGGAGTGGGTGCTCGAGTTTGAACCGGAGACCCCGCGCGAAATCGAGCCGCTGATGGGCTGGACGAGCTCCGGCGACATGAAGTCCCAAGTCCGCCTGAACTTCGATAGCAAGGAAGAAGCCGTGGCCTACGCCGAGCGCAATGGTCTCGCCTACCACGTGATGGAGCCAAAGCCGCGGCAGCCGGTGCGCAAGTCCTATGCGGACAATTTCCGCTTTGGGCGCAAAGGGGCCTGGACCCACTAAAGAGCGTTTCCACGTGGGAGGTGCCAACGACGCTGGGTTGCGTCACGCTTCTGGCGTCGCGACTGAGCCATTCTGGCCGAGGTCTTGTCCGGATGCCGGGCCGCGACGTCTTCTGGCCAGCGACGGCGCTGGAACGATTGATCTTTCCAGCTACTATGATCCGAGGTGCTGCGAGCAGCAAAGCCTCGCCGCAGATGCGGCGCAGGATCGCCTATGCTGCGTTGAGAGAGGGAGCGATCTCGCATGCAAGCCAATAAGGTGATTTGGATTACGGGCGGGGGTACCGGCATCGGCAAGGCGACCGCCCTGGCGATGGCGGGCCCCTCGGTACACATCATCGTTTCCGGCCGTCGCCAATCCGAACTCGACAAGGCGGTTGAGGCGGCGCGCGCGGCCAAGGGCAACGCGGAAGCGCAGGTGCTCGACGTGAGTGACCCGGGCAGGGTCAGGGACGTTGCCCAATCTGTGCTGG
>Ga0075434_100006801_pt1 | contig 10516 bp, 9 predicted proteins | sample RhiMethybrSRZTD3_FD_75298 | JGI IMG/M metagenome (GOLD analysis project Ga0075434, IMG submission 75298) | Populus rhizosphere microbial communities from Tennessee, USA - Rhizosphere MetaG P. TD hybrid SRZTD3 | ecosystem: Host-associated > Plants > Roots > Rhizosphere > Soil | place: USA...
TTAGCGATTACCGCGACGATGCGCATATCGGCGCCGCGCAACTTCGCCATCATCGCTTCCGAGCCCTGGGACAAGGAAACATCGAACGTACCCGAGATCAATGCCTGATTGAGCAGTGATCCGCTATTAATGTAAACCACTTCGAGGTCAATTCCATTGCGCCGAAAAATACCCAAGCGCTTGCCCATCTCCAGTGCGTAATTGCTGAGCCCCGTGCCGCTATAACCTAAGCGCATTTTTTCGACAGTCTGGGCGCCCAGGGATTGGATCAATCCCAGAGAAAAACTGAAGATCCCGAAGGTGAAAAAAATTGCAGCGCACGTGCTCGTCATATTGCCTCCGGCTAGCTCAGAGAAATTGCGCTCGGCAGTTCTAAAATATACCGGGATATCAGTCAACGATGGTTTCGTCGATTGTCGGTTAGCCGGAAAGGCGCGATAAGATTTGGGCGCTAGGCGCGCAGCGAGGTGAGCTCGATGTCGATATTTTCTTCGCGTTGGATTTCTGCAAAACGGTCGCGCAATCGTTTGATGTTGCTGCGAGTGGGAATAGCGAGATCAGCTTCCAGCTGAAAAATCGGCGTGCCGCTAACCGGTGCGGCATAGGTCTTGGTTTCCATGGATTCGATATTGATCCCGTGGGCGCTTAGCACGGCGCTGATTTGGTAAACAATGCCGGGGTGATCCATGCAGGAGGCGGTTAGCCGGTAGGGAAGAAAAGCATCCCCGGTCTTACGGCTGGATGGAGTCTTCACCGCAAACGATAGACCGGTTTCCTTTTCGATCTGGTGATAATTGCGAGCGACATTGGCGAGATTTTCGTCGTTCCCCGTGATCAGCACAATGACTGCAAATTCGCCGCAAAAAACGGCCATCTTGCTGTCTTCGATATTACAGCCGTGGCGCGAGATAAACTCGGAGATACGTTGGACCAATCCGACTTGATCCGGTCCAATCGCCGTCACAATCAGATGATCTTTATCCGCCATGGCGTTAGCGTAGAAAATTGGTTCGAATAGTTCAAATCGTTCCAGTCGTTCGATGGCTCGCGCGGGTCAATGTTCAAAGTTCAAAGTCAGCCGACCTTGTTTTTGGCTCAACTTTACTGCTTCACGAAAAATCCATTGATGATTGCCTCGTACCAGAGTTTGGCTACTGACGGAACGATGCCTTGCGGTAATTGATCGTCGCTCCAGCCCCAGGAATGTATTCCGGCGCCAAGTGAAATGCTGCGCACCGTAGGCGCGGGATTCATCTTTGCAAAAAGCGGCAGCGATCTTTGGCAACGGCCGAGGGTCACGGTGTCGTCGTTGATACCGTGGATCGAAAGAAAATTGGGCACGGGTTTTGTGCCGGGGCCGCTTAGCTCGCGCGTGTAGCCGAGATAACGCTGGATCAACGCGTCACTGTCTCGGTTCGAGAGGTTTAGCCGTTCAGCGATAACCCGGGCGGCGCTTTCGAGGGCTCGAGTGGAATTTTTGTGGATGAAGTCTTCAGCTTTGAAATTGGGCCGTTTCTTTGCGAGTTGCCATCGTTCAAAGGTGATCTCAATGAGCATGGGAAGACCGAGGTTTTGATGTTTCATGCCCTCGTACATGTAACGAGCGGTATCGCGCCAGGTGCGTAGGCGCAATTGGTTGAAGGGAAACTCCCAATCATCGCCGCTGATCAAAGGATACATCCAGCCGAAAGGCGAGCTGCCGTAGCCCACCAGTCCCGCGATATTGGCCACTCTTTGCGATGCCATCATCGCGAATGGCCCACCGGTGGAATGGCCATGGATGTATATGGAGAATTCACCCTCGGGAAAATGGCGGAAAGCAGTTTGTTTGATGGCTGCCTCGAAGGCAACGGGCCATGCGGCCATACGATGGAAAAACTCAGTTCCCAGTTTGGCGGAAAGCGAAACAAGGGTGCCGTAACTTTTTCGTTTAGATTGATCATTGATGACCGCATACTGATCCGGCGTAATCTGCGTTTCTCTGGTCCAAAGCGGGGTGCGGGCGGAGCCGTCGCCATTTTCGACGTCGCCGGGCCAATCTCGACTCGGATCGAGAAAATAGAAGCGGCCGGGAAACGTCATGCTGGTGACTTTTATGCCAAACTTACCAGGCAGAATGCGCGCGACCCGTTCGACAGACTTGAAATCCGAAACGCCGCCGTGAAGCAAAAAAATTCCGATCTTTTTACCATCAGGGCCGATGGGAATATTGTCGACCTTTTCGGGTTCGTAAACCTCCACGCCGATATCCCAATCCATGTCGAGCTCGCTGATGCGGAAAATGTCCTCATGCACACGAACCGGCAGTTCCGGCAAGGTCGCGAGCTTACGGTCGAGTTGTAAAAGTTCATCCCGAGAGAGCGAGCTGGGCGGTTCCCATGAAGGCGGCTTGCTCACACTGATCTCCTTAGGATAATGCTCTCATCCATTTGTCACGGCAGCTCGAGGGCTTCATTTAATATCCGACCAGTCGCATTCTTCGGCCTTGGAAGGCTCAGTAGCGACGCGAGGGTTGGCGCAAAATCTATAATACGGACATTGTCGAGCTTCTCTCCGGGACGGATTCCCGGCCCATTCAAAACCATGATCGTGTGCATCGATATTTCTTCGGGATCGGCGCCGTGATTGCCATACGGTTCGGTTTCGGCGATCAGTGGACCGGGCCCGATGCGTGGATCGAAGTCGTAGCCGGGGGCGAGATCAACATAGAGATCGCCGCCCAATGGGCCGCCAAGACCCATATCGCGGCGATCCAAGGCGGCGTCATAGACGGCGCTGACCACACGTTCTTCGGAGTCGCGTAATGAATCGAGCGCTTTGCGGGTTTGACTGACCAGATCGGCACGTTCCTCAGGGGGAACAATGCCGTTTTTCCGATCACTGGAGTTGATCAGGAGATAACCATTATTGATCGCCGGATACACGACCTTGGTTTTCGACAAGTCGACCTTTCCATGCATGTCGAGCGTCAAAAGCCCGCTTTCTTGCAGCACCCGGTTCAATGCGACCCGCTTGTTCACGCCTTCCATGCCGTGATCTGAAAGGACAGCAAGAATAGTGTTGGAGGGCCGCCTTTCCAGTAATAGCCCAAGATGATCATCGGACGTGCGATAGGCGCGCTCAAGAAAGGGCCGCAGTTGTGCGGCAATCTCCCCATTGTAAGTGGAGAGAGTTGAATCGAGATAACCGCGCCACAGATGCTCCGCCTCGTCGGGGAAGGGCGTATAGGCCAAAAATAAATCCCACGGTAAATGTTCAATGGCCCAGCGATTGGTTTCCATGAGCTGATGTTGCGCCATCGTCACGGTTTCAAGGTAGCGTGCTTCGGCACCACCCGAGCCGCCGTTCGGAATGGTTCTTCCGAAGGCGCCCTGATGATAAAGAACGCTCGCGCCGTTGCCAATGAAAGTCTGCACGGTAGCGCTCGGAGCGACGTCCGCTTCAGGGAGAGGCAGATCGCGCGCCGGCCGGGTGTAGTAAAGAAAAAAATCACTGCCATCGGGTTTGAGATCAAAGAGTCGAAAATAAGTTTTTGCCTGCTGATTGCCGGATACCGTAACGGCGATCGGTGCGCTCCAGAACAGTTCTCCGCCGGCGCTCGCTGGAGCCGGCTTTAGCCTGGCTTTGATTTCACGACCGTCGCGTGCCGTGGCGATCAGTAATGTGTCATAGCCGGCTTGAGTGTCCGACGGGTCATCGATCAACAATCCGAAAAAACGCGCTTCACCGATGGAAAACGTGATTTCGACCGGCGGTGCGTCGCTCGCCGGCGAATCGGCCCAGGCTCCCGCCGGTTCATTTTGGATCGCGCGTCTGGTGACAATCCCGTCCCGTCCAACAGTAAGCGTATACCCGGAAAAGCGCACGGTTTGATCGGACAACTCGTCGGCAAACGCCGGCATATGAGATATCACTACTTTTTTGCCGGCACGCGTTGCCGCCGTCCAGATCGGTTCGGCTTGAAGTGGTGCTTCAGAAAATCCAGCCAAGCTGTCCAAAATCGTAAACTCACCGCGCGGCGCTCTGGGAACACGATTGCCGGTAATGCCGGTGATGCTTGGCGGCGCGCCGGTCATCAACGATGCAAAGCCTGCCGCTGTTTTAGAGGGAAAACCCGGTTTGACATCGTCGGCAAAGGCGCCTCCCCCGATCAGCTTTGCCAAATTTGGAAGCTTGCCCTGGCGCAGCATCTCGCGGACGAAGCTTGGAACCGTGCCATCCCACGCCAGCACAATCGCTTTGGTGGGGGTTTGAGCAACGACCGTCTGCGGCGCGGCGCTGAAAACGGCCAGGACGGCGGTGAGCAGGAGAACGAGAGATCTGCGAACGAACCTCATTTAGGGTTAACTGCCCAGGAGGACCGACCTTTTTTCTTCAGAAAAACTTCCGCCTTCCCGATCGTCGCCATGAGCGAGGCTGAGAGTAGCCGATGAAGCTCAGAGCGTCAATTCACGAGAATTATCGTTGTGCAGCGAGGGCAAACAAGTTCGCCGAATAAGGTGAGAGTCGGTATAAGAAGCGGCATCTGAGGTAGGAATCGCCATGGCGATATAGGTTGAGTCTAGGCGCACGCTGAGCGCGGATTCAAGGCTCTTGACCAAACGCCATCCCATGTGGACCGGAGAAATTCACGATCCCCTCTAACAAAATCGATTCAGAGGACTACACTGACTTCATGATGTACGAAGTTCGTGAGTCGGAACAAAAACGAGGCGAGTTTGTCGCTTTTGCAATCGATAATGCCAGTCACGGTGAAGAATATATTGCGCTTTTTTCCGGGCCAAACGCGAGAGAACGAGCTGAAGAGTATGTTGCCTGGAAGAACAGCGCAGTGGACGCGCCGAAAGTGGCACCTCAAAGTCGATAATCGGCTCGACTGTTTTTCCATCTTTTTATCGCTAGCCGTCTCTCAAGCTGCCAGAAGCTTGATTGTTAGGCAGTTGAGTGTGTGTGGCCGCAGTTTGCTTGTGGCGTGTCTTCACCCGCTTAAAACGTGAACTGAGGTCCAGGTCCCCGATGTCTTTCATTGAGCAAACCGATATATCTCTGCAACAACGTGTCCAGCTGGCAGCAAAATGCCGCGTCGCCGCACGCCAGCAAGCCGATGTAGTTCTCTCGCTCGTACTCCATCTTAAGGAAAATCGCCCTGGGCAAGCCATGATTTAGGACTGTGCCGGTGAAGGTGCCAATTTCACCTTCAACCTTTTTGAACGGTTGTGTTTTGCTATGGATCCAGACTGGCGGCCAAGTCGGTACGCCGGAATGGACCAATGCGGGATGATCAGTCAGGATTATGCCTCATTCACGACTAGCCGTGACGCCACCTGCCCGAATAGAGTTCACTGATAATCCCCACAGCGGAACCAGCGAAGCCGCAGATGCCGATCGTCGGAAATGCAGAGATCAGCAGTGCAAATCCGACCATTGCCGCCCCGAAAACGGCGATTACCGGGTTGAGTAAATGAGTTGAGGTGAGGGCGGCCGCGCGTTTCCGTGACCGCACAAACTTCCAGAAGCGATGATTACACTCGTGACAGCGAATTGGATGGACGGAAAGAACGCCGAATGTCTTTTCAAGATAGGATCGCCGACGGGACAAGTAGAGGTGTGAGCCCTGACAGCGCGGGCAGATACGGGCACCCAAAACAGCGACTATACGGCCTGAAACTCTCATGCTGCTTTAGGTCCTTTATGAAAGCCGGGATAAAATTTCAAGGGTTGCGAATTCGTCGATGGGTTCGGATTTGATCCCCCTTCCAGAAGCGAATTCCGCATCCAAATGAAACGGCTTCAGCCGAAACGCTCAGTGTTTTTAAATCGGTTAGAGTGAAACGACAGCACTCTCGGCGAAGGAGCACGGAGACAAAGCTTATTCACTAGCTGTAATTTCTTCAGCAGCCGTAAGTTTCGGTGAGTTTGAGACCTGCAAGGACATCGAGTGAACTAAAAACCTCAGTAGCGAAGGAATTGCCATTCCCGTAGTGAAAACACGGCTCGATGATGACGGCTTTCGCAGCGAAGACGCGTCACGAAGAAGTTTCGTTAAACTATTGGTCCGCTCTTCGCTCGCGAATGCGGATGCGAAACTTTGGTCTGCCAATAACGTCTCTGGTGTCAGGTTCGACCAGTCGCTTTATTTCTACAAATTGTGAAGGTTTCACTTACGTCAGGCTGACAGAAGCTCTCCAGCTGCTTCCAAACTGCCTTAAAGTGCGGGCATGACCGTTGCTGGAATAAAGCCTACAGCCCGCACCGAATTACCAGTGAAACTCCGCGATCACCCGCAGATGACGCGCAGAGATGGCGTTAAGGTTTGGCCACCCCGTTGGACGGCGGGAGTCCAGCCGGCTGCGCGTTGGCCAACTGGAGAGATTGGGATTTTGCACGAAGTATCGAAGCCCGAAAATTTGGACGCTTACCTTTTTTTGACCATCGATTATAACGGAATTGAGTATTTCGGAATCATGCATTTTGACGACCCGAAATTCTGTGATGACATGTATATTCTTTTGCAATCAAACGTGGGCTTTTCAATCAAAGAGATCGGCGATTTGGATATATTTCGGACACTATGAGCTGCTTACAGCAACTCGTCGAGCCGCATTAAATGTCGGACTGTGACCGTTGGAAGCCGGCCCATCTCTTAACCCGGGTTCGGCGACATTCGTAGAGATATTTATTACACCGACACACGTGTCTACTGCTCTCAAACAAAAACGTATATCCAATGTCATTTCGACTGCCGGCCAGCTGAATTAGCTTATTCGCATTGGCGATATTTTTAAGCTTTGCGGTTTTGGGCGCGTCCACTTGAAAAATTCCCGCATGACTTTGCCGCGCCAGGGCTTTGAGGGGCGACGGCTCGGCGATGGATAGCATGGGGTACGGGCTCAAAACGCGCAACCTGATCCGTTACCGAGCCGAAAAGCCAGTGGCGCAATCCGGCATGCCGGTGCGGCGACACGATCACAAGATCGACTTTTTCTTGTTCCGCGACGGCGGCAATTTGCTGGACCACAGATCTCAACACAACGCGTTTGCTTGCCTTCGTGCACTGCTTCAAACTCGCGGGGCTGAGCTCTAAAAATCGGATCCACTCGAGGCTGGCTTCAGCTACGACACCATCAACCGGCCAGTTCTTTTCGCCTTGGACGAAGCTTAACTCGTCAGAATAAAATTCCCAAGCGCGAAGCTCATTGGCGAATCCAGGACCATCACCGAAGCTGTCTGTTCAGTTGCGAGTCAGCAGCCGTACCCACGGTGCACCGCGAATGCTCCAATAAATCGGTAGGCAGCAAAATTTTTTTTCAATTGCGTCACGAGAACCTCCTTCGATTATTTCTGAAGGCAGGATAAGTTTTTGCTGTTAGCTCCGTTTGACCGGTGAGTGATTTGTTTGTTACGGCTGTGGGGGATTTCCACCCAGACATCGAGCCGGTGAGTCATCCTACAGCGGGAGTAGCAGGCAGCGGAGACGATGCGTCGGTTTGAGGCAAACACCGTTTTTGATCTAAGTTTAACGTGTTCCTATCTTTGCCCTCCATCCCTCGTTATTTGACGCAACTATGGCGCACGGAATTAAGACAGCATGAACGCTCAATAAATTTTGTACTTTCCGGCGCACTAAGCGGGTAAAATGCTAACCAGGAGACCTGAGCTCCTGCACTGACACCAAACCCAGAGATGTTAATGCTCGATTCACACCAATGAACTTTCGTCGTATGAGCTCGCCAACTTGCCTGACCGAAGCGAAAATCGCCGTTGTTTCAATGGCTTCTACAGTGACTTTCTTGCAGGGACCGACCCGCGGTGGAAACTTGGTCCCTTGGTCTTTATAAAACGTCGAATATGTCTAAATGGCTCTGGCGATTTCTGGGCGCACGCGAAAGCTCACCCGCAGCGCGAAAAAAGCTCGCGGTCATTGCACTGCTCTATTTCATCCAAGGCGCTCCGGCGGCGATTCTGTGGGAAGTTTTGCCGGTTTATTTTCGCATCAACGGTGTCTCGTTGCGCGCCATCGGTGGTCTTAGGCTGCTCGAATTACCCTACTCACTGAAGTTTTTTTGGTCACCTCTGGTTCATCGCTACGGCGATCGGCGCATCTGGATAATGGCGTGCACGCTCGGCATCGCTGCCGTGCTCTTTACCCTGCCGTTTGTGAATATCGCCGGGGTGGGCTTGATCGTGCTGTTGTTGATTCTGGCTTTCACGACGCTCTCGGCGACACAGGATGTTGCGATCGATTCCTATTCGGTCGCTTTGGTCAAACGAGAAGAGGAGGGCGCCGCGAATGGCGTACGGGCATCGGCATACCGGATCGCTTTGGTGTTCGCCGGCGGCGGTTTAGTGTTTTTAGCGGGCGCGATTGCATGGAATTCGTTGTTCGTGTTGGCTGCCGTCGTCTTTGTGATTCTAGGCTTGAGCGCGATCGCTGTTCCCCGTCTCAGTATTACAAGCGAATCGCGCGAGCACTGGCTTGCGGGATTCGTCAGCTGGGCAGGAACCTGGCGCGTGATCCCGCTCATTCTTTTTGTTTTAACGTATAAGCTCGGAGAATTTGCGATCGGCCCAATGGTGAAACCGTTCTGGGTCGATTATGGGAAAGGCATTTGGCCGACTGAGGATGATCTGATGTTTCAGATCGGACTATTTCCAACTACTTTCGGCATCGTGCTCAGCGTAATCGGCGCATTGATGGGCGGAGCGTTCATTTCACGTTACGGCATCTTTCACGGAGTCTGGTTTCTCGGTTTATTGCAGGCGGTATCGAATCTCGGCTATTCGCTGGTGTACTGGTTGAACCTCGGCCGTTTTGGCCTTTATGGCGCATCGATGTTCGAGTCTTTGAGCGGCGGTCTCGGAACCGCTGCATTCCTGGCATTTCTGATGAACGTTTGCGACAAAGAGCACGCCACGGTTCAGTATGCCTTCCTGTCATCAATTTTTTCGCTGACCGGGCGATTGATCGGAGGTTTTAGCGGTCTCGGCGCTGAACGGTATGGCTACGGCAACTATTTCGCGATTACATTCCTATTATCCCTGCCGGCGTACTCGCTTCTGCCCTGGGTTAGAGGTTGGATCAAAGAGCCGATGCGTCAGTGATGCGCGGATAGAAATCAGGCTACCTCTCTCAGCAGGCGGCGCCAGTCCGCCATTTCTCTTGCATTTTTCACTAGCGGCGCGAAACGGGCGCATTCGCGTTTCAAGGCGCGGTAAAATTTGCCATCGGTTTCGGCCTTCAGCAGTAGATCGGCCAACCCGTGCGTGTCACCGACGGCGAAGTAGCCGAGGAAATTTTCTCCGAGCGTGCCGATCAAGCCAGGGATTCTAGAGGCGACCACTGGCACGCCGGATGCCAGTGCTTCGGATAACACGTTGGAGCTACCTTCCATTCGGGAGGTAATGCAAACCAGATGGCTTCTCGCCAGGAGTTGGCGCGTCTTTCCATGCGACAGTTGTCCGACCCAACGATAGCGAGGATTGCGCGCCACTTCGTCACGCGCGGATTGTTCCAGCCGCGGATCGAGCGCGAGTCCGACGTGGGTCAATTGAATCCGAGAGCTTTGCGGCAGCAGCCGCACCGCGAAGGCAGTCCGCAGCGGATCCTTTTCAGCGCGCAGGTGGCCAATGACGCAGACTCTGAAACATGCGGTCCGATTCGACTGGCGGCGACGAACCGGTTCCGCTGATTGATAAATCACATGGGTTTTGCGCTGGAATCGTTGCGGCAACTCCCGTAGCGCCATCTGTTGGAGCACGACGATACGCGTGGCAAATTCAAGTGATTGTCGAGCTTGACGCTTGGTCCGAATGTCTCGGTAAACATCGGTACCTGTCAGCACGACGATTACCGGCTGATTCGGTTGCGTGTCATGAAAGAGGCGGATTGAGTCGGCACTGCGCCGAGCATGGAGCGCGATCAAAAGATCGCACGGGCCAGCACGGTATTCCTGCAGAATTTTCACCCGGTGGCCGAGTTTTTTCAAAATCGCGGCCCAGCGCAGCGCAGTGATTCGATTGCCGTTGTTGAGGTGTAACGGCGCCGGCGTCACGAGTTGTATGTTCATGCCGCCGCTTTTGCGCAGGTGCGAAACCCCGCCCAGACATCGCGCCGGTCGGGAGTGTAGAAATTTCTCCAGGTATTACGAATCAGCAGCGAAGAAGTGGCCCAACAACCGCCGCGCAAAACTTTGTGTGTGCCGAACCAGGGCTTCGAGTACTCCTTGTAGGGATCGATCACAAATCCTGGATACGGCTTGAAATCATCGGCAGTCCATTCCCAGACATTGCCGATCATCTGCCGGCAGCCAAAGGGGCTGTCGCCAGCTTCAAAAAGGTCGACCGCGAGGGGTCCCGAGCGATGCCAATCGAGATTGGCGGTGGCCAAGTTCGGCGCTGCATTTCCCCATGGGAAATACCGGCGCAGTTGGCGCCCAGCGTCTGACGCGTCGATCTCTGCCGACGCGGCAACTTCCCATTCGGCTTCGGTGGGCAAGCGGCGATTGGCCCAGTTGCA
>Ga0075434_100006803_pt1 | contig 10516 bp, 8 predicted proteins | sample RhiMethybrSRZTD3_FD_75298 | JGI IMG/M metagenome (GOLD analysis project Ga0075434, IMG submission 75298) | Populus rhizosphere microbial communities from Tennessee, USA - Rhizosphere MetaG P. TD hybrid SRZTD3 | ecosystem: Host-associated > Plants > Roots > Rhizosphere > Soil | place: USA...
AAGACACCCAACAAGAGTTCGCCACCGCGGCCGGCGGCTATCGATACACCACATCAGTGGGGGGCACATTGACCGGTCGCGGCGGCAACTTCATCGTCCTCGATGATCCAATGAAGCCTCAGGATGTTTATTCAGAAGTTTCGCGCAAAAATTTAACACAGTGGCATAGCGCGACCTCGCCAAGGAAGCAGAACGTCTTCGCCCTGGAACGCTTTTTTGGGCATGGCGCGTTCCTCCGCTTTGTGTTGTCACGCAAACGTCGCGCACACACCAATTGTTTCGCCTTCGACGAAGTAAATTGGCATGAGGGGCCAAGCAGAGCTGCGCACGAAAAGCAACGCGTATCTCGCGATATTTGCGCCGCCGTCTGTTGAGAGCCGGACCCGGCCAGAAGCTATGGTCGCGTGCAAATCACCATAGCCGATTGACATTGCCCTTAGGCCATAATCCTCGCGTATATGCCACAAGAGGAACGTCGGCCAGGGGCCAATAGCGGACATTGCGTGGTCCTTGGCGGGTGCAATTCAAAGATTCCAATTCGGCTGCTTCCGACCTCCGTTGAGCGTTGCGATCCGAAAGGGGGCGTGGTCTGCTTCAGGACGTAATGCAATTAGTCGATCCCGCGTGATCGCGTTGCGTCACAATGTCGTTTCGGAGGGTGGTATGACCGTTGAAACTCTCGCGCGAGAAGAACGTCAGCACAGTCAATACATCGAATTCTGGAATAACGTACTGGTGCCGAAATTCATCCGCTGGAAACACATTCTGGTGGATGGTCTGACCCTCCATAGTGAGGCGATCTTCCCGAGCTTGCCGGTGAAGGAGGGCGATAAGGTTGTTGATGCGGGTTGTGGCTTTGGCGACACCGCGATCAAGCTGGCCCGCCTCGTGGGTCCTTCCGGATCGGTCCTGGCCGTTGATTGCTGTGACGCGTTTCTCGAATTCGGGCGCAAGGATGCCAAGGCAGCGGGCGTGACTAACATAGCTTTCCTTGCGGAAGACGTGCAGACCTATCCGTTCGAACCCGTTCATGATTTTTGCTTCTCCAGATTTGGCACGCAGTTCTTCGAAAACCCCGTGGCGGGATTAAGCAACATGCGTAAAAGCCTCAAGCCCGGCGGCATCATGACAATGATTGTCTGGCGCGGCATCAAGGATAACCCGTGGCTGGGCTCGGCTAAGGATGTCGTGCTGCGCTATTTGCCGCCACCCGGGGAGAATGCGCAGACATGCGGTCCCGGACCGTTCTCGATGGCGGACACTGCAGTTGTGACAAAACAACTTGAGATCGCCGGATATACGGACATCAAGTACGAGCAAGTCGATGCCCAGGTATTCGTAGGCAAAGATTTGGACGATGCCGTCGGGTTTCAGCTTGCAATCGGACCGGCTGGTGAGGTGTACCGTGAAGCCGGCAAATTGGCCGCAGACCGGCACGATGAAATCGCCGCGGCCCTTCGCGCCCAACTCGCAAGATATAAAGGTCCTACCGGCGTAATGATGGATTCGAGTTCCTGGAAAGTGACAGCCCGTACTCCTGGTTAGCTATCAGCGCAACTCACAAATGCCCGCTTTCGGTCAAAAGCGGACATTCGAACCGCAAAAAGTCATGTCCGCTTTACCCGTAAAAGCAGACATGTGCGGTGCAACTAGCGATGTGCGCTAAGGGCCAATAGCGGACATACGCTAGATCCTCAATCGGCTCCATGCGTAAACACAACCCCGTAATGATATGGCGGAACTTCGACTATCTTTTTTAACTTCAACCCGCCTTTCTCGACAGATGTAATTGTTTCCTCAGGTGACATTCTCAACTCTGTTTTTGGCCCTCGTGGTTCCCCCAGTATGGGCGTCTCTTCGCGCGGCCGTTTGTGCCAATTGACGATTACAAAGCTGCCGTCCGGTTTCAGTGTGGTTCTCACAGCTTCCGCCAGTCGAGCGTGGTCAGGAACGCCATGAAACGCGTTTGCCAAGAAAACAAAGTCCGCTGGTGCAGTCAGTTTAGCAATGTCGTAAGCGTCGCCCGGTACGAAATCGCAATTCGATATTCCGTTTTCGGCGAGCCGATGGCGTGCGATCTCCAGCAGGGTCGGGTCGATATCAATCGCAGAAACGTGCCGAGCGACCTTTGCTATTTGAAGGGTGAACCAACCGTCGCCGGAACAAAGGTCAACTACGTTCATGCCTGCACGTAAGCCTACCGCCGCAAGGACGCCCGCAGGATCAGGCCAAAGTGCTTCCCACCACCCGGCGGTTGGCATTTCTGTCCCCTGAAAAAAACCTGCGCGATGATCGGGCATAGCGTCCTCAGCGCGGACAGGTTAAACGGCCAAACCCAACGTGATTGTGTAACACCAATCTGACGAATACATATTGAAGTGCCAAAGGAAAGATTATGGATTGCTGCAATCACTGCCATAGCTCTGACCCCCATCGCGGAAACCCGTCATATCGTCGTGTGCTATGGGCTGTACTGGCGATTAACGCCGCGATGTTTCTGGTCGAGATCGGCGCGGGCCTTGCAGCCGGTTCTGCTTCTCTTCAAGCAGATGCGCTCGATTTTTTTGGTGATGCAGCAAACTACGCGATTAGCCTTTTGGTAGTTGGGATGGCGCTTCGCTATGCGCCAATGCTTACAATCAGATCAAGAGGGCGTTTGGCAAACAGGGCACGGAGATACTCGACAAACGGAGCCTCCGGGTTCACATCGCTGAAACCGGCCGTGACCAGCGAATTCTCAATGATCTCCAGGGGCCACGGTGATTGCCGATCCAGTTCCACGCGGATGGCTTTGGCATATTCGCTCCAAGGTTTGAAATCTCGGCCGAACGAATGAAGCATCAGTATTCGCTTGGGCTCGGCAGCTAAGGCAACTTGGCACGCACACAACGCCAGCAGGCAAAAAATAATTCCTGCCTTTGTGCCGGACCCGACTATTGCCCCGATGAAATCGCGCCGTGGCACTGTCTCCATGCACTCCCCCGTGAAATGGAATACCTTAGCCAAGCTCCAGAACGGCAATCGAGTTGGACCGTGGTCCAATCTGGGAACCCAATGTCCGCTTTGGGTCAAAAGCAGACAAACCACGCCCGGGTTAAAGTCCGGCAATGTCCGCTATTGTCCGAAAGCGGACATTCCCCTGCAGCTCATCGATGTCTGCTATACCCAGGCACGCGACAATGGTCGCGTAATGCTCGTCATCGTGGGGGAGCGTATGGATCGGGCGTTCCCATCGCGATCAAAGGATACTTCTTCACGCTCGCTTCGAATTCGCCGACCATTTTGAGGACCGGCCCGAAGATCCAGCTGTCGGTGATCACCTTGTCCGCCTCCTCGCGCGGGTTCGTATAGAGATTAAACAGCAGCGGTATTGCGAGCTTGATCGGCGGCGAAACCATCGTCTCCTGCTGATAGAAATGCACTTTGAAATTGCGCCACTTCACCGCCTGGAGGCGGTCCGCGCACCAGATCAGAATCCCTTCTCGGGCGGACTTCTCGGTCTTGCCGGTGAAGAAGCCCGACTGATCAACGCCGTCGATCGGTCGATCCTTCGGCACGGCGGCGCCGACAATACTCGCCAGTGTTGGAAACAAATCAACGCCATGAACAATCTCGTCACTAACTCGTCCGGCGGGCACTTTGCCCGGCCAGCGGATCAGGAATGGCACGCGAATGCCGCCTTCCCAGGCTGTAAAGTATTGGCCCCGCCACGGCCCCGCCCAGCCGTCCCATGGCTTGATGAACTCCGGCCCGTTGTCGCTTGCGAAGATCACGAGGGTGTTGTCGCGAATGCCGAGGCGATCCACAGCATCGAGCATCTGCCCGACGTTGTGATCCATCTCGGCAAGCATGTCGGCCCAGTCGCCGTTTCCGGTCTTTCCTGCAAACGCGGGATTCGGCAGCGTCGGCAAGTGCGGCTGCGTGAGAGTGGCGTAGGCGAAGAAAGGCTTTTTCGCCTGCGCTTGCCGCTCCATGAAGGCGATCGAACGCCGGGTGATCTCGGCGTCGATCAGCCGGCGCTGTTCGAGATCGTATACTTTCCACGCACGGCTTTTTTCGCCTTTACGGCCCTCCATGATCCGTTCGGGCGGCATTATGTCGGGAGAGTATCCGGCTGAACCGGGCCACAGCGCCTCGTCGGTTGTGCGCGGGATACCGTACCACTCGTCGAATCCCTGGTCGTTGGGCAGGCGGCCATCCTGACTGCCGAGGTGCCATTTTCCATAGAGAGCCGTCGCGTAACCGGCGGCCGACAGCGACTCCGCCATCGACACTTCCCATTGTGTGAGGCCGTCCGCCACGCCGCCAAAAGGTACCGAGTGGGTGCCGGAGCGGATCGCGTAGCGTCCAGTCAATATGCTCGATCGGCTCGGCGTGCACTGCGTCTCCATGTTCATGTTGGTGAGGCGCAGACCCTCGCTTGCGAGTTTGTCTATGCGCGGCGTCGGTGCGCCGCGCGTTGCACCGCCGCCATAGACGCCCAATTCGCCATAACCGAGGTTGTCGACCAGCATGAACAGGATGTTGGGCTTCGACTGCGCCGGTAGAGGCTGCGACTGCGCGAGCGGCATCGGCGCGCCGGCGTCAATTACGGACGCCGCGGCCAGCGTGGTGCCGCCCAGTAGGATGCCGCGGCGGTCCAGAGCACGATCCCATGTGTGTTTTGACATCTTACCCTCTACCGCGACATGCCCCGTCTAAACTTGCTCAAAGTCTGGTAGTGGCCAGGACCGATCGAAGTAGGCCTCGGTGGGCTGGTAGAACCGGAAATACGCAAACCAGTTCTTGCCGGGAATGGTCGGAATCCAGTTCTTGTCGAATCCGGCCGGCGCCTTCGGTCCGCAATAGATGTCCACCGAGCCGTCCGCGTTCTTGCGCAGGTCCATGCGCGAGGAGCGATCGGGAATCTTCTGCTCGTTCAGGATCAGAGCACGCGTATCAACGTCGTAGAGTGTGACCGACCAGAACAGCTTGATCGGCGGATCCGGCGGAACGCGCAGGCGATATGATCTGCCGCCATCCAGCCACTCCCCAGCCTTGTCCTTGTAGGCACTGAGGTAGGCCGATGAAGGTCCGGGCCGCTTGGGCGCCATCGCCGCGCCCGCGCCTACAGCCTCGTAGAACCAGGAGGCGCGTTCGTCGAGCAGGTTCCAGAATGCGTCGGGATCGTCGGCGTCCAGCTGCAGCGCGAAGTCCCAGTGCGCGTCCGACCGATATCTCCCGCCCGCGAAACGGCGATCCGCGGAGTTGGCCTTGGCCATGGCCTCGCCGACCAACGCGGCATCGGTCAGGATTTTCGTTTGACGGGCGTCCGGCTTGAAGGGCTTGCCTTTTTCCAGGCCGAGCGGCCGCAACATTGCATGGAAGAAGATGTCGTGCGGCTCGATCGGCTCACGCTGGATCACATCATTGAGCCGCTGCCAATATTCCATTCCGCGCGGCGGCAGGCCGCTCCATGCATTCGTGCCGACGTCGAGAATCTCCGCCTTCGGCGGATTGGCGCGTTCCGCATAGGGATACATCTGCAACTGCGACAGAGCCTGCTTCGCTTGGTCCGGATTCGCATCGGTCAGTCGCAAACCAAGAAAAATGTTGAAAGTAAGGGACTCACGTACTGTGTAGTCGCCGACATTGTCCGGCACCTTTTGCCCAGGAGCGAGCACGAGGTACGTGCCTGGGGATTCGGTGCCCGGAATAGTCCGTTGCCACGCATCGCTGATCCCGCCTTGCACGCCGCGCAGCGGGATCACCATGACCAGCGGCCCCGCGGAGAGATCGGCGAACCCGAGGTAATAGGGTGTCGTGGCGTTCGCGGTCAGAATGCCGCGCCGGGCTTCGAGGGACAGGATCGCGACGATCTGGCCGTTCTTGGCGCCGAGTTGTTGCGTGACGCCGCGTTGCCATGACGCAAACGACACCGCCGGAACAGACCAGAGGTAGGCCTGGCAGGCCCGCTGAAAATCGCGCTCGTCGTAAAGCTTGTCGATCGTCGCGTCGGTCGGATAGCCGTTGGCGAAATCGTGGGTGAACTCGAGCGTGCCGATGCGCGTCTCGATCTTTTGCGAGCCGTTCTGGCCTGTCGTCGGCTTCGCTTCCTGAGCGTGGCTAGGGTTTGTTATGCCGGCGACCGACAATGCAGCAGGAGCGCTACCCGCCAATAACGAGAGCGTTTCTCGACGATTGGGTCTCATCGCATTGTCCTCCGATCACTGCGCAGCGATCCGCTCGATGTCTGGCAGCATCCATGTCTTGTCGAACAGCGGTTTCTCGGGACCATAGAAGCGGAACAACACCTCGAACTTTCCGCTCGGGCTGGTTGGCACCCAGTTCGGCTCTTTGCCGACCGGCGCCTTGGGACCGAAATAGACATCCACCGAGCCGTCGGCGTTCTTTTGCAGGCCCGGGCTCAGTGACGAGCGGCTGACCGTTTTTTGATCCCGAATAAGCGTGTGAGTTGCGCGGTCGTAGACTGTCGCAGACCAGTACTGCCTCACAGGTACGTTGGCCGGGACGGTCAGGCGATACGACTTGCCGCCGTCGAAGGCTTCGCCATCCTTATCCCTTATGTTCATCAGGTAGAACGAACCAGTCGGACCCTTGGGCGTGAAAAAGGCGAAGCTGAAGACAACTCCGCGAGCGTCAACCGGATATGCATCCGCCGCAGCGTAGCCACTCTGTGCTTCGTTGATGTACTGCTTGTCCGCTGGGAACACCCAACGTCGGTCGGCGAAATATGGTGAGAAGGCGGTTTCGTAGGTGAGTTCTAGGAGCGCGTGGGCTTCACGTGCGCCGGTGTTGAGAAAGCCCTCCGTTTTTGTATTGGGAGCGAACGGCTTGCCCTTCTCAATGCCGATCAACTTCAACTGGTCGATCATCGCCTTGTCGCGTGTGAGCCAAGGCTCCTGCTGCACAAAGCGGTCAAGCGATTGGAAGAAACGGATGTCATAGGGAATGGTCGCGTCGTAAACGACGTTGATCGCATCGACGAAGGTCGTCGCCGCAGGGTTCGCTGCCGTCGATAGCGGATACACCTTGATGCGCTTGCCGTAGTCTACGGCCCAGAAGATGTCGGGGTCGCTGCCGCTTTTCAGGATCGAGCGCAGGAGCGCATAGCCCTGATAGGTGAGCGATGGAAGCGCGATATAGCCGTCAGGTGTTTTGCCAGTGAAGTTCGGCGGTAGGACCACGTACTTGCCGCCCTTGCCAGCGTCAGTGCCCGCAGGACCGACGTCCGCTAGCGGCATCTGCCATGCGTCCATGATGGTGCCAGTAATTGATCCTTCGTCGGCCGGCGGTATCTCGATTACGACCGGCCCGACGTCCTTGGTATTGATGAAGGGCATCAGGTAAATCGCGTCTGGATTGGGCGTGAGAGTCTGGTTCTTCCAATCCGGCAAGCGAGACCAGTAGACGATCTCGTTTGGCTTCCCGCCAAGTCTAAGCATCTCCTGCAGCATGAGGTCATAATTGACCGCCGGCATGGCCCAAATCACGGCCTCGATCGCGCGCCGCTCAATCATGCGACGGTTGAGCTCCTCCGGGGAGAGATTTTGTCCCTGGGCTAGCGCTAAGGTGCAGATCAATGCGAGTCCGACGATGGCAATCTTTTTCATGGTGAGTGGCGCCATAGACCTGCGGTGGTGAAACTGCAAGAAAAACGCAGGCATTAGTCGTCAATAGCCGCAAAGTGCCCAGCTATCACTGCACTCGCAATGCAAAGTCCTTTTGCAGTTGCTGAAGTTCACCGCGCTTGTCAGGACTGAGTTGACTGGCGCCTAGCCTGACCTCGACCTTGTTGAGCGTCCCGCTGAACTTGAACGGCATCTTCGTATCGTACTCGTCGACAACCGGTGTCCCAGTGTCCTCGCCGACGTCGAAGCTCTCGTCGAGCGAAAAGCGGATTGGCTGGGTCAGCTCAATGCGACCCTCGCCCACTTTCTTGCCGTCGACAGTCAGCGTCCCCTGGCCTCCCTTTCCGAGGCCGCCACCGTCGTACGCGAAATCGAAGGCGATGACATGTTTGCCCGGCGCGAGCGCGTCAGCGGCGGCTATCCGATATTTGTACTTCTTTTGGACGGGATACTTGTCGCCGTCCTGGTTGGAGAAGGCGTAGGCGAACATCGGCTTGCCGTCGAGCAAAAGCAAACCCCACCCGCCGAACCGCCCACCCTGAGTGACGATGATGCCGTTGGCGCCACCTTGGGGAACATCGACATCGGCCCTGATTCGGAATGACTTGTTCTTTATGTCTGGGGCATTCGCTTCTGGAATGCGGATCATTCCGGAATAGTAGGTGAAGTCCGTGCGTCCAACGTTGAAGCTAGGGCGCAGTGCCGGGTTTGCCCGCTCGGCGAAACTCGAATCAATAGGCAGCACATTGTGCTTGACTGCCTCGATTAAGAATTGCGCCTTTAGTTCTTCAAGCTTCTTGGGATTGTCTTTGGCCAGATTTTTGGATTGGCTGAAGTCCTGTGCCACGTTGTAAAGTTCCCACGGGTAGTCATCCGGGTCGGGTTCGACTCCCGATACCACCCACGGCAATCGCTGCGGTGTCGTGCTGGCCATCCAACCATCTTGATAGAGTCCGCGGTTTGCGACGATCTCGAAGTATTGCGTCGAATGCCGGGACGCAGCTTTCGCGTCCACAAACGTGTAAGCCATGCTGGTGCCTTCCAGCGGCATCTGCGGTGTGCCGTTAAGCACGAGGGGGGCTTGTATGCCGACCTCCTCGAGAATTGTCGGCACGATATCGATAACATGATGAAACTGGGAGCGAATCTCACCTCGACTCTTGATTCGGTTTGACCAACTCACGCACATCCCGTTGCGGGTTCCACCGAAGTGCGACGCAACTTGTTTGGTCCACTGAAACGGCGTGTCCATCGCGTGCGCCCAACCTACAGGATAGTGGTTGTAGGTCTGGTCACTTCCCAGCTTGTCCATCATCGACACCAGGAAGGGCAGTGACTCCGGCTCTGGTGCCGTCTGGCCCACCTCGTTCGTTGTTCCTTGCAGCGTACCCTCGGCACTCGCGCCGTTATCGCCCTCGATGTAAATGACCAGTGTGTTGTCAAGCTGGCCAGACTCTTGCAGACTGTCGAGAATCCGGCCAATTTCATAGTCACTTTGCGCAACCGCGGCAGCATACACTTCCATCATCCGTGCGTAGACTTTCTTCTGATCCGCATTGAGCGAATCCCACGGGGGGATCTCCTTTGGACGCGGCGTCAGAACGGTGTCGGCCGGAACGATGCCCAACCTCTTCTGAGTTGTCAGCGTCTCCTCTCGCTGTTTGTCCCATCCTTGGTCGAACTTCCCTTTGAACTTGGCTATCCAGTCCTTGCTCGCATGGTGTGGCGCATGGCCGTTACCCGGAGCGAAATACATAAAGAAGGGCTTGTCCGGCGCGACTGAATGCTGCGTGCGTATCCAGTTGATGGCGCCATCCGCCATGTCGTGGATTAGAATGTAGTTCGGGTCATTCGCGGGGGGCAGAACGGGTTTGCTATTCTCAAACAGTGCTGGGTGCCAGTTGTCAGTGTCGCCTCCGAGGAATCCGTAGAAGTACTCAAATCCCAAACCGCTCGGCCATTGGTCGAAGGGACCTGCAGGACTCTCAAGCCAATCAGGAATTAAATGGTTTTTGCCGAACCAGGACGTGTTGTAGCCGCTGTTGACGAGAATGTTAGCAATCGTTCCGGCGCTCTTCGGAAGAATCGAATTGTAGCCCGGATAACCGGTAGCGAACTCCGAGATATTGCCAAAGCCGACGCTATGGTGATTGCGACCGGTAAGAAGCGCAGCGCGCGTGGGCGAGCAAAGCGCGGTGGTGTGGAAGTTATTGTAGCGCAGGCCGCTTTGAGCGACGCGGTCCAGTGTTGGGGTCGGTATTGGACCGCCAAAGGTGCTAGACGCGCCGAAACCCGTATCGTCAGTCAAGATCAGCAGAATGTTCGGCGCTCCGTTGGGAGCTGTAATCGCTTTGGGAAAGTCCGGTCTGGACTCGCTTGCCTTGCGGCCAATAGCTCCTTCAAATCGCGGCGTGGGGGTCGGGAGTATCACCGAACCACTCAGAGGCGGAGTCGCGCTCTGTGCGAGTGCTGGACTCGATAACCCGACGCAACTGCCCACCGTTGCTGCGATTGTAATAGTTTCAAACAAATGACGCGTGAGATGCATAAAAACTCCTACCAATTCGGCAACCGATGGGAGGATTGTCGGCTGTACTGTGCCGCGATCTTTACGCACGATTATTCAAACAAGAATGTATTGCGGCCAGTTGGACCCTAGTCCAATACCCCGAAACACCCGTGTGAGGCTTGGGCCAGGATAGGCTTTCGGTGCAGACCTCAGCAAGTGAACCATTTTGACCCATTAGAAATGGAATTAATATCGCAATACGATAAGAGACATTGTCTGGGGGACGACATGTTTCGACTTCCAAAACAGAAAGGCTATCGGCGCGCCATTCGTATTTTCGTCCTCGGGGTGATGGCAATCGCCTGCGGGTTAGTGC
>Ga0075434_100006805_pt1 | contig 10515 bp, 5 predicted proteins | sample RhiMethybrSRZTD3_FD_75298 | JGI IMG/M metagenome (GOLD analysis project Ga0075434, IMG submission 75298) | Populus rhizosphere microbial communities from Tennessee, USA - Rhizosphere MetaG P. TD hybrid SRZTD3 | ecosystem: Host-associated > Plants > Roots > Rhizosphere > Soil | place: USA...
TGCGGCCCGATCAACAACTTCGAGCAGTCTTGGTGGATCCGCGCGTGACCGCGCGCGAGGTGGTGGTCGAGGTCGAGAATCCGACGCTCGGCGCGATGAGGCCGCTCGCACACGCCGCTGGGGACGAACCGCGCGACGCACGCACCCACCCCGACCCGCAACATCTTTCATGGCGCCTCCTCAAGCAAAGAGACGAACCACCCAGGTGCTACGGGGATTCGGGGGGCACCGTACCTCTCACGTGGTGCCGGCGCAAGCACAAAAACGTACAAAAATGTGCAGCGGGTGTCGCCGCGAGCGCGTGGCGGTTCTTGACGAGGGGTCTGACCCCGGTCTGACCCTCGGTCAGACCCGGGTCAGACTCGGGTCAGGCCCCGAGAACCGGCGGCGAAGCGCGCGGATGATGACCGACGCTAGCGCGAGGATGACGACGAGCAGCACTATCGCGATGGTCAGCGCGAGCACCGGATGCTGAAGCGCGGCATACGAAATGCCGACAGCGAGCAGGTCTTCCCCAATACTGAGGATCCAGTTGCTGAACGGCTCGGGACTCGTGTTCGCTGCCGCTCTCGTCCCCGCCTTCGTCAGATGCGTCGTCATCGCGACCGATCCACCGAGCAGCGCGACGAGTGTTTTCATCGCCGGCGATGCATCGCCGAGCGCGACGACCGCGACGACGGCGCCGCCGAGCGGACGGACGACCGTATGCACCGCGTCCCACAACGAGTCCAACCACGGAACTTTGTCTGCGACGAATTCGACGGCGTACATCGCCAGCGCGGCGCCGATGATGAACGGGTTGTCGAACGCGCGAAACTGCTCGGGCAGCGACACCAGACCGAAATGCTGGCAGAGCCCGATGACGGCGACCGTCGCATAGACGTTCAGTCCCGACGCGAACGCAAGCGGAATGACATGGCTGAGCGCCATCTGCATGGTCATGCGGCCTCGCGAACCTTCACGCGTGTCCCATCACGAACCCCTCAATTGTATGCACGATCGCCCGGCGTCCGGTGCAACATCTCGGACGTCAGATCAGCAGGCAGTACGTAACAAGCGCGCCGCTGTCGGGCAAGGTGGCGCGGATGAAGATCTCCTGCGTCAACTTCGAGCTGGTGAACAGGCTGACCAGCACGCCGGCCACCAGGCCGGCGCCTTTGAACACCAGCTTCGGCACTTCGGCGAATGCTTCGATCACCAGATGCTCGAGCCTGGTGATCGCGCCCTCGACCGTCAGCTCCGTGAACAGATCGCGCGCTTCGTCGTTCGACGGCTCGGCGTTGTTCACGACAACGTAGTAGCCGTTCTCCGAAACCCGCACGTCGACATCCGCATCGTCGCGAATGTCCACCATACCGCTCGCAAGGCCGAGGCCTCCGGCGGGCACTGGAATCTCTGTGCCGTCGGGCGCGGTCACCGTCCGCACGCGGCACGCCACTTCCTCTTCAGCCATGTTCAATCTCCTCGCAGCGCGCGCTGCAATCAGTCCCAGTTCAGCGTCGGATCGGGATCCGGACATTTCGGCAGACCCCGACAAATCATGGCGAGCACGGAGATGCGATCCCTCGTCGCCGGATCGGACGGCGGCGGCGTCGGTTGTGAGGTTGGCGGTGGAATCGTGGCGTCGGCCGCGACGCGGAACTCGCCGGCGATAAGCCGTGTGAACGCCGCACGCCGGACATCGCTCGATCGCATCGTCATCATCAGCGGTGTCGCGGGTGCGGCCGCAAGCGCGGGCGCGGCAGCGGCACCCGTCGCGACGAATCGTCGCGCCATCATCGGAGACGATGCCGGAGACGCGGCCGGCGCCGGCCGAATGAACGCGCGCGAGCCATCGCTCTCAACCACACGAACGCCGCCTGCGGGTCCGCGCGCCAGGAGCTTCTCGCGCTCGGCGAGACGCAGCTGCGAGAACTCGATCGCCTGAAGCGAGCCGAGGTTGACGTGCTCAACGCCTCCGCTCGGCTGGCGCCGCGACACGTCGATGTTGCGCGCGAGCACGAGCGCGACCACGTACGCAGGACAGCGGCCGGTTGGTGGTGTTGCTCCGTCGGACAGCGGCGGATCGTCGTCGTCGAACTTCCAGCATCGCGCCCGGAACACTCTCGGGTTGAACCACGGCCGGTTGAGCGCGACGGATCGATACTCGAACGTCAGCGACAGAATGTCGGTGGCGCCGCTCGCCGAATCCAGCAGATTGCGCAGTTCGGGCGGCGCCCCGGCGGCAAGTGCCGTGATTTCTTCCGCCGACAGCGTGAACGTCGGCCAGGAGTCGAGGTCGAGTGCGTCGGATGGAACGAGGCCGGTGACGGCGAATCGCTGCCTGTCGAGATCTGTTTGCAGATCGATATCGGGGTTGAACGCGTTCTGCCACTCCGTCCACTGGCCGCGCGCGGCCTTCTGTCCGAGCGTCTCTTCGACGTTCAGGGCCTGTTCGATAAGGTCCTTCCATCCTTTCGTCACCCACTCTTGCTGCAGCGACACGAGCGCTTGCCGCAGTGTCGCGCCGGCGCCGCTCTGCCAGGCGGCGAAGGCCTCGTCGCCGGCTGCGCGAGCCGTTGCTTCGGCATTGCGAAGCTCCTCCTGCGCCGTGATGACGGCGTCGCGGTACTGTTTGTAGGCGCGAAGCTGCGGACTATCGCTGCGGCTGCCGTCGGCCGCCGACACGTACAACGCAGCCTGCGCGCGATCGCGCGCACTCTGCTCCGCAGCCGTCAACGATCCGCCCGCGATGTGCGCGCGGTGGAGCACGTCGCCGTACACATCCCAGAGCAATTCCTCGGACGGTCCGTCGAACAGCGGTCCGCCCGGAATGGCGTTGACCACCCGCGAAAATTCAGATGCGGCTTTCAGCTCGGCGTCCGTTCCGCCGTCGGCGAGCGCGAGGTGCAGCCACTCGGTCGAATACGTCAGCGGATTGAGCGCGGGAAAGCTGAGGAACGTCCCATCGGATTCGAAAACGGTTTTTGCTTTCGACATCAGCGCCAGTCGAACGATTGCGTCCATGGGACGTTCCTCCCGCTTCCGCTGTCGCGCTCGCCTGAAAGGCTCGTGCTACACGGATCGCGCGCTACACTTCCGCAGATCGCGCTACACCCAGGTCTTGATGGTCGGATTCGGATCCGGGCTCTTCGGGAACACGTGGCACTTGAAGCCGATGATCTGCGTGCCGGGCACGCTCATCGTCTGGTTGTTCCACGAGTAGCCCCAGTTCCGATCGGTTCTGCCGCCCGCCGAGAAATTCGACGCGCTGCCGCCGAGGAAGAAGGGCCCGAAGGACACGAAGCCGCCACCGCCCGACGAACTCGACTGCCGGCTGCTCACGAAGTTGCTGAAGCTGTCGGACTGGCCCAGGCCGAGCGACAGGTTGCGGATGACAACCATCGACGTCGGATATGCGGGCACGAGACCCTTCGGCGGCGTGCCGCCGTCGCTCACCATCTCGCTCTTCGTGTCGGGGTTGTTCTGATCGAACCTCCAGGTGTGGCCGATCACGAACGACGGCTTGAACCAGGGACGTACGATCGGCACCTGACAGATCTCGAAGCTCAGATTGAAGAAGTCGGAATGGAACGTGCCGTGATATTCCTCGCTCGATCGCGATTCGGAGTGGCTGCCCGAGCCGCCGAAGATGCCGAGGTACCCGCCGGCGGCGTTCGCGGACCACCTGCTGGTGCTCCAGTTACTGCTCGAGTTCGACGCGATGTCGCCGCTCGAGAAGCCGAACTTCGCCCATCCGGCCGACCGCGCGAAGTTGCCCGGCACGACCGAGCTGAAGTAGAAGTCGCTGCCCGACGCGAGACCGGTCAGCTTCGCCTTCTCGAGGTCGTCCTTGTAGTGCGCCTTGAGCAGCGTGAGATCGCGCGCCTGCACCTGATCGAGGTACGCGGCAATCTGCTCGTAGTCGTTCTTGTAACCGTTCGAAATCCAGTCGGACATCGCCGCGCGCACCTTGTCGCGCAGGATGTTCGCGTTCATCGCCCAGTAGTGGACCGCCGCCGGCGTGGACGCCGAGAGCGCGTCGATGCGATGGCTGTTGTATTCGAGCGCGGCGTTGTCGTACGCGGCGCGCTTCTCTTCGTAGGCAACGGCCAGCGGTCCCGGCTCGGTCACCTCGGTCTCGCTGTCGTCGACCAGATTCTTTTTCTTGGTCTTCACCTGCAGGAGATTGCGGAACTTCTCGATCTTCTGCTTCGTCGCGTCGTCGAGCGGCGTTTCCATCACCTGGCTCATCGTCAGCATGTGCTCCCACACCTGCGAGAGCGTGCCTTCGTTGTTCTGGATGTTGAACCGCGCGAACTGATCGTTGTTGACGCGCGATACGTCGGGGATGAAGTCGACGAAGCGGGCGAAGCTCTCCGCCTGCATGTAGAGGCGCGACGTGTCTTCCGCGCGCAGCTGGTCGAGCACCGCCGTGGTGATCTGTGGCTGCGTCGCCGTCGCCGTTGCCGTTCCGCCGGAGCCTGCCGCGCCGCCGGCCGCCGCGAGGTTCGCGATCGCTTCAGGCTTGACGACGCCGGTGAGGCCCTGCGTCAGGAAATCGAAATCGCCCACGTCGACGGGCACGCCGGGCGTGCACCACGTGAAGAAGTTGTCGTCCGACTTCGGGACCGTCTCGTCGCCGTTCGTCAGCACGTTATAGAGCTTCGCCATGATCGCGTTGGCAAGCACACTCGGAGTCATGTCGGGCATAAAGCCTCCAGATCGCGCGATGACGATCCACAATCGGACCGATCACCCGCTCGTGTCGTTCACGCGTGTTCTTGTGTTCGTGCGGCTCAGAACCAGCCGCGGTTCGGTGGAACCGGCCACGGCAGCGTGTCGGTGTCGCTGTCGCCCGGCGAGTGCTCGCGTCCATGGCGCCAGAGCGCGCTGAGCAGCTCGCCCGCGGCGTAGGTGTCGCCGAAGCCGGATCGCGCGCCGAGCGTCGCCACCTGCAGCTGCAGCTGTGCCCGCAGCTTCGGGTCGCGCGCTTTCTCGCGGCCCTTCTGGACGCCGCTCGTGAACGCCTCGCGGTGTTCGTCCGCGCTGTAGGTGATGCCGTCGACGAACTCCGGAAGATGATCGGATTCGCCCATCGCTTCCCACATCAATCCGTAGACGAAGCCCTGCTGCTCCTCGAGACGCCGCTCCGATTCGAATGCGTCGATCACCTCGAAGCCGACCCACGCGATGAACGCAACGGCCGCAAACGGACCGGCGACTTCTCCGACCGTCTCCGCGGCGGCAGCGAACTCCTCTGCCGTCGATGCAACCGCGCCGCCTTCCTCGGCGACGTTGCCGACGCTGCTCGCGACGTATTCCTCGAGTTCGACCGTGCTGTGGAACACGTGAACGCCGTCGAGAATTTCTTTCGTGACCTCGATCACCTTCTGCCGCGCCGTCTCGTCGAGTTCGACATGTGGCGCGTGAACCTCGCCGGAACCGCCATGCGCGGCCGACGGATCGAACCCGTCGGACGTGATGACGCCCGCCTGCGCAATCCACGCCGACACGTCCGGCCGCATCGCCTGCAACGCGTCGAAGCTGATACCGCTCACCGCGAAACTGGTCGAGGTTTTCGCGACGATCGACGCACCATTCGGCACTCCATGTGGCCAGACGAACTGGCCTGCACCTGCGGCGCTCATACTGGCGTTGAAGGTGAGCACGTACGAACCGAAGCCGGTGTGATCGACAGAGATCAACTGTGTTGCCATCGCCTTCCCCTCATCTGGCGCGGATAGAAAGAGCGCGCCAATGTCCAACGCGCGGTCAACCGCGCATTCGGGTCAGCGTCGGAACTGGCTGGAGTTATGAGGACGGCGATGTCCTGCGAATACGATCGCTCGCCTGAAAGGCTCGCGCTACACATGTGAGAACATGGCTCGTAGCGCGAGGCTTTCAGCCGAGCGACGGTGACTCAGATTACTTCAACATGCCGGCAATGACACGGTTCGGCGTGTTAGACACCACGTCACGGAGGACGGCCATGGACATTCGCGCTCAGCGCGCGTCAGTTCACCGTCAACGAAAACGTCGACGCGACGCCACGATAGGTCGCGTCGCCGAGATACGTGGCGGTCACGGTGTGCGTCCCGTGCGCGAGCGTGCTCGTGTTCAACACGGCTCGCGCGGTGATTGATCCGGTTGCGGTCATCGTCACGGCGCCGCCGATCACCTGGCCGTTCACCATGAACAGCACGGCGCCGGTCGGCACAATCTTGTTCGATCCCGTCACCGTCGCGGTGAACGTCACCTGTCCGTCGAGCGTCGCCGGCGACGGCGACGCGACGAGCGTCATCGTCGACGTCTTCAGATGCGCGCCGGACGGCGCCACATCCTGCACGAACACCGGCGAGATGCTCGGCGGCACGGCACTGTCGCCAAAGTATCGCGCGGTGATCGCGTGGCCACCGGCCGCAAGCGCCGACGTCGACAGTCGCGCCGTCGTGCCGCTGAGGGACGCCGTTCCGAGAAGCGCTGCGCCGTCGTAGAACGCGACGCTGCCGGTTGCGCCTGCCGGCGCCGTCAGCGTCGCGGTCAGCGTGACGGTCGATCCGCTGGTCGCCGGGTTCGCCGATGACGTGACGGCAACCGTCGACGATGTCGACGAAGTGTTGACGACGTGGGTCATCGATTGCGTGCTGCCGGCAAAGCTCGGGTCGCCCGAGTAGATGGCACTGATCGTGTGGGATCCGGTGCTGAGGCCGTTCGTCGCGAGCGACGCCGCCGCGCCGAACGCGAGCGCGATCGTCCCCAGCCGCGTGGATCCGTCGCGGAATTCAATCGTCCCTGTGGGATTCCCTGCGCCGGCGACAACGCTTACTGATGCCGAGAACGTGACGCCCTGGTTCGCTCCCGACGGGTTCGCAGACGAGCTGACGATGACGGCGGTCGTCGCCGGCGTGACGGTCAACGTTCCCGCCGTGAATGCGATCGCGTAGTTGCTCGACGTCAACCCCGCCGGCGTCACCGCGTATGTGCCGACAGGACTCGCGGCAGTTGCCGGCGTGCTGAACGTCAACGTCCCGCCGAGCGACGCCATGGAATCGCCGTTCACCAGCCCCGATGCCGTCGCGGTGAAGGGCGGCAGCGCCGCGCCGAACGGCTTCGACGAATCGACGGTTCGCACCGTCAGCGGCGCGCGAAGCACGTCGATCGTCGTCGTCGCGTTCACTGAGGCGTAGTTCTGCGGATCGGACGGCAGGAACGTCGCCGAGAGCGCTCGCCCGGCGCCGGCCGGAAGAACCGTGTTGAAGTTCGGCGTGTACGAGAACGATCCGGCCACGTTGCTCGACGCGTTCAGTTGCGCCGCACCGAGAGCCGAGCCGTACACGATCGCCGCCGGCGCCGGCCACGTTACCGTCGGCGCCGCCTTTGCGATTGTGAGAACCGCCGATCCTGACCGCGCGATGTAATTCACCGTTCCAGCGAAGAACGCGGTCGCCTGATACGTGCCGGCGTTGATCGGATCGACGTATCCGAATCCATCGCGCCAGTACTGGAACGTCACGGGCGTCAGCGATTCGCCCGCAACACCTGTGACCGTTGCGGTTGCCGGATGCAGTTGCCCGTCGAAGGTGAACGTCCCGCCGGTCACCGACACAACCGGCACGGCCTTGTTGATCGTGATGTTCGCGGTTGCAGTCGCAGACGCATAATTCAGCGAGCCGGCGAAGGTGGCTTCGACGGCGTAGCTGCCGGCGTCGACTGGCGCCGCGGCGGCGCCGTTGTACTTCACGGTCAGCGGCAGCGGCTGACCCGCGAGGTCGGTCGCGCTCACCGTCGCCGGATGCGTCTGCGCATCGTACGTATAGGTTCCGCCCGACGCTGATACCGTTGGCGTCGCACGTTGAATCACCAACGTGTTCGACGCGTCTGTGGGCGCGTAGTTCGCCGACCCCGCGTAACTGGCATGCACCGCGTATGTTCCCGCATCGATTGGCGCGGCGGAGGATCCGTTGTAGGTGACGGTGTAAGGTGACAGCGTTTCGCCATGAACACCGGTGACAGTGACGAGCGCCGGTTGTGGTTGGCCCGTGTAGGTGACGTCGCCTCCGGACACCAAGAACGTGGGAACGGCTCGCGCAATCGTCAGCGTTCCCGCGCCCGTCGCGGACGTGTAATTCGCAGATCCGGGATACGTCGCAACCGCCGCGTACGTTCCCGCATCGTACGGAATCAAACCGGACTGACCGTTGTAAATCGTCGACAGCGAAGACGACAGCAACTCGCCGCCGACACCTGTCGCGACAGCAGACAGCAGGTGCGGTTCGCCGTAAGTGAACGTCGCGTCGGTGACCGTCACAATCGGCGCCGCCCTGGTGATCGTCAGCGATCCCGTGGCCGACGCCGCGGTGTAGTTCGCCGATGCTGACAACGCCGCGACGACTGCATGCGTTCCGGCGTTCACCGGAGCGTCGGCCGTGCCGTCGTAGGTGATCGTCACTCCTGTCAGCGCTTCCCCACCGACGCCGGTCGCCGTGACGCTTGCGGCGTGCGGCTGCTTGTCGTACACGAACGACCCGCCGTTCACCGTCAGCGTCGGCGCGGCCGGATTGATCGTGACGGTTGCGGAGCTCGTTCGCGGCGCGTAGTTCGCATCGCCGTCAAACGTCACAGTCGCGCTGTACGTCCCGGCGTTGACCGGTTCGCCGGTCAGCCCGGCGTACACAACGTGCGCCGATCCGATCGGTGTGCCGCCGACGCCGTATACCGCAGCTGTGACGCCGTGCGGCTCCGCGTCATACGTGAACGTCGTTGGCGACGACACGACAATCGACGGCGTCGCTTTCTGGATCGTGATCGTTGCCGACACCGATCGCTGGTTGTGATTCAGGTCGCCGGCGTACGTCGCCACCGCGGTGTAAGAACCGGCGGCCACCGGAACGTCCGGCGATCCGTTGTAGGCGATCGTCACCGGTGTGAGCGGCAGACCACGATAATCAGTGGCCGATGCGCTGGCGGCACGCGGTTGACCGTCGTAGACGAATGCGCCGCCGGCGATTGTCACGTTCGGCGTCGCTTTGTTCACCAGCATTCCCACGCTTGCGTTCGCGTCCGCGTAGTTCGTGGAATCCGTCGGGTAGAACGTGGCGTTCAGCGTGTGCGAGCCGGCGTCGAGCACCGCACCGGAGTACGGACTGTAGGAGAAGATGCCGGGAACGCTTGCCGCCGCATTCAGCTGACCGCCGTACGACAGCGCGGTTCCGTATGTGATTGACGCCGGCGCCGGCCAGCTGATCGTGACGACCGCTTTGTCGACGATCACGTCGGCGCGCGTCTCCGAACGAGCGTTCACGGCGTTGCCGTTGAACACGGCGAGCAGACCGCCGGGATACGTGCCCGCGGCGAGATCGAACGGCGCGTCCCAGAAGACCGATCCGCTCGCATCGGTCGTCAACGTCACGCTCGGCATCGGATCGCCGGCTTCGTCGTGCGCCTGCTGATACAACGTGATCGGCTTATTTTGAAGAGGCAGGCCGGACTGGTCGCGCAGCATCGCAATCACGTGATACGTGCCGGCTCCGTACGTCGTGTGTATCGGTGAGAACACATCGAGCGTTGTCGGCTGAGCGAGACACAGGCCATGGCTGCCCGACAGGAACATCGATTCGACATCGTCGTCGCTCAGGGCGCGATCGAACAGCTGCACTTCATCGAGGCTGCCGACGAAAGGTTTGGGATTGCTCGGATCGTTCTGGCCGCCGATGCTGAGCGGGGTTTGCCACGCCGGCACCCGCAGCAGTCCGGGATGCGAATAGATATCGACCGCGCGGCCGTTGACGTAGGTCTTCACCAGGCCGTTGTCGTAGGTGACGGCGATGTGCGTCCAGACGTTCTGCGGCGCTTTCGCAGACGAAGTCGCCTGCGCGACGCCGCCGTCCTGCTGCGCGAACTGAAACCCAATCGACCCGTCACCGAATCGCTGGACGAGATACTGAAACGGATGGCGAACGAGCATGCCCCAGCCTGCGTTCGCCGGCTTCACCCACGCGGCGAACGTCATCGCACCGGAGAAGTCCAGCGCCGAGTAGTGATAGTGATCGAGTCGACCGGTCGATCGCGGCGGGAAGACGTAGCCCTGACCGGCGATGGCCGCGTCGAACGCATCCTGCGCGATGTTGACGCGCACTGCGGGCGATCCACTCATCTGTTCGATCGTGTCGCCCTCCGTGCGCCACCACGCTTTCAGTCCCGGATTCGGTGGCGCGCAGAAGCCGTAGCTGACGGCGTAATCGGCGTATGCGCCTCCAAGATTTCCGGCGCGGTCGCCGCTCCACGCGAGGAACTGGTGATAACCGAACGACGAGGTATCAATCGGCTCTCCCGGCTGCACGTCGCCGCCGCAGGTCGCGACACCTGACAACGCATCCGAGCACTCATAGGCAGCCGGCACGATCTCGTTGCGCTCGTAAATCGGCCGTGACGGACTCGGGCTCGTAATGTTGATCGTTGGACGCGTCGTGTCCCGCTTGAACGTGGTTGATGCGGATGCCGTCCCGCCTTCGCTGGTCGCAGAGCAGGTGATCG
>Ga0075434_100006814_pt1 | contig 10509 bp, 10 predicted proteins | sample RhiMethybrSRZTD3_FD_75298 | JGI IMG/M metagenome (GOLD analysis project Ga0075434, IMG submission 75298) | Populus rhizosphere microbial communities from Tennessee, USA - Rhizosphere MetaG P. TD hybrid SRZTD3 | ecosystem: Host-associated > Plants > Roots > Rhizosphere > Soil | place: USA...
GTATCAGTCGAGCGCCTGCGCCGCGCTTACGACCAAGCCCATCCGCGCGCTTAGCCATTTGTTGAGCACAGACCATTTGTTGAGCACAGACCACTTGTTGAGCACCAGAGTCTCGGGGCCGACCAAGGGTGACCCGGTTACGCCCGGCTCTTGCGTCGACACGATGTGCACGGATGAGCACGACGGCCGGACGAAAAGCAGCAGGCCGCAAAGACGCCGGAGCGCGAGGCCGTGCGGCAAAGATGGGAGGAGGGGCGCTTGATTTTGGGCACGAGCAGGGCGGCAGTGTCGCGATGGGACGCCGCGCCGGCGGCAGGCAGAAACCGGCGGCAGGCAAGAGACGGACGGCAGGCATAACGGCGGCCGCAGTCAGCACACCAACAGCCGGCAGAACGGGCGCAGCCGGAACACCGATCGCCGTGCAGGGCAACGAGCGTGGATACGGGAGCCGGGTCGGCCAAGGTAAAGGGGGCGGCCCGGGCAGTAATTGGCCGATAGAAAGCGGAGAAGCGAGATTGGGGTCTTGAGTGAGGCCAGCCCGTCCAGCGAGGCCGGCCAGTCCAGCGAGGCCGGCCAGTCCAGCGAGGCCGGCCAGTCCAGCGAGGCCGGCAGTCCGGCGAGGCCGGCCAGTCCGGCGAGACCGGCCAGTCCGGCGAGACCGGCCAAACCAGCGAGGCCGGCCGGCCCAGCAGAGTCGGCTCGGGCGGCGACGCAACCTTGGAGGAGCGAGGGCGGGCAGCGCGGCACGTACAGCCATGACAGTGAGTCCGGCCAGAGTGGGAACGGCGGTGACGGCCCGCAGGCGACGACGGCACGCGGGGCGGAGACGGCGCGCAGGGAGATCACGGCGCGTACCACGACGGCGCGGAGGGCGATCACCGCCCGTACGACCACGGCGGCCAGCCAGTGGGCGATTGGTTGCGCTACCCGGTCCATGGCAGTAACCGCACAGGCCCGAGGGGATTCAGCAACCGCATCGGGTCGATGTAGAGGTCGCCGCGACGTGCTCCCCAGTGCAGACAGCTACGCGGCCGGCACATGTCGTGCGTACCGAGGATCCGGCCGATCACCTGGCCGGTCTGGACCGTGACTCCGGTATGCACCACGGCAGACACCGGCTCGTATTCCGTCCGGATGCCGTCCGAGTGGGCGATGACGACCACCCCACGACCGGCTACTGGTCCAGCGAATTGCACCCGACCGCCACGGGCAGCAAGCACAGGCTGGCTGGATGTAACCGCAAGGTCGACCCCTCGATGTCCGGCGGCATAGGGGGTAGCCGGCTGCTCAAATCGATGCAGGACCGACAAGAGACCCGCAAGTGGGGGTCGATAGCGGGTCCGAGCACCCGGCGCGCCCGTACTTCCGGTCCCGGCCGCGCTCAGCGAGACAGCGTGGTCGGACCTCGGCAGGTTGTTCCCGAACCGCGCTGCCTCGGAGGCTCTGGTGAGGGTCGTCGCGGCGCCCGCCGCGAAGGCGCCGGGGCGCATCGCGACCGTGAGTCTTAGCGGTGGCCTGGTCGGTGATCTCGTCGATTCCTGATCGGGTGTGATCGCGCCTGTCGTGGCGCGGCGCGCGCCGGACTGGGACGCAAGAACGGTCACGTGGGCTGTCGTCGTCTGACGATGGCGCAGGCTCGCGAGGCCCGGCATGGCCGAGCAGGAGAGTAGTAACAGCATGGCCAGCACAGTTGGCATGGCGCAGGACCTCATCACGCTGCGAGCGTCAGCTATGGCGGCTGATCAGGGCTAGGCCAATGCCGCATCTGTGGAAAGGCTCGATGGTCGTCCACAGATCGCCAATCGACATGGCATGTGGACGGGTGTCGGGGCCGCTGCCAGGGCTGAATTGAACATCTTGCGCGTATGAGCCGGCGGCCTCTAGAGCAGACGCAAGCCCCCGGTGCACCAGTCGGCAAGCGCCAGTCCAGGACGGTCGACAGCGGCCCCGGATCGGGACGTCAGAGCCACTGGACGAGGGTGGTAACGCCCGGAAAGCCAGCCGAGTTCGCATGCCGCAAATCGCCCATTTGCCACGAGAAAATGTGGTGCAAAACGGACTCTAGGTATCCCTAGTCGGGGCTTTGGCGATGCCTAGGAATGGGCCGGAACGGTCGACGCCACAGCCTTCGCAGGGATAGGGAGTTGTTCCCATGTGCCCGGCCTCCTCAGCAGCGCAATGTCGAACTCGCAGGGGAAGCACGCGACGAGGAGGACACCATGCAGCCGTACTTCCAGACCGTAATCGAGTCTGAGGCGAGGCACCACCGGGAGCAGTTGGCCAACGATTTCCGCCGGACCGGCCGGCGCGAGCGGGTGGGCGTCCGCGCCACCCACGAGCGACGCTTTCACTTGTGGCGCCGCGACAGCTCGTGACCGGCAGCGCCTCATGATCGACATGCGACGGTCCGGGGACCTCGGGCTCCGACAGCAGGTCGGATGCGTCCGAGGTCCCCGGGATCGTCGGCCGGCGAGTATCGCCCAGCGCGATGCCATCGTGCGGCAGCTCTGACCGGATCAGGTCAGTTGACGAGCCCGACCCGCGATGATTGGCCCGAAGTCCGCGCCGATCATCCCATTGACGACTCCTACGCCCAGCTGGGTGATCGCAAACACTTAACTCTGGCCAGCCGCCGCGATACGAGGCGTGACAATTCCAGCAGCCAAGCCGATCGGACACCGACGGAGCCGCACGATCCGGATAGGTTGTCGAGCGCCAGCGCCCTCATGGGTGGGATTGACGATCGAACAGTGTCAGGGTGTGCGGCCAGAATGGACGGCATGCCCCGTCCCTCAACTCCTCTGGTCGGACGAGATACCGAGCTGGCCGCGCTTCTCCGGCTACTCGACACCGGCCGACCAGCCGGCCATCCCAACGCATCGGTCGTGTCCGGCGACGCCGGCGTCGGCAAGACGAGATTGCTCTCGGAGTTCGTTGAGACGGCGAATGAGCGGGGGGTCTTGACTCTGGTCGGGCATTGTCTCGACTTCGGCGACGCCGGGCTGCCCTACCTGCCGTTCAGTGAGGCTTTCGGTCGCCTCGCCATCGACCAGCCTGAGGTGGTAACCGACCTCCTCGCCAAGTTCCCACCAATTGCCCGGCTGCTTCCACAGCATCGCCGGATGGGCGGGGCAACCGAGCCACCGGATGATCGGTTGGATCGCATCGAGCTGTTCGACGCCGTCCTCGGCGCCCTGGCAGAGCTCGCCGAAGACCGATGGGTCGCTCTGGTCATCGAGGACGTCCACTGGGCTGAGCAGGCGACGCGTGACCTGCTTGGGTTTCTCCTGGCCCGCATCTTCGACGCCCGCGTCGTACTGGTCATCTCCTATCGCAGCGACGATCTGCATCGCCGCCATCCATTGCGTCGGACGGTAGCCGAGTGGGCCCGGCTGCCGACGGTCGACCGGCTGCCCTTGAGCCCGCTGCCTGCGCGCGAGATCCGGGAGCTGGTGCGTGCGCTGCACCCCGGGCCCATCAGCGAGGACGAGATCCAGCGCATAGTCGACCGGGCCGAAGGCAACGCATTCTTCACTGAAGAGCTGGTGGCCGCGACCGAGCACGGCGGGGCATACGAATCCGTGCCAGCCGAGCTCGCCGACCTCCTCCTCGTGCGACTCGACCGGCTGTCTGCGCAGGCACGCCACGTCGTTCAGGTCACCGCTGTCGCTGGCCGGAGAGTCACCCACGGACTGCTCGCAGCAGTAGCCGATCTGCCTGATGGCGAGCTAGACGCAGCCCTCCGCGACGCCATCGACGAGCACATTCTCGAACCTCGCGGTGACGATGGATACGGATTCCGTCATGCGCTCCTGGCCGAGGCGGTGTATGACGATCTGCTTCCCGGCGAACGGGTCCGGTTGCACGCGGCATACGCACGGGCTCTCACCAAAGACGACCTCGGAGGCACCGCGGCCGAGCTGGCCCGGCACGCCCGCGAGTCACACGACCTGCCGCTCGCATTCGAGGCGAGCGTCCGTGCCGGTGACGAGGCCATGACTGTCGCGGCGCCGCAGGAAGCGATGCGCTACTACGAATCGGCCTTGGAGCTGCTGCCGAACCTGCCGACGGCGGTGCGGGACGAGGCGGCACTCGTCCGGGTCACGGCGGATGCGGCCGCGGCCGCCGGGCACCAGTTTCGGGCGGTCAGCCTCGTGCGGGACGCGTTATCCGAGATCGGACCGAGGCTGGCTCCCGCGGATCGGGCTGAGCTGCTGTACTCGCTCGCCACAGGCTTGCTCAACGTAGACGTCGATGACGAGGCCCTGATCGCCAGCACTGAGGCGTTGGGCCTGGTCCCACCCGAACCGGACAGTGCCCTGCGGGTGCGGCTGGCCACGATGCACGCCCACGCGGCCATGGCGCTCGGGCGGGATGTCGAGGGCGCGCGGTCCGCTCAAGAGGCCGTCGAAATGGCCACCCGGCTCGGCGTTCCTGAGGCAGCAGCGGACGCTCGTACGACACTGGCATGGATCGAACGACGCGCCGGCGAGCCGGATACGGCGGCTCTGCAGTTGTCGTCGATCGCCACCGAGGCGCATACCACCGGGGCGATCGCGGTCGAGCTGCGCAGTTGGTACAGCCTGGGCTCGCTGTACTACGAGCAGGGCGACCTGGATCGCGCGGTCGAGGCCTTCCAGAGCGGTATCGCCCGGGCGCACGCGGCTGGCCGCGACTGGGCGGCCTACGGTCTCGAGTCTCGCACCGTGGCCGGCCTGGTCGAGTATGCGCGGGGGAACTGGGACGCGAGCGTCCGGCTCTCGAATGCCTACGGGGCGCCGCCGATTGCCGAGGCGTTGCTGTCCGCGATGGGCATGATCGTGCGGGCCGGTCGCGGTGATGCCTCCGCGCTGGAACTGGTGGCGCGGCTGCAGCCCCGATGGGCTCGCGACGGCCTGCTCTGCGTCCTCACCGCGACGGCCGCGATAGAGCTGTATACGACGTCGGGTGAATTGGACCGAGCGCTTGACGTCTACCACCAGGCCATGACCGAGCTGACGCGCCTCTGGCAGTCGAGCTGGTTCCAAGCGCGTATTCGGTTCGGTGCCCAGATTGCTGCGGCGGCGTCCGCTGTCATCACCAGTCAACCGTCAGCGCGGCGAGCCGAGATCGTCGAGCAGATCCGGCCCATCGTCGACGGCGGGCGGGAATCGGCGCATCGCGGCTTGCCGAAGGGACGCCAACTCGGCGTGGAGAGCGTCGCCTGGCTCGCACGACTGGAAGCTGAATGGGCCCGCCTGCGCTGGCTTGCCGATGTGGACCCTCCGTCGGTCGAGGACCACATCGCGCTGTGGCAGGCGAGCCTGGAGGCCTTCTCGTTCGGTCACGAGTTCGAGCAGGCGCGGTCGCGGGCCCGGCTCGCTGCCGTGCTCCGATCGGCTGGGCGCGGGCCCGAGGCTGCCGATGTGGTGGCTCCGGCGCGGGAGACAGCCCGGCGACTGGGTGCCGAGCCCCTGCTGGCCGAGATCCGAGCTTTGGCCACCGAGCGAGCCGTGACCCGAGAGCTTGCCGGCCCGCAAGCGCTCACTGCACGAGAGCGTGAGGTCCTGGCGCTTCTCGTCGAGGGACGCACGAACCGCCAGGTCGCCCGGCAGCTCTACATCAGCGAGAAAACCGTGAGCGTCCACGTGTCGAGTGTCTTGGCGAAGCTCGGCGTGCGCAGCCGGGCAGAGGCGGCGGCGCTCGCACAGCGTGACCATCTCGTCGGCAGCGCGGATTCGTCGGCTCATCGGTGACCAGCTAGACTGGGTATCGCAATCAGCACCTCACCCCGGTGAGGTGACTTCGCGTGTCCGCTCGACGAGCGTTCTATCGCGTCGGGTAGGCGGCCACCTCGGTCCTCCAGCGTCTGCATGGCGGTGGAGGCCCCCTGGCCGCGACACCGGGCACCAGGGCGGTAGCGCCAACCGGCCTGCCGCGACAACCGAGGACCGCGGCCCGGCTGATGCCGGACGCGGACGGAAACGAGGAGGACGACCGGCATGGCCGTCGTCACGATGAAAGACATGCTCAACTCGGGCGTTCACTTCGGACATCAGACCCGTCGATGGAATCCGAAGATGAAGCGGTTCATCCTCACCGAGCGCAACGGCATCTACATCATCGATCTGCAGCAGACGCTCACCTATATCGACCGAGCGTTCGAGTTCGTCAAGGAGACAGTGGCCCACGGCGGAACTGTCTTGTTCGTGGGAACCAAGAAGCAGGCGCAGGAGGCCATCGCCGAGCAGGCCACGCGCGTGGGAATGCCGTATGTGAACCAGCGCTGGTTGGGCGGCATGCTCACCAACTTCTCCACCGTCTACAAGCGGCTGCAGCGGCTCAAGGAGCTCGAAGCCATGGAGCAGGGCGGCTGGGAGGGCGCGACCACGAAGAAGGAGCAGCTCATCCTCAGCCGCGAGAAGGACAAGCTCGAACGCACTCTCGGCGGAATCCGTGAGATGAGCCGCGTGCCCAGCGCGGTCTGGATCGTCGACACCAAGAAGGAGCACATCGCCGTCGGCGAGGCACGCAAGCTCGGCATTCCGGTGATCGCCATCCTTGACACCAACTGCGATCCCGACGAGGTGGACTACAAGATCCCCGGCAACGACGATGCCATTCGCAGCGCTGCCCTGCTTACCAGGGTGATCGCGGACGCAGTCGCCGAAGGGCTGATGGCGCGGGCAGCCGCAGCCGCCAACGCCGGACGAGACGAGAAGCCAGAGGCCGGCCGAGTGGCATCCGATGAGCCGCTCGCCGAATGGGAACGTGACCTGCTGCAGCCCGCCGGGACCCAGCAGTCCGACTCCTCGACCGAAACGGCGAGCGAACTCCCGCACGGTGACGTGACCGGTGAAGACGCCGGCGAGCTGGCTGAAGCGCAGGACGAGACCGCGTCCTGACCCCTTGATCTACTGATTACGAAGGACGAAACATTCGATGGCGAATATCTCCGCCGCTGACGTGAAGAAGCTCCGTGACGCCACCGGCGCCGGGATGATGGACAGCAAGAAGGCTCTCGAGGAAGCGGACGGCAGCTTCGACAAAGCGGTCGAGGTGCTGCGAGTGAGGGGCAGCGCGAAGGCAGCGAAACGTGGCGCGGAGCGTACGGCGGCGAACGGCCTGGTGGCCGCGGCCGAGAACGCCATGATCGAACTGGCGTCAGAGACCGACTTCGTGGCCAAGAACGAGCAGTTCCAAACGCTGGCCGGCGACATCGTCGCGCACTTCGCGGGGTCGACCGCGACCGACGTCGAGTCGTTGCTTGCCGAGCGGCTGGCCGACGGTCACAGTGTCGCCGAGAACATCGAAGGTCTGGCGGCGGTGATCGGTGAGAAGCTCGAGCTCCGCCGTGCGGTGAAGCTTCCTGGGACGGTGGCGTCGTATCTTCACCGCAAAGCGTCGGATCTTCCTCCGCAGGTCGGGGTGTTGGTGCAGTTCAGCGGAGATGACGTCTCCGCCGCCCGCGGCGCCGCCATGCAGGTGGCGGCGATGCGGCCGCGCTATCTGCGGCGAGAGGACGTTCCGGGGGACATCGTCGACAACGAGCGCCGCATTGCCGAGGCGGCGGCCCGCGCTGAGGGCAAGCCCGAGCAGGCGCTGCCCAGAATCGTCGAGGGCCGGCTCAACGGATTCTTCAAGGACACGGTCCTGCTTGAGCAACCCGCTGTTCAGGACAGCAAGCGAAGCGTGCAGGCGGTCCTGGATGATGCAGGTGTGGCCGTCACCGGGTTTGCGCACTTCGAGGTGGGCACCGCCTGAGGGGCCGTCCAGGCCAGCGCGCCGATCGCAAGTCCGCCGTCGCCGAGTGAGTAGGAAGCGCAGATGACTGACGAGCAAGCGGCGGTGCCGGTCTACCGTCGGATCATGTTGAAGCTGTCCGGCGAGGTGTTCGGCGGCGGGCAGATCGGCGTGGATCCGGACGTAGTCCAGAGCATCGCGCGACAGATCGCCGAGGTCGTTCGGCTGGGCACGCAAGTAGCGGTGGTTGTCGGTGGAGGCAACTTCTTTCGCGGAGCCGAGCTCAGTCAGCGCGGCATGGATCGGGATCGGGCGGACTACATGGCCATGCTCGGCACGGTCATGAACACCTTGGCACTACAAGACTTCCTGGAGAAGCAAGGCATTCCCACGCGCGTCCAGACCGCGATCACGATGGGTCAGGTTGCCGAGCCCTACATCCCGCGGCGCGCGGAGCGACACCTGGAGAAGGGTCGCGTGGTGATCTTCGCGGCGGGAGTGGGCATGCCGTACTTCTCCACGGACACGGCCGGCGCCCAGCGCGCGCTGGAGATCGGTTGTCAGGTTCTGCTGATGGGCAAGAGCGGTGTTGACGGCGTGTACGACGCCGACCCGCGGACCCATCCTGACGCCGTCCGATTCGACACGATCAGCTACGACGACGTCCTGTTGCGTGGGTTGGAGGTCGCCGATGCGACCGCATTCAGCCTGTGCCGGGACAACGGCATGCCGATCATCGTGTTCGACCTGGCCGACGGCAACATCGCCCGGGTCGTTCGAGGTGAGAAGATCGGCACGCTGGTGAGCGCCACGGGCTGACGAGGGAGAGACGGACGTGATCGACGAGACGCTCTTCGAGGCCGAGGAGAAGATGGAGAAAGCGGTGCATGTCGCCCGCGACGAGCTCGGCGGCCTCCGCACGGGGCGGGCGAGCCCGAACAGCTTCGCCCGGATGGTCGTCGACTACTACGGCTCGCCCACTCCGATCCCTCAGCTGGCGTCTGTGAACATCCCCGAGGCGCGAATGGCGGTCATCAAGCCCTACGACGCCTCCCAACTCGGCGCGATCGAGCGGGTCATCCGTGACTCCGATCTCGGCGTCAATCCGAGCAACGACGGAACGCTCATCCGCGTAGTTTTCCCACAGTTGACCGAGGAACGCCGGCGCGAACTGGTCAAAGTCGCCCGCCACAAGGGGGAGGACGGCAAGGTGTCCATCCGCTCGGTGCGACGGCACGCGAAGGACGCACTGGACAAGATGGCCCGCGACGGCGAGGTCGGCGAGGACGACGTGCGCCGCGCGGAGGCGGAACTGGAGAAGATCACGGGACGATACACGGCGCAGGTGGACGAAGTCGTCAAGGCTAAGGAAGCCGAGCTTCTCGAGGTTTGAGTGAGCGGGCATCGGAGGTGGCGCCGAGCAGGGTGCCGATGTGTCCTCGGGACGCGCGACGAGGGCTGACTTGAGCGAGCCCAGGGGCCCCGGCCGACATCGCCGAATCGAGGCCGACGAGGATCTCGATTCCGACGTCGGCTTCGTTCTGGGTCTCGACGGCGCAAGGGCAGGGCGCCACAGCCTAGAGCGGGACAACCGTGCGTCCACGCTCGATCTGGCCGCCGCCGGCTTCCTCATCACCGAGCCGGACTGGGCGCCGGCAGCCGACACGGCAACGGCCCCGACGGAGACTCCGAAGCCAACCGCGCCGAGGCCCACACCTGCGAGGCCGTCCCGCGCGGGGCGCAACCTCCCGGCGGCGATCGGCGTCGGACTCGCTCTGGGCGCGCTGATCATTGCCAGCCTGCTGCTGTACCGGCAGAGCTTCGTTGTCCTCGTCAGTCTTGCCGTCGCGTACGGGATGTACGAGCTGACCCGGGCGATCGCTACGGTCGAGGCGCGGCCACCGCTCGTGCCTCTCGTGGTCGGAGGCGTTGCCATGCAGGCGGCGGCGTGGTTCCGGGTCACGAACGGCCTGATCGTCACCCTGCTGGTAACCGTGTGCGGAGTGGTCATCTGGCGGCTCGGAGAGGGAGTTGCCGGTTACCTGCGTGACGTGTCGGCGTCCGTTCTCGAGTTGCTCTATCTTCCCCTTCTCGCTGGCTGCGCGGTATTGCTCGTTGTGCCGGATGACGGTGCAGCGCGCGTCATCGCGTTCATCGGAACCGTCGTATGTAGCGACACCGGCGGGTATGCCACGGGCGTCCTATTCGGCAAACATCCCCTCGCGCCGGTCGTCTCCAAAGGCAAGACGTGGGAGGGCCTCGCCGGCTCGGCGATTGCTTGCGCCCTGTGTGGTGGCCTGATCATGTCACTCACCTTCCACCACGCTTGGTGGCAGGGCGTCCTGTTCGGCCTGGCGATCGCCCTCACCGCCACGCTGGGTGACCTGGGCGAATCCATGATCAAGCGGGACCTTGGCCTGAAAGACATGGGACGGGTGCTGCCCGGCCACGGAGGAATCATGGATCGGCTGGACTCGCTGCTTCCGTGCGCCGCTGTCGCCTACTTATTGCTGTCCGCGTTCCTGGGGAACTAGTGGGGGTGCTGCGCGACTTCGCAGAGACCCCGCCGGTGCACGCGGATCGGCGCATCTGGCAAACGATTTCAGGCACTATAGCTCCCCGATTTTGCCGGGACCGCCGGATCACCAGAGCGAGATGATCTTTGGGCTGCCGTCGCATCGGGCGTTAAGTCCAAGCGTCACGACCGAGGATCGGCTACCTATGGCAGGGTGGCCCTATGTATGAAACCGAGGCTGATCTCGCTCGGCTGCAGGAGCTGATCGACGC
>Ga0075434_100006815_pt1 | contig 10508 bp, 15 predicted proteins | sample RhiMethybrSRZTD3_FD_75298 | JGI IMG/M metagenome (GOLD analysis project Ga0075434, IMG submission 75298) | Populus rhizosphere microbial communities from Tennessee, USA - Rhizosphere MetaG P. TD hybrid SRZTD3 | ecosystem: Host-associated > Plants > Roots > Rhizosphere > Soil | place: USA...
GCGCGGGCAACGATGTCGGTCAGGCCGCCGCCGGATCGGCGGGTGGTCCGGCACGAGGCCATCGCGACGCTGGCGATCAGGCCCGCGGCCAGATCGTGACCGGCCGCGTCGAAAAGTGACACGTGCAGGCGCTCGCCCAGCAGGGAGTAGTCAAAGGCATCACCGCCGACGTCGTAGGCCGGTTCCAAGACGGCTGCGACGATGAGCTGCTCGGTGGCGAACGTCATCGGTGCCAGGAACGCCCGCACCATCTCCGCCTGCAACGCCACTTCCCGGCTGCGCCGTACCTGGGCATAGGTGTCGCTGTAGGCGCTCTTGCTGGCGATCAGCAGCCCGGCCAGCGAGGCGAGCGCCCGGTACCGGCCGAGCATCGCCTCACCAGCGTCTTCGACGATCAGTTCCAAGACGCCCAAGCGTTCGGTGCCATCTATCAGCGGTACCCACACCTGGGCCAGGCCGCCGCTCGCCGCCGCGCTGGCGCGGTGGACGGTGGTGGTCTGGAAGGCGCGGCCGGCCAGGGTGGAGTCGATCGGCAGCTCCCCGGGCGCATCCGCCGCATTGCCCGGTAGCAGGTGCAGGTGGCGTTGCTGGAGATCGGCCAGGTAAATCCGCACCCCGTGCACGCCCAGTGGGCGGGCCCGCTCGGCCAGCACCCCGGTCAGCGCACCCGGCGCCATCAGATGTGCCTGGGCCAGCAAATCCGCGAGCACCCGTCCCGCCACCCCATCCACGGCATCGCCACGGCCGGCCGCGGCACCGGGCATCACCGGGACCGGTTTTCCGGCAGCCGGGGTAGCCGGCAATTCCGGCAAGCGGCCACACCGGGCCGGCCCGGGGCCAGGCCGGGCAAAGACGGCAACCTCATCTCCGACCCCTCATTCACCGCATCAACAACGCGCCCGGCGCCTGCGAACGCGCCAGGACCGGCGAACGCCTCGCCAGGCGACACCAAACCCATCGTCCACCCAGCCGGGCAAACCAGTCAGCAACGAGCCAACCGGGGCGAGGAACTCCCACGACGGGCCCAAGCTCGCGCTCCGCGCCAAGCCAGCAGAACACGCACCGGGCCGCCGATTCGCCTCGTCAGGCCGGGGCGCGCCCGCCGCCGCCCGCCCCCGCTGAGGCACAATCATGTACGCGGGTCTGCCTCTGACGAGACCGGTGGCGACCCGGCTTGCTGGCAGTCCCGCCACAGCTCAGCGCCTGGCCTTACGCCGCCCGGATCGCCGGGACACCGCGGTCACCGCCGAGTCGGCACGATGCAGCAGTCTCGCCGATCGCGCGTCATGACGGTCCGCGGCGATGGCCAGGCGATGGATGAGCAGCCGCGCTAGCGGCAACGCAATGGCCATCAGCAGCCAGGCCCGCAGCCGGGAAGACAGCAAAACCCGCATCTTCAGCCTCCTTCTCCCATAGTCCAGCGTCTTGGCTCCTTTACCGGTCATCCCCGCCACCGATCGTGCCCGGATGAGACGGTGCACCTGCCCGGCGGCGAGCAGTTCCCGCGGCGGGTCATCCAGCCGACGGGCACACCGTGCACGGACCGGCCAGCAACCGCATCGGTGATGGACGGCACTCCCCCGTGAAGTGCTGATATGCCCCCGATCGCGCCGGGCTGGTTACCGCTACCCCACGCGCCGGGCCCTAATCGCTGACGCGGGCCTTGCCCAAGCAGCGCGCGGTCCTGGCTGTCAGCCGGTTACATCCAGGTCAGCAAGCGGCGCGCAGGCCGCCAGCCGCGGACCTGGCCGGCCCTTCCCTCCATCACGCGAGGCGCCTCGTGAAGACTGACACTCGGATCATTGCGATGAGCCGTCATCAGTCCCGGCAGCAGCTCGCCCGCGAGTTCGCCGCCACCGACATCGTCAGCGAACGCGGCAAGGGCGGTATCACGCGAATCAAGGAGCTCACCGGCGGGCCCGACGCCCTCCTCATCGAGGCCGTCGGCACCCAGGAATCGATGATGCAGGCGATCCGCTCACCCGCCCCGGCGGCCATGTCGGCTACGTCGGCGTCGCCCACGAGGTCGAGCTGCCCCTGGAGCAAGCAGCTGAGGGATACCGGGCCATGGACGAACGCCGCGTCATCAAAACGCTCCTGCGCCCGTAATAAAGCCTGCACCTACGCTAAGCCACTGAGAACATTCAACACATCCCACAAGTGACCTCACATGGGCCTGGCCCGCTTTGACGGACGTCCATCATCAGGGGTTTATCCCCGGATGGGCAGCGGCGCTCTCGGCGAACGCCCTGGCGTAGGCCTGGCCCAGCGGGGTGCCTGGGTCGCTCAGTTGCCGGGTCGCGTTCTCATCCGGGCTGATCCCGGCGCAGTGGGGTCACCTCCGCGCTGGTCTGCTGGGTGATCGGCCCGGAGGCTATCTGGGTGCCGCCGTTGCGCGCATGGGCGAGCTTGGCCTCGCCGTCGATTCGCTCGGCGAACTGCTCCACTGTCTCGCCGGGACGCCGCATGCCGCTTTCCAGGGTTTCCCTACAGGAGGCCGCGGAAGACGCCGCCGACGTCGGCGGCGCGGACGGGTTCGGCGCCTTCTCCATGACCGGCGCGGACGCGGGGGCGCCTTCATCGCCGAGGTGATCCTGACAACGCAGCTGGACCGGCCGCTGGCGCCCCCCGGGGGAGGTGGGCGGCGGAGGAGCGTGTATAACCAGCGCAGAACGGGGAAGAGCGCCACTTGCGCAGTCCAGGTCGACGTGCGATTGTGCATGCGCTGGATTGCGGACCGCTGCTCAGGACCCCGGTGGCGTCTTTCTTTCTGGTGGCAACCGGGGTGGAGTGGTGGAGTAATGGCAGCATCTGTTTTTCTGCGATCTATGCCGCCTGCCGTCAGGTCAGGGGGCCGATAGCGTGCCGGACGAGACTCGGGGCACTGTGGTGCTGGCGTTGGCGGCCAACGTCGGAGTCGCGATGCTCAAGTTGGCGGCTGGGCTGTTGACCGGCTCCGCGGCGGTGTTGTCGGAGGCGGCGCACTCGGTCGCGGACACCATGAATGAAGTCTTCCTGCTGGTGTCACTGCGCAGGTCCGAGCGGCCGGCTGACTATGCGCATCCATTCGGATACGGCAAAGAGCGGTTCTTCTACGCGTTGCTCGCCGCGATGGGGATCTTCCTCTCGGGGGCAGCGTTTTCGGCCTATCAAGGAGTATCGGCGCTGCTGTCCAGCGGCACGGCGAAGCAGCCGCCGCTGGCCGAATTCGTGATCATTTACGTCGTGCTCGGTGTTTCACTGATCTTGGAAGGCGCGTCGCTGCGTAAAGCCGTGACCCAGGTGCGGCACGAGGCCCGCCACGCCAACCGCGGCGTCCTCATCTTCGTCTTGCGCAGCCCGGACCCCACGGTCAAGACCGTCGCAGGCGAAGACTCGGTGGCGGTGATCGGCGTGTTGACGGCGGCGGCCGGCACGGCACTGCACCAACTGACCGGAGTCGAGGCGTGGGAAGGTGCGGCCTCGCTGGTGATCGCCGCCCTGCTCGGCTACGTCGCAGTCATCCTCGGCCGGGACACCAAGGAACTGCTGATCGGTGAATCCGCCGATCCGGTTGTGCGCGCCACGGCATTCGCCACGATCACCAGCCATCCCGAGATCACCGGCGTCAAGGAAATTCTCACCATGCAACTCGGGCCGGCCAGCGTGCTTATCGCTGCCCGGGTGCAGTTCGAGGACGATCTGAACGCCAAGCGGGTCCAACTGGTATGCACCGACATCGAGGTGGAGATGCGCAAGCGGATGCCCGAACTCACCCAGGTCTTCCTGGACCCCAGCGAGGTCACCGCCGGCGACCTGCACCGCACACGACAACGCGAACGCCAGACACTCGACCACGTCGACCAGCTGAACGGCCCCGGCGGGGTCGCCGAGCTCCGGTTGCCGCGTAGCCGCTCAGCTCGGCGCATCACCTCCGGCATCCAGCGGTAACAACGCCCTCGGCGCAGTGAGCGCTCTGCCCTGCCCGTACTGATCCCCTGTCATTTCGCCCGGTCATGCCGGTCCCGCGCCCCGCCCCCGCCCGTACCGGCCGATCACCTGGTAGGCGCCCTGCGCTTGGAGACACCGAGCGCGGGAGCCGATGCAAATTCGGCGACCGCGGCAAGTCCTGGCGTCCTCGCCGACCTGTTGTCATTCGCTGCCGCTGACGCAGGCATAGGGTGGCGCTCGCGGCGGCCGGGGGCCAGCTAGTCCCGCCCTGGGCCGCCCGCAGCCTGGCAGGTAGGCGGCGTTGGAGTCCACGCGCAGACGGGTCCGCGCCGGGCACGAACCGAGGCGCCTGCATGTCTGGGCTGTGATTGGGCAGTCATCACGCCAGTCTTTGACCTCATTCCCCTTGTGCTGTGCCAAAACTCGTTCACCAGCGCTGAGCGGGTGCCTTTGCGCTCGCTAGGCCGCTTTGCGGCATTCGCTGATCAGGCCGCCGGCGGCTTGCGTGCGCTCAATCTGGGCGGTGACGTCGACGGCATGGCGGGGTTCGCGCAGCGGAGGCCTCTGGTGCAGCGCCTGATGAGGCCGGTGATCGTTGTCGTGCCTCATGTACTCGGCCAGGACATTCCGGAGATGCCGCTCGCCGAGAATCAGCAAGTGATCAGGGCACTCACGGCGAAGTGTTCCCACGAACCGCTCCGCGAATGAGGTGAGTGTGTCTTAGGGCCTGCATGTGCCCGCTGGACATCCTGGTGCTGTTTGCGGGGCCTAAACTTGTCGGCGGAACCGCAGCAGGAGGCAAGGCGCCGGGCATACGAGATTCGGGTCTGCGATTGAGGCCCGGCCCCGGGGCTCGGCATGAAGTCGTGACGGCACTGCCGGCGGGGATGGACGTTACACGTGGAAGATGCTGAGCGGCGCCGCAGGGAGTTCATCCGGGCGCATCATCCTGACCGGGGCGGCGATCCGGAGCTCTTCGCCGCGGGGTTGCGCTCGTTCGACGCAGATCGAGAGCTGGATTGGCCGCTGCCCAGGGTGGTCGTAGTGGCGCACCGGGCGTGGCTCGTCAGGGTGGCAAACGCGGTGGTCAAGCGGCTTCGCCCGGACAGCAAGGCCCCGCGGGTGCGCTGAAGCACCGCACCGTCCCTGGCAGGTGGGCTCACGACTCAGGTCACTGGCGGCGTCGGTGAGGACGTCGTCGACGGTGACGTTTACGGCGACGGCCTGCAGGCCGATGTGATCGTGCAAGGTTGGCGATGCGGAATGCCGCTGCACGAGCATCTCGTAGGCGTCGAGGTAGCCTCCCGGGCGCGGGCAACCATGTAGGGCGTCTCCCACCTTGGACCTGGCTTGCATCTGTGTCCCGCCATCGGCTCGTGCCCGTGATTCCGTGCCGCGTGCAACCACCCGCGCGCGCATCTGGCATGCAAGTGACACGCGAGCGGGCGGCTTCACGGCGGCTTGCGAGCAGAAGCCTGCGCAGTTTGCACCGGAAAGTTTGCGACGATCCCGCGGGGGAAGTGTCTAGCGTTCTGACAGCCCGCGGCGGCGCGGTCGATGCCGCCTGACGGATGACTGTTTCCCCGAACCCGATAATCCAAGGAGCCCGTCAGATGAGCCAGCCTGCAGTATCCAATACCGGCGAGCAGACCCCCGGCACCACGACCAGCAGAGCCGCCAGCCCGGCGACACGGGACCGGCTGGCTACCGGCGATGGTCAGATATCGGTCGCCGATGGCGTGGTGCAGAAGATCGCCGGTACGGCATGCCGGGAGATCGGCGGGGTGCACGCGATGGGCACCAGCGGCACCCGCGCGTTCGGCGCGATCCGCGAGCGTATTCCCGGCAGCTCAGGCCCCAACTTCGCGCAGGGCGTCGGCGTCGAGGTCGGCGAGACCGAAGCCGCGATCGACCTGGACATCGTGGTCGACTACGGGGTCGGTATCGCCGAGCTGGGCCGCAGCATCCAGCGGAACGTCAAGCAGGCCGTCGAGCGGATGACCGGGCTTCGGGTAGTCGAGGTCAACATTGCCGTGGACGACGTCTACCTGCCCGGCACCGACGACGACCAGGACACCACCTCGCGCGTGTCATGACCTCTCCTCCGGACCACACTGTGCCCCAGGTGGCGGTCATCGACGGTGTCAATGTCGATGACGTCGCCGCCGCAGTGCTTGGGTGCGCGGGGGTAGCCGGGCTAGATGGCGGCCGGTTCGGCGAGGCTACCTCCTACCTGCCCGGCCGCCAGGTGCCTGGCGTGATCGTTCGCGACCAGTCGGTGCTGGTCCAGGTCCGCGCCCGGTGGGGGGTGTCGGCCGCTGACCTGTTCCGCCAGATCATCGCGGCGGTGGCGCCGCTGGCCGGGCGCCGCTGGGTTGAGGTAGTGCTCGGCGACATTGATGACTCGCCGGGGGGCCAGCCTGGTGCTGCCTTTGGGGTCCCCCAATACGGTGATCTTGGCGCTCGGCAGTCCTGGGGAGCGTGACCCACGACTGTGATCCCGCTTTCCCTTCCTTTTCGCTCCCGGATGTGAGTTAGATGAACCGCACCGCGCTTGCTATCATCACCGGCCTGATCCTCGGCTTGGCCCTGGTTTTTGGCAATTTCGGCGACATGCTGATTGTTGCGCTGTTCGGCGCGATCGGCTACGTGATCGCGAAGATCCTCGACGGTGACCTGGACGTGGCCGGATGGCTGTCGCGCGGCCGCAGCCGATGAGCGCCGGGACGGACGTCGAACCGGCAGCGCGGGCCGGCCGTAATGAGCTGGGAACGATCAGTATCGCGGACGGGGTCGTGTCAAAGATCGCCGCCCAGGCTGCTGCCGAGAACTCCGACGCCGGAGCTGCGGCGGCCCGCATGCTGGGCCGCGTCGTTCCCGGCGCGGGCCACGTCGGCGTGCGCGGCACGGACCTGCAGGCACTGCCGAAGACATCCGTGGATGTCGATGGCTCCAAGGCTTTCGTGACCCTGGAGATCAGCGTCCGCTGGCCCGCATCCGTTGCCGACGTCGCAGAGCAGGTCCGTGGCCACGTCCGCGACCGGGTAAGGGAACTGGCCGGGCTGGACGTCGATGAAGTCCACATCGTCGTCGCGGACCTGGCCACCGATACCGTCCCGCCGCCGCGAGTCCGGTAGAGGGGAGAGGAACGCAGATGCGCCTGCTTAACCGACCGCTTGCCCTCATTCTCGCCGTGGCCCTGGCCGGTGCCAGCATCCTCGTCATCATCGAGGTCATCGCGGTCGCCGTCCACGCCAGCCCGGTCGTCGTGCACTGGCCTGCCTGGTATCGCTGGGCGGGGAGAACCCGCTGGAATGCCCAGGTGGTCCGGGTCTGGGCGGCCATCCTGATCGTCGTCGGCCTGCTCATCCTCACGATTGAGCTCAAGCCCCGCCGCATTACCAGGCTGCGGCTGCGCAACGCCGACGATGCCACCGACGCGGGACTGACCCGCAGCGGCCTGGCCAGAACACTGCGCACAGCGGCCACCGGAATCGACGGGATCACCGGCGCGGCCGTTACCGTCCGCCGACGGCGCGCCCGTGTCGCGGCAATGTCGGCCGCGCGCGGCCGAGCCGCCGCTGGCGCGCTCAAGCAGCCTGTCAGCCAAGCGGTGCGCGGTCGTCTCGATGCCCTGGAACTGTACCGCCCACCGCGCCTCAAAGTGCGCGTCACATCGCGGAGCCGCTGATGCACGCCGATCGCACCAACCGCTTCGCCCTGACCCTGTTCGGCCTGCTGGTCCTGCTGGCGGGCGCCGCGGGCATGACCGCCTCGGTCGGCGGATTTGGCGCCGCCTTCTCTACCCGCGTTCTGTTCGCCAACCGGGTCAGCAGCTACATCGGCCAGCACGGCACCTGGCTCTGGGCCGGAGCCGCGTTCGCGTGCCTGCTGATCGCGCTCGCCGCGCTGCGCTGGATCCTGGCCCTGCTGGTATCAACCGACCGGGCGGGGGACATTACCGTCCCTGGCAGCAAAGAACAAGGCGCCACGATTCTGCGGCCCGTCGCTCTCACCGGTGCCCTCACCAGGGAAATCGAAACCTACCACGGCGTCGATACCGCCAAGGGCCGGATAATCGGCGACGCCAGGAACCCGGAAATCGTGCTCACCGTCACCGCCGCGCAAACAGCCGACTTGCCCGCGCTGCACCGCCGCCTCGAAACCGAAGCTCTCGCCCACGCCCGGCAGGCGCTCGGCAAAACCGACCTGCCCATCCAGCTTGACCTCGACGTCAGCCGCCGCCCTGCGAGCTGACAACAATGACATCCGGCCGCGGCCACCGCCTCGATCCGGTCACCGCAGACACCCGCCAGCACCAACAATCTGCCCACCAGGCCCTCGCCCGGACCCCGCAGACACTCCGATGCGGTGATCTTGAAAGGCGTTCTCGTACCGCGCCTTGCCGGGCAGCCGGTCGCTATCCTGGCTGGCGCCGCGCGGCCGGGGCCGGGGTTCGCTCGGTTCTTCACCCGGGCGCTGCGCGCGGGCACGGTCCCGGCCGAGGTCACCACCGATCGCGCTCCTGCCTATCCGCAGGTACTCGATGAGCTGGTCCCCTCAGCCCTGCACACCGTTGAGCGACATGCGAACAACCCGATCGAGGCAGATCACGGACGGCTCAAGGCCCGGCTGCGGCCGATGCGCGGGCTGAAGCGGCACCGCTCGGCGCGGATCCTCGCCGCTGGGCATGCGTTCGTGCAGAATCTCCGCCGCGGCCACTATGACATCGCCACCGATGTGCCGGACCGCGGCAAGCTCCGCGTGATCCTCGATGAACTTGCCCTGGCCATCTGACCGGAGCATCCGGACAGCGCCCCGACGCTGCTCAAGAATCGTTTAACGCAACAGGGCCCGCAGAACTTGTTCATCTGCGCGGCCTCAATCCGCGCGAGCGCTCGGATGTGCCGGTGATCATGCTGAGCGCCAAGGACACCGAGGTTGACAAGGCGGTCGGGCTCGAGCTGGGCGCCGGCGACTGCGTGACGAACCCCTTTACCTGGCACGAGCTTGCCGCGCAGATCCAGGCCATGCGGCACGGCCCTGGGGGCTGATCAGAGCACATCTTTCGTGAAGCCTTTCCAGCTGTGCCGTCCTCTTCACCCTTCGTGAGATTTAATTTCGTGGGGTGGGCGGGCTGCTTGGCGGATGTGCGCTGATGGCGAGGCGCCCGGGTGGCGCGAGGAGATCCGGACCCGCAGCGCCGCTGGCCGGATTGCGAACCGCAGCGGCGGGCTGAGGTCCACCGCCTCGCCATCGACCCCAGCGTGGATTGGTGCTGGGGCGCTCAGCTCTAGGTGCGGTGCGCTCCAGGATCGCCCTGGAGCGCGCGGGCTGTCGCCGGGTGCGTCGATGACGATGATCCCGAGGTGGCCGGTGTCGAGCGCCGGGCGGGTGCCGGTGACCAGCGGGCGGTCAACCGCGTAGGGGTTGTTGGACACCAGCACAACGGTGAGATGCCGGTGCTCGCGCCCTAGGTCGTCGACCAGGCGCAGCGCCGGCGCCTCTGCGCCGGGGCGCATTACCTCAGCCGCGGTCTCTAGGAGCGTGCGCACCTTGGCATCGCGGTAGGCCGGGCTGTGAACCGTGTCACCGTAGATCCCGAGCGAGACGTTGTTGAGGAATGTTCGGCCATTGACTTCCGCGATGTCGATCTGGCGCTCGGCCCCGTTGGTGAACGCGTCGAGAGCGCCGATCACATCGTGGCGGTCCACTCCCACATCGAGCGCGAAGTGGTTGCGTGTCCCTGCTGGAACGCACACAAATGGGATACTGTTTGCAGCCGCTGCTGCGGCCACGATCGCCAGCGACCCGTCGCCACCGGCCACCCCGAGCGCATCTGCGCCAGAGGCGACGGCTCCATGGGCCAGCGCCTCCAGGTCCTGGCCTGAAGTGAAGATGACAACCTCGATCCCTTTTGCGCGCGCGCGCTCGGCAACCCCGGCGCGCGCGGCTTTGCCACCGCCCGACCTCGGATTGACCAGCAACACTGGCCGGAGCGGCGGCTCCGCGGGCCGCCAGCCATAACGTGCCAGCTGTCGCGTTGACGGGTTCATCGCGGGAAGCAGGGACAACTCACGGCGCTGATATCAGGTGCCGGGTTATGCCTGTTTATGCCTGGCATCCCTCGCGGCTGCGATTCTCGGCGCCCTTTGGCGAGGGGGCGTGCCAGCGAAAACGCGGCCGACGGCGTCACGGGTGTTACCACGTGCTAGTGCCCGGGAGGGGGAGGGCGACGAGCCGGGCGGCTTCGTCGGCGGGGACGCCAAGCAGGCGGAGTTCGGCCTCGGTGAGCTGGTCGACTGTGGTCTCTGTGACGCGTTCCGGGTGCCGCTGGCACATCCGCAAGAGGCCGAGCATGCCGCCGGCCGCGGCGCTGAGCGCGATCTCGGCATCCGGCACGGTGAACCGTCCCGTGGCTTGCCCGGCCTGGATGTCGCGCAGGGCGCGCGGCGCCAGGCCGGTGGGGATGTCCAGGATGTCCAGGCCGGTGCCGGTGAGGAACCCGGCGATGTCGGGGTGGGTCCAGCCGAGCCGCCCGGTGATCCGTGTGCCCACGGCGAACAGCTCCGCCGGGT
>Ga0075434_100006816_pt1 | contig 10508 bp, 13 predicted proteins | sample RhiMethybrSRZTD3_FD_75298 | JGI IMG/M metagenome (GOLD analysis project Ga0075434, IMG submission 75298) | Populus rhizosphere microbial communities from Tennessee, USA - Rhizosphere MetaG P. TD hybrid SRZTD3 | ecosystem: Host-associated > Plants > Roots > Rhizosphere > Soil | place: USA...
GGGCCCGATTGCACCTGATGGTACGCCGCGCTCGAGACCGCCTGGATCGGTTCGACTGCCGGCGGCGAGATCGTCACCGCGTAGAGCGACACTCGATAGCCGTCCGCGCCGGCATCCGACACCGCGATCTCCGAGGTTCCATCGCGGTTCACGTCGGGCGCCGCGAAAGCCTCGCACCCGACGGGCGAGAAGCACCCATGCAACTGCACGGGCGGGGTATCGACCCTGCCGTCGCCGTCCAGATCGGCAGCAACGAATGAGTCGCCCTCCCCGGGCTTCGGGCAATCACTGTCCTCGCCGGTAACCACGTATGCGCTCCCAGGTGCCCCGTCGACCGTGATCGGTATGTCCATCACCCGGCAGATCGGGAAGTCGAGGCCGAGGTTCTCGATCGGTTGCGAAGGTGTCGCGACCGGCATCGTCGTCGCACGGAACACGTGGTTGAGGACCAGGAACCCGCCGACAGTCCCGAGGAGCACGCAGGCGACGAGCGCGATCGTGCCCGCCTTCCTGCCGAGCTCGCGCCGGCGCTTCCGGGCGCTCAGACCGGCGACGAGATCGTCTGCGCGGAACGGCCGGGGCGCGGAGCCTCGGAGCCGGTCCTTCAGCTGCTCATCGATGCTCGGCATGGCTGTTCTCCTGGTCGTCGGTGAGCTCGAGTGCATCTGCGAGATGCACTCGAGCCTTCGAGAGCTGGCTCTTCACGGTGCCTTCGCCTGTCCGCATCTCGGCCGCGATGTCCGCGATCGAGAGGTCGAGCTAGTAGCGGAGCACGGCGACCTCGCGCTGGCGGCGCGGGAGCGCCGCCAGCGCGCGTACTACGTCGATGCGCTCTCCGGACGGTCCTTCGAGTTGCGATGAGGCGGCGAGCTTCGGCCTGGCGAGACGTTCCACGCGGAGCCTGCGGAGGCGGCTCCGGGACAGGTTGAGGAAGACCGCGGCGACCCAGCGATGGAGCGCGGTGATCTCATCACCGCGCTCGGTTCGCTCCCAAGCCCGCACGATCGCCTCCTGGACGGCGTCCTCGGCGGACGTGAGGTCGCCGGTCACGAGCGCGACGGCGCCGACGAGGCGCGAGGAATGCTCGCCTAGGAACCTCCGGAGCTCGACCTCGTCCACCGCGCCCTCTCGGTCGCCCGCTCGTTCGAGCCTAGGACGCCCGAGGAGGGCACGGGGTTGCCTCTACGACGAGGAGTTCTGGATCGTGCCGCCGCACCCATCGAGCTGGTGCGGCGGGAGACCGTCGGCGGGAGCCGTCGTGTGTTGCGGTTGCTGAGCGACCAACCCGTCCTGGATCACGTACGTCGTCTCCGTGACGTCGTACGTCGTCCCGTCGGTCGAAGTCGCGTCCCAGGCCACGAAGCGACGACCGATGGCCGTCTCGGCGCAGTACGTGCCGGCCTGGTGCGTGACGGACCCCCCCTCCTCGAACCGGAGCGGCGTGCCATCGTCACCTGTGTACGGGTTCAGGCCCCATCCTGTCGCGGTGTGCTTCGCCGCGTAAAGCTCGAAAGACGTCGTCGACGCTCCCGTCTCGGTGACGATCGCGATCTCGTCCTGGCCGTCGCCGTTCACGTCCGGGTTCGCCCAGACGAAGCACGCCGCGGGATCCTGGCAATCGAGCGGGCCGCCTTCGACGAAGGTGGTCGACGTCCCAGCCGCGTCCTTCGGCACCTGGATCGCGACCACCCACGTGTCGGTGTCGCACCCGGCGTCGCTCGCCTTCCGGAAGACGTAGGCGTAGGTCGGGCCCGTCCCCAGGAAGTTGCCCTCGATCATCGAGCCGCCGCAGACGGGGAACGAGGAGAGCCCGTCGACCATGAACACCTTCGTCGGGTCGGACGGGATCGCGATCGGCGCGAACGCCGGCATCGCCGTCGACGGGGAGGGGGTCGAGGCCGAGCCGCCACCTGCCGGCTGATCCGCGCCGGTGAAGTTCCGCTGCAGGACGGCGAACGCTCCGACCGTCCCGAGCAGCACCACCGCGACGAGCGCGACGGTCTGCACCTTCCGCACCGTGGTGCGGCGCGCCCGGCGGCGCGTGACGTCCCGGAACGTCGCGCCGGGGTCCGGCGCCGCCGGGCGCGCCGCCCGCTCCAGGTCCCGTTCCAACCGATCATCGATCCCGGTCATAGCCCCTCACTCCTCTTCGCCGAGCGCGGCCGCCATCGCGTGGCGCGCCCGGTGCAGCGTCGTCTTGATCGTGCCCTCGGAGACGCCGAGCGTCCGCGCGATCTCGATCACGTCGTATCCGAGGTAGTACCGGAGGACCGTCGCTTGCCGTTGGCGGCGCGACAGCTTCGTCAACGCCAGCTCGACGTCGAGCCGCGCGTCGTGCGGTTCGTCGACGTTCCACCGCGCGTCGGCGCGGTCGCGGGCGCGAGCCTCGGCGCGGACACGCCGGAGCCGGCTCTTCGACAGGTTCAGCGCGACGCGCGTCACCCACGCCGGCAGCGAATCGATCCGGTCGCCCCGCTCGGACCGCTCCCACGCCCGGGCCAGCGCTTCGGCGACCGCGTCCTCGGCCGTCGACCGGCTGCCTTCGACGAGCGCGACCGCCGCGACGATGCGGGGGTACGCGCCGGTCAGGAACTCGCGGATCGCGGCCTCGTCGATCGAGGCCAGGTCTCGGCTCACCAGTGTTCGCTCCACGACCGTTCGACGCACGAAGCGTCCCACGGGTTGACGTGGGCGGCGCGGAGCGCCGGTATCGTGACGGCCCGATGCCGTCGGTGACCTGTCCTCGCTGTCACACGCGGCAGTCGATCGGCGAGGACGCCGACGGCTACACGTGCGAGCGGTGCGGGACCGCATGGGCCTTCGCGACGTGCGAGAACTGCGGGACGCGGTTCCACATGCCGCCCGGGACCACCACCTGGACGTGCCCGACCTGCGGTCATCAGCATGCCCCCGCAGCCGTGGAGCGTCGCGCCCCCGCCCACGCTGCGCCGCTGGCCCCCGAGCGAGCTCCCGACGCGCTCGCCGCACGAAGGCTGCGGCTCGGGTCGATCGCGGTCGCCGGGATCGCGGTCGTGCTGATCGGCGCGTTCGCCCTGACGCGGGGGGGCGCCGCCGCGCCGCCGTCCCCGACCCCGGATCCGATCCAAGCCCTGTGCCTGCACCTCCGCGACCTGCAGACGGCCCGGGTCGACGCGCTCACACGCGTGGCCACGGCGATCGCAGCGGACGCGGATGCGATCGAAGCCACGGGCGACACGGCGACGGCCGACGCGGTGCGCAAGCTTCGGCGCGCCGTGATCGGCGAGCGCGACGCGATCGCGACGCAGAACCCGGCGGACGATCAGCCAGCCGCGGCGGCCCTCGCGTTGGCGCTCTCGGACCCCCGGATCCCCTGCGGCTGAGCGACTCCGCCGTCGTTAGCACTCTCGGCGCGAGAGTGCCAGCTATCATCGATGCGTGGTCGACCGGAGCGAGCTGGGGCAGCGCAAGTCGGCGGTGCTGCACGCCGTCGTCGAGGAGTACGTGCGCACAGGCGAGCCGGTCGGCTCCGAGACGATCGCCGAGCGGTCGGGGCTCGGTGTCTCCAGCGCCACGATCCGCAACGAGATGGCCGCGCTCGAGGAGCTCGGGTTCCTCCAGCACCCGCACACCTCGGCCGGCCGGATCCCCACGGACCTCGGGTACCGGCACTACGTCGACGCGCTCCCGGCGCGCGGCAAGCTCCGGGACGTCCAACGGCGCGCGATCGCGGCGCACTTCGCCGAGGCGATCCTGGACCTCGAAGAGGTGTTGAAGGGGTCGGTCCTCCTGCTGTCCCGGCTCACGCAGTACGCCGGGCTCGCCGTCCCGCCGGGCGCGTCCGAGGAGCAGCTCGTCCGGCTCGAGGTGATCGACATGGGCCCGTCCCTGATGGTCCTCGCCGTCGGGCAGCACGGCCGGGTCGACAAGCAGGTCCTCGACCGGCCCGAGCACTGGAGCCTGGACGCGTTCCACGTGACCGAGCGGAAGCTTCGTGGGCTCCAGGGGCAGACCTATTCCGCCGCGCAGGCGAAGCTCCTCGAGCTCGCGGCGAGCGTCGGCGCGGACGAGCACGACCTCCTCCTCATGGTGGCCGACGTGCTCCGTCTCGCGACCCGAGGGGCGCGTGCCTCGCACGTCGTCGTCGGGGGCGTGGCGAACCTGGCGGACGAGGCGCAGACGTGGCGACGCGAGACGCTACGGCGGCTGTTCGAGACGTTCGAGCGCGAGCAGGAGATGCTGCAGGTCCTCCAGGACGTGACGACCGGCGACGACCTGAACGTCACGATCGGCGCCGAGCACCCGACGACCGGCGAGTGGGAGGCCTCGCTCGTGACGGCGCCCTTCCGGGCAGGCGAGATCAACCTCGGGACGATCGGCATCGTCGGTCCGACGCGGATGGACTACCTCTCCGCGATGGCCTCGGTTCGTGCGGTCGCCGAACGTCTGTCCGAAGCGGCGACGGAGCTCGATCAGTAGGCATGGCCGTCGCGCGCGACCTCTACGACGTCCTGGGTGTCCCGAGGGACGCGTCGGACGACGACATCCGCAAGGCCTACCGGCGGCTCGCCCGCGAGCTGCACCCCGACGTCAGCGCCGATCCCGAGACCGAGGAGCGGTTCAAGGAGGTCGCCGGCGCCTACGAGATCCTGTCCGATCCCGAGAAACGCGCCCGCTACGACGCGTTCGGGACCGCCGGCCCCGGCGGGCAGCCGTTCGCCGACATCTCCGACATCTTCGAGACGTTCTTCGGGCAGGGCGGCTTCGGCGGGTTCGGCGGATCGCGCCGCCGGGGACCTCGCACGCGAACCCGGCGCGGTGAGGACGTCGGCGTGGTCCTGCGCCTGTCGTTCGAGGAGGCGGCCTTCGGCGTCCGCCGGGAGGTGCAGCTCGAACGGCTGGAGACGTGCGATCGCTGCCTCGGGAACGGCGCCGAGCCCGGCACGGCGCCGATCGCGTGCCGCACGTGCGGCGGCACCGGCGAGGTCCAGAGCGTCCGTCGGAGCGTGTTCGGGACCCTCATGACGGCGTCGCCGTGCGGCACCTGCCAGGGGACCGGTCAGGAGATCCCGGACCGATGCGAGACGTGTCTCGGGCAGGGGCGGCTCCGGCGCCCGGCCACCGTCACGGTCGACATCCCGGCTGGCGTTTCCGACGGGATGGAGCTCCGCGTGGCTGGCAACGGCCACGCCGGCATCTCGGGCGGGTCGAACGGCGACCTCTTCGTCCGGCTCGACGTCGACGAAGCCACGCGGTTCGACCGTCGCGGTCAGGACCTCTACGCCGTCCTCGACATCACGGTCACGCAGGCGTCGCTCGGCGGCGAGGTGACGATCGCCGGGATCGACGGGGACGAACGAGTGCGGATCGAAGCAGGCACGGAATCCGGGACGATCGTCCGGCTCAAGGGCAAGGGCGTCCCGAACCTCAACCGCCGAGGCCGGGGCGATCTGTATGTGACGCTGCACGTGCTGACCCCGAAGGGGTTGTCGCGCGAGGAGCGACAGCTCCTCGCGCGGCTGGCGGAGCTCCGCGGCGAGCCGCGCGACGGCGCGGCCGCCGCGGAGTTGCGCCGCCCCGAGTTCTGAGAGGCTCGACGGCATGTCCGACCCGAACTGTCTGTTCTGCAAGATCGCGGCCCGCGAGATCCCGGCGGAGATCCTCCGGGAGTCCGACCGCGTCTTCGCCTTCCGCGACATCGATCCGCAGGCGCCCACGCACATCCTGCTGATCCCGAAGGAGCACCTGGAGTCCCTCGCCGCGATCCGGGACGACCACGGGCCGCTGCTGGCGGACATCGTCCAGGCGGCCGCGCACCTGGCTCACACGGAGGGGATCGACCAGCGTGGCTGGCGACTCGTGTCCAACGTCGGACCCGATGCGGGCCAAGCGGTCTTCCACCTGCACTTCCATCTGCTCGGCGGACGTCACATGGGCTGGCCCCCGGGGTGACAACGGGTAGCATAGGAACGGCCGTCCGAGGGGCGGCCGTTGCACAACGAACAGGAGGGAACGGGGCGCGGCCCCGGATGTCGGAACACGTGGCAGCCGCCACCACCCAAGTGAAGATCCTGGTCCCGGGCCATCAGTCGATGGTCGCCCTCCTGGGTCAGCGCGACTCCTTCCTCAAGCTCATCGAAGGGGCATTCGGCGCCGACATCCTCGTCCGCGGCAACGAGATCACGATCTCCGGGCCGTCCGACGAGGCCGAGCGCGTCGGCCGCATCTTCGAGGAGCTGCTCGAGCTGCTCGAGCGGGGTCACGACCTCACCGAGGACTCGGTCGGACAGACGATCGAGATGGTGACCGGCGGCGTCGTCGAGCCCGGCGAGGAGGAGCCCCCGAGACCGAGCGATGTCCTCGGCGACAACCTGCTGTCGGCGCGCGGCAAGAAGATCGCGCCGAAGACCTTCGGACAGAAGCGCTACGTCGACGCGATCCGGCACTCGACCCTCACGTTCGCGATCGGTCCGGCGGGCACCGGCAAGACCTACCTCGCCGTCGCCGTCGCCGTCCGGGCGCTTCAGGAGCGCCAGGTCTCGCGACTGATCCTGACCCGGCCGGCGGTGGAAGCGGGCGAGCGGCTCGGGTTCCTCCCGGGATCGCTCTACGAGAAGATCGACCCGTACATGCGTCCCCTCTACGACGCCTTGTACGAGATGACCGGCCCGGACACGCTGCCGCGGCTGATGGAGCGCGGCGTCGTCGAGGTCGCGCCGCTCGCGTTCCTGCGCGGACGCACGCTCAACAACGCGTTCATCATCCTGGACGAGGCGCAGAACACGACGCCGGAGCAGATGAAGATGTTCCTCACGCGGATGGGCCTGGGCTCGGTCGTCGTCGTGAACGGCGACGCGACCCAGGTCGACCTCCCGGCCGGGCAACAGTCGGGCCTGTTCGTCGTCGAGGAGATCCTGGAGGGGATCGACGGGATCTCCTTCGTCCACCTGGGCGGCAAGGATGTGGTCCGTCACAAGATCGTCCAGGACATCGTCGAGGCGTACGGCCGGTACGGGCAGCCACGACCGTCCACCGATGATGACTGAGCACCGATGAACGACGACCCCAGCCCCGGAGGCCATACCCGGACGTCCTCGCCGGCGGTGCTCGTGAGCGACCGCCAGGGAACGGCCGTCGACGTCGACGGCCTCGCGGAGCTCGCGCGGCGGACCCTTCGCGCGGAGGGCATCGAGGACGCGGAGCTCTCGCTCAGCTTCGTCGACGAGGCCGAGATCGAGGACCTCCACGTGCGCTACCTCCACGAGCCGGGCCCGACCGACGTCCTCAGCTTCCCCCTCGACGGCGAGGACGATCGCGGGGTGCGCGTGCTCGGAGACGTCGTGATCGCCCCCGCGGTCGCCGCCCGGAACAACCCGGCCGACCCCGCCGGCGAGCTCCGGCTGCTCGTCGTGCACGGCGTGCTCCATCTCCTCGGGTACGACCACGAGGAAGATGCCGAGCGGGCGGAGATGTGGTCCCGGCAGACCGCCTACAGCGGGGTGCCTTCGCCGTGACGTCGACGGACTGGCTGTCGCTGTTCCTCGTGGTCGTGGCGATCGTGCTGACGGGGTTCTTCGCCGGATCCGAGACCGCCATCACGAGGATGAGCCGCGTCCGGGCGTTCCGGCTCCGGGAGGAGGGCCGTCGCGGTGCCGCGCCCCTCGTGCGGATCGTCGAGAACCCCGCGCCGTACCTGAACGTGATCTTGTTCCTGACGCTGCTCTTCACGATCGGCGGGTCGACGATCGCCACCGGCTTCGCCGTGCGCCACTTCCACCGTGCCGGCGAGGTCGTCGCGACGATCCTCATGACCTTGTTGCTGTTCATCTTCGCCGAGGTGACGCCGAAGACCTTCGCGATCCAACGGACCGACCGCGTCGCGCTCCTCGTGGCGGCGCCGATCGCGTTCCTCGGGCGCGTGCTCGGGCCGTTCGCGACGGCGCTCCTGAAGCTCGCGAACGTCCTGATGCCCGGGAAGGGCCTGAAGGAAGGTCCGTACATCACCGAACAGGAGCTGCTCGCGTCGGCCACGGTCGCCTCGGAGGAAGGCGAGATCGAGGAAGAAGAGAAGGAGCTGATCCACTCGATCTTCGAGTTCGGCGACACGATCGTGCGCGAGGTGATGGTTCCTCGGCCGGACGTGATCGCCGTCGAAGACACGGCGACCCTCCGCGACGTCCAGGCGCTCGTCCTGGAACACGGCTTCTCGCGGATCCCGGTGTTCCACGAGGATCTCGACGACGTGGTCGGGGTCGTCTTCGCGAAGGACGTGCTGAAGGCGATGCATCAGGGGAACGGCGATCGCACCCTCCTGGAGATCTGCCGTCCCGCACACTTCGTCCCGGAATCGAAGAAGGTCGCTGACCTGCTGCGGGAGATGCAGAAGGAGAAGTTCCACCAGGCGATGGTGACCGACGAATACGGCTCGATCACCGGGATCGTCTCGCTCGAGGACCTCCTGGAGGAGCTCGTCGGCGAGATCACGGACGAGTACGACACGGAGGAGCCCGACATCGTAGAGGTCGGCGACGGGGTCTACCGCGTGTCGGGGAAGTGCTCGATCGACGACGTGAACGAACTCCTCGGCGCCGAGCTCCCGGACGAGGAGTGGGATACGGTCGCCGGGCTCGTCCTGGATCTGTTCGGCAAGATCCCCGACGCGGGGGAGGAGACGACGTTCCAGGGGCTTCGATTCACGGTCGAGGACGTGCAGGGACGACGGGTCGCGAAGGTCCTCATCACGCGCGATCCCGTCTCGGACGAGGCGCGGGAGGAGGTCGTCGGTGGCTGAGGGCGCGATCCCGGCCGAGGCGAGGGCGGTGATCGAGGACGCGATCGCGCGGGCCCGCGAAGCCCGGGAGCGGGCGTACGCGCCGTACTCGGGGTTCCACGTGGGGGCCGCGGTCGTTGCCGGCGGGCACGTCTTCACCGGGGAGAACGTCGAGAACGCGAGCTACCCGGTGTCGGTCTGCGCCGAGCGCAACGCGGTCGCGCACATGATCGACGCCGGAGAGCGGAAGATCGACCTCGTCGCGGTCGTCACCGCGGGCGAGACGCCGACCCCGCCGTGCGGTGCGTGCCGCCAGGTCATGTGGGAGTTCGGGCGGGAGGCGCTCGTCGTCGCCGAGACGACGAGCGGCGAGCGGAAGACCTGGGCGCTCGAGGACCTGTTGCCCGACGCGTTCGGTCCAGAAGACCTCGACCGGTGAGCGGGTTCCGGAGCGGCGTCGTGGCCGTCGTCGGGCGGCCCAACGTCGGCAAGTCGACGCTCGTGAACGCGATCATGGGACAGAAGGTCGCGATCGTCTCGGACAAGCCTCAGACGACGCGCCGCGGGGTCCACGCGATCTGGTCCACGCATGAGGCGCAGGTCGTGCTCACCGACACGCCCGGGTTCCACAAGCCTCGGACGCTCCTTGGGGCTCGGCTGAACGACCTCGTCGGCGACGCCGTGTCCGGGGTGGACCTGGTCCTCCACGTGGTCGACGCCGCGGCCGGTGTCGGGACCGGAGACGCCTTCGTCTACGAGCAGAAGGTCCGCCCGACGGGCGCGCCGGCGATCTGCGTCGTGAACAAGGTGGACGCCCTGCGCGGGCGCGCCGAGGTCCCGCAGCTCGCGGCCGCGGCCGGCATCGGGGACTACGTCGAGGTCGTGCCGATCTCGGCCAAGCTCGGGAAGGGCATCGGCATGCTCCGCGGTCTCGTGATCGAGCGCCTGCCGGAAGGTCCCGCCCTCTATCCCGAGGAGATGATCACCGACCAGCCGCTCGAGGTGCGCCTGGCCGAGATCGTCCGGGAGAAGGCGCTCGCCGTCACGCGGCAAGAGGTGCCGCACTCGATCGCGGTCGTCGTGGAGGAGCTGGAACGCGACGACTCGCTCGTCAAGGTCCACGCCTCCCTCGTCGTGGAGCGCGACTCGCAGAAGGGCATCGTGATCGGGCGCGGCGGGGAGACCCTGAAGACGATCGGCTCGCGAGCGCGCGAGGAGATGGAGCTCGTCCTCGGGACGAAGGTGTTCCTCGATCTCCGCGTCAAGGTCCTGAAGGAGTGGCAGCGCGACCCGCGCGCGCTCGAGCGCCTGGGGTTCTAGGACACCACGAGCGTCGCGGTCATCTGCGGGTGGATCTTGCAGACGACCGGATACGTCCCGGCCGTCAGCCCCGTCAGCGCGACCTCCGCGCCGGCACCCGCGTCGACCGACTGGTCGATTGGCGTTTCCTTGATCGTGAAGGTGTGCGGGACCGAGCCCGTGTTCTGGAGGACCAGCCGGGTGCCCGCGGGAGCCCCGATGCAGCTCGGGGAGAAGTCGAAGTCCTGCAGCTGCACGGTCTGCGTCGGGCCGCTCGGCGTACAGGCGACGGACGTCTTCGAGCCGGAGCACGAAACGGCTCCGCCGCAAGCCAGGACGGCGACGAGGATCAGCCGGTGGACGCGCATCGCCGGAGCCTATCGGCCGGCGCTCGCGAACGGCACGTCGATTACCCTGGAGACGTGACCGGCCTCGCTCCGCTCTCGCCCGTCGTCGCCCC
>Ga0075434_100006818_pt1 | contig 10506 bp, 10 predicted proteins | sample RhiMethybrSRZTD3_FD_75298 | JGI IMG/M metagenome (GOLD analysis project Ga0075434, IMG submission 75298) | Populus rhizosphere microbial communities from Tennessee, USA - Rhizosphere MetaG P. TD hybrid SRZTD3 | ecosystem: Host-associated > Plants > Roots > Rhizosphere > Soil | place: USA...
ACCTCCGGCTCGAGCACGAGCGCCCGCGCCAGCGCCACGCGCTGGGCCTGTCCCCCCGAGAGCGTTGGCGCCCGCTGATCCCGGAGCGCCGCGATGCCGAGCCGCTCGAGCCAACGCCCGACGCGCGCGTCGCGCTCGTCTCCGACGCCGCGGAACTTCAGCCCGATCGCGACGTTCTGCGCGACGGTCATGTCGGCGAGCAAGGGATGCTGGAACACCGTGGCCATCCGGCGCCGCTCGGCCAGCGAGCTGCCCGCGTCGACCGGCCGGCCGCGGAACCGAACAACACCGCGGCTTGGCCGCTCGAGCAGCCCGGCGATGCGCAGCAACGTCGACTTGCCGCTTCCGTTCGGGCCGATGACGGTCAGGATCTCGCTCTCGCGCAGCGAGAGCGCCGGCACGTCGAGTACGGTCGCACCGCCGTACGTCATCTGCACGCCGCCGAGCTCGACGACGGCGGGCGGCGTCACGTCGGCAGAACGTGGATCGAGCCGCGATGGATCGAGAATTCCCAGTGACGATCGCGCTCGATGTCGAGGATCTCGTACACGAGATGGGGGACCTCGACCTCCAGGTCGAAGTCGCCCTGGGCGGGCGCGCCGGGCGTGTCGAGACGCAAGCACAGCGACCAGACCGTACCGAAGTCGCTATCGCCCACGACGGTGCCGCGCATCTGGTTCATGTGGTGGGTTGCGTCCAGTGCCCTCCGGTCTTTGCGGACCAGCCGCACGTATTCGGGGCGAATGAAGAACGCGATCGGGCTGTCGGGCGCCGGCAGGTACGACCGCGTCGGCGAGTTCACCGCCTCGAGCGTATGACCGCGCCACGCGATCTGGATGCGGTCGGGTGTCGACTTCACGACGGTGCCGTGGAGCACGTTGCGCAGTCCCATCACCCGCGCGACCGCTTCGGACGCCGGCTGCCACAGGAGCTCGGCGCGCGCCGCGGCCTGGATCACGTGGCCGTTCTCGTAGACGATGATCCGGTCGGCGAGCCGATAGGCCTCGGTGAAGTCATGAGTCACGACCACGGCGGCGGTCCCCCACCCGCTCAGGATCGCGCGCAGCTCGTCGCGCAGCGCGCGCCGCAGCGGCGAGTCGAGCGCCGAGAGCGGCTCGTCGAGCAGCAGCAGCGCCGGATCGATCGCGAGCGCCCGTCCGAGCGCCACGCGCTGGCGCTGACCTCCCGAGAGCTCGGACGGTCGGCGGTGCGCGAGGCCGCCGAGGTCGAGCCGCTCGAGCACCTCGGTCACCCGTCGCTCGCGGTCGTGTCGCGACCGGTCGCGCAGACCGAAGCCGACGTTGCCGGCGACCGTCAGGTGGGGAAACAAGGCGTAGCCCTGGAACACGTAGCCGACACGCCGCTGCTGCGGCGGCAGATTGATGCCCGCCGCCGCGTCGAACAGCACGCGGTCGTCCACGACGACACGTCCGGCGTCGGGCGCGATCAGGCCCGCGAGGCACTGCAGTGTGAGTGTCTTGCCCGCGCCCGAGGGCCCGAACAGCACGGCGACGCCGTCACCCGCCGTCCACGAGACGTCGAGCGCGAAACCCGGGAGTTGCTTCTTGATCTCGACCGAGAAGCGAGATCTCACGTCGCGCGGGCTCCAAGACGCCCGGCCAGGATCAGGACGAGGCAGGAGAGCGTGGTGAGCGCCAGCACCAGCACGACCGCCTCGCCCATCTCGCCCGTCTGCACCGCGGTGTAGATGGCCAGCGGAACAGTCGTCGTCTTGCCCGGGATGTTGCCGGCCAGCATGAGCGTCGCGCCGAACTCACCGAGCGCGCGCGCGAACGCGAGCACGAGCCCGGCGATGATACCGTTGCGCGCCAGCGGCAACGTGACCTCGAGCGCTGTGCGCCACTCCGATCGCCCCAGGGTAAAGGCGGCCTTCTCCAGCTCGCGATCCACCGACTCGATGGCCGCGCGCGCCGTGCGCACCAGGAGCGGCAACGCCATGACGGTCGCGGCGATCACGGCGGCGTACCACGTGAACGCGACGCTCCAGCCGGTGAACGCATAGACGGGCGCGCCGAGCCAGCCGCGCCGGCCCAGCAGGACGATCAGGTAGTAGCCGGTCACGGTGGGCGGCAGCACCAGCGGTAAGGTCACCACGAGATCGACCAGCGCGCGCCCGCGAAAGGTGCGGCGCGCCAGCACGTACGCGAGCGGGATTCCGATCAGCGCGTTCAGCAACGTCGCGGCGATCGCGACGCGAATCGACAGACCCAGGGCGCTCACGGCTTCGACACTCATCGCGGCCTACTATGCCATCGGTGTCGTGGATTTCGCTCACGCCCACGCGGGCCGCGAAAAGCCGGGTAGAATGGCGACGTGACAACGCCTGAACGGAAACCCCTCGACGCGAGCACCCGTATCCGCGACCTCTCGGACCATCCACGTGGCACCGTGATCAAGACGAAGGTGTGGATGGAGCGAGACGGCCGCTTCGTTGTCGGCGACGGCGGCCTGAAGCTCCTGCTTGGCGTTCTCGAGCACGGCTCGCTCCTCGGCGCAGCGAAGGAGATCGGTTGGTCGTATCGCCATGCCTGGGGCTATTTGAAGCAGGCCGAGGCCGCGCTGGGCGCTCCGCTCACGACGCCTCGGCCGGGCAAGGGCGCGTCACGAGGTATGGCGCTGACCGAGACCGGTCGTCTGGTGCTCGAGCAGCTGGTCGCAGTCCGCAATCGGATCGACGACGCGGTGGGACCCAGCGGACCCACGTCGAAGGATATCGCCGCGCGCGGCCGACGCCGCCGGCGCGTCGCCGAAGGTCAGCCTCAAACGCCGAGGGGGGACTGGCGCACGCGCCGCTGACCGGCGCGTCGCTGTGGTGCCGGCCTGGGCTATCGCCCGTCAACGGGCGCCGGGCGGCGCAGGCTGAAAGCCGAGACGCGAGAGTGTCGCTTGTCCGTCACGGCTCACGAGCAGATCGACGAACGCCTGTGCGAGGGCGGACTGCTTCGAGGCCTTGATCACGGCCGCCGGATAGGTCACGGGCCGGTACGTGTCCTCGGCCGGTCGAAACGCTTCGACGACCTGTCCCGAGCGCACCACCGCGTCCGTCGTGTAGACGAACCCGGCCTCGACCTCGCCGCGCGTGACGTAATCGAGCGCCTGGCGAACGTTCTCGGCGAGGACCAGCTTCGGCTGCAGCTGATCCCAGAGCCCCAGGGACTTCAAACTCTCCTCGGCGTACTGGCCGACGGGCACCGTCTTGGGATTACCGATGACGATGCGTTGCACCTTCGGGCCCGAGAGATCCGCGGGCTTCGAGATGTCGAGCATCGAGCCGGCCGGCTTGATCACGGTGAGGACGTTGCGCGCAAACACCCGCCGGGTCGCGGTGTTGATCAGGCCCTTCTGCTCGAGCTCGTCCATCTGCCGCTGAGCGGCCGAGATGAAGACGTCGACCGGCGCGCCGGCCTCGATCTGCTTCTGCAGCTCACCCGACGAGCCGAAGTTGTAGCGAAGTTTCACACCGGAATGGCTCTGCATGAACTGGCGGCCGAGCGTCTCGACGGCCTCCTTCATGCTGATCGCCACCGACAACACCATCTCCTGTGCCCCCGCGACGGCGGGGAGACACAGGACGAGGAGCACGAGTAGGACGATTCGCAATGTACGCGGCATGGGCCCGTAGCTTAGCGGCGCGGGTGCGGGTGTTCAAAGTGCACACCTGGACACAATGACCACTGTCGCCGAGGCGCCGGGCTCAGCGCGCGTGGCGTTGCTGGATCGCGGTCAGCGCCCAATTCACGAGGAAGATCAGCACGAGCAGCAGCAGCGCGAGCGCGATGGCGACCTCGAAGTTCCCCTTGCCGGTCTCGAGCACCATCGCGGTCGTCAACGTGCGCGTCTGTCCTTTGATGTTGCCGCCCACCATCATCGAGGCGCCGATCTCCGAGATGATGCCGCCGAAGCCCGCCATCACGGCCGCGAGCATCGGCAGGCGCGCCTCGCGCAGGACCAGCCGCACCATCTGAATGCGCGAGGCGCCCAGCGCCAGGAGCTGCAGCCGGAACTCTCGCGGCACCTGACCGACGGCGGCGAGCGTGATCCCGGTCACGATCGGCGCGGCGATGACCGCCTGGGCCGCGACGATGGCGGCCGGCGTATAGAGGATCTCGAGATCCCCGAAGGGACCGCTGCGCCACAGCAGCAAGGTCACGAAGAGCCCGACCACGACCGGCGGCAGCCCCATGCCGGTGTTCACCGCGCTCACGACGAGACCGCGGCCGGGAAATCGCGCGAGCGCGAGGGCCGCGCCGGCCGGAACGCCCAGGGCGAGCGAGATCACGGTCGCGGTTCCCGAGACCTGGAGCGAGAGCCACAAAATGCCCCAGATCTCACGGTCGGCGCCGGCGAGCAGCCCGATCGCCTGGCGGGCGCCGCTCCACAGGAGGTCCATGGCTCGACGAGTGTACTAAAATCACCCCGGGAGGATTACCTATGGCCGACGTTACGTTACGAGGCAACCCCATCACGCTCGGCGGATCCGAAGTGAAAGCCGGGCAGAGCGCTCCGGACTTCACCGCTCTCGACAACGGGCTCAAGCCCGTCAAGCTCAGCGACGCGAAGGGCAAGGTCGTGATCCTGAGCTCGGTGCCGTCGCTCGACACTCCGACCTGCGACACCGAGACCCGGCGCTTCAACCAGGAAGCGGCGAAGCTCGGCTCAGACGTCGAGATCTGGACGATCAGCCGCGACCTGCCGTTCGCGCAGAAGCGCTGGTGCGGCGCCGCCGGAGTGACGGCGGTCAAGACGCTCTCCGATTTTCGGGAGCGCGCCTTCGGCCCCGCCTACGGCGTCGAGATCAAGGACGGGCCGATCGCCGGACTCACCGCGCGGGCGGTGTTCGTGGTCGGCAAGGACGGCAAGGTGAAGCACGTCGAGTACGTGAAGGAGATCGGGTCCGAGCCGAACTACGACGCGGCGCTCGCCGCGGCGAAGTCGGCCGCCAGCTGAGCGGCGGCGTTCATCGATCGGGACGCCTCGGACTCCGCGGCGTCCCGGTCGAATCCCTCACGCCCCGCGCTCGAAGACGACGGTCGTCGGCTTCGCGAAGCGCCCCTTGGCCGACGCCATCGTCGGGACCGCGAGCGGCCCGAAGGTCAAGGTGATCGTGTGCGCGCCGTCGGGCAAGGTCACGTTCGCGCCGTAGTGAAAACCCTGGCCGCCCACCATCGGCGCGAGTCTCACCCGGCGCGCGGGCTCACCCGCGGCGCGGATCGTCGCCGACACCGGAAGGTACGGGATCGGCTCACCGGTCGTCCGGTCGGTGACGAACACCATCAGATGTCCGGGGCCCGCAGCCATGGCGGTGGAGCCCGCGTGGCCCTCGTGCCCGGAGTGATCGCCGCCGCTCCGATAGTCGAGTCGCACGGTGTAGTCGTCGACCGTCTTGGCGACCGGCGCGGCGTCGTGCATGTGCCCGCCGCTGGTCAGGCCCTTCAGGAACGCGACCAGGTCGACGAGCTGCGTGACGCTCAGGCTGTCGGCGTAGCTCGGCATCAGCGACTTCCCGTCCGGCCCCGTGTATCCGGGACCGTCGAGGACCACCGCGTTCGGGGCCAGGATCGATTCGGCAAAATACTCCGCTGGATGCTGACCGCCCATGCCCGTCAGCTCCGGGCCGACGTTCTTCGCGTCGCCGCCCGACGCCGGGAAGGTCTCGCCCTGGATCGCGTGGCACTTGTAACACTCGAGGTCCACGAAGACCTGCCGGCCCTTCGCCGCGTCGCCCCCGGGCAGCGCGAACTTCCACCCGGGCGGCACCCCGCCCGACTGGTGGAGCTGCTCCATCGTGACCTTCCGTGACGGCGCGCCCGGCGTGCCGGTCATGTGTTGGCTATGTCCTTCGTGCTGGGCGAGCGCCGAAGCCGTGAGCGCGACGAACGTCAGGAGCGTGCCGCCGAGAAGCGCTCTGGATCCAGAAGTCATGGTCACCTCGTTCTGCCTGCCAGTATAAGACGCGACGCACGCACGGCCGCCGGCCGCTCAGGTAAAACCCGCCGCCCGATTGAGGTGCCTGCCGCGAGCGTGTCAGCATGCCGTGTGTACGATGAAAGAGGCGCGTCCACACGCGCCGTGTTGATGACATGACGCCACGACTCCTCGAGGCGATGCCCTCAGCGACCACGCGCGAGCTCAGGCTCGAGATTCGGCGCGGAGACGCCGCGCTCGACCTGCTTGGACGCCCCGAGTTCCGTGATGCGTGGCATTCGCTCCATCAGGCCTGTCCGTGGGCGACCGCGTTTCAAGACGCGCCGTTCGCCGACGTCTGGTACCGGTCGTATCGCACCCGGTTTGCGCCGGTCGTCGTCGCCGGCTGGACGGACGGGACGCTCGCCGGTCTCCTGCTGCTGGCGGTGAGCCACGATGGGACCACGCTCTGCCACGTCGGTGCGCACCACGCCGAATACCAGGTCTGGCTCAGCACCGATGACCGGTTCGTCGGCGCCGCGCTCGACGCGCTCGCCGACACGTTTCCGGGACGCGGGCTGCAGCTGCTCTTCGTCCCCCCAGGCGTGGAGTTCACGCCGCCGGAGCGATGGCGCTCCCGATGTTTCAGGCGGCCGATCTCGGCGCCCTATCTCGCGACCAACCCGGCCGATGCGGTCCGCAGCTCGCTGCGCAAGAAATCGAACAAGAGCAAGCTCGGTCGGCTGACACGCCGCGGGAAATTCTCGTTCGAGCGCGTCTCGGACGACGCCGCGTTCGCCGCGCTCCTCGAAGAGATCGTTCCCCTCTACGAGCTTCGCCAGGGCGCGGCGCACGACGCGCTCCCGTTCCGGCACGACGATCTGAAGCGAGCGTTCTATCTGGCCTTGCAGCGCGAGACGGACCTGGTGCACGTCACCGTCATGCGCGTCGAGGACGAGCTGATCGCCGCCCACATCGGCATGCGGAGCCGGAATACCGTGCTGGCGGGGATGATGGCGCAGTCGCCGCGGTACGCGAAGGAATCGGCCGGCAAGCTCCTGTTCTTCGAGCTGGCGCTCCTGCTCGAGCGGGAAGGCCTCGACGCGCTGGACCTGACCCCGGGCGGCGACTACAAGGATCGCTTCGCGACCCACTTCGAGGAAGCGAGCACGATCACCATCCTGTTCTCGCACTCGGCCGCCTGGCGGCACCGCCAGCAGCGAAGGCTGATCGACGCCGTCAAGCGTCGTGGCGTCTCGACCGAGTCGGTCAAGCGCCTGATCCGCTCGGCACGTCACACGGTCTCTCACTTGCGGCCGGCCGATCTGCCGCTGAAGGTCGCCCGGCGCGTGAAGCGCGCGGTGTGGGACGACGTCGAGCTGCGGATCTACCGGTTCGGCGGCTCGCCCGCGATGCACCCCGAGTCCGTGCGCCTGGCGCGGGACCGATTCGAAGACCTCGCGTGCTACGCGCCCGCCGAGTGGTGGCAGCCGACGACCACCGCATTCCTCCAGAGCGCGATGGAGCGGCTGGAAAACGGAGAGCACTGCTACACCTACGTCGAGGACGGCGTGCTCGCGCACTACGGCTGGCTGGTCGAGCGGCAGGAGAGCACGTTCATGGAAGAGGTCCACCTGCCGTGGGAGCTCCCGCCCGGGTCGGCCGTCCTGTACAGTTTTTATACGCATCCTCGCTTCCGTGGTCGCGGTCTCTACGCCTCGGCCCTGCGGCGAATGATCAGCGACGCCGCGGCGATTCCGGGCCTCGGCGACATCTACATCGGGGTCCGTGCCGACAACGGGCCCTCGCGGCGGGTCATCGAGAAGGTCGGCTTCGTGTACGACCGCAGCTTCTACGAGCGGCGCCGGCTCGCGAGCGTTCGGCGGTGGGCCGGCGCATCCGACGCGGGCGAGGGCCCGTCCGTGCAACCCTGACCCGGGAAAGCCCAGGCGATCCGTGCTGCGCACCGTGAGACTGGCGCTTCTGAAGACGCTCGGTACGCTCGGGCTCGACGACGCCGCGCCGCTGACGCGATGGCGCCGGCATCGCGTGCTCATTCTCGGTTATCACGGGATCTCACTCGACGACGAGCACCACTGGGATTCGGAGCTCTACATGCCGGCCTCGGTGCTTCGCCGGCGCCTCGAGCTGATCCGAGAAGCCGGATGCCACGTGCTCGCGCTCGACGATGCGGTCCGCCGGATGTACGAGGACGATTTGCCTCCGCGGAGCGTGGTGCTCACGTTCGACGACGGCACCTACGACTTCTACGCGCGGGCGTTCCCGGTCGTCCAGTCGTTCGGCTTCCCGGCGACGGTCTACTTCACGACCTACTACGCGGAGTTCAACCGTCCGGTCTACGACGCGATGCTCTCGTACCTCTTGTGGAAGGGCCGGAGTCGCCGCCTCTACTGGCCCGACGTCCTCGGAGACACCGGCGAGATCACCTTGACGGACGACGGCCGGCGCCGCGCGCGGGAGCGGCTCCACCGGTACCCTGTCGAGCACGGATTGAACGGGCGCGACAAGGACGCGTTGCTGGCGCGCCTGGCGGCGCTCCTCGACGTCGACTACGACGACATCTTGCGCCGCCGGCTGCTTCACTTGATGAGCTTGTCCGAGGCCGGTGAACTGGCGCGGCGAGGGGTCGATCTACAGCTCCACACTCACCGGCATCGGGTCTCGTACGATTCGGCGGTCTTCGATCGCGAGATCCGGGACAACGTGGAGCGGCTCCGCGCGCTCCGCGCCTCGGAGCCCACGCACTTCTGCTATCCCGGCGGCGTCAACCGTCCCGAATTTCTCCCGTGGCTCCGCGGCTCGAACATCGTGTCCGCGACGACCTGCGAGCCCGGCCTCGCCTCGCGCCGTCACGATCGCCTGCTCTTGCCGCGCTACATCGACACCTCGGCCCACACGGACGCCGAGTTCCGGGCGTGGCTCACCGGGGTCGCGACGCTCTTGCCCCGGCGCCGGCAGGCCGAGGCGACGGGCCAGTTTCTCGAGGCGCCCGTCGCCTCCTGACGCGCGCTACGAGAGATCGACCCAGACGGTCTTGGTCTCGGTGTAGTGCTCGAGACCGGCCGAGCCGAGCTCGCGCCCGAACCCCGATTCCTTGAACCCGCCGAACGGCAGCGCCGCGTCGAACAGGTTGTAGGCGTTGACCCACACGGTGCCCGCGCGAATGGCGCGCGCGGCCTTGAGCGCCTTGGTGACGTCGCGCGTCCACACCGCCGCGGCCAGACCGTAGGTCGTCGAGTTGCCCTGAGCGATGCCCTCGTCGATCGACTTGAACGGGATCACCGACAGGACCGGCCCGAAGATCTCCTCGCGGGCGATCTTCATCGTGTTGGTGACGCCGTCGAAGATGGTGGGCTCGACGAAGTAGCCCTTGCCCGAGCCGACGTTGGCCCGGCCGCCGCCGGCGACGACCCGCGCGCCTTCCTTCTTGCCCGCGTCGATGTAGCCGAGCACGGTCTCCATCTGCGCCTTCGAGACGACGGGCCCCATGCGCGTGGCCTTGTCCATCGGGTCGCCGACCTTGAGCGTCTTCACCCGGTCGGTCAGCTTGCCCATGAAGTCGTCGTGGATCTTGTCCTCGAGGAACAGGCGCGAGCCGGCGGCGCATACCTCGCCTTTGTTGTAGAAGATGCCGGTGAGCGCGCCCTTCACCGCCGCTTCCATGTCGGCGTCGGCGAAGACGATGTTCGGCGACTTGCCGCCGAGCTCCAGCGAGATGCGCTTCAGGGTCCCGGCGGCCTCGCGCATGATCCCCTTGCCCACCTCGGTCGAGCCCGTGAAGGCGATCTTGTCGACGCGCGGGTCTTGCACCATCGCCATGCCGACCTTACCGCCGGGGCCGGTCACGACGTTGAAGACGCCCTCGGGCAATCCCGCCTCCAGGGTGAGCTCGGCGAACTTGAGCGCGGTGAGCGGCGTCAGGGACGCGGGCTTGAGCACGACCGTGTTGCCCGCAGCCAGGGCCGGCGCGATCTTCCACGACGAGAGCAGGAACGGAAAGTTCCACGGCACGATCGCGCCGATCACGCCGAGGGGCTGGCGCAAGGTGAACGTGAACGCGTTCTCGCGCAGGCCGAGGGTCTCGCCGTGGATCTTGGTGGCCCAGCCCGCGTAGTAGCGGAAGACCTCCGCGGCGAACGGGATCTCGACCTTACCCGAGTCGAAGAGCGTCTTGCCGGTGTTCAGGCTCTCGAGCTTCGCCATCTCGTCGAGGTTCTGCATGATCAGATCGCCGAGCTTCCACACGATTCGTCCGCGCTCGGCGGCGCTCATCCGCGGCCACGGTCCCGAGTCGAACGCCTTGCGGGCCGCCGCCACGGCGAGGTCGACGTCGCGCTCGTCGCCGCGTCCGACCTGGGCGCTCGGCTCCTCCGTCGCCGGATTGATCGTGTCGTAGGTCGAGCCGGAGGCCGGCGCGCGCCAGCCGCCCGCGATGAAGAGCTGTCCGGAATTCATGGGGTGACTCCTCGGTTGCTAGGGACGAGTTGGTCGGGTGCTGCGATACGCGACGACCATGATCGGCCGCAGCGCGAGGCGATCGCGCAGGAGGACCGTGAAGCC
>Ga0075434_100006819_pt1 | contig 10506 bp, 8 predicted proteins | sample RhiMethybrSRZTD3_FD_75298 | JGI IMG/M metagenome (GOLD analysis project Ga0075434, IMG submission 75298) | Populus rhizosphere microbial communities from Tennessee, USA - Rhizosphere MetaG P. TD hybrid SRZTD3 | ecosystem: Host-associated > Plants > Roots > Rhizosphere > Soil | place: USA...
CCCCAGCGTGCCGGAAGGGAGAGTGTCACGCCATCAGCGGCAGTCTGGACGGCGGCGGCGCGCAGGTCGCTGGCGAGGATGGCGTCGAGCCGCAACGCCTCGCGCAGCGCCAGCTCGACTGGCTCCTCGCCCGCGTTGACGGCGACGACCGAGCGCTGCTCTCCGTCACTCCGCTCGAAGGCGACCGCCGGACCGCTCGATGCCAGGGCGCGGTGGCCATCGCCACGGAGCGCCGGATCCGCCGCCCGCGCCGCCGCGGCGGCGCGCATGAACGCGAGGAGGTCGTGGTTCCAGTCGGCCTCGTTCGGTGGGAAGGTGCGACGGCAGTCGGGATCGGCGCGCCCGGTGAGCCCCACCTCGTCGCCGTAATAGATGCATGGCGCCCCCGGCATCGCCATCTGCAGGAGGACCGCCATCCGCACCGAGGCCTCGTCCTCGCCGCACAGGGCCAGCATCCGTGGCGTGTCGTGCGAGTCGAGCAGGTTCAGCTGCGCTGCCTGGTGCTCGGCCGGATAGGCGGCCAGGAGCTCGTCGATCCGAGCCGCGAATGCGTGTCCGTCGAGCGGCACCAGGGCATTGCGCACCGCGCGATGCCCCGCCGCGACAGCACGGTCCAGGTGGGAGCCGGCCGCAAAGCCCAGGATGGCGAAGGCGAGCGGGTAGTTCATCATCGCGTCGAACTTCCCGGGCCCGATCCAGTCCGGGGCGACGTGCCAGATCTCCGCGACGAGGTACGCCTCCGGGTTCACACCTCGCACCCGCCCGCGGAACTCGGCCCAGAACTGCATGTCGTTGATTTCGTGCGCGACGTCGAGCCGCCACCCATCGGCGCCAAAGCGGATCCAGTGCTCGGCAACGCTCAGCAGGTATTCGCGCATCTCCGGGTTGCCGACGTTCATCTTTGGCAGCGCGGGCAGGTTCCACCAGGCCTGGTAGCCGAACGTTTCGAGAGCCGATGGCTCCTTGCGATGAGCCGCTCCCTGGTCCGGCTCCAGCTTTCCGAGGAAACGATCGGGGTAGGCGTCGAGCTCGCGATCCTCGCTCAGGACCGTGGGGTTCAGGAAGAACCAGTCGCGGTACGGCGAATGGCGCCCGACCTCGAGGATGTGGTGGAACGGCCAGAAGCCACGCCCGGAGTGGTTGAAGACGCCGTCGAGGACGATCCGCATCCCGCGCCGGTGCGCCTCGTCGAGGAGCTCGCGCAGCGCCTCGTTGCCGCCCAGCAGCGGGTCGACGTTGAGGTAGTCGTACGTGTGGAACCGATGGTTGGAGGCCGAGGCGAAGATCGGGTTCAGGTAGATCGCCGTCACGCCCAGTGACTGGATGTGGTCGAGGCCCTCGATCACCCCGTACAGGTCACCGCCCTTGAAGCCATGGACCGTCGGCGGGGAATCCCAGGACTCCATCGGTCCCGGCGGGTGCACCCGTCCCGAGCGAGCGAAGCGGTCCGGGAAGATCTGGTAGAAGACGGCATCCCGGACCCAGGCGGGGGGAGCGCCGTCGGACGTGGACACGCCCGAATCCTATCGCCGCGACTGGGCGGCGAACGGCTCTTCACGCGGTCGGCTGCTAGGATCGCGCCCGATGCCCGCCGCTGACACGCCGCCTGAGGAGGCTCCCCCTCCACCGATGCCGATCGGGGTGCGGCTCTGGTTCATCTACGCGTTCGGACTGCTCGCCTTCACCGGGCTGCTGCTCCCGAGGATCATCGCGTTCGTCGACTTCAGCGCCCGTGCGCCGTTCAGCCTGCTCGGCATCTTCATGATGGGGGAGCTCGCCGCGCTCCTCTTCGGGATCACGGTGGCGATGCAGCGCAAGCGGATCGCGCTCCGCTTCGCGATCGGGATCGCGATCATCGCGGCGCCGATGCTCGCCGGCCTCCCGCCGATCCTCCTGAACTTCCCGCCTGCCGCGACCGGCGGCTGGCAGGCGCTCTTCATCCCCGTGGGGCTCGCGATCAGCGTGATCCTGGTCGTCGTCCTGCTGCGTCCGGCCTCTCGCGCCTACTTCACCGAGGACTGATACTGACGCCGATGACCACGGCTGCGGCCCCGCCCCGCACCATGCGCGCGCTCGCCAAGACGCGTCCCGAGCCAGGTCTCGAGCTGGTCCAGCGCCCCGTTCCGACGCCCGGCCCCGGCGAGGTGCTGCTCCGCATGGAGGCGGCCTCGATCTGTGGCACCGACCTGCACCTCTTCAGCTGGGACCCCTGGGCGCGCGAGATCGTCAAGCCGCCGACGATCCTTGGCCACGAGCTGGCTGGCCGGGTCGTGGCGCTCGGGGACGGGGTGACCCGCGTCGCCGAGGGCGACCTGGTCGGCGTCGAGAGCCACATCGTCGACGGGACCTGCGCCCAGTGCCGACGAGGGGATCGGCACCTCTGCCGCAACCTGAAGGTGATCGGCGCCCACGTCGACGGCGGCTTTGCCGAATACGTCGTCATCCCCGAGGCGAACGCCATCGAAAGCAACGGCCTCGACCCGGCAGTGGTGGCTCTTCAGGAGCCGATGGGCAACGCCGTCCACGCGGCCTTCGTCGAGCCGATCGAGGGGAAGACGGTGCTCGTCACCGGCTGCGGGCCGATCGGGCTCTGCGCGGTGGGGATCGCACGCGCGGCCGGTGCGGCCCTCGTCATTGCCACCGACACCGAGCCGTACCGGCTCGACCTGGCGCGTGGCATGGGCGCCGGACTCGCGCTCGACGCTCGCGACGCGGAGACGCCCGCGAAGATCGTGGAGGCGACGGACGGCGACGGGGTCGAGGTGGTCCTCGAGATGAGCGGCGCGCAGCCGGCGCTCGACCAGGCGCTCGCCTCGATCACGCGTGGCGGCCGGATCAGCCTCCTCGGCATCTTCTCGGAGCCGGTGAAGGTCGACCTCTCCGACATGGTCATCCAGAAGGGGCTGCGCATCTACGGCATCTACGGCCGCCGCATCTACGACACCTGGGAGCGCACGCAGTCGCTCCTCCGCTCCGGGGCACTCGACGTCACTCCGATCATCACCCATCGCTTCGACCTCGCCGATTGGGAGCGCGGCTTCGACCTGATCGCCTCCCGTCACGCCGGAAAGGTGGTCCTGCTGCCATGACCGATGTCGCCGCCCGTTCGCGCAACCCGCTCGCCTTCCTCGACGCGGAGATCGACGAGCTGAAGGCGAAGGGCCTCTACCGCCGCCTGCGCGTGGTGCAGAGCGAGCAGCGCAGCCGCTGCGTCATCGACGGGCACGAGGTGATCACCCTGTCGAGCAACAACTACCTGGGGCTCAACACGCATCCACGCCTGCGCGAGGCCGCGATCGAGGCAGTGCAGCGCTACGGGGCCGGCTCTGGCGCGGTGCGCACCATCGCCGGCACGATGTCCCTGCACGAGGAGCTGGAGCGTCGCCTCGCGGAGTTCAAGCACGTCGAGGCGGTCCTCACCTTCCAGTCGGGCTTCACCGCCAACACCGGGGTGATCCCCGTCGTCGCGGGCGAGGAGGCGGTGATCGTCTCCGACGCGCTCAACCACGCCAGCATCATCGACGGCATCCGGCTCACCAAGGCCGAGCGCAAGGTCTTCCCGCACGGCGACATGGAGGCGCTCCGGTCGGTCCTCAGCGAGGTGCGTGCCGCGCCGGGCGGGGCCGGCCGGACCGTCCTGGTCATCACCGATGGCGTCTTCAGCATGGACGGCGACATCGCGCGGCTCCCCGAGATCGTGGAGGCGGCCGAGGCGGCCGAGGCGATCGTCTTCGTCGACGACGCCCACGCGTCGGGCGTGCTGGGTCGCAACGGGCGCGGCAGCGTTGACCACTTCGACTTGCACGGTCGGGTCCACATTCAGGTCGGGACCCTCTCGAAAGCGATCGGCGTCCTCGGCGGTTACGTCGCCGGCAGCGAGTCGCTGCGCGAGATCCTCATCCATCGTGCTCGGCCGTTCCTCTTCTCGACCTCGCACCCGCCGGCCGTGGCGGCGGCCTGCCTCGCCGCGATCGATGTGCTCGAGTCGGAGCCGGAGCTGATCGAGCGGCTGTGGCAGAACACCCGCCTCTTCAAGTCAGGGCTGGCGGCGCTCGGCTTCGACATCGGTGCCTCAGAGACCCCCATCACGCCGGTGATCGCCGGCAGCGGGGCGATGGCCATGAAGCTGTCGGATCGCCTCTTTGAGGAGGGTGTCTTCGCGCAGGGGATCGGCTACCCCACCGTGCCGGATGACAAGTCGCGGGTTCGGACGATCGTCACGGCCGAGCACACCGCCGAGGAGCTGCAGACCTGCCTCGCCGCCTTCGAGAAGGTCGGCCGCGAGCTCGCCCTGATCTAGCCCGATTCCCCTCGGAAATCAGAAGACGGGGTAGAGGCGAACCTCTACCCCGTCCCTGCCAGGGGGGCTGGATCTGTTCCGCGGCTGCTTAGCTGCGGTTGCGGGCTGCCTTCACGTTAACGAAGGCGAGGCCACTGAGGGAGGCCAACAGGATCAGCCCGAAGGCGATGGTCGGCAGCGGGTTGCTGCCACCCAGGCCCATGGCCGTGTTGGACTGGCTCTCCTCAGGCGTACCGGTGCCTGCCTCCACGGACTGCTCGGCCGACTGGCCGACGCTCTCGGTGACCGACTCGGCAACGGACTGCTCGACGCTCTCCTGGACGGATTCGGCAACCGATTCCTGGAGCGACTCGGCAACCGATTCCTGGACCGACTCGGCGACCGACTCCTGGACGGACTCGGCAACCGATTCCTGGACGGATTCCTTGACCGACTGCTCAACCGACTGCTGGGTCTCATCGCCGTGGCAGATGTGGCTCAGCACGAAGTTGTTGTACGTCGAGTCGCCGATGTCGGCGGTCGCATCCTCGAGGATGTCGTCGCCAACGGTGAAGACGTAGAAGTGGTGGGTGTCGCCACCGGGATTCCACTTCGAGCTGTCAACGTCCAGCGTCCCGGAATTCGTGAACTGGAAGTGACCCGGGATGGCCGACGTGATGCCAGGATCGACGCCGTTCAGGATGAAGTGCCAGAGGACCTCGCCCGCCGGGACGGGGACGTTCTGATCGCACTGATCGGTCGCCTGCGAGGAATCGGTGCCCTTCTGGCTCTCCTGCAGGGTGGCGGTCGTGCCGGCATAGGCAGGACGGACCAGGTACATCAACGACAGTGCGATCGCCGCGATGGCGGCGAGAAGAATTGTCGGCCGGTTGACGGCCTTCGCTTGGACGTTCACAGATGAATCCCTCAATGCTTCCTGCTCCCCTGATGTGCTTGCACAGTCCATCTGTGCCGCCCCCTGGGTGCCCCCGGGAGCGCGAGAATACATCGGAAGTACTGGGACTGCCTAGTACTCCTGACCCCCCATTTCAGGGCCGATAAGGCACTCTGGTGAGGTCCGGTGCGCTCCCTGTTGCGAGCCCGCAACACGTAGTACCAGGGACGGAAACGGGTCAGCCCCCCGGCGAACCGGGGGGCTGACAAGGGTCGCTGGAGATCGCTGGTTGGCGATCAGCCCTGCTTGCGAACGCTCTGCACGTTGACGAAGGCGAGGGTCGACAGGGAGGCCAGCAGGATCAGGGCGAAGGCGATGGTCGGCAGCGGGTTGCTGCCACCCAGGCTCATCGCCGTGTTCGACTGGCTCTCTTCCGGTGTCCCGGTGCCGGCTTCGACGGTCTGCTCGCTGCTCTCGTCGACCGACTGCGCAGTGCTCTCGGTGACGGACTCGGCAACCGACTGCTCAACGCTCTCGGCGACCGATTCCTGGACGGATCCGGCAACCGATTCCTGGGCGGATTCGGCGACCGATTCCTGCACGGACTCGGCGACGCTCTCCTGGACGGACTCGGCAACCGATTCCTGCACGGATTCCTGGACCGACTCGGCGACGCTCTCCGCGACCGACTGGCTCTCCGTGGGATTGCAGTCGTTGTAGAAGATCGCCTGGCCGGCGGCATCCCAGTTGAGGGACGGGTACCCGGTCAGGGTCACGCCATCCGAGTAGAACGGCGGGATGATGTCGCCCCACTGGTCGCCGTTGTGCGGCGGGGGAGGCGGGTTGTTGCTATCGAAGACTGGGCCCTGGTGCTCCAGCAGGTGGTCACCTTTGCCGTTGTCGTTGCCGCTGTTGCCATCAACCGAGGCCTCGTCGACCGTGATGATGACGTATGGGTTGGTCACCGAGTTCGTGCGATGGCAGATGGTGACCTGGTGAAGCGGGTCCGGCTGGGTGGCCGTGACCGGCAGGATGAGGTAGAGCATCGACAGCGCGATCGCGCCGATGGCTGCGAGGAGGACGGTTGGCCGACTGACGGCCTTTGCCTGGACGTTCACCGGACTTACCTTCATTGCTTGTTCCAGCTCCCCTGATGTGCATCGCCCCGGATGCCGGTGCGAGCCCCCTGGGATTCCACTGACCCGAAGATACACAGCGGGTACCGGCCCGCCTAGTACTTCCGGAAGGCTCCGTTTGGGGCTTAAAACCGGTCTGGTGAGGTCCGGTGTCGTACCCGTTGTGCAGGCGCAACGGATTCAGCGGGACGTCCTGGTGACGAAGGTCCCCCCTTGGGTCGGTCAGCCGGTTCGGCCGCGGGCCTCGAGCATGACGACCTGGGTCTCCTCGGGGAGCGAGGAGCTGTGGATGACGGCCTTCGGCTGACGGATCGGATCGGTCACCGCCAGCTCATGCAGGAAGAGCTCGGGGCCGAGGAGGTCGGTGGACTTGCCCTCAAGGGCGAAGTGCATCGGGATGACGATCTTCGGGCTCACCTGCGAGACGACCTCCGCCGCCTCGGCGGGGGTGATCGTGAAGGTGCCGCCGGCCGGCACGAGCAGCACGTCGATCGGGCCCAGCTCGGAGAGCTGCTCCTCGGTGAGGAGATGGCCGAGGTCGCCGAGATGGCAGATGTGCACCCCGTCGATCTCTACCGCGACGATGAGGTTCTCGCCTCGAGCGGCGCCCCCTTCGCCGTCATGGAAGCTGCGCACCGCCGTCACCAGGAGGTCGTGGTACTCGTACTCGCCGGGACGGGTGATCGTCAGCCCCGCCTTGATCGAGCGGGTGTAGGCGTGGTCGGCATGGGCGTGCGAGATCGTCAGCAGGTCGACGTCGTGCTTGCCCGCCACGAAGCCGGTGGCGGGCGGCGACGGATCGGTGATCACGGTCGCCTCGCGGCCCTTCAGCCGGAAGCAGGCACGCCCGTACCAGGTGATCTCCATGGGGGGCCGATCCTACACGGAAACGCACGAGCGCCGGTGCCCGCCCAATGACACCGGCGCTCGAAGGAGGGAGGGTGGAGGCGGAAACCCGTTGGTTCCCAACTCGCACCGTGCACGCTACGGGCGCCGCGTGAATCCCAAAGAGGGGCTTGGCTTAAGAAACCTGAACCTAAGGGACGAACCGCGACGGGTGCGACAATGAGGCCGATGCCATCCGCAGCCAGGCGCCTCGCGGCGGTCGCCGTGGTCGTGCTCAGCCTGGCGATCGTCGCGGTCCTGGGCCTCCGAGCGCTCGGCTTCGAGGTGGCGGTCGGGCCGCTTCCCAGCCCGACGCCGGTCTTCTCAATCGCGCCCCAGCCGTCCGCGTCGCAGGACACGTTGGCGGTCCTGGCGGCGATCGAACGGCAGGTCGTGCAGCTGCGCGGATTGCCGGCTGCCGACATCGGGCCGGCAAGGCTCATGACCCGTGCCGAGCTCGAGAAGACGCTCCCCGGCCTGCTCGAAGAGCCTCTGGACAATGCAAGCCTCCGCGCCCTCGGCCTGCTGACCGCCAAGCAGGACATCGTGGCGCTGACGAATCGGCTCTACACCGCCCAGGTGCTCGGCTACTACGACCCCGACAAGAAGCAGATGGTGATCGTGACCGATGAGGGCCTGACCCCCACCGCGCGGGTCACCTATGCCCACGAGTACACCCACGCCTTGCAGGACGCTGCCTTCGACTCGAACGCCACCGAGAAGAAGGTGACGGGCCACCGCGACCAGGAGCTGGCGTTCGTCGCGCTGGAGGAGGGCGACGCCACCACGTCGATGGTGCTGTGGGCCCTCGGCCATCTGTCGTCCGATGACCTGGCGGGGGTCACGGAGACCCCGGTTCCCGATATGACCGGGATCCCCGCGTGGATGGTCACGTTGCTCGAGTTCCCGTACGTCTCGGGCGCGGAGTTCGTTGGCCGCCTCTACGCCTCGGGCGGGTGGCACGCCGTCGACGCTGCCTACCACGATCTGCCGGCCACCACCGAGCAGGTCCTCCATGCCGATGCCTATGCCGCCCACCAGCCGGCGGTCGCCGTGGCTGCGCTCGACGTGCGGAAGGCCGTTGGCGCGACGTGGACCGTCGCGGCCGACACGACGATGGGCGAGGAGTGGATGGCGATCTGGCTCGAGGGGCTGGGTGTCGGCACTCCGGCCGCGGAGAAGGCTGCCGCCGGCTGGGGCGGTGATCAGCTTACGGTGGCAACCTCTGGCAGTGACTGGGCGCTGGGGTGGCGCATCGCCTGGGACACGCCAAGCGACGCGAGAGAATTCGAGGCGGCGTACGACAGCGTCGCGGCCAACGGTGTGGCGACCCGCGCCATCCATACCGGCGAGCGCGAGACGGTCGTGCTGCGAGCGTCGTCGCAGGCGCTGCTCGACGAGCTGGCGACCCTGGTCGCGGACTAGCCGCTACATCGAGTCGGGGGCGGAGATCCCCAGCAGGCCGAGCGCGTTGGCAAGGACCTGTCGTGCCGCCTCCGTCAGGGCAAGGCGCGCGCGGGAGAGCCGCAGCTCCGAGGGGTCATCAGGGAGGACCCGGCAGTCGCGATAGAACGCGCTGAAGAGCTGCGCCACCTCCAGGCAGTATGCCGTCAGCTCCTGCGTCTCCCGCCGGTCGGCGGCGTCGCCGACAACTTCGGGCAGGGCCAGCAGCCGGCGGATGAGCGCCTGCTCGGCGGGGTGGTGGAGGAGCGACGACGCGTCGGAGGCATCGGCGTCGATGGAAGCCTCGGCGGCCTTGCGCAGGATCGACCGGCAGCGGGCGTGGGCGTACTGCACGTAATAGACCGGGTTCTCCGCGCTCTGGCGCTTGGCGAGCTCGATGTCGAAGTCGATCCCCGTGCTCGTGGCGCGCGAGCCGAAGTACCAGCGGGCGGCATCGGCGCCGATCTCTGCCAGCAGCTCGTCGAGGGCGATGAACTCGCCGCTCCGCTTGCTCATGCCTGCTTCGACCCCGTCACGGACGAAGCGAACCCACGCGATGAGGGGATACGCCACGGCATTGGGGTCGAAGCCCAGGGCCTGCGCCGCTGCCCGGTTGCGAGCGACGGTCCCGTGGTGGTCCTCGCCCCACAGGTAGATCAGCTCGTCGAAGCCGCGGCTGAACTTCTGCGCGAGGTAGCCAAGGTCCGACGCAAAGTAGGTCGGCTGCCCGTTGGAGCGGATGACGACCCGATCCTTGTCGTCCCCGAAGGCGGTGGACCGGAACCAGGTCGCGCCATCGGCCTCGTAGATGTGCCCGGCGTTGCGAAGCTGGTCGATGGCGCGCGCCACCCAGCCCTCGGAGTGGATCGAGCCCTCGCCCGTCCAGACGTCGAAGCGCACGCCCAGGTTGGCGAGGCTCTCCTCGATGCCGGCGCGGACCCGCTCCGAGGCCCAGCGCCCCAGGATCTCGCCGGCATCGGCGTTGGGCGCGGTGGCCTGCTGCCAGACCGTATCCGGCACCTCGGCGGCGAGGTCGATGACGTACTCGCCGTGGTAGCCGTCCTCGGGAATCGGCTGGTCATTGCGGCGAGCGAGCACCGACAGGCCCAGGTTGCGCACCTGCGCGTTGAAGTCGTTGAAGTAGTACTCGCGCGTCACGGTGTGGCCGACCCCCTCCAGGACGCGGCAGAGCAGGTCGCCGACGAAGGCACCCCGGGCGTTGCCGACCGTCAGAGGGCCGGTCGGGTTGGCCGATACGAACTCGACGTTGATCTTGTGCGGATCCGCGATGCGTACCCGGCCGAAGGCAGGCCCCTCCTCGAGGATGGCCGCCACCTGTCCGGCGACCCAGGCAGGCTCCAGGCGGATGTTCAGGAACCCCGGCGGCGCGACATCGACCGCGGCAACTCCGGGCGGCAGGCCAAGGTGACGCTGGAGTGTCTCGGCGATGTGCATGGGGGCGTCGCGCGCCACCTTTGCGAGCTGGAGGGCGGCGTTGCTCGCGTAGTCGCCATGCTCCGGCCGCGCCGGGTGGCCGACGATGACCGCGGGCCACTCCACGCCCTTGGCGCGCCGCAGGTCGCCAGCCGCCTCCGCCCGGTCACGCGCGGCCTCTATTGCGACCCGCAGATCGTCGCGAACCGAGGTCATCGGTCCCGGGCGAGCCGAAGCTCGAGCGCCTGGTCCGCGCTGAAGCCGCGGAGGCCGAGCGTGTCGGCGGCAACCTCAAGGAGCGCTCCGGCCGGGGCGAGGCCAACGAGCTCGCAGTGGTCGATATCGGCTCCGAGCTGGCGCGCCTGTCGCCGGATCTCGTTGACGACCGTGGCGATGCCGGTTCGTTGCCAGTCGACCAGGTTCATGCTCACCTG
>Ga0075434_100006820_pt1 | contig 10506 bp, 10 predicted proteins | sample RhiMethybrSRZTD3_FD_75298 | JGI IMG/M metagenome (GOLD analysis project Ga0075434, IMG submission 75298) | Populus rhizosphere microbial communities from Tennessee, USA - Rhizosphere MetaG P. TD hybrid SRZTD3 | ecosystem: Host-associated > Plants > Roots > Rhizosphere > Soil | place: USA...
ATATTCTGAATGCGTGAAAACGATACCTACCCGTAGATCTACTCCATGTTAGTATCAGAATATGTTACGAAAATCCACTGCAAAGTATTGCTCAAATAACACTCACTTACGGTTAGAAATTATTCGATGTTTGCATCATCTTGACCAATTTATACATGTTATCGTGGCATTCGCATTCACAAATCCTTATTGATTTTGAATCATCAATAACTTGAATAATATTTCCCTCACACAAACCGTGTTGCTGTTGGATACACATCTCAGATTTATCCATAATGTTGGATATGATTTGCTTAAATTAATCCTTATGCAATAAATTCGCAGTAACAGCCGCTTAGGTAAGTTGTCTGACAAGGTCATTTGGTAACGCTAATCACTGAGTGGATGTAGCGAGACTTTGATTTGAAGGAGCGAAAACTTGAATTCTTTTGTTGCCCATGTCAACAACATAGACGTAACCAGATGGATCTACAATGAGACCCATAGGACCGTCGAATTCTCCATCGCCACTCCCTTCACTCCCCCATTTGGTCAAAAATTTACCATCTTCTGTGAATTTCTGAACTCTGTTATTCCCGATATCAGTCACATAGACAGTACCTGATGCATCAATTGCAATACCGCCGGGACGATTGAATTCTCCATCGCCACTCCCTTCACTTCCCCATTTGGTCAAAAATTTACCATTGCTATCGAACTTTTGAATCCTGTTATTGCCGCTATCCACCACGTAGATAAAATTTTTGGAGTCTACTGCAATATCTGTCGGGTTCATAAATTGACCATCATCTCGTCCAACCTTGCCCCATGACATTATAAAATTCCCGTTACTGTCGAATTTCTGAACTCTATTATTCTCACCAAAGTCGTTTACATAGACGTAACCGGATGCATCAACTGCGATGCCTGAAGGGTTAATAAAACCGCCAGCTTGCAATCCAACTGAACCCCAGGCGGTTATGAAGGTGCCATTATCAGTAAACTTTTGTACGGCATTTTCAGGGTCTCCGTTATCTGATACGTAAACCTGATTTGTAGAATCCACCGTAATACCTGCCGGATTCGTAAATCTTCCAGGCCCAAATCCCAAAGTACCCCACGAAGTAATGTAAGTCCCATTCTTAGAAAACTTTTGTATGTCATGAGTTACACCAGTAAAGTCAGTGACATACAAGTACCCTTTAGATTCAATAGCTATCTCTATAGGCTGAGAGAATTTGCCTGCCACAGCGCCATACGAACCCCATTTTCGTACAAAAGTATACTCTTCAAGAGCATATGCAGACATCATTCCGCCGATAACTATAGAAGACAAGAAAACGCCAACAACAACCACTACTGCAATTAGATAAATTTTTTTATTTTCCATAGGTGATTAGACGATAAAGAATCTGGGCTTATTTATGCATTGATGTAAATTTGGCCTTCAAAAAGAAAAATGGGGTTTAAATTCACTGTAATTTTTAATTCCACGTGGAATTAGAGTTAAATCTATCCGGCCGGAAATCAGGTTTCATCACGGTACCATAAATAGGAGTATTTCCGAAATGGTTATCAACTTTTGATGGGTCTACAACGATGCTAATAACTTTATCACCCATTATTTTAATAGTCGTTGGAATGTTCTGCACTATACCATTTCTAAGACTTACAGAAGAGGTTCCAGTAAATACTATGGTGGCATTATTTTCTGTCGATTTATTTGTCATAGCAAAATTGGTTAATGTATGTGTGTGTGAATTCTTCCCATCCAACATTGTCATTTCAAATGAAGTGCTAAATGCAGAGGAATTATTTTGATCATTCTCTGACATATTCAATAGGTTTGTTTTCCAATGACCGGTTAAAATCCACGCGGGCTTTCCATCCTTGTCGTTCTGGATGCTGGCAATGTTTCCAAATACAAAATTACCTTTCGTAGGATATCCAGGCGGTAGGGCATCCACGATTCTTATAACTGAGCCTGCGAAATTTCCCGTTATCAAAATTGCAGTTGCAATAATTCCTAACAAGAACATTTTATTCTTTAAATTGTGTTGCATTCGTTCAAATATAGTTGGAAGCTTAACTTATAGTTAACGTCAATCCTTCTCCGGGTCAAGTTAGTGACTTGCAGTAAATACGTAGTGGATGATATCGTTTTACATCGCTAATCTTGATTTATTTAAATACTGACTAGTTTGATTGGGAGGAGCGGTGCTTTAAACTCGAGTCTCGCCTTGCCATAAGAATTAATTACTCTCGTAAGAGGTTAAGCGCGGCGCCTGAATTTACCTTCATTTGACCTAATAACTGCAAGTATTAGTACTACTCTCTTATATAATCTGTAATGAGTTGATATTGGTACGGTAACCAATACAAAAAACCCAAGTACCATTGAAGTTATAGATGATACACCTCGGGTTAAAAAGATCTATCTTGATCTTTTGAGCAGCGCAACTAGCGAAATAAATTTAATGATTCCTACCATGAAAGGATTGGATCGATTTAGTAGGCTTGGAGGGTTTAGAATCCTTAAAGAAAAAATTGCAAACCAAAACATAAAAGTAAGAATTCTTTCCCCAATAAGGGTTAGCCCCTCTGATATTGGTACCAAGAGAAAGAACGATATCTTATCTGAGATAGTGGTTTTGGGTAAGAAACGTAATTTTCAAATTCGAAGGATAGAACAAGTGATGGACCAACAACAAAAGTCAACTATTGTGGTTGTGGATAGGAAATTTTCACTCATTTTAGAATTGAAGGACGATAGCAAGAACGATTTTGTCGAAGCTATAGGCCCGTCTATTTATTCGCGTAGTTCATCTAGTGTGTCTTCATATGCAACAATCTTTGAAAATTTGTGGCATCAGTCTGAGTTGTACGAACAAATAGTACACGCAAATAGGGCACTAGAAGAAAAATCACAACAAATAACTTTGAAGGATAATGAACTCCAGGGACTTATTTTTAAGTTACTAGAGCAAGATAAATCAAAAGACGAATTCATGTCTATGGTGAGCCATGAGCTAAAAACACCAATATCAGTGATAAAATTTTATGCGGATATGTTACTACGGAAAAATATCTTAGGAACAATAAATGAACAACAGGGAAAGGCTCTGACAACTATTCATAGGAATGTTGAGAAGCTCGAATTGCTTGTAAATGACATTTTAGATGTTTATAAGTTAGACATAGGCAAAATGAGTATAACCAAGGGAAGTGTCAATATCGCTGATCTTGTAAACCAAACTATATCAGATCTACGCTCCTTACTTGATGAAAAAGGCATTGAAGTAGTAACTGAGTTTAAAGAAGCACAGAGCGTGAACTGCGATGCCAAAAGAATAGGTCAGGTTCTGTCTAATCTAATAAAGAATTCCATTGATTTTGTTCCTGGGGTGAAAGGCAAGATTATCATAAAAACCGATCGCTACAATTCTTCCACAGAGAAACACGCAATGCAAGAGAACATGTATAAACCGTATGAACATATGACCTTAATTAGCATTGAGGATAACGGCCCAGGTATCCCTATCGATAAACTTGACAATATTTTCAATAAATTCTATCAGATTGATACTAGTTTGACCAGAAAACATGGTGGCACTGGCCTAGGACTTGCAATCTGTAAAGGTATTGTAGAAGCCCATGATGGTTTTATATGGGTTGATAGATCTTCATCCTTAGGAACATTAATCAAGTTTACATTACCGATAAATAGTACAGATAATAAATAATGAAAGTAAAGAAGGTACTCGTAATTGACGAAAATCAGGATATAACAGATGCAATCTCATTTTATCTGAGTTCGATAGGGATTGAGTGCAAAATCACTAATAGAGGGCGACAAGGATTGGATATTATGAAAAATAATGCCGATAATGTTCTTTTAGATCTGGCAATGCCTGAGTTTAGCGGACTTGATTTATTTGCATCTCTGCGTAATGAAGATTTAGTTGAAAAAAGAAATGTGGTAGTCTTCACGGCATCTAACTTGGCAGAAACAGAAATCCAGCAGATGCTCTCAGATGGGGCAAGAGCTATCTTAAAGAAGCCGCTATCTTTGGACGAATTAGACCTTATGCTAAAGCAGTTTAATTAACTATGATTAATTGAAAAACCTCTTAAAGAGCGGAAAGAGCTGGAGACATATTTCAGTTTAGACTACTAAATAGAATTATAATGAGCACAGTCAAGTACAGAATTAATGTACACTGATAAGACGCTCACATGTCGTGGTAGGGCCATTCCAAGCTTTATTAATTAGCTTCGTTCCTTAAATAGGAATGATTGGGTAACGTTCATGACAAGATCTACCGACGAAGGTATCAAGGAGGCACCAAAGCTTGTAGTGGAGGAAATTGGAAATTGAGCTTCGTTACCGAATGATAAGTCATCTATCGACAATGACTTTATCCCAACTACCCTCACATCCAGTAGGGTAGCCGCGTCACGGGCTTTCTTCCATGCATCGCCTAAAGCCAATTCCATTACATTTACTCTCTGTTCATCCACCTTATCCTCGGATAACCCAAATTGTATTCGGTCTACACTTGCCCCTGCTTTTAGTGCCTTATCTAATAAAACAGAAACGGCTGTCATATTAGTTGCCCTCACCAAAATACCTCTAGTTAATACTTTTTTTGTGGCATTTTCTTGGTTGAATGAGACTATAGAAGATAAGTTTTGTGCTGCAAATGTATCGGTTTTATTGTTCTTCGCTCCAGTATTCTTAATGCCACCTGTAATTTTTTGGAGGATTGCTAGATTGGCCGCATACGCAGTTTCTGCACTATTTCCGGTCGTAGATATGCTCAAGTGGACATTTGCCAAATTTGGCTTTACTTTCAAAGAGCCACTTCCAGAAACTGTAATTGTATGGTCGGTCGTCATACCAGCTTCTGTGGCTGACACGATAGAACCGTTTTTCAGTGAAGTGCTGTTTCCAACACCCACTCTTCCTGAACTTGAGGAATTGTTATTACCAGTTGCATTCAGGAGTGGGCTCTTCTCAGAGGTAGCAGGATCAAATGGAAGAAGGTCATGAATTGTAACTCTTTCTGAAGTCTTGGCGTAAATATTTTGGTAAGAGGAATTTGAACATAGAATTAATATTGTGCAAATTAAGAAAAATACACGCCCAATATACATTCGAGTGCTATTCGTATAATGGTTATCTACTATGCTCAACAGCTGATTGGGTAATAATTCAGCGTAATTTAGTTTTTTCTGCTCGACGGTCAGATTTAACTTACTACCCAGTTTTGGACAAAAATCCAAAACCAGATAAATAATCCCAGAATTAGATCATAGATCAATTTTCGACAAAACTTTTACGAGAAAACCTATAAGAAGCGTGCTCTATGAAAGATTGGAAAAAGAAAGAAGAATGACCTCAATTGGAAATATTAACTCCAGAATACCGATCTCAGGAGATTACGTTCTATATTCTACAGAATATAAAGCAATAGTGTCAACCCATCTTCAGAGGGCCATCTCCATCATCGAGCAATATGGAGAGAAACGCGACCGTGATGAATTGTTCCAGACGGTATCTAAAGTGCTGTCTGCATCTAGAATGGAGGACCATCCTGAGGTTGCCAAAATTGCTGAGCAAATCCAAACTATTACCGAAGGGTTGATTTCAGGCAAGGTCATACCTAGCAAGCGCACCCTAGACACAATTAAATCAGTTTTACTTCAGCTTAACAGTGGGCTACAAAAAGATAGTATCCTTGTAGATCCATCATTGGTTGAAGATTTAAAGCAAATTATCCGTGGGGCTAAGAGCGATGATAAGGACTACTTGTTCGTAAAAAAATTGCATGTGCTTCTTGTCGACGATGATGAATTTGCTCAATTGAAGATCCAAGGAAACATAGGAGGTTCAATATTACTAGATAAGTGTTCGAGTGTCACTGATGCATCAATTATGTTGAAAAATGGTAAGTATGATGCGATACTTTGTAATTTTAACCCATACGATAAACCTACTGTTGAATTCTTTAGCCACCATGCTAGAAATATTCCTATTGTCGCGATGTCGGTTTCAGAAGATCCGAAGATGGTACAGATAGCAGGAAGGGCGGGGGCTCGTGATTACATTGTAAAGACTGATTTAGGCATTAAAGGTATAGCGCGTTCTCTGCATAAAGTTACTATCGATTGGAGCCGCAAGTCAAAGATTTCAGAACACCAGAGATTATTATTGATGCCTACGGCCAGAAAAATATTAAAAGAGCTAATGGCAGGGTCGTCCCTTGGTCAAAAAATTCATTCTAGAATAGAATACGACTCCAAGACGATCAATTCACTAAGAGATCATGAGAAGACTATCCAGTCGTTGATGAATGCTTCTTACATTGTCAAGTCTCCAACGCAGCTCAAGTTGTCCTGTCCCGGTTGCAAGTCAATTAATCTAATGATAAATTACTTGTGCCAAAATTGCAAGGCAAGTAACTTTATTCGTGGGAACGTATTGGAACACAACAAATGTGGGCACGCGGATTTGGAAAGCAATTTTCAGCAGGGCAACCTGCTGATTTGTCCTAAATGCCAAAAAGAGCTCAAACTTATTGGTGTAGACTACTTCAGGGTAATATCCGCCCTGAAATGCCGGGAATGTCAGAATATATTTACAATACCAGAGCTCTCCTATGATTGTAATCAGTGTGGTAACTCGGGCTTTAGTTTATCCGATGGCACTTGGAATCAAATGTACAACTACGAAATTAGCGTTGAAAAGCTGGAGGAGATAAAGCAAAATATCATCTCGTTATCCCCTATTGAACAATTTTTCAGAGACAAAGGATTCGAAATAAGGTTGGACGAGACAGTAACAATTGAAGGACAGCCGTACGGTCCGTTCGACCTCGTTGCTGAAAAGGAAACAGATCTAATAGTGATTTCACTTATTGGAACCGATATTGAAAATTCCATATCAAGATTAATAGATTTGGATAATGTAGGAAAATTTGCGCAGCGTCACGTAACAAAGTACGCTATTCTGTTTTCTGAGCCTATAGAAGTCGCTCGGACCTTGATAGATAAATTTGGCATAATTCAGGTTGTTATCGAGAACGAAAATGAGATGTTATCTAAATTTAAGGAAAAGTATTTGTAATGACCGTATTCGTGAAGGATAGACCAAAAACAAAAAAGAATACGAAGGAGTAACCTGCTGAGAAATTCTTGCTAATCTCATTTCTATTTGAATTTAGCTTAACATTAAACTTACTTTCTTTTTTTCAAGATTATGTAACCTGGATTCATAATCTAACATTTTGGCAATTTATCGGAATAATTTCGTTTGTTTTTGTAGATCTATTCAGAAATCTAGGTAAACCTATCGTATTATCTATACATCATTTATTCAGAAAAATACATCCGATTCGATTTCAAAGTATTGAAAAAGCACAAATTAAGATTTCTATATTGGTCCCAGCTCACAATGAGGGCGCATCGATTAAAAAGACCATTGAATCCTTACTAGATAACACGTATCCCAATAAAGAGATCATAGTGATAGATGATCATTCTACTGATGATACATTTCAACAAGCCTATCCTTATTATAAAAGTGGAAAGATTAAATTGGTCAAGCGAACCGAAGGGTCTAAGGGTTCCAAATCAGGTGCATCTAACTTTGGCGCTGTTTTTGCTTCAGGTGACGTAATTCTTGTAATGGATGGTGATACACTCTTGGAGCGTAATGCACTTTCTGAAGTTGCAAAGTATATGACTGTGCAAGACATCGTTTCGGTCGCGGGAAACGTTAGGATCCTCAGCGGAGACAGGGGTGTTAAGAACCTTCTAACCAAGTGTCAGTCCTACGAATATCTAATTGCTTTTGAACTTGGAAGAAGAATTAGGTTAATGATGAGAATTCTTGTTATAATTCCTGGCGCATTTGGCGCGTTCCGTAAAGGTACAATAAGCAAAGTGGGTTTTTTCGATAAAGATACCATAACTGAGGATTTCGATCTTGGAATCAAAATCTTTAAAACGAAAGGAAGAGTTGAATTTGTCCCAAAAGCCATAGCTCAAACATATTGCCCAAATAATTGGGGCGAGTGGATTAGACAAAGGGTAAGGTGGTCTCACGGCCAATTTGCAACTTTGCTAAAACACAAGGATTCAGTGACCGGCCGCACCACTTATCCGCTTCTATTTATTTTGGGAATATTAGACATGATGTTTATGGATATTGTGCTATTGTTCGTTAGAATGATATCACTCGCCTATATTTTTCTAGTATTTCAAAACTCTATAATATATCCTATGATTTTCATAATGATGATTTATTTTGTAAATGAAATTATCGTCATAATAACCGCAGGACTTTTTTCCCCAAACAAGAACGATCTGAAGTACGTTTATCTTGCACCTGTTATGATCTTCCTATATAGGCCGCTCTATTCCTGCGTCAGGTTCTACGCATATTTTATGTCCATGTTCAAGAAGGAAATAAGATGGTAAGCAAGGGTTCGGTTATTCTTTTTTTGGTACTTAAGGAATAAGTGTTGAGTTTAGGGACTCGAATTATGAAAAAAAACGTTTATCCTAGTGTTTAAATTGCTGCATGGCCTCGGTCAATTCATCCACAGAGATAGGCTTCTTTAGAACAGCCCTAACTCCATCCCGTACCAAGTTGTTAGTATCCTCTTCGTTTAGGGAGGATGCAGTTAGTACAATTATCCTATTCTTACCTAATAAGTTGTCCTTCTTCAAAGAATTTATAATGTCAATCCCACTATATTCGGGCATCGCAAGATCGAGAATTACCACGTCGAAATTGGTAGACTTGATTGCCTGAAGCCCCTCCTTACCATCATTGATGACTTCGCATTCATATCCGTCTAAACTTTCTAAGTAAAATGATAACATATCTGTGATCTCTTTGTTATCGTCAATTACCAAAACTCTCATTTCAAACAGGTATCTTCTCCCTAAATATTCAGTGCTTTTAAATCTTGTACAGCTTATAGACTTTTCTTAGAAATCCTAGCACACGACTCACACGACCTATTATGATAAATTACGGGTTCAAGTCTAGCAAATGTGAAATCAGGTCTTCAATTTGAATTATCTACCGTAATGCAAATAATCAACAACTTTATGAGGACCATACTACATAAGTAACAATGTTTATAGAGACGAGGTTATTCGCATTGATGTGCAATCACTACAAAGAAACAGGTGACACAAATAATTAACTTAATTCTTCTATTAATTAGAACTAACGATTTGTTATGGATCATCTCTGTTCTCGCCATATCCTTAGGAGGAACATTCGCAATACTTTACGCAATGAAACACATAATGGCATCCATAGACCGCAGGAGAAACAGATAATTTTTGATTGCTACTACCTCACGATCTTGACAAAAACCGTTCTAAGACATTCGCCATCTAGTATTTGTGTAGTAATAACATATAACCAAAGGGTACAATAATTTGAAACCCTTTTTTTACAAACCATTTGAACTATTTATGTTGCCATCTGTATAAGATTAAAGCCTGATTTCCACCCTTTTGGCTTATTTTTTATTCATTGTTATTATAATAAATTATTTTGGCTTTTTAACCTGCATACTCGCTTTGAGGGCCTCTAAAAGATCGGGAGGTGCCTTCTGTTTTCGTTCAGGTTTGGCGACAATCGTTCGACCTTTACTTTTAGCATCTATTAGTCTTTCCAATTCCTTAGCGTACGTGTCAAAGTATTCACTCAGGTCTAAATCTTTGCTACTGAACTTGTCTACTAGCAATTTAGCTAAGGATAATTCCTCAGCTTCCAGTTTAGGTTTTTCCTTTGTTAATTCTACTATTTCCGGGATCTCGTCAGTAGGTCTAATCTCATCGAGGTATTTCAGTATATGCATTACCATTCCTCTCTGGTATGGCCTTAGTGCAACAATATTTTCCTTATCTCTCAGAATAATCTTGCCAATGGCTATCTTTTTCTCATCGCTAAGAACTTTAACAAGTAATGAGTAAGCCTTGGCGTTACTCTGTTTAGTATCGGGGACGACATAATAACTTTTTTCAACCAATATTGGGTCAAGCTCCTTGAAATCAACGAATTCTTTTATGTCTATGCTCTTGGTTGTTTTAAGCTTGACTTTTGACAAATCATCTTTTTCGAGTACTATATAGTTATCTTTCTGTATTTCGTAGCCTTTCTGAATGTCGGAATAGTCGATTTCTTTTTCTTCAACCGGACACCACCTCTTGTACTTAATTCTGTGACCTCTCGGACACAGTTGATTGAATGAAAATTGCTTGTCTTCGGTGGCTGGATATAGCTTAATAGGTATCGTAACAAGGCCAAACGAGATGCTTCCGCTCCATATTTGGTGTGGCATACAATTCTTTATTCATCAACACTAATATGGTTTATAGATTTTTTTAAGATAAAATTGATAGAGCTAAAGATAATCTCATTAAGAGGAAATATCGAATACCAGTTAGAACATCCCCTATGAGCTAGTTGCAGTGTCAGGGGTTTTTATTATGGATAGG